>WNFM01253491.1_pt1 | contig 10624 bp, 8 predicted proteins | sample 5400271 | NCBI WGS metagenome assembly WNFM01 (sample SAMN13153352, study PRJNA577476) | soil metagenome | isolation source: 60 cm saprolite on Douglas fir-dominated hillslope | place: USA:California | collected 2013-09-17 | reverse complement strand
GACGGACAACGGTCGCTTCGACGGACTTCTGAGTTTTTACGTTTTCAACCGTAACTTTGGTTCCCTGCGCCAGCGCTTCGGGGATCATGATGAGCCCGCCGTTGGAGCTGACGGTGTGCGTGAACCCCTCAAAAATCTGCGTCTTGCCGGTGACCTGCACCTTGACGGCGATCTTCAGCAGTACGCGCTGCGCGCGACGGCGTTCTTCGTTGGTCAGCGGACGCGTCAGGCCGGGCTTTACGTGCGTTTGTATTGTTCTGTGCGGTGTCGTCGGCTTCATAGTTCCAAACCCCAAAAGTCCAAATCCGGCGCGACGAGTTCGATGCCGTACTCCCAGCCTTCGGGCCGGGGATTCCCTTTCCATACGACAACGGCGGCGTTGCTGGAACCGGTGGCAAGATTCGTGAGGGCGACCCTGTGTTCGAGGGAGAAAGACTCCGGAAGGACGATCATGCAGCCGTAGGGATTGACGACGCGCGTGTGTGCGTCCAGCCCGCGGCGGGACCCGGCTTGATCATCCCACTCCAAGCGAACGGGAACGCGAGAGTTCATTCTGCCGCCGCGGCGCTTTTCTGAATGACGTCCGCCTTCGACCACTACTTTCGACACTTTTGTCTTGACCTGCATCTCTTCCTCGGGACTTCTCCTCAACTAGGCCATGCTAAAGTTGGCGTAAGAGTCGGTCAATGGTACAAAGTGGCTGCGGATTGCAACTAAATAGCTGTCCGAAAGGACAGGTTGGGCGGCCGAATCAGTACAGGCGATATGAAGAATTTAATCGTCAATGCGGACGACTTGGGATGGACCGCCGGCGTGAATCGCGGCATCGCGGAGGCGCATCGCAACGGAATTGTGACGAGCACATCGTTGCTGGCGAACGGCAGGGCCTTTGACGATGGCATAAGTGTCTCGCGCGCCCTTCCCGCGATGGGAGTTGGTGTTCACTTGAATCTGAGCGACGGCGCGCCGGTGAATACGGCGCGAGCCGTGCCGAGTTTGGTTGACGAAGAAGGCAAACTCTCCGGCGGGCCCGAACAATTGCTACTAAAACTGGCGCGGCGCAAGCTGAAGTTGGGCGAAGTAGAACGCGAATGGGAAGCGCAAATCGAAAAAATTCGCGGGGCGGGGATTTCCCCTACCCATCTCGACGGTCACAAGCATGTACACATGCTGCCCGGGCTGTTTCCGATCGCGGTGAAGCTTGCGAAGAAGCATGGCATCAACTCGATACGAATATCGAGCGAAGCCTCTTCCCTGCGTGCGGCGCTTTCTGGAAAATCGGGCCGCGATGCAGGCGTCAAATTGAGGCAAGGCATTCAGGCGCGCGCGTTAAAGCTGCTTTCAGGTGATGCGCGGAAGCTGGCGGATAAGGCAGGAATTGAGGCAGCGGATTATTTTTGCGGGATCGCGCAAACCGGCGTGCTTTCGCGCGACGGCGTGTTGGACTTACTGGAAACGCTGCCGGATGGCACGACCGAATTGATGTGCCACCCCGGTTACGTTGACGACGACCTTGCTGCTTCCGCCACGCGGCTGCAGGCTTCGCGTGAGACAGAGCTGGCGATTCTTACGGACACGGTAGTGCGAAAATCTGTCGCATCGCATGGTATTCGCCTGATAAACTACAGTCAGATCGCAAATTGAGCATGGAAACAGAATCTTTAGTCCGGTACTCGATTGTCGTTCCGTTCTTCAACGAACAGGAAAACATTCCGGCTTTGTACATGAAGTTGACGGAAGTGATGGACGCGATCGGCGAGCCATATGAACTCGTATTTGTGGACGACGGCAGCAAAGACAATTCCTTCAAAGTTTTAAGCGACATTTACGAGCATGACCGCCGCGTGAACCTGATTCGCCTGCGCCGAAATTTTGGCCAGACTCCCGCGCTGAAGGCGGGGTTCGATTTTGCGCGCGGCGAAGTGATTATCTCCATGGACGGCGATTTGCAGCACGATCCGGAAGAGATTCCCAAGTTCCTCGAAAAGATCGAAGAAGGTTTTGACCTCGTCAGCGGCTGGAGGTACGCACGCAAGGACCACTGGCTAATGCGCCAGATGCCGAGCCGCACCGCGAACTGGTTGATGGCGAAACTTTCCGGAGTGGACTTGCACGATTTCGGTACCACGTTCAAGGCATATCGCCGGGAAATATTGCAGGAGATTCAGCTCTACGGCGAATTGCACCGCTTCATCCCCGCGCTGGCCAGTACAATAGGAGCGCGCATTATCGAAGTGCCCATCGAAAATCTCGAGCGCAAGGCGGGCCGATCAAACTACGGCATCACCCGAACGATCCGCGTGTTTCTCGATTTGGTCATGGTGAAATTCCTGCTGGACTACTCCACGCGGCCGTTGCAATTTTTTGGACTGCTCGGCCTTGGAGGCACTGGCGCGGGCTTGCTGATTGCCGCGTACGTTCTCTTCGAGAAGCTGTACTACCACATGTCCGTGATGACGCAGCACGGGCCGCTGCTTTTGCTCTCAATTGCGCTGCTCGTGAGCGGCATTCAATTCATCTCCATCGGCCTCCTCGGCGAAATCATGGCTCGCACGTATTACGAATCACAGAACAAGCCCATCTATGCCCTTCGCGAAGTAAAAAGCCATCGCAAGGAGATGGGGGACTCAGCCGAACCGGCGCGGCCGTCTGGAACATCGGAGCGCTAGGACCACGCATGATTGTTCCATTCTACAATCGCCGGGGCATAACGGTGGAAGCGGCGATCTACTCTAAATAACAGGAGCCGAATTGCAGAGTTCGCAGCCGTCCAGCCAGGGATTGGTATTACCCCAGTCCGGTCGTTTTAACCTCTCCATGATTCTCGGAATCGTCGCCTTATGGGCATTGATCTATGTCCCCGGCCTCTTTTCTCCGCCCTTGCTCGATGACGCAGACGCGCGTCACGCCGAAGCCGCCCGCGAGATGCTCGAGCGTCATGATTTCGTGACCATGTATGTCGACGGTGTACGTTATCTCGAAAAGGCTCCTCTTCCCTACTGGCTCAACGCCACCAGCCACGTGCTCTTTGGTATTTCCGAGTTTGCCGTGCGCCTTCCCACGAGCCTGGCTGCCTTGGCACTCTTCCTGGCTGTCTTCTGGCTCGGTCGCGATCTGGCGGGAGAAAAAGCCGGTTTTTTTGCCGCGATCGTTCTCGCCACCGCCGTCGGTCCCTATATCTACACGCGCTTTTTCATTCCGGACATCATGGTCTGCCTGTGGCTGACACTGACAGTTCATCTTTTCGTCCGCACGTTCGAGGGTACCTCTTCTCCGTTGTTGTGCTGGATGCTCGGCGCCGTCACCGCGCTCAACGTGCTCACAAAAGGCCTAATCGGAGTCGTATTTCCTGTCCTCATCTTCATCGGCTACTTGTTTCTCGTCGGCAACCTCAAACATCTCCTGAAACTGCGCCTTTTCTCATCCTTTCTGATTTTCCTCGCAATCGCCGCTCCCTGGCATGCGTTGGCCTCCTTGCGAAATCCCGCTCAGGGTGATGCGAAAGGCTTTTTTTGGTTTTACTTCATCAACGAGCAGATCAACCGCTACCTCAACACCAAAATCCCGCGTGATTACGACAAAGTCCCCTTGCTTATCTTTTGGGGATTGATCTTCATCTGGGTGCTGCCCTGGACTCCATTCGTCATGCAGAGCTTCCGTCTCGTGCCGCGCTTTTGGCGGCGGCTCACGGGCCGCATTGATTGGAATCGCGAAGAAAAAATCGCGCTGCTTTTGATCACTTGGGCTTTGGCGATTCTCGTTTTCTTTAGCTTCTCCACGCGGCAGGAGTATTACGCCCTTCCCTCTTTGCCGGCTCTCGCTCTGCTGACGGGAATGTGGTTTGGCCGGGAAGACGCATCCTTGCGGGGCAGCCCTGTGCGGAGACAAGGCCTTATCTGTTCCGGAATTCTGCTTGGCGTCGGCATCCTGGTTTTTGCGATCACGATTTTCTTCGCGGTCACCGCTCCGCCCGCGCCATCGAATGCGGACATCGTCGATCTACTGACCAGCAACCCCAGCCTTTACACACTTTCCCTGGGGCATCTCTTCGACTTGACAGCCCAATCGATGAGCCTCTTTCGCTTGCCCTTGGCTCTTACCGGAATCGCGTTTCTCTGCGGCACCGCTTCCAGTTGGTGGTTTCGCCGCCGCCAGAATGTGACGAACGCCAACATCGCACTGGCGGCAATGATGGTCGTGTTCCTCTTCGCGGTTCATCTGGCGCTCGGGACGTTTTATCCGACGCTCGGCTCCAAGCCACTGGCCCTCGCCATCAATCGCGAATTTCGTCCAGGCGACACAATTGTCATCGACGGCACGCACTCGCAGGCATCCAGCATTAATTTTTACACTGGCAAACAGCTCCATATGCTGAACGCCCGGACGGACAATCTTTGGTACGGCTCTCTTTTCCCGGACTCGCCCGCCGTGTTTGAAGACAATTCATCGTTCCAGAAACTGTGGCAAAGCCGGGGCCGCGTCTTCTTCGTTGTGTACGATCCATCCGGCAAGGCAAAACTCGACGCGCTCGGTTCTCCGATTTTCGAAATAGCGAAATCGGGCGGAAAAACCGTTTACAGCAACCGGCCCCGCGTCATCGCGCCGTAGAGGGCAGGACCAGCGTATTTTGCGTATGAAGACACAAAGGGATCTCGAACCATCCAGTTGGAATGGCCCAAGATCCCTTACGAAGTTCCAAGCTAGCGCTAGTGCTGGTTTCGGTTGAACTCCGCCTTCATCTCGCCGCCATCGGCCATACGCCCGCTCAAGCTGATCCACTCCACCTCGTTGCGGTCCGGGTTCAGCCGGATGGACGCGCGCCCACGAGCATCTCCACGGTCGCTGGAGGTGATGCGCAGCGTTAGTTCACGATCGCCATCGGACGCAATCACTTCACCGTAAAACGTGATCCGAAAGCCGTTTCGCCCTCGCAAGGAGACCGACGGCTGCTCTCTAGTGTCCACATATCCCCTCTCCAGGCGATCGCTTTTGAACCTACGGCTCGAAAAATAGCCCGCCCCATCCGTATCAACTTTCACGTGCGCATAGGGCCCCGTATAGACGGGAGGCTCGTCGTAATCTCCGCGCGGTCCGCCGCCACCGCGATAAGGATTGGTCTCGAAGCGGACAATCCGTCTGTCATCGCGGCTTATTTCGCAATAGCCTCGCTGGCGCCGAGGGTCGTTGCTTCGCACTTCCCAGCTCAAGATGTACGTTTCGTTCCTGCGATCATCGGTTTCCGCCGTGATTTGAATAGAGGACTCTGACACGCCCGCAGAAACAGCGGCGCGGCGCGTGCAGTCTCTCCACGCACGATCTTGAGCGGCCGCTCCCCGCGGGAAAATCAAAAAAAGCGCAGCCAACGAGAATGTTGGCGCCACTCGCATGTATTTCATAATGGGTCCCTCCGTTTTTGTGAGACGCATCTGTTCCCCATAATCATAGTCCGAATTCGTTGCCTTCTCCCTACGCGTGAACACGGAATGTTCAGGAAATGACATCAGGACGCCTGCTGCTTGCCGATTCTGTTGTCTCCGTTTTCATTCGACTCAATTCATCGGCTTCGCTCGCCACTTTCGTCTCGCTGCGCTACCCTTACATGTCCACACGGCGGGACGCTTGGCTGTACATTTCAGGAGGACGGACGTGAATCGCGAGCAGTTCTACGCAATGATGAATGGCGATGGCACGCTCGATTATGAGAAATATCTGAACACAAAGGCGTTGCTGTCGTGTCAGTCTGATTTCTCCGAACTGTGCAATCGCGACGAAATGCAATTTCAGATCGTTCATCAGGTCGAAGAGCTATGGATGAAATTGATTGCGTACACGCTGCTCGATATTGATGACTACTTACAGCAGGAAAATACGAATCGGGTGCTGACGCTGTTTCGACGCGTGCACGCGACGCAGAAACTGATGATTCAGCAGATCGCGCTGCTGGAAACAATGTCGCCGAAGGAATATCAGGACATCCGGCAACGGCTCGGCAACGGCAGCGGGCAGGAATCACCCGGGTTTCGCGTGCTGCTGAAAATGTATCAGCCCATCTGGAATTCGTTTGAGGAGCACTATTTGAAAAAGCACGGGTTATCCGTCGAGCAGATTTACGATTCAAAATACGATCACGGCCCGGCTTACGTGGTGGCGGAAGCGCTCGCAGAATTCGACGAACTGTTTCAGAAATTCCGGCACGAGCACATGCAATTAATCCACCGGACGATTGGCTTTGGCTCGAAGTCCCTGAAGGGCCGGCCTGTAGAAATCCTGGAAGACGGTATGCGCCACAAATTCTTTCCGGACCTGTGGGAGATTCGCAACGAGATGACGGATCGTTGGGGCGCGCAGTATGGCGCAAAGAGGGATCCTATCAGCGGTCTGCACTGATCGAGACTAAAATCAAGGCTGGCTACTTTCGCTCCAGCATGCTGTGGTACCGCCCGCGGTAAAAAAGCAGCGGCTCGCCTTCGAATAATTTTGCCGATTCCACTTCCGCAATCACAATCGTGTGATCGCCCGCGACGTGCAGGCCCGAAACCTTGCAGGAAAGCTGGCAAAGCACATTTTCAATGAAAGGGATTCTGCCGTCCGCCCAGCGAAACGAAATGCGGATCCGCTGTTGCTCTTCCCTGCTCTGTTCGATCTGCGCAAAGAATTCCGAGAAGGCCTGCTGATCCTGCTTCAGCACGTTGACGCCAAAGCGTTGTTTTTCTTTGAGTAGCGGCAGCGTTCGTGCGCGGTGATCCACGCAAACGGAAACAAGCGGAGGATCGAGTGAAACCGACGCGAATGAGTTCGCCGTCATGCCATGCACCAGGCCGGGTTCGCGCTCAACGGTAATGACTGTGACGCCCGTGGCGAAATGCCCGAGCGCGCGGCGAAATTCCATTGCAGGAAGCGGACCGGCGGCCATAAGCGTTTTCAAGATAGCACAGCAAACGGCACAACGCCGAAGGCGGGCTGGACGGAACCATTGCAAAAGCAAAAGCGCGCCGACTTGGTCGGCGCGCTTTTGCTTAGACTCGGTGCCTCGCGTTAGCGGTGAGGCGGTTTATCATTATTTTTCGGCTTGTCATTGTTCTTCTGTTCTTTCGCCGGCTTATTCTCGGAGCGTGGCTTCTGCTCTTCTTTCTGCTGTTTTTGTTCGAGCTTCTGCTGTTGTACTTCGTGCTTCTGCTCCAGTTGCTGCAATTGTTTCTGTTGGCGTTCCTGCGTCTGCTGCTGGGCACGTTCCGCATTCTGCTGATCGCGCTGCCGATTCTGCTGTTCCTGAACCTTCTGTTGCTGCTGCACCTGCTGTTGCTCGACCTTCTGGCGTTCGCGGTCTTGCTGCTGGCGCAAGTTCTCGAGTTCCTGCTGATGCTTTTGGTCCAGCTGCGGGTTCACGGGCGAAGTCACCTGCTGGCGCGCCGCTGGCGGCCGGTCGTTGTTTCGGCTGTTGTTGCGATCGTTATTTCGGTCGTTGTTTCGGTCACCGTTATTCTGGCGAGGGCTGTCCTGGCGAATCGTATCGTTGGTGACGGTCGCTGGGCGATTCGGATTGTTCTGCACCGGCGGATTCACCTGGTTCGGGCGGTTCGAAGGATTGCCCTGATTGCCCGGATTGACGTTCGCCGGCGGATTCGTTTGGTTCGGTTGATTTGGCCGATTCTCGACCGCGTTGCGGCGATCATTCTGTGGCACCACTTCTCGCGCAGGAGGAGCGATGCGAACATTCGGACGCGTGGACTGCGGTTCCATCTGGCGTTGTTGCGCGACGCTGATGGGACGGCCACCGTTCGCTTGAATGGCTTGCTGTTGCCGCGTAAACGCCACAGGCGGTGGCGGGGGAGGCGTCCTGGCAACAACCGGACGCGCGGAGAATTGCGTTGTCGGCCGAACTCTTGCTTCCGCTCCTGCACCCAAAACGCTGCGCTGCTGCGGCACAACCGAGGGTCCAGTCGGCGCAACGCCAGCCGAGATATCGCGCTCGTCGACGCGCATCATGTGGCTATGAACGGGCTGCGCGGAACTGAAATTGGCTTGTGACGTCGCGGTGACGGCGTTGTTGATGTGTTGATTCTGGTAAGTAATGTTCGTCACGTTCACGCTCTTGTTCACGTAAACGTTGTTGTAGACGTTCGTGACCTGCGTGCGATTGATGATCGTGGTGTTGGAAACGTTCACGCGTTCTACGTAGCGCGGGCCCACGTGATACGACGGGCAGTAAACGTCACGCGGTCCGAGCGGGAACCACGCCACGCCAACGGCTGGCGCGCCGCCAACTGCAACACCGACGCCCCAATGAGCGCCGCCAACCCACGCAACCATCGCGGGAGCATAAACCGGGCGGACATAACCTGCGGTGACATACCGGGGACGCGGCGGGACCGGCACCCAACCCCACACTCCGCCAACGACTACCCAGCGCCCGTAGTGGAACGGAGCAAAGCCCCAGGGTGCGTCATCCACCCACGTCCAGCCCCACGGCGCAATGTAGGCCCAATGGCCGTAGCGATAAGGCGCCCAGCCGACGACGGTCGTGTGCGGGAACCAAACCGTTCCATATTCCGGTACGGGGCGCCAGCCTCCGTATTCATCGAGGTCTTCGTATCCGACGACGTCATCGGAGACGTAACGGCACCAATGATCGAAGTCATCGTCGTCGTAATAGTTTTGGACGTCGGCGCTCAATTCATCGGTTCCGCTGAACGTGCCGGTCTGATTGGAATGGACTGCGTACGAAGATCCGCCGCCCGTAACTTCGCCATCGCCGCCGCGAACTTTAACGAAAGTCGTGTCGCCCGCTTCATTCACCGTAACGCGGTAGCTTCCAGGGCGAAGTACAGTGAAAGCGAGATTCGGCGTGTCGATTTCGATGGATTCATCTTCGTCAAGGCGCTTCACACGAACGTTGATGGTGCCTTCGGTTACACGAATCTGAGCAGAGCGGTCATCGAGGTTAAGAAACGAAAAACCCGTTTCGCTGCCCAGCCGGACGGCGGTGGAGCTGAACCGCAGTTCGGCGCGGCCATCGCGATCGGTCCAAAGTTTGTCGCCGGTGGTGATCGGCCTGTTATTGACAATCGTAACCCAGTCGTCCGTGCCGGCAGGCTCAAACGAAACGGCGCCGCCGGTGTAGCTCAGGCGGGCCGCACGCGAAGGAGGATCATCGTCATCGCGATCGTCCTGCGCAAAGGTGAATTGGGGAATAACTAAAGTGGCGGCCAGCACGATTGCCAGAAAACCCAGAGACTTCGTTACCCTGGAAAACATTTGTGTCTCTCCTGAAGCCCGCGAATAATTTAACCGGGCCAATTTTGCTTCGCGAAGCTTGCTCTTTCCCTTCAACTTAGCACTTCACTGGTGCATTACGTTGCCGGGCCGCTTGCCAGTTTCCAGAATGAAAATCGCTCGGCAAGTACAGGACGTCACTTTATGAAACACGCTCGCGCTAAAAGAGTTGCTGGGCAAAACGGTTCGATCGAGAAAGCAAAAAGCCCACGCCAGCGAACTGCGGGCGTGGGCCAAGTTAGAGTTGCGCGCTTGAGACGCGAACGAAGCGCGATTTAGTGGCGCGTGTGCGACGAACCGCCACCGCCGCCATGAGAAGAGCCTCCGCCGCCACCTCCATGATTGGAGCTTCCACCACCGCCACCAGAGCTATGGCTCGGAGCTATGGCTCGGTGCGGAGTAGCTGCCTCCGCCACGGCTGGGCGCTGAGTAGCTACCGCGACTTGACGGAGCGGAATAGCTGCGTCCAGATGGAGCCGAGTAGTTGTGGCTCGGTGCCGGATAACCGCGAGTCGGCGCGGAGTACGAACGCGGAGCCGGCGGATTGTAGGACCTCGGCTGCGAATTGCCGCGTTGCGGCGGCTCGTAGGAGCGTGGGCTGTTTCCCCCACGATTAGGGCTGCCGTTATTGCTCGGCGCATTGCCGCGATCCACCGTGCTGCGCGGCCCGTTGCCGCTGCCGCCGTTACTCGCCCACGGCGGACGATCGCTGTGGGTCATCGTGGTGCCGCGAGTCGGCGCACCGGAATTGCCGCCGTTCGACGGGCGATTCGAGGAATTGCTGCCGAATCCGGCAGGCGGACGGCCATGGTCGGAGGAGTTTCCCTGCGCGTCCCATGTGCGTCCGGTTGGTCGCGTGTTGGACCCACCATTGACGCCAGCGTTGCCGCGAGATGAATTGTTGTTATTGACGCCGCCGCGATTGGCATTGCCTTCGGCGTTGGTGCGCATGTTTGAATTTGGTTTGTCGAGGGAGAGTTCACGCTGCCGCGAAGACATTGCTCCACCGTTCAGCGGTGAATTGTTGAAGCGGCCGGAACTCATCGGCATAGCCGATTGGCCACGATTGCCGGAATTTTCCGTTCCGCGTGCGCCGACGTTGCCGGGACGTTCGGTTGCGGGCCGCATGGTGCCGGCGTTGAATGAACGCGTCGGCATATGTGAACCGCCGGGCGCCGGATTATTGCGCGCAACGACAGAGCGGTTCTGTATCGCAGCTGACGGAGCGGCGACGCGACCGGAATTGTGGCCGGCGCCGAAGAAACTCTGCCGGGTGGGCGATCCGCCGACGCGGTTATTGTCGGCAAGGTGTGCGCCACGGAGCGACGCATCAGTCACATGGAACTGGCCT
>WNFM01093556.1_pt2 | contig 10624 bp, 6 predicted proteins | sample 5400271 | NCBI WGS metagenome assembly WNFM01 (sample SAMN13153352, study PRJNA577476) | soil metagenome | isolation source: 60 cm saprolite on Douglas fir-dominated hillslope | place: USA:California | collected 2013-09-17 | reverse complement strand
GCCAATATTTCCTCATTCTTGTGGTGTCGGGCCGAGCGGCTCCCGGACCAGTATGACCGCTTTGTGAGAAAAAGCAACTGGAGAAAAATGACATTGATTGCCGGCAGATACTTGCATTCATGATTCAGCTGAGCTTCTGGGCACTTCCGAGTCCGACTGCTTGCAGCTTTTTCGATTGGCCGGTCAACTGCCCCACAATTGCCCAGGTTATTGTTGCGCGATGCCTTAGCCGGCTGCCGGTAATAACTCGCGCAGGTCCGACACCCAGTAATCCGGCGACCACTTCGCCAGGTCTTCGGGCTTCCCATAGCCGTACCGCACGGCGCAGATCCGGACGCCGGCGCGGCGGCCTGCTTCCATGTCCGCCGCCGAATCGCCCACCATCAGGCACTCGGGCGGCGCGGCGGCGAGCCCGTTCAGCGCGGCCAGCAGAACGTCCGGCGCCGGCTTCGAGGGAATGCCGTCGGTTCCTTGCACGTGATCGAAGTACTGGATGAGCCCGAACTGCTCGAGAACCGCCCGCGTGGTGGGAGTGCCCTTGGTGGTGGCAGTGGCCTTGCGACCGGGCAGCGCCGAGAGAGCTTCCGCGACGCCGGGATACAGATTGGTTTGGGTGTGGCGGCGGGCTAGATAAATAGCGCGGTAATCCACAATCATGCGATCGATCTGTACGCTCGAATAGCGCGGATAGAGGTCCGCGAACAGATCGATCAGGTGACGGCCGATATAGCCCTTGAGAAACTCGAACGAGACATCCGGGCGCTCCTCGGTCTCCGACAGCACCTGCTGTACCGAGCCGCATATGTCTAGCGCGGAGTCCAGCAGCGTGCCGTCGAGATCGAAAAGGTAGACCGGAAACGCGGGGATCACGCCGGTTGCGGACGCTCTCCCTCACTCAGACCGGGCAGCCGCCGACCGCCGCCTTCGGGGCGCAGCACCTGCTGCGTCTGCCCGTCGTCCGGCTTGCTGTTTGACTTGGGTTTCGCCGGCATCGCGGGCAGCGTCTTGCCCTGCACGATCTGCATCACTTCGGCGCCGTCCAGCACCTCGCGCTCGAGCAGTAGCTCGGCCATCGCGATCAGGGCCTCGCGATTGTCCTCGATGATCTTTTTCGACCGGTTGTAGCCGTTTTCGACCATCATCTTTACCTGCTCGTCGATGCGGATCGCCGTCGCTTCGCTGTAATCGCGATGCTGAGCGATTTCCCGGCCAAGGAAGATCTGCTCTTCCTTCTGGCCCAGGCTGATCGGCCCCAGCTCGCTCATGCCCCATTCGCACACCATTTTGCGCGCCAGATCGGTGGCCCGCTCGATGTCGTTGCCGGCGCCGGTGGTGATGTGGAACATGAACATCTCTTCGGCGATGCGTCCGGCCATGAGGATAGCAAGCTGCGTCTCCAGGTACTCCTTGTTGTAGGAGTGCTTGTCGTCGATCGGCAACTGCATGGTCACGCCCAGCGCCATGCCGCGCGGAATGATGGTCACCTTGTGAACCGGATCGGCATGCGGCATCAGCGCCGCCACCAGAGCGTGCCCGGCTTCGTGATACGCGGTGTTCTTCTTCTCCTCGTTGCTCATCACCATCGACTTCCGCTCGGCGCCCATCAGGACCTTGTCCTTAGCCAGTTCGAAGTCGATGTGCATCACGACTTTGCGATTCTGCCGCGCCGCGTTCAGCGCCGCTTCGTTGACCAGGTTGGCCAGGTCCGCGCCCGCCAAACCCGGTGTCCCGCGCGCGAGCACCGACAGGTCCACATCGTCGCCCAGCGGGATTTTCTTGGTATGCACTTTGAGGATGGCTTCGCGACCGAGCACGTCCGGACGCCCCACCACCACGCGGCGATCGAACCGGCCCGGCCGCAACAGGGCCGGATCCAGCACGTCGGGCCGGTTGGTGGCCGCGACGAGAATGACGCCTTCGTTCGATTCGAAGCCGTCCATTTCGACCAGCAACTGGTTCAGGGTCTGCTCGCGCTCGTCATGTCCGCCGCCCAGGCCCGCGCCACGATGCCGGCCGACCGCATCGATCTCGTCGATGAAAACGATGCAAGGCGCATTCTTCTTGCCCTGCTCGAACAGGTCGCGCACGCGGCTAGCGCCCACGCCGACGAACATTTCCACGAAATCCGATCCGGAGATCGAAAAGAAAGGGACACTGGCCTCGCCGGCGATCGCCCGCGCCAGCAGCGTCTTGCCGGTACCGGGGGAGCCGATCAACAGAACGCCCTTGGGAATGCGTCCGCCGAGCTTCTGGAATTTGGCCGGCTCGCGCAGGAATTCGATAATCTCCTGCAGCTCTTCCTTGGCCTCCTCCACGCCCGCGACATCCTTGAAGGTGACCTTCTTCTGTTGAGTGGAATGCAGCCTGGCGCGGCTCTTCCCGAAGCTGAGGGCCTTGTTCCCGCCGCTTTGCATCTGCCGCATCATGAAAATCCAGAAGGCGAGCAGCAGGATGAACGGAGACGCGTTGATCAGCACCGAAACCCAGCCGGTGCCGCTCGCTTCCTTGATGTCGATATTGACGCCCTTTTCCTGCAGAAGCTTATAGATTTCCGGATAGTTCGCCGGAATCAAAGTGCGCAGGACGGCGCTGCCGTCTTTGTACGTACCCTTGACGTCGTTCCCATTGCTGATCGCGACCTTCGTGATCTTGCCGGCCTCGATGTCGGCGACGAATTCAGTGAAGGTGATGTTCTTCTCCGGCTGGTTCTTGGCGGCCTTGACCACCTGCCAGAGCAACACCAGCACGCACGCTAGAATTACCCAAAATATACCTGTTTTGATATTTGAATTCACCTGGAACCTCCGTCCCACGGTGCGCGCTTACGCACGCTCTCCCCAAACCTTTACAACCAGACGGCTGGTTGATGCAGCAGCCGCGCAACTTACACTAGACAGAAGCTCTCGCGCCATCCAATTTGTCCGCCGATAAATCAGTATCGGCAGTTTCGTCCTTCTCAACCAGTCGGGAGCACGCTTGAGCGCTCCCTAGCCTGGATCTTACATCATACTATTATAGACGCAATTCACGTCCCTCGCGGATTCAATAACTTCTCGACAAGGAAGCCGGCTCACCGCTCGATCAACGCCTGACTGATGTGGCACAATGCTTTTCAAAATGCCGATACGCGTTGCCACGAATCGCCATCCTGTTGATTCCTTTGACGCTGGCCGCCCAGTCGCCGCGCGAATCGGTGGGTTTGACCCCGCTTCGACCTCGGGGAAGTACCCGGGTGGCGAGAACATCGTGCCACAGGGCACCTCGAGGCAGGCGGGAAGATCGCCATGACGGTCGTGCCGCTTGACGCAGAGGGCCGGAGATCGAATGAAGGAAGGTGACGCTGGCCTCCATTGGCTTCTCCAATGGAGTCTGAGACTGAGACTGAGTGTAGGCAATGCCGATAATTTGCACGGATGTGAGCGCGATATTTGGTCGGCTTCTTCCACGAAAAGCATTGCCTAGACCAGGCGTGCTGACACACAGTTTGTTCGAATCCTTTCGGCTGGCAAGCCATTCCGCGTTGCTCCGGCGCCATTCGCGGGTTTCGTTACTGATGCAATGAACCAAGCCGGCGCCGCTCAACCGATGGGGTTGGAATCGCCGGCAGACCGGCCGCGCAGCCGGCGGAAGAGCCAGGCGCGCGCCAGTTGCAGATCGCGGTCTACGGTGGCCTTCGAGACATTCATCAGCTCGGAGGCCTCCTCGCCGGTGCAGCCGAGGAAATAGCATAGCTCTACTGCGCGGACCTTGCGGGAGTCGAGGGCCTGCAGCTCATCGAGCGCCTGGTTTAAGTCCATGATGTCCGGGCCGTTGAGATTCACCCATGCGAGGTCCTCGTGCAACGAAAGATGGGGAGCGCCAGCCGCCCGTTTCCTGGACCGGTTGGACCGCCAGTGATCGGCCAGAATCATCCGCATGACCTGTGCGGCGAAGGAGTAGAAATGGCTGCGGTCGCTCAATCCGATCTTGTGCTGGCGCTGCAACCTCAGATACGTTTCATTGACCAGGTCGGTCGCTTGCAGGGGAAGCCCGTCAGCCTCGCGGCGAACAAAGCTGCCTGCGATGGCGCGCAGCCGGGGATAGACAATCGGCATCAACAGATCCAGTGCGTGTTTGTCACCCTCCCGCCATTTTTGCAGCAGGATCGTGATTTCGCCAGGGGACTCCATGGGCTCTATCCTAACTAGCTCCTTTTTGGAAAGCCGCGAACAATGCGCGGTTCGCTCCGCTGGGTTATGCCGGCCGCTGGAGTTGGCCGGCTTAGGGCGCTTGGCGCAGCCGGCCCAGCGCGTGGATTGTGTAGGGGTGTTTGGGGCCACAAGCCGCCAGCAACCCTTCGTAGCTATCCTTTAACAAGGGAAGGGCCTCATCCCGCTTGCCCTCCGCCAGAAAGCATTCGCCCAACTTTCCCTCTGTATACGGGACGCGGCGATCGCCCTTCCTGAGATCCCGGCGGTACACGGAAAGGACGGATCGCAGATTCCCCTCGGCGGAGGCCAATTCACCGGCTGCCAACTGTACCTCGGCGAGATAGCGCCACGCGCCCGTGGTCGACAACTCAGATTGGCCCCGGCGGCGGTATTTAAGGCAGGCGTTCAATTCCTGTTCGGCTTCGGAAAAACGCCCCGACAGTCCGACCGCAAGGGCGAGGCCCTCGCGCAGGGTGGAGGTATACGCAGAGTCCGGACCCAACGCCCTGTGCGCGATTTCGAGACCTTCGCGGAGGTAGGTCTGCGCGCCCTGGTAGTCCCCAAACATGAGCCGAACCGTACCAAGGCCATTCAGCGGCAGAAAGGCTTCCACGGGTAATCCACCCGGTTTGGCGCGAAACAAGGCCAGAGATTCGCCGAGATAACGCTCGGCGGATTCCACGTCCGAATGCATGAGGAAGTACCCCAAGTCACCCAGCAGGACGGGGGTAGAACCGCCGTTGCCATACAAATCCCGGCTGATGGCGAGCGCCTGTTGGAAACGCGCTACCGTCTCGGCGGGCGATCCTCCCACATTCATCAGGACGTCGGCGAGTGTTTGGCTGGCCTCCATCAAAGTCTCGCGATCGGCTTTGGTTCGAGCGTTCCGCAGGATGGAGACGGCAGCTCTGGCGTCACGCTCGGCGCGGACGAAGTCAAACGCCAGATAATCGTCGGTGGCGAGGTCGTTGTAGGCCCTAGCCACATCCGGATGGTTGGGCCCGGTAAGGGCCAGTTGCCTGGCCAGGGCAGCTTCCAATTGCTCGCGAGCGCGGTCGTGCTGGCCGAGCGTGGTGTAGGTGCGGCCGATGGTGCGGCGAAGCTCGATCTCGGTCGCCGGCTGACCCGCCAGCTCCGGGCCGATGCGGCCGCGCAGCTCATCGAGCACCTCCATGACGGTGACGCTCTTGCCCTTGCTGCGCAGGGAATTGTACCATCTCGGATTCGGCGACCCGAGTATGTCGTTCATGAACGCGTTGATCCGCTGGGCCCGATCGGCCTGCTGCCGCGCCACGCGGGCCTGCCAGAGAGAAAACGCGGTGGCGCCGGCGAGGCCGGCCGCAAACAGTACGGCGAGTGCGACGCCCCAGGCATTGCGGCGCATAAACTTGACGCCTGTATAGACCAGGCTTGGAGAGTGTGCGAGCACCGGCTCGCCATCGAGGTAACGCCGAATATCGGCGGCGAGCTGCTCCACCGAGGAGTAGCGCCGCGCAGGCTCGGGCCGCATGGAAGCGGGCCAGGCGGGCATCGCCCAAACGCCTGGCCGCCACGCTCGGACGCTCCGTCTGGCGGTCCGGATCGAGTGCCGCAGAGCCTTGGCCGAACGCCTTCTGGCCGGTGAGCAATTCGAATAGCACAACGCCCAGCGAATAGACGTCGGTGAGGGTGGTCACCGGCTCGCCGCGCAACTGCTCCGGACTGGCGTAGGCGGGCGTCGCCAGGCCGAGACCGGTGGAGGTGACTTCAGCGGCGCCGGCGTTTGCGGCGAGCAGCTTGGCCGTGCCGAAATCGAGCAGCTTGGGGGTCCCATCGGCCGCGACCAGAATGTTCGAAGGCTTGATGTCGCGGTGGACGATCAGATTCTGATGGGCGTGTTGTACGGCGGCGCAGACGTCGCGAAAAAGGCGCAGCCTCTCCGGGACCGGCAAATCGCGATTGCGGCAGTGGACATCGAGGCGATCGCCCTCGATGTATTCCATCACCAGGTATAGCTCACCGTCGGCGGTGACGCCACCATCGAGCAGGCGGGTGATGTTGGGATGGTTCAGAGCCGCCAGAATCTGCCGCTCCCGCAGGAAATGATCGCGGAACAGCTCGAAGTCGAAGGGAAGACCGATTACTTTGATGGCAACGGTCTGTTCGAACTGTTCGTCGGCGCGATGGGCAAGGTACACCGCTCCCATGCCGCCGCGGCCGAGGAGGCGTTCGATCCGGTGGGGGCCCAGGCGGCGTCCGGCAGGCGAACCGGCTTCGGCATCCGGGGGCGGCGCCGCGCCGGCCGCCGCTTCCCTGGCGGCCAAGAGCTCGCGGACTTCCCGCGTCAGCTCCGAGTCGCCGCCGCAGCTTTCGGCGATCACTCGCTCCCGGTCGCCGGGGGCTGCTTGGAGGACGGTGTGAAAGATCGCCTCCGCCCGGCGGAACTGTTCGACTCTGTTCAGAGTGTCGTCAAGTGGCAGCATGCAATCCTGCTCCACTTGGCTAGCATACTGCAAACGGAAGACAGAGGGAAGGTTCTAGGCGTCCCATTGGAGGGGGGGAAAGTACCGAATCGCTGTATCGGTGAGGCATCTCTAGTGCATTTGCCGCTAACGTTTGTGACGGAGCAGCATCGCATCGGAGAACGTTGATTTGGCCTTATCGACTCAGGAGCGCCGCGGATGCGTGTAAGGCAAGATAAACACTCTGGGACCGAAAGACAGGAGTTTTCACTAAGATGCCAACCAGGTTTGCAGGCCACCATTATCTGACTGTTTGCCTTTCGCTCGTTTTGTTGAGCTTCTCGACATCCGCCGCCTTTGCCCAATGCGGCTCGCTGGGCTCACCTTCCACGTCCGCGATTGTTTCCAGCGGAGACTTCAACACAGGCTCGACCTGGAACAATGGTGTTCCCACTGGCGGCCTCAATACGTGTATCGTGAACGGCACGGTGGGTACCCCCACCACGGTCACCCTCGCCGCCAGCCAAACCGGGAACGTCGCGAGCCTGCAGGTTAACAGCAACAACACGCTGAATGTCTCGAACAACGCGACACTTAATGTAAATGGGCCTCAGATCATCAATGGCGGCGCCATCAGCGTGAACGCGGCGGCCAACAACTCCCTCCTGGGCCTCAATGCCAGTACGACGCTGTCGGGCGCCGGCACGCTGACCCTGTCCCAGAGCGGCGGCGGTGCGATCATCCAGCAGAATGTCGGTGGCGTCACCCTGACGAACTCCAGCAACATCGTGGGAGCTGGAATCATCGGGAATGGCGGCTTGACGCTTTCAAACAGTGGAACAATCAATGCCAACGCAGCGGGTCAGACGCTGTTTCTGAACGGCTCGGGCGGAAACACCAACACGGGTCTGCTGACGGCAACGGGCGGTGGCACGTTGAGGTTAGACTCCGGTGTTGCCAATGCCGGAGGTAACATCACGGCCAATGGCGGCACGGTGAATGTCAACAGAACCATCACGGGCGGGACGCTGAATTCGTCAGGTGGCGGGACGCTACAGACCCTTGCTAATTCCACTGCCACTCTGAATGGCGTTACGATTTCTTCAGGGAGCGCCTATACCAACGGCAACAACAGCAACCTCAACGTCTCGGGGACAATCACCAACATCGGCACGATCCAGTTGACCACGGCAGCCAACAACTCGATCCTGGGCCTCAATGGCAATACGACCCTAACCGGCGGCGGCACGGTGACGCTGACTCAGACCGGCGGCGGCGGGGTGTTTATCCAGCAGAATACGGGCGGCCTGACCCTGACCAACACCAACAACACGATCCAGGGAGCGGGAACCATCGGGAATGGCGGTTTGACCCTGATCAACAACTCAACAATCAACGCCAACGCATCGGGTCAGACGCTGTTTCTGAACGGCTCGGGCGGAAACACCAACACCGGTCTGCTGACGGCAACCGGCGGCGGAATACTGAGGCTAGACTCCAGTGTTGCCAACGCCACTGGAAACATCACGGCCAACGGCGGCACGGTGAACGTCAACACAACCATCAATGGCGGGACGCTGAATTCGTCGGGTGGCGGGACGCTACGGACCCTTGCAAATAGCACTGCCACACTGAATGGAGTTACGATTTCTTCCGGGAGCACCTATACCAACGGCAACAACAGCAACCTCAATGTCTCGGGGACAATCAACAACCAAGGCGTCATCCAGATGACTACGGGCGTCAACAACTCGGTACTGGGCCTCAATGCCGATACGACGCTGTCGGGGGGCGGCACGCTGACGATGACGCAGACCAGCAGCGGCGGGGTGTTTATCCAGCAGAATACGGGCAGCCTGACCCTGACCAACACCAACAACACGATCCAGGGAGCGGGAACCATCGGGAATGGTGGTTTGACGTTGATCAACAACTCAACAATCAATGCCAACACATCGGGCCAGACGCTGACCCTGAACGGCTCGGGTGGCGTTACCAACAACAGTCTCCTCGAAGCCACGGGAGGGGGCACGTTACAGATATCGGGCATCACCGTTACCAACGGCGCCGGAGCAAACATCACCGCGAATGGCGCTGGCAGCGCCGTGCTGGTGAACAACTCGATCATCAATGGTGGGACCCTAAATACTACGGGCGGCGGGACGATGGGAACCTCGCTTAATTCCACCTCCACTCTGAATGGAGTTACGATTTCTTCCGGTAGCACCTACGCCAACGGCAACAACAGCGATCTCAACGTCTCGGGAATAATCAACAACAAGGGCACGATCGCGGTGACCACGGCAGCCAACAACTCCATCCTGGGCCTCAATGGCGATACGACGCTAACGGGCGGCGGTACGGTGACGCTGACCCAGACCAGCACCGGCGGTGCGTTCATCCAGCAGAATACGGGCGGCCTGACCCTGACCAATACCAACAACACGATCCAGGGAGCGGGAATCATCGGGAATGGTGGTTTGGCGGTGATCAACAACTCAACCATCAATGCCAACACATCGGGCCAGACGCTGACCTTGAACGGGTCGGGCGGATTTACCAACAACGGAGGTCTGCTGGAAGCCACGAACGGCGGCACGCTGCAGATCTCTAACACGATCAACAACGCCAACGGAAATATCACGGCGGGCAACGGCAGCGCGGTGCTGGTGAATGGAACCATTCAGGGCGGGACCCTGAATACCCTGGGTACCGGGACGATGGGAACCAATCTTGGCAGCACCTCCGCGTTGGACGGAACTACGCAAGGGGCCCTCACGATTTCCGCGGGCAGCACCTATACCAACGGCAACAACAGCGACCTCAACGTCAACGGGACAATCAACAACAAGGGCACGATCGTGGTGACCACGGGAGCCAACAACTCGATCCTAGGCCTCAACAACAATACAACCCTAACGGGCGGCGGTACGGTGACGATGTCCCAGGGCGCCGGCAGTGCGATCATCCAGCAAAACGTCGGCGGCCTGACCCTCACCAACACAAACAACACGATCCAGGGATTCGGAATCATCGGGAATGGTGGCTTGACGGTGAACAACCAAGCTGCCGGACTCATCAATGCTAATACGAACGGGAAAACCCTCGCCGTCAACGGCAGTGGGACGCTCACCAACGCCGGCACGCTGGAAGCCTCGGGTGGAGGTGCGCTGTTAGCGACCAGCCCCTTGGCCGGCGCGGCCAGCGGCGGCTTTACCACGGGTACCCTCACCGGTAACTACATCGTGGACGGGTCCGCCGGGCACGTATCGACTTTGCAGATCAACGCGTTGGGCAGCGTGGGCGGCGAGGTCACGACGCTGGGGAACGGCGCCTTGGCAAGCAGCATCACGCTGAACGGGACGAATGCGAACACAAAGTTCACCGACTCGGCGGGACTCAATGCTCTGAACCTGAGTTCGGTTACGGCTAAGGGGAGCCTCGCCAACGCGGGTAGTGGGACCATTGGGGCCGGCAGCTCGGTGAGCACCGGCGTCAACAACTACACCCAATCCGCCGGTATCACCACCGTAAATGGATCGTTGAACGCGAACGCCCTGACCATCAATGGCGGCACGCTCCAAGGCGTCGGCGCCGTCACCAGCCCAAGCTCGACCATCGCCAGCGGCGGCACGCTCCTGCCAGGCGCCAGCGGGACTCCTGGCACGATTGCTTTCACCGGGCCCCTCAACATCAGCAGCGGCGGCACTCTACTCGAAACCATTAATGGCGGGACGGCGGGCAACTTCGGGCTGACCAACGTCAGCGGTGGGCTCACCCTGGGGGGAGGGACCAGCACCGTGAACATTCAGCAATCCGGCGCCTACAACCCGCCGGTCGGTACCGCGCTGACGATCATGACCGCGGGCTCGCCGGTAACGACGTCGTTTGGGTCCCTGACGAACTCAGTGTTCAACGGCAACGAGCAGTGGGTCCAAGTCAATAACCTCGGCGGCAACAATGTCAACCTGGTCGCCGGAGTGGCGGGCGGGG
>WNFM01132157.1_pt1 | contig 10625 bp, 9 predicted proteins | sample 5400271 | NCBI WGS metagenome assembly WNFM01 (sample SAMN13153352, study PRJNA577476) | soil metagenome | isolation source: 60 cm saprolite on Douglas fir-dominated hillslope | place: USA:California | collected 2013-09-17 | reverse complement strand
ATCATTGGCCTCGCTCATGCTCTTCTTTTACGCAATGGGGATATTTTATTACCCTATGCACTGCTGACATTATTGGTAAGTTTTTTCTATTTCGCGTCTAACAGAACAATTATTATTGCAATGGTCGTTACTTTCTTGCTGCAGGTATTTGTGCCGGAGATTTGGAAGTGGTTGCAGATATCATTTCCTCAAAGACCTGCGGCTAACAATGGTAATTATTGGGCAGATAATTTTGTATGGGTAAAATTCTGGTATGCCAGTGCTATCTTTTATTGGGAAACTACTTTGTTCTTTTTATTTAGCGGATTGTTGTTAGGAAGGGTTTTTATTCAGAAGAAAACAAAGTTGAGCAACAGTCAATTAATATTCATTGCAGTTACCGGGTTGATAGCCGGCTCTGCCAGCTACTGGATTTTGAGTTATTATACCAATAAAATATCTGGCTTTCCGGATATCGGCAATACGCAAATAGCTAGAAGAACAATTATTAATTTGTTATGGCTGATCCATCGCGGGGGATTAGCAGCGGCTTACGCAAGCTTATTTTATCTTTTGTTGAAACGCTTTGCATTGAATACACTTGCTGCACTTGGCAGAACTTCGCTCACCAATTATATTTTACAGGCTATTATTGTTGTGCCTGTTTGCTTATTATTTAATCTTTTCGATCATATCACTCCTACCATCGCCTTGATTATGACTGCATCCATTTGGATTGTCCAGGTTTTATTCAGCACCTGGTGGCTGAAATATCACCGGTTCGGCCCATTAGAATGGCTACTGCGACGATTTACTTATGGTAAAATGCTGACAGCAAAAAAAATAGAGAAGGAAACAGATTTAGTCGCAGTTTCAGAAACTATATAAAGTTTTACCCCGTGGTTATTGCCTGTCTGTATGCAGGTTTTCATCCACCAACCACACAACAGAAAAAGTTCTTCCCCGTTATTTCAGAAAATCATATAGACTTGTTGCCGGTGACAGGCACTTCGAAGGCTTAGTACACCGGCAACAGCTCCGCAAGAATAAAAAATATAATTTATTCTGATTTTACAAAATTTCCTTTCTCATCAAAAACGAGATCTTTTTTATTTACTTCAGCTTCGTACCATTTTTTTCCCTGTGCATCTGTCACCTTACCGGCTTCTGTAATTTTTGCTCCTTTGTAATGTTCATTCACATAAGTAATTACTGCTTTCGGAAGACTGCTTACCGGGATGGCGTTTACGATCTCTACGAAACCTGCAGCAGGAGTAAATTGAACAGAATTTGCTTCTCCTGATTTCCCACCCCAGTTAGCCTCATAGTTTCCGCTTTCTTTTTCCCAGGTAACTTTTTTTGCCTGTGGATATTTTTTTATAAGGGCTGTTTTTACAGGTGCAGGAACATCGGCTTCTTTTAATCTCTGTGCATATAAATTGTTTGACAGGAAGAATAGCACAATGACGCCAAAAGAGATTACATACTTTTTCATAACGATTTTTTTAATTGTTAGCGATTGAAACTTATTCAATGAAATTGAGGAAATTCTGAATTCCCCTATTTTATAATCAAATATGCTTCCAATTATCTGTCCGTCCGGATCTTCTTTTCTCATACCCTGATTACTGTAGATACATAAAAGGTAAAAACAATTACTCCTGTGCTACAAACTTGTTTAGTTTATGCAGCTCCAGTATAGTGCCGGTCTCCGTTTCTTTATACATAGGAGTAAACCGGTGGTTTATTTTTATTTCATCATAAGTATATGAAGTACGCTGCAGCACCGTGTTGGAGTATACATCATTAAATCCCTTAACCAATACATACAGTTCTACATCAGCAGCTTTCAGATCATCAGCACTAAATCCAAGCAAGGGACTTTGCTCATCAATGGGATGAACCACTGTCCAGTTCATCGGCAGGCTTTCAATTTTGCTGCGCTCCAGTGGCAGATCATAATATTTATAATTTGCCTGTCCATCTTCCTGTATCAGCATGGCAAGATTTACCTGTACCGTTACATCAGTCAATGCATGTTGTTCTTTATAACATACAAACCGGAACATAAGCGCTGTTTTGCCGCGGTAGGGAGCTATCAATGCATCATCACTAAAAGCAAGATGAGCTCTTGGCCTTGCAAATCTTCCATAGATAAGACCGGTAGCAAGAGCAAATGAAAGAAAACCGGTGAGTGCTTCTATGGCAGCCACGCTACTGGCAGCATCACCAACCGGGTTTACTCTTCCATAACCAACGGTGGTAAATGTCTGCGTGCTGAAAAAATAAATTTCTTTGAACATTTTCCAGCCATCTTTAGCAATCATCCCGGTTAGTTCAGCGGCTCCGATAAAAATATAAATGAACGTAAACAACAGGTTGATGCCGATATAGAAAATAAAGATAATGGCAATGAATTGCCAGAGTGGAATACTGATCATCCGGTAATAAATACTGTAGCGTCGCCAGAAAGACCAGCCTGTTTTGCGCAGGTTAAATGTACCATCACGATTAATGAAGCGGCTTCCATTAATATTACCTGTAGTACTGAAGCCTGTATCATTGTTAAGCTTTGAAACAGGATTAATGCGATTTGAAAAAGCCATGGTTAATAGTTTTAAAAAACAAAACTACTTTTTTCTCAGCCGGGTTTCACCTTGGTATTTTCAATTTTAAATTTCTGTCGTGGACCAGCGTCATTTATTTATTATTTGAAGAATATCCGGCGATCTTACTCTTGTATCATTGAAAATTCTATTTAGCTTTATCCGGTACATGAAAACAAAACCTTCAATAAACACCATCTTTACTGATATTGGCGGCGTGCTGCTTACCAATGGCTGGGATCGTGGCAGCCGTCGCAAAGCCATTGATCTTTTTAAATTAGATCCCGAAGAAACCGAAGAACGGCATCATCTTACTTTTGACACATACGAAATTGGTAAGATAACCCAGGATGAATATCTTGACCGGGTAGTATTTTATAAAAAAAGATCTTTTAGCCGCCAACAGTTCAGGCAATTTATGTACGATCAATCAAAATCTTTTCCGGATATGCTGGCATTGTTATCACGATTAAAAAAGAAATACGGATGTAAAATAGCTGTAGTAAGCAATGAAGGCCGGGAGCTGGCGGAGTATCGCATTAAACGGTTTAAATTAAATGAGCTTGCTGATTTCTTTATTGTTTCCAGTTTTGTTCATTTTAGAAAACCTGACGCCGATATTTTTCGCATCGCATTAGATACAGCACAAGTAGGTCCGCAGCAAGTAATATATATTGAAGACCGGGCCATGTTTGTACAGGTGGCCCAAAAACTAGGTATTCATGGTCTTCGCCATGTTGATTATAAAACTACAAAGATGATGCTGGAGAAGTTTGGATTTAAATAATCATTCATTGTCCCTCTACACCCGGTTGAACCAATCATTTTTTATTTCCAATGTCCTTTGCGCCAGCGATAGCCCCTTTTGCTGTATCCCCATTCGCCATTAATCCATACAGTGCCATGACGGGCAGGTCTTACCCAATGTCCCGGAACTTCTACATAGCGTCCATTTCTCCATTCCCATTCAGGAGCTACCCATATCGCCCCGCTATAAGGAGCAGGACCGGGAGCGCCAACAGATATGTTTACACTAAACCCCGGTTTTCTCCTTACATATTGTGCATCCGCTTTTATTAATGAAAAACTGAGCAACACAATAATTACAAACATGATCTTTTTCATAACAAAATCTTTAATCAGAATAATATCATTCTATGGTTTAGTTTACAAACCCGATGCCGGTATTTTTTTTCCGCCTGTTTATGTGCTGAGTGCGGCATGAAGTAATTTCTTTAACTTCAAATATGAGTTTAAAAATCTTATTACCGGTTATAATTGCTTTGACTATTACAACAGTTGCATCAGCACAAACCAGCCTTATTAAATATGATCTCTCCGACTTGAATAAAAATGGTAAGCTCCAGTTGTTCAATCGCAAGCTTGAATCCATTACAGATAATGAACAAAAAGCTGTCCGCTTTTCCGAAACGGAAGGAGATGGTTTAGCCTGGCTTGAAGGCGTAAATTTTACAAATGGAATCATTGAACTCGATATAAAAGGCAAGGATGTGCTGCAACAAAGTTTTGTTGGAGTTGCCTTTCATGGGAAGGATGAGAAAACACTTGATGCTGTTTATTTCCGTCCTTTTAATTTTCAATCCACTGACTCAGTTCGCCACATTCATGCCGTACAATATGTTTCTCATCCAGATTTTCCATGGAATGTATTGAGAGAAACACAAACCGGCAAATATGAAAAAACCATAGCTTCTGCACCTAATCCCAATGAATGGTTTCATGCCAAGATAGTTGTGGATTATCCGCATGTAACAGTTTATGTAAATAGCAGCACTGAGCCCTGCCTGAGTGTTGATAAATTAAATGACCGGCAAAATGGTAAAATAGGTTTGTGGGTGGGAAATAATTCAGGAGGAGAGTTTGCCAACCTTGTTATTACTAATAAATAAACGACTGCACGCATTACCTTCTTTATAGTTGTTTGCTTTATTTCCTTATTACATTTTTACTTCACGACGAGCTTACTCCGCATGTAACCGGGCTAAATAATCCTTATTAATCCCGGAACTGCTCGGAACGAAAGACGATTTAAACACATTGTAAAATAAACAATGCTTGTTAACTTTGCCGCCTTTATATCACTAACATTTAAAAAAACAGAAAGAATATGGTGAAGGAAAAAGGCAGCATATCCATCAATACAGAGAACATCTTCCCGATCATTAAAAAATTTCTTTACTCCGACAACGAGATTTTTCTCCGGGAGATGGTGAGCAATTCCGTGGATGCCTGCCAGAAGATGAAAAGATTGAGCAGCCTTGGCCATTACAAGGGCGAATTGGGCGAACTGAAAATACAGGTGGCTTTGAATGCGGATGCGAAAACAATTACGATCAGTGATAATGGTAACGGGATGACAGCCGAAGAGATCAAAAAATATATTAACCAGGTAGCTTTTTCCGGGGCTACTGAGTTTATCGAAAAGTTTAAAGAAGCAAAAGATGCCAATGAGATCATCGGACGATTCGGATTAGGTTTTTACTCTGCATTTATGGCGTCAGAAAAAGTAGAGATTGAAACACTGAGTTACATAGAAGGGGCCGAACCTGCCCACTGGGTTTGCGATGGCAGCACTTCTTTTGAGATCAATGAGGGCCACCGCAGAGAAAGAGGTACAGATGTGATTCTTCATATTAATGACGATTCAGCAGAGTTTCTTGATAAGAATCGCCTGCAGGCAATACTGGATAAGTATGCAAAATTTCTTCCGGTACCGATACAGTTTGGAACAAGAACTGAGTCAATACCCGACGGTGAAGATAAAGATGGCAAACCGGTATATAAGTCAGTTGAGGTAGATAATATCATTAATAATACTACTCCTATCTGGACCAAACCCCCGGCCAGTTTGAAAGATGAGGACTATCTTTCTTTTTACCGGGAGTTATATCCTTTTAGTGAAGACCCATTGTTCTGGATACACCTGAACGTTGATTATCCTTTTAATCTTACAGGTGTTCTGTACTTTCCCAAACTGAAAAATGATTTTGAGATCACTAAAAATAAGATCAAACTTTTCAGTCGCCAGGTATTCATCACAGATGAAGTAAAAGACATTGTGCCGGAATTTTTATTGTTGCTGCATGGCGTCATTGATTCACCGGATATTCCGCTGAATGTAAGCCGTTCTTTTTTACAAGCAGATAGTAATGTAAAAAAGATCAATAGCTATATCAGCCGCAAGGTGGCGGAAAAATTACAGGAGCTGTTTACCAGTAGCCGTAAAGCGTTTGAAGAAAAATGGAACGATATAGGAATATTTGTAAAATACGGCGCCCTGTCGGATGAAAAATTTTATGAAAAAGCTAAAGAGTTTTTATTGGAAGCGAAGGTGAAAGATTTTCAAACGGATAAAAATGGCAGGCTTGTTTATCTCTATACCATTGATCCCGAACACCAGCACAGCTATGTGCAGGCGGCAAATAAAAAAGACTATGATGTGCTTGTAATGAATTCTCCGCTTGATATACATTTTATCCAGCACCTGGAAATGAAGCTGGAAAAAACTTCGATGAAACGTGTAGATTCGGATACACTGGATAAACTGATTGAAAAAGAAGGCGCATCCAAACATGAATTGACGAATGAAGAAACTACTTTATTAAAATCCATTTTTGATAAGGCAATCAATAACGCTGCTATGAAAGTGGATGTGGAGAGTCTGCCTGCCGATGCAATGCCTGTAACTATTACTATGGATGAGTGGATGCGCCGGATGAAGGACATGAGTAAAATGGGTGGCGGAGGCGGTATGAATATCTATGGTTCGTTGCCGGATAATTATAAAGTGGCCGTGAATGCGAATCACCCGCTAATCACAAAAATATTAAGTACAGATGCAGCACAACAAACAATATTAGCGAAGCAGGCTTATGATTTGGCCTTACTGGCGCAGGGTATGCTGAAGGGGGCTGACCTGACGGCCTTTGTTGAAAGAAGTGTAATGGTGTTGTAAGCTTTGAAATTGTCAGTTATAATTACTGCAGCATATTTGAATAAAATAAAACAAATCTTTTAATAAATGTACAGGCGACAACCTTCTCTTTTATTCATTACTCATGAAAAGACAAAGAGCAAATGCAAGGATTGTTGTTTCATATAATTTCTTTTGCTGAATTGTTTACTATAAATCTACACTTCCGGCATCCATACATTTCCTAAATCAATACATCGCTGGTGTATCTGCTGAAACAATTCTTTGGGTAAATTATCCGGAATTGAAGGTAGGTCTAATGTTTGTGCCGGCTCACCAAATTCTTTAAACATCGTTTCAAATCCCGCTGGTGTTATTAGCAACAAGGCCTTTGCCGTATCAGTTACCAGGTTAAAACTATGTGGTATTTTTCTTGGCAAAACTACCAATTCACCGGCGCTAGCAATAAATTTTTTTTCACCTGCCTGGAAATCTATTACCCCGTCTAATATGTAAAATGATTCATCTTCATACTTATGAAAATGTTGGGTGTAAAGCCTTTTCTGAAGTAACAATGGATGAGCGCATAGGCATTATCTGTATCCTCGCCTGTAACTAAAAATGAAAATGTATGTGCTATGTAATGAACAGAGTTTTCCAGTGTCGGCCCTTGTCTGATTGCTGAGCTCAATAATGTTTCTATCATAAAAAAGATTTTAATAAAGGTAACAGCAACCAATACCTTTCCCCTCAACCAAATGGTGGATTTTAAATAATCCATCCAAGTTCTACTGCTTTTAAAATAGCAGAACTTCTGTTGGCTACTTCCATCTTCCTGTAAATATTCAATGTATGTGTTTTAACGGTGTCTGCTGAGATGAAAAGTTTTTCAGCGATGGTTTTATTAGGCAAGCCGGTTACCAATAAAAGCAAAACATCTTTTTCTCTTTCAGTAAGCATTGATAATTGTTTTTTTGATTTGACCGGGAACTGTTCTTTGTTATTCCATCGCCATTCTTTTGTTCTTCCTGTTCCCTGCACAAATGGCTTTCCGTACATCCTTGCAAATTCCAATGCCCTTACTACAAAATTTCCCACCGTTTTTAAAACATAGAGATGGTGAGGTTGATATACATTCTTATGAATTGTTCTTACCACTACCAGCCCAACTATTTTATCATTTAGTTTTAAGGGTGTATACAAGGCCGCTTGGGGCTGAATACCAGCCAATGGCTGTGGTTTTACAAGAAGGTAGTTGTTGTATTCCCTGTCAAAATCATTCATGAATATATCCTGTTCATTACGGATACACCAGGAAGCAAGGCGACTATCATCCAATGCGTCAATAGAAAAATCGGGAAACCGTATGCCATTTTCTATCATTCCTTTGTAATGAATCAATCCTTCTTTTTCATCATAAATGCCGACACAAAACTGGTAGGCATCGGTCAGTTGATTTACATTTTGATAAATGGAAGCAATAATTTCTTCAAGCGAAAGCTGAGGTGTTATCAGATCGGCTATCTCATTTAGAATACGAAGCTGTTCAACCCAGTCAACTTCAGCATTATTTGAAATGCTTTTTGTCCATGAAGAGAATTTATGTTTAAAAGATTTATCCAAGAGTTCTTTACCGGATTATTTAAGTTCAACTAAATGTAGACAATTAACATGCTAAAGGTTCTTGTATGCTGACAAATTTTTCTAATGCCCGGCTATGGTACACGCATTGTAGCTGTCAAAATAAAGCAGATCGCTAATAAAGGGTAGCAGGGCAATGATTAATTAATTCTTTACTCCGAACCAACAAAGAATAATTTTGTTTAAGATCTATTCAATTAAACTTTGTAGGTAATGATGAACAATCTTAAAGATAAAGTCGCCTATATAACAGGCGGAAGCAGGGGCATAGGATATGGTATAGCAAAAACGTTATTGGATAATGGGATGAGACTGGCTATTACCAGCAGAACTATCAGCGCAGTAAAACAGGCCGCTGAATCATTAAGTAAAGATCCTTCAAAAGTTTTAGCCCTGGAATCCAATGTAAGCTCTCTTACTTCTGAAACAAAAGCGGTGAAAGCTGTTATTGATCACTTCGGGCAACTGGATGTATTAATTGCAAATGCGGGTGTGGGTCATTTTGCAGCTATTGATAGCTTAACGGAGCAAGACTGGAAAGAAACTATTGACACTAACCTCACCGGTGTTTTTAATAGTGTAAAGGCAAGCCTTAATGCATTAAAAAAATCAAAGGGATACATCATTACCATTGCAAGCCTTGCTGGTATTAACTTCTTTGAAAAAGGCGCTGCATATAACGCCAGTAAATTTGGCCTTGTAGGATTTACACAAGCTATTATGCTCGATTTGCGAAAACACGGTATTAAGGTTACTGCGATCATGCCAGGTTCAGTTGCCACTCATTTTAATAATAATATTCCTGGTGATGCAGATGCGTGGAAGATACAACCGGAGGATATCGGCCAGATGGTAACTGATCTTTTAAATATGAATCCACGAACATTGCCAAGTAAGATAGAAGTAAGACCATCTATACCGGTTAAATAATAAGACACTATTTCCTTTCCCGGGCAAAAACTAATTCCTTTTTTGCACAGAGTTTCTAAAAAAGCAAAGCCCCGGTGTAGACACATCGGGACTTTCGGTTAAGGCTCTGATTAGTAGCTATTTTGAAATAAACTTTTTTTCCAGATCAAAAATAGGAGTCGGGTTTGATATTTCCGAATTTAAGCCATACCACTTTCAGGTAATTTTTTGTTTTCTTAAAGACTGTCCATTTCTTTTTTTACAAAAAGCATCAATTGGCTGATATAATCCGGTGAGAAATTAAACTGCAGTCCTGCTGCTTTAAAAAGTTCCGGTAAGATTTCTGTGCCGCCCAAATGAAGAGCATTAATATAATTATTTATTGCGGTTTCGGAGTTTTGTTTGTACTGCTGCCATAGACCGATGGCACCGAGCTGTGCTATACCATATTCAATATAATAAAAAGGTACTTCGAATAAATGAAGCTGCCGCTGCCATGCATACCGTCGGTATTCTTCCAATCCCGAAAAATCAATAACCGGTGAAGAGAATTCTTCAAGAATGGAAAGCCATTGACCGGCTCTTTCCTCTTCTGTATGATTTGGATTTTCATATATCCAGTGTTGAAATTTATCAATAACAGCTATCCAGGGAAAAATGGTAATTACTCTTTCAAGCTGCTGTTCTTTGGCACGGGTTAATTCTTCTTTGCTGTCAAAAAATACATCCCAATGATTCATGCTGAATAATTCCATTGCCATACTTGCCACTTCGGCAATCTCAGTCGGATATTCTTTGAATCCATGCAATTCCAATTCATGTGCAAGAAAAGAATGTACAGCATGGCCGCCTTCATGCACCATAGTGGTTACATCATCTAATTGTCCTGCCGCATTCATAAATATAAATGGAGCGCCGCTTTCAGCCAACGGACAATTATATCCACCGGGTGCTTTGCCTTTACGACTTTCAAGGTCAAGATGACCCATATCTTTCATCTTGCGAAGGCAATCGCCAAAGAAAGATTTCATTTCATCAAAGCAGGCAATTGTTTTTTCTGTTAATTCGTCCCCTGTTTTAAAAGGTCGCAGTGGTTGTATACCTGCCGGCTCTGCTTCTATATCCCATGGGCGAAGTATATCAAGTCCAAGTTTTTCCTTTTTGTTTTCATATATCTGGTCTACCAATGGCATTATATGCAGCTTCACTGCTTCATGAAACTGGAAACAATCTTCCTTTGTATAATCAAACCGGCCGAGTTCAATAAAACGATAATCACGATAATTATTAAATCCTGTATTAATGGCTACCTGGTGACGTTTTTGAAGCAACCTGGTAAATAAATCATTCAATTCTTTTTTATCCTGCATTCTTCTCTCGCTGATCTTCCGGTACACTTCTTCCCGCAGGTTACGATCCGGGTCTTCTAAAAATTTAGCAGCCTGTTGTAACGTATATTCCTGGCCATTCACCTGTACAGTCATTTTACCGGCAATAACACCGAAATGCTGTTGCATTACATTCAACTCAGCTTGCAAAGGGATATTAGCTTCCCT
>WNFM01222330.1_pt2 | contig 10628 bp, 10 predicted proteins | sample 5400271 | NCBI WGS metagenome assembly WNFM01 (sample SAMN13153352, study PRJNA577476) | soil metagenome | isolation source: 60 cm saprolite on Douglas fir-dominated hillslope | place: USA:California | collected 2013-09-17 | reverse complement strand
GATCACGCGGGCAAGGTCGTGCTCGTGAACGTCTGGGCTACGTGGTGCGGTCCCTGCAAGAGGGAAATGCCGAAGCTCGACCGGCTCTACCAGGAGCGGAAGGGCGAGGGGTTCATGGTCTTCGGGCTGTCCACCGAGGACGTCGAGGAGCAGCGCAGGTTCAACCAGGAGCAGGTAAGGGTGAGCTATCCGCTTCTCACCATGGCGGGCAAGGTGCCGGACATGTATCGCAACACCGCACAGTACCCGGCGAACTTTCTCATCGATCGCGCGGGACGACTGCAGCCGGCGCCGGGCAGCGGGGAGCCTTTCGAGAAGCTCGAGGCCGCCGTGAACTCTCTCCTGAAGGGCGCCCGCTAGGTGGCCAGCGGATACTCCTCTGCTGTCCAGCCGGTGACGCCGCCGATCATCTTCTTCACCGGCCGGCCCAGGCGCGCGAGCGCGACGGCGGCGCGATCGGCGCCGTTGCAGTGCGGGCCGGAGCAGTAGACGACGAAGAGCACCTCCGCCGGATAGGCAGAAAGGTTCCGCTCGTTGATCCGCCGATGGGGGAGGCTCACCGCGCCCGGTACGTGGCCGTCGGCGAAGGCTTCGGGACTCCGCACGTCGAGCACCACGAAGCCGGGGTGCTCGGCGGCGAGCGCGGCGTGCACGTCCCAGCAATCGGTCTCGAAGGCGAGCAGCTTCTCGAAGTGGGCGAGGGCCTCCCGCGGCGGGGCGGCGGGAACGTCGGTCACGGGTCTCTCGGCGCTGAGCAGGGTGGGCATCGTCGTCTTTCCTCCTCTTCCTCGAATCGCGCTCAGTGTGCGGGCGGCGGACGGCGGACGTCCAGAGGCAGGAACGACAATGTGCGTTAAGATCCTGCCATGGCCCGCGTCGATCGCCGCCGGGTCGTGGCCCTCGCCTACGACCGGTTGGCCACCTTCGAGTTCGGGATCGTGGTGGAGGTCTTCGGCCTGCCCCGGCCGGAGATCAAGGTGCCCTGGTACCGGTTCGAGGTGTGCGCGGTCGACCGCGGCCCCCTGCGGGCGACGGGGGGCGTGACCGTCCGCGCGCGCGCGGACCTGCGCGCGCTCCGCCGCGCGGGAACGATCGTGATTCCGGGCTGGCGCGATCCGGAAGAGCGCCCCCCCGAAGCCCTGCTCGCCGCGCTCCGCGCCGCTCACGCGCGGGGCGCGCGCCTCATCACGATCTGCTCGGGTGTCTTCGTGCTGGCGGCGGCGGGCCTGCTCGACGGCCGGCGCGCGACCACGCATTGGCGCTACGTGGAGCGGCTGAGGTCGCGTCATCCGAAGGTCCGCGTCGAGCCGGACGTGCTCTACGTGGACGAGGGCTCGATCCTCACCTCGGCGGGCAGCGCCGCCGGCATCGACCTGTGCCTCCACGTCGTGCGACGTGACTATGGAGCAGAGATCGCGAACCAGGTCGCGCGGCGGCTGGTGGTCTCGCCCCAGCGGGAGGGTGGGCAGTCTCAATTCGTCCCGGTGCCGGCAGGCACGGCGATCGCGGGAGGGTTCGGGCGCGCTCTCGAGTGGGCGCAGCGCCGGCTGGGCGAGGAGGTGTCGGTCGCGCGTTGGGCGCGCCAGGCCGCGATGTCACCGCGCACGTTCGCCCGCCGGTTCCGCGCCGAGACGGGCACGACCCCGCACCGATGGCTCAACCACCAGCGCGTCCTGGCCGCGCAACAGCGGCTGGAGACGGGCTCCGAATCCATCGACGAGGTGGCGGAGGGCGTCGGCCTGCGCACGGCGGCGACCCTGCGCCTGCACTTCCGGCGCCTGCTGCGCACGACGCCGACCGCCTATCGGCGGCGGTTCTCGAAGGTCAGCGCGTTGTCAGGGCTGGCCCGCGGGCGTAGGCTGGCCGCGAAATGCTCCGGAGTGGCATCTTCGCGGCGACCCTGACCGTGCTCGCCAGCGGTTGTGGGACCGCTCGCCCGGCGGGCGGCTCCCTGGCCCCGGCCACGGCGTCGCCCCCCGCCTCCGCCTGGACCCTCGCCTGGAGCGACGAGTTCGACGGACCCGCGGGCGCGCTCGTCGACTCGACACGATGGGTCGCCGAAGTCGGCGGCCACGGCTGGGGCAACCACGAGCTCGAGTACTACACGGACCGCAGCCAGAACGCTTCCCTGAGCGGCGACGGCCTTCTGGTGATCCGCGCCCTCCGCGAGCACTACGAAGGCCAAGGGGTGGCGCGCGACTTCACGTCGGCGCGCCTCAAGACCCAGGGCCGGTTCGAGCAGACCTACGGCCGCTTCGAGGCCCGCCTCGAGATCCCGCGCGGCCAGGGGCTGTGGCCCGCCTTCTGGATGCTGGGCGCCGACATCAACGCGGCCGGCTGGCCGCGCTGCGGCGAGATCGACATCATGGAGAACATCGGCCGCGAGCCGGCCACCGTCCATGGCTCGATGCATGGTCCCGGCTATTCGGGGGGCGATTCCCTGAGTGCGGGCTTCGCGCTGCCGGGCGGGGAAGCGCTGGCCGACGGCTTCCACGTCTTCGCGGTGGAGTGGGAGCCGGCCATCGTCCGCTTCTCCATCGACGGCAACGCCTCCGAGACGCGCACACCCGCGGACCTGCGTCCGGGCCAGGTCTGGGTCTTCGACCACCCGTTCTTCATGCTCCTGAACGTGGCCGTGGGTGGCGACTGGCCAGGCTCCCCGGACGCCTCCACCGTCTTCCCGCAGACCATGCTCGTGGACTACGTCCGCGTCTACCGCCGGTCCGACTAGCCTCGAGGAGCGACACCACGATGACCTGGATGCAGCGCTACGACCCCCTTGGCTCCTGGCCCCTGTCCACGCTCGTCTCCGCCCTGCCCGTGCTCACGCTGTTCTTCGTGCTGATCGTGCTGAAGAAGCGCGTCTGGATCGCGGCCCTGTCGGGCATGTTGGCGGCCGTGCTGCTGGCCGCGGCCGTCTTCCAGATGCCGGCCTCGATGATCGCGAACGCGACCCTTCACGGTGTCGTCTTCGGATTCCTGCGCATCGCCTGGATCATCATCGCGTCGATCTTCCTCTACAACGTGGCCGTGGAAACGGGCCAGTTCCAGGTCATGAAGGAATCGATCGCCGCCCTGTCGTCCGACCAGCGCCTGCAAGCGGTGCTCATCGCGTTCTGCTTCGGCGCCTTCCTGGAGGGCACGGGCGGGGGAGGTGCGCCGGTCGCCATTGCCGGCTCGTTCCTGATCGGCCTCGGCTTCCCGCCTTTCCAGGCAGCCACGGTGTGCCTGCTCGCGAACACCGCGCCCGTGGCCTGGGGGGCGGCGGGCAATCCCATCCGCGTCCTGGCCGGAGTCACCGGCCTCCCCGAGCATGCGCTCAACGCGATGACCGGCCGCATCCTGCCGACGTTCTCGTTCATCCTGCCCATCTGGCTGGTGCGGTCGATGACGGGTTGGAGGAAGACGTTCGAGGTCTTGCCGGCCCTGCTGGTGGCGGGAGGCTCGTTCGCGGTGATGCAGTTCTACTGGTCGAACTTCGTCGAGACCAACCTCGTGGACATCGTGGCCGCCGCCTTCTCGCTGCTGGTGATGGTCGGGTTCCTGCGCGTCTGGCGGCCGAAGAACGTGATGGTCCTTGCGACGGCGGCGGAAGCGCCGGCACTGCGCCGGCATTCGGTGGGCGCCGTGCTCAAGGCCTGGTCGCCGTTCGCGGTGGCCTCGGTGCTGATCCTGCTGTGGGCGCTGCCCTGGTTCGCCAAGTACATCCGGTTCGCGGCCCTCAGCTTTCCGCTGCCCGGCCTCCACAACCTGGCCATCCGCGTGCCGCCCGTCGTGCCCACGCCCACGGGCGAGACGGCCATCATGGACCTGAACGCCCTGGCCCTGCCCGGCACGGCCGTCTTCGCCGGAGGTTTCCTCTGCGCGCCCTTTCTCGGCATGTCGCTGGCGCGAGCATTTACGATTCTCGGACAGACCATCCGCCAGCTCGTGCCGTCGATGCTCGCCATCAGCTTCATGGTGGGGCTGGCCTACGTGACGAAGTATGCCGGCATGGATACCGTGCTCGGTCTGAGCCTCACCCGCACCGGCTGGATCTACCCGTTCTTCGGCACGCTGCTCGGCTGGGTGGGCGTCGCCTTGACGGGCACCGACGCCGGATCGAATGCCCTCTTCGGGAACCTGCAGAAGGTGACGGCCGAGCAGCTCGGGGTGAGCCCGATCCTCATGGCCTCGGCCAACAGCGCCGGAGGCGTCATGGGCAAGATGATCGACGCCCAGAGCATCGTGGTCGCCAGCACCGCGACCCATCTGGAAGGACGCGAAGCGGACATCTTCAAGGCCGTCTTCATCCACAGCCTGGTACTGGCGTCGCTCGTAGGCCTGGTGGTGATGCTCTACGCCTACGTGATCCCGGCGATCATCCCCGGGAGCTGACGAACGCTCGGCTGACAGTGACGCCCATGCGACGCGGCGAATACGGCCTCGATGCGCCCTACGCCGTCGTGATCTTTGGCGCAGTTGCGGTGGCGAGTGCCGTGGGTGCGACGATCTTCTGGCGGGAGGGAGAGACTCGCGTGGCGGCGCGAATGACCCTGTTCTCCGTCTTCTTCCTCGCCAATACCGTCAGCTTCCTGTACACGACCAGACGGGGCAAGTTCGTCGAGTGGGCCCGCATCCTGGATCGCCTTCAGTTGCGCGGCGACGAGCGAGTGCTCGACATGGGTTGTGGTCGCGGCGCGGTGCTGACCGCCGTCGCGCGCCGACTGACGACGGGCCGCGTGACCGGGATCGACATCTGGAGCACCCACGATCAGTCGGGCAATGCCAAAGACGTCACCGCACGCAACGCATCGCTCGAAGGCGTCGCCGATCGCGTGGAGATCGAGACCGGCGACATGCGCGCGCTGCCCTTCACGGACGCGTCCTTCGATCTGGTTGTCTCCAGCCTGGCGATTCACAACATCCGAAAGGATGCGGATCGCAGACAGGCGATCGCCGAAGGGTTTCGTGTCCTCAAGCCCGGAGGACGCATGGCCCTGGCGGACATACGTGCGACGGCGACCTATGAGGATGCCTTGCGGACGCTCGGCGCATCGAACGTCGGACGCAGGCGGCTGGGGTGGAGGTTCTGGTGGGGCAACCCGTTCGCCGCCACCACCCTCCTGACTGCTTCGAAACCGCCCGCCTGACGAGAGGTGGCAAGATGGTGGCAGAGGGGACACCGGCTTGCCTGAACGCTCAGCAAAGGACACTCGTTGATGCGCGGCCGCGGGCACGCCTCGTTGATCCTGGCCGCCTGGCTCTCCGGCGCCGCCGTGACGGCGCTGGCCCAGTGGGGGGATTCCCCGGGGCGAGAGCCCGAGATCCACAACCTTCCCTACGACGGGCGCTTCACGTTCGCGCGCGTGCGCTTCAACAACCCGCCCGCCGGCTACTACTACAAGGGGCTGCCGGCCTGGGCGCACGGCTACCCGGATGCCGATCTGAACCTGATGAAGATCATGAACGAGATCAGCAATCTGAATCCCCACCTGGACGGAACGAACGTCTTCACCCTGGACGACCCCGAGCTGTGCAAGTACCCCGTGGCCTTCATGACCGAGGGCGGCTGGTGGGACCTGACCGACAAGGAGGCGTCCGCGTTCCGCGCCTACCTGCTGAAGGGCGGGTTCGTCATCTTCGACGACTTCAGGGACGACTTCTATCGGGGAGGGGGGGGCTGGCACGGCTTCGAGGCCAACATGAAGCGCGTGTTGCCGGAGGCACGCTTCGTGGACCTGGAGCCGTCCCACCCCATCTTCCACTCGTTCTTCCAGATCGACTCGTTCGACATCGTCCCCCAGTTCTACGACCGCGGGCAGCCCGTGTTCCGGGCGCTGTTCGAGGACAACGACCCGCACAAGCGGATGCTCGCGATGATCAACTTCAACACCGACATCTCGAACTTCTGGGAGTTCTCGGCGGTGGGCTTCCGGCCGGTCGCGGAGTCGAACGAGGCCTACAAGCTCGGGGTCAACTATTTGATGTATTCGATGGTGCACTGAGCAGGGACGGCAACCCCGGCGAGCTGACGCCCGGTCACCTGCATGCCTTGCGCTTCTACATGTCGGTCGCATAAGATGTAGAAGTCGGAGGTATATGGGCGCGAAGCAGGCCAAGTCTGATCTGCCGCAGGGCACGCTCGACCTGCTGCTGCTGAAGATCGTCGCGCTTGGCCCCGTTCACGGCTACGGCATCGCCCAGCGACTCCAGCAGGTCTCGCGCGACGTCGTCCAGGTCCCCCAGGGGTCGCTGTATCCCGCGCTCCATCGCCTCGAGAATCGGGGCCTGCTTGCCGCGGAGTGGACGGAGACCCAGACCGGCCGCGAGGCGAAGTTCTATCGCCTCACCGGAAGAGGCAAAGCGCAGCTCGAAATGGAGACGGCGAGCTGGCGGCGCTTGGCCGACGCGGTCGCGTTGATCCTCCGGATGACGGCCACAGGTGCGGAATGAACTGGTGGCTTCGGCTGTGGCGTCGACGGAGGATGGAGGACGATCTCGCGCGAGAGCTGCTTTTTCACGAGGACGAGAGCGTGGCAGATCTCGTGGCGCGCGGCGTCCATCCGGACGACGCGCGGCGACAGACGAGGCTGGCGCTCGGTGGTCCGGAGCAGGTGAAGGAGCTCTGCCGCGACGCCCGTGGGACGCGCTGGGTGGAGGACCTGCTCCAGGACGTCCAGTACGCGGTTCGCACGCTGCGCCGGATGCCGGGCTTTGCGGCCGTCGCCCTGCTGGTGCTCGCCCTGGGCATCGGCGCGACGACCGTCATGTTCACCGTCATCCACGGCGTTCTCTTGAGGCCACTCTCGTATCCGGAGCCGGAACGGCTCCTCACGTTGCATGGAGCCACGGAAGAGCTCGGCGAGTTCTGGGGGTTCTCGAATGCCGATCTCGCCGATCTGAGGCGTGAGAGTCGCTCGCTCCTGATCGGAGCGTGGACCTATGGCGGAGGCACCGTCAGCGCCCCGGGAGAGCCAGAGTACGTCGAGGGCCGACTGATCTCGGCGGAGCTGTTCTCGGTGCTGGGAATACCCGTCCAGATGGGGCGCACGTTCCGGCCGGACGATGACCGGCCGGGCGCCGCCGCCGTCGCCATCATCAGCCATGGCTTGTGGCAGCGCCGTTACGGCGGTGAGCTGGGCGCCCTCGGCCAGCCGCTCGTGTTCGAAGGAAAGCCGTACACCATCGTGGGCATCGCGCCGAAAGGCTTCGAGCTGGCGGGGGCAGTGGAGGTCTGCACGCCCCTTGGCCAGAGCACGGACCCGCGGATGCGGAATCGCGAAGCGCGCTTCGTCCACGGGCTGGCGCGTCTTGGGCCGGGGGCGGCCCTGGGCGAGGCGCAGGCCGAGCTCGTCGTGATGGCCCGCCGCCTGGCCAGGGAGTATCCGAGCTCGAACGCGGGCGTCGAGATGCGAGCGCACCCGCTGCAGCAGGAGCTGGTGGGTGACGTCGGGTCGACCCTGTGGTTGCTCCTCGGCGCCGTCGGCCTGGTGCTGCTCCTGGCCTGCGTGAACATCGCGAGCCTGCTGCTGGCGCGCGCCACGTCGCGCGAGCACGAGTTCGGCATGCGTGCGGCGCTCGGTGCGAGCCGGAGCCGTCTCGTCCGTCAATGCCTGACGGAGAGCGCGGTCCTGGGCCTGTCCGGCGGAGCGCTGGGCGCCCTCCTCGCCATGGTCAGCATCCGCCCGTTCGTCATGGCGTGGCCGGGGAGCCTGCCGCGTGCCGGCGAGATCCGAATCGACTCGTCCGTCTGGCTGTTCGCGCTCACCGTCTCGCTCCTGAGCAGCGCTCTATTCGGGCTGGCCCCGGCGCTGCGCATGCCGATGCACGGAATGGAACGGCCGCTCCGCGCCGGCGCGCGAAGCGTGGCCGGACCCTCGGGCTCCCTGCAGAGCGCATGTGTCATCGCCGAGGTCGCTCTCGCCGTGGTGCTGTTGGTCTCGGCGGGCATGCTCGGCCGCTCGCTCCTGGACCTCTCGTCGCTCAGTCCCGGCGTGAACGCGCACAACGTGCTCACCGCGCACCTCGCGCTGTCTCCGGCCTCTCTCGCGAACCCGGGACGCATCCGTTCGGCGTGGCAGGACGTGCTCGATCGGGCGGGCGGGGTGCCGGGCGTGGAGTCCGCCGCCCTGGCCGACATCATCCCGATGCGCGTAGGCGAGAACACGCTGCCCTACTGGGCCACCCCCACACCGCCGCCACCGAACCAGGCGCCGGTCGCGCTGGCCTCCACCGTGACGCCAGGGTACTTGACCGTGATGGGCATTCCGCTGCGCGCGGGACGTTTCTTCGATGATCACGATCGCGCGGACAGCGAGCCCGTGCTGGTGATCGACGAGACGCTGGCGCGGCATGCATTCGGTGGAGGCGACGCCGTGGGCAAGCGGCTGTGGGTTCCGGCCATGGGCCCCGTGCCTCTCCGAATCGTCGGCGTCGTCGGCCACGTGCGGCACTGGGGTCTGGCCGGCGACGATCGATCGCGGGTGCGCGATCAGATCTATTACCCCTTTGCCCAGGTGCCGGACTCCCTCCTGCGTCTGTTCTCCTCGTTCATGTCGGTCGCCGTTCGAACGCGAATACCACCGTTGAACGTCGAGGGACCGTTGCGTCGGGCGCTGCGGGGCGCGGCCGGCGATCAAGCGCTCTACGACGTGCGCTCGATGGAGCAGTTGGTGGCGGCGTCGCTCGAGCGCCAGCGCTTCCTCCTGCTGTTGTTCGGCATCTTCGCCGGCATCGCCTTGCTCCTCGCGTCCGTCGGCATCTATGGAGTCCTCGCCTACTTGACGAGCCAACGCGTGCCGGAGCTCGGTGTCCGGATGGCGCTCGGCGCGACCGCGCGCAACGTCGTGAGTCTGGTCCTGCGGCAGACCGCTTCGATGGTGGCCGCGGGCGTCGTCATTGGCGCCGCCGCCGCCTGGGGAGCCGGACGGCTGCTCGCCCGGGTGGTCGATGGCGTGCGTCCCACGGACGCGTCGACGGCCGCGGTGATGACGTCCGTGCTCGTGGCCGCCGCGATTCTCGCGAGTGTCGTGCCGGCGCGGCGCGCCAGTCGCGTGGATGTCTTGGAGGCGCTGCGACAGGACTAGCCTCTCGTTTCCCGAGCGTGGCCGGCCGGCTTCAGTGGCGGTTGGCTCTAGGCATCACGGTGGTCGACCGCCAGGCTTGTCGCGCCGACCACGACGAGATATGGTCCGAGCCACCCGGCGGAGGTCGCTCGCGCCCGCAGGCCAAGGGAGGAGAGGCATGTTCGGCAAGACCGTGACCCAGTACCTGGGCTTCCAGAAAGTCGTTCTGGTCCTGATCGTGTTGGCCTTCGGCGTGCGCCTCACGCTTTCCCTGGCCGGCACGCCGAACTCCGTCGCCAAGTGGATCAGCGTGACCGTGGTGCTGCTCGCGGGCGTCGTGTACTACGGAGTGGCCGTGTACACGAGCGGCTTCGGGAGCTACAAGCAGCTCTACCCCCTGTTGCTGTTCCAGAGCCTGCTCGGGGAAGGACTGGTGGCCCTGGCCATCGTGCTCGCGATCCTCACCGGAACCGACAACATCTACACCGCGCCCGAGTACAGCGGGGGCGGCGACGGCAAGAACTGGCTCCACGTCGTGGCCCATCTCGTCATCGCGGCCGTCGTGCTCCCCCTCGTCAGTTGGGGTGTCAGCTCCCTGGTCATGCTGGTGACCAAGAAGGTCGCGCCCCGAACCGCCTGAACGGGGGACTACGAAGGAAGCGCTGGTTCGTCGAAATAGCGCGCCGGAGTCACGCCGAAGACCGAGCGGAAGGCCGACACGAAAGCGCTGGGGCTGCTGTAGCCTGCATCGTGCGCCACGACCTTCACGGTCTGGCCGGACGCCAGTTGGCGCAGGGCGTCGAGCAGTCTCGCCTGGCGTCGCCAGCGCCCCACGGTGATGCCGGTTTCCTCAGCGAAGCGGCGCTCCAGCGTCCTGGTGCTCAGCCCGACCCGCCGTGCCAGCTCGGCGATCTCGCATGCCGGGACGCCCTCCAGGATTTGTTCGGCTGCCCTTCGCGCCGCGACCGACGCGGGCATCGGCAGGTCCAGAGAAGGCGTCGGCCGGTCCCGGACTTCGTCCAGGATCAGCCGCGCCATGGCGCGGTGCGACGCGGTCCGTTCGTCGAGCATGCCGATCTCCACCGTCCGCAGGATCAGCTCGCGCAAGAGCGGCGACACCGCGATCACCGAACACTGCGCCGGCAGCCCCGCACCTTCCTGCGGCCGCACGTACAGGGTGCGCATGGCGCTCTGGCCGGAGAAGCGGATGCCGTGCCGGACATTGGCCGGCGCCCAGACCGCCCAGCGCGGCGGGGCGATCCAGGATCCCCCTTCGGTCCACACGGTCATGACGCCGGCCGAGGCGTAGATGAGCTGCGGCCAGGCATGGACGTGATGATCCAGGGCAAAGCCGCCGGGAAGATCGGCCGCCGCGGCCCGGACCATGTAGAACGGCTCATCCGCCGCGGTTTGGCGTTTGCTCGACATTGGTTGGAAATCTATCGCAATTGCGGCGGCCCGATCATCAGGTCTAGCCTTGCACCATGGCAAACAACCTCGCTTCCTTCGCAATCCACGTGGATGACGTCGACCGGGCGCGCGCCTTCTACGAGGCGGTGTTCGGCTGGCGGTTCGAGCCCT
>WNFM01194684.1_pt1 | contig 10628 bp, 10 predicted proteins | sample 5400271 | NCBI WGS metagenome assembly WNFM01 (sample SAMN13153352, study PRJNA577476) | soil metagenome | isolation source: 60 cm saprolite on Douglas fir-dominated hillslope | place: USA:California | collected 2013-09-17 | reverse complement strand
TGGCCTGGGTGTCTTTATGTCGTACATCGAAGAACTGCGCGAGAAGAAAATACAAATGGTGCTGTACGGGCTCAAAGAAAAAGTGGCGAATACGTTCGACATCCTGGGATTGGCAGATCTACTGCACATCCGTGAAAACAAAAGTGAGGCTTTGAAATTGGCAAATGAACTATCGGTATAACATAGGCTGCAGCCTTGCCAACCTGAAGGGCATACGCGATTTCGTGCGCAAAACGCTGATCGAAAATAATGTGCCTGAAATTCAGGTGAGTTCCATCGTGCTCGCGTTGGACGAAATGTGCTCGAATGTGATGATCCATGCTCACCACTGCAATCCGGATGATTCGCTTGAGCTGCAAATCAAACATCCGCAAACGCATACGTTCATTTTTGAAATCATCGATGACGGATCCGTGTTTGACATCAATGAATTTGCTGAACCCAACATGGATAGCCTGGTGCATGATAAGCGCAAGGGCGGTCTTGGCATTCGCCTGGTAAAATCGATCATGGACAAAGTAGAATATACCAAAGAGGAGGGCAAAAATATCTGCCGCCTTACCAAGAAAGTCTAAATCGATTCCAAATTCCAAATTTCACGTTCAAAATTGGAGCATTAAAATTTTTGGGAATTTGAATCTTGAATTAAAAACCTGAGCCAAGGTACTTTCTTTCAAAAAACTATCTTTGCACCCGGAAAAATTCACCGTTCAATGAAGAAGTATCTGTTAGTGTTTTGCCTTTTATTAAATGGAATTTGGGTGCTCGCCCAAACCAAACAGTCGATCCTTTTCACGGTTGAGAAGAACCCTACGTTCGCTGATGAATTCACCTATCTCTTCAAGAAGAATCATTCCAACAAACAAGATTTTACGGAAGCGAAAGTGAACGAGTACTTAGACTTGTTTATCAATTTCAAATTGAAAATCACGGAAGCACATAAACGCGGGTATGACACTACAGCCAAGTTTACCAAAGAGCTGAAAACCTATGGGGATGAACTGAAAAAACCTTATCGGGCTGAGAAAGATTTGGTTGATAAGCTTACCAAAGAGGCCTATGATCATCTTACCCAAGAAGTAAAAGCATCGCACATTCTTATTGGGCTAAAGCCTGATGCCACCCCTGAGGACACGCTTAAGGCCTTCAATACGATTTCAGAGATCAAAAAAAGAATTTCTAACGGAGAAGACTTTGAAAAACTTGCTCGTGAGTTGAGCGAAGATCCCTCAGCAAAATACAACGGAGGCAACTTGGGTTACTTTACTGCTATGCAGATGGTTTATCCTTTTGAAGAGGTCGCTTACAGAATCAACGTTGGCGAAATCTCGCCAATTGTTCGTACACGATTTGGTTATCATCTCATCAAAGTGGCCGATAAAACGAATTCCCGTGGTGAGGTTGAGGTCTCACACATTTTATTGCGGGCTGTAAAAGGAAATGAGACGAAAATCAAAAACCAGATTTTTGAAATCTATGATCAATTAAAAACGGGCCGCAGTTGGGATGATCTCTGTAAAGAATTTTCTGACGACACCAACACCAAAAATAATGGTGGCCGCCTCCGTCCATTTGGAGTGGGTGCTCTTGCGTCTGTGCCTGAGTTTGAAGCAACGGCTTTTGCCTTGCAAAAGACAGGCGATATATCTGATCCCTTTCAGTCAAGTATAGGTTGGCACATCATCCGATTGGAAAAGAAAATTCCGGTTCCGCCCTACAGTGAAGTCGAAGCCGCTTTAAGAAAAAGAGTCGCTCGTGATGAACGCCTGAAAGATTTGGGTTTTAAAGAAAACGCTGTTAATAAAAGTCGAATTGTTTCTTTGGCCGATTCAAGTTTATTGAAAGGTCAATGGAAGTTCAAAGGCAACGATGAACTGAAAAAGAGCGCGTTATTTTCTATTGGCAGTAAAAATCTCCCTACAGGAGATTTCATTAGTTGGGTGGAGAAGAAGCAAAGTCATAGCAGCCTTTCACCATCAAACTACATGAACCAATTGTTCAATTCTTTTTCTGATGGAAAGATTGATGAAGCTGAAGAGGAGAAAATCACAAGAGAAAACCCCGACTTCCATCATTTAATGACCGAGTATCACGAAGGCATATTGCTTTTCGAGATCATGGAAAAGGAAATTTGGAACAGAGCATCGGAAGATTCCGTTGGTCAGAAAAAATTCTATAATGAAAACTTAGATAAGTACAAGGCTGGCCCTAGAGTGGAGGCAAGAATTTTCTCAACGACTGATAAAACTATTTTGGATGAAATGAAGAAGAGAATTGTGAAAGGGGATACGCTCACGGCAGCCGACCTGAAGAAATTCAAATCGGTGCAGCACTTTCGCAATTATGAAAAAGGGGAAAGCAAAGTGATTGACAAAATCAATTGGGTGCCGGGTTTGCAAGAAACTGAAATGGAGGGGACCTATTACCTTGTAGAAGTTTCCCGAATGGTGGAAGCAGGCACAAAAAAATTCATGGAAGCACGGGCTCAAGTCATCTCCGGTTACCAGGATTCACTTGAAAAAAGTTGGGTGACCTCGCTGAAAAAGAAATATCCCGTAAAGGTGAATAACAAAGGCAAGAATGCCGTTATGGAAGAGTTGCTCAAAAAATGAAACAGCAAACTACATATCGCTCGTTGGTTTTCTTTATTGCGTTGATTTTATTTTTTCAAAGTTGCGATCTTATCAAGCGAAAGAAAGATGAAATCAATAACGGGATCCAGCGCAAAGCAATAGCAAGGGTTACCAACACGCTTCTTTACGAAGACGAGTTGAAGGGTATCGTTCCTGAAAAAACAACCAAGGATGATAGTGCCGCGCGAATCAACGCTTATGTGAACAGCTGGGTGCGCAAGCAATTAGTCATGCAAGAGGCCTTGAAAACCATCAGCATTGACGAAGCTGAAGTGGAAAGAAAAGTGCTTGATTACCGATACAGTCTCATCGGCTATGAGTTTCAGAATTATTACATTCAGCAGCATCTCAACGACAGCGTAAGTGAACAAGAGATTGATGGATACTATAAACAACATCTGGACAACTTTATTCTCAAGCAAAACATCATCAGAGGTACTTATATCAAAGTGGCAAAAGATGCGCCACGAACCAAAAGGATAAAAGACCTTATGTTTTCGAGTAAAGAAAAGGAAAAACACGAATTGAAATCATACTGCTTAAGTTTTTCTGCAGCATACCACATTGCCGATTCATCATGGATTGAATTTGATAAGCTTACAGTCAATTCGCCATTGGCTGACTTCCCCAATAAAATTCAGTTCCTGAAAACCTATCCTTACTTCGAAACCAGCGATCAGGGTTTTTTGTATTTCCTGAAGGTGGATGGCTACAAGATCAGCGACAACGTATCCCCATTGGAGTTTGTAAGGCAGGATATCAAAAACATTATTTTAAATAAAAGAAAAGTAGAACTTGCGAAAAAATTGGAAGACGAGGTTTATGAAAATGCAGCGAAACGGAAAGATTTTGAAGTATTTGGTAAGTAGTGCAATTGCCATTGTATTATTTTCTGCGCCATCTTTCGCGCAGGAACAGAAGGACGACAACGCCTTTGTGCTCGATAAGATTATTGTAAAAGTGGATAACCACATCGTGCTGAAATCCGAATTGGAGAGCGCGTATCAGAGCTATTTAACCGAAGGCAATGTAGGTTCGGATGAGGCAAAATGTGGCTTGCTGAACAGGCTTATCATGAACAAACTCATGGTCGCTAAAGCCGAAATTGACTCCGTGATCGTTACCGATTTGGAAGTAGATCAAAACACCACACAGCGCATGGGTATGATCATGCAAAACTATGGCAACTCGGCAGAGGAGTTGGAAAAGCAATTCGGCAAAACGCTGGATCAAATAAAGGTAGAGCTGCGTGATCAGGTGCGTGAACAATTGCTGTCAAGAGAAATGACCGAGCGTATCACTAAAAAACTTGACATCACCCCGTCTGAAGTAAAAAGATTTTACAATAAAATTCCAAAAGACAGTTTGTACTATTATTCAGCCGATGCCGTGATCGGGCAGATCGTGAAAGTAGCTAAAGTGAGCCCGCAGCAAGAAGAGGAAGCGAAAGCAAGACTGGAAACAATTCGTGAGCGGATATTGAAAGGAGAAAACTTCAATGAGCTGGCAAAGAAATATTCAGAAGATCCCACCGCACAATCCAATGGCGGGGAGATGGGATATTTTGGTCGTGGTGCAATGGTGCCTGAGTTTGAGGCGATGGCCTTTAAACTTCGCAAAGGCGAACTTTCTCGTCCCTTCAAATCTCAATATGGATTTCACATTATGCAATTGATTGATCGCAGAGGGAATGAGTATAATTCAAGGCATATCTTGATCGCAGCTGTACCAAGTCAGAGCGATATTGACCGCGCAACCCATTTCCTTGACAGCCTTCGAAGAAAATTGGTCAAGGATAGCATCAAGTTTGAAGTAGCAGCTAAGCAGTTTTCAGATGACGCCACCACGAAAGGAACCAATGGTTATTTTACTGACCCCGAAGGTGGGATGAAAGTTGCGATTGATAAGACCCTTGATCCAGCGGTATACTTTGTGATTGACACCATGAAGGTGGGACATTATTCTCTGCCATTGCGCTACCGCACAGCCGAGCAAAAGGAGGCGGTACGGATAATTTACTTCAAAGCCAAGTTACCCCCTCATGCGGCCAATCTAAATGATGACTGGCATCGAATTCAATCTGCGGCTCTTGCCGAAAAGAAAGACAAAGCCATTAATAAATGGTTTTTGAAAGCCCGGCAAGATGTGTTCATCAACATCGACCCGCTGTACAACGGCTGCAAGATTTTAGAGTAACCATCCGATAGCGTAAGACAGGGGATATTTTCAACCGAACAGATTGCCTTGTTCTGCCATTAATAAAAAGTTATTTTCACAGCCAAAGACTTGACCTGGATAATGCAATGCCAACGTGTTTTGTTAAAAAAAATATGGCGTTTCAATCTAAGCTAGTGATTAGGCTGATTCCCATGATTTTCCTTTTCTTGTGCTTTGTGGAATCTCTTTTTTTAGATGAGTCAATTTTGTGTATTGAATAAAAAATATAACTAATCAAGAGAATCAGGTTAATCATTCCCTTTGAGTGAGAGATAAGTTTGATTATAAAAGAGTAAATTTTTCGAATGAATAATCAGAGGTCAAATTTTGCGAATGACGTAGAGGCGGCAGATGCTCTCGCGCAAGCATACAAAAATTTAAAGGCAGAGATTGCCAAGGTAATCGTAGGACAGGATGATGTAGTGCGGCTTACGCTCACAGCAATTTTTTGTCATAGCCACGCATTGCTGATTGGTGTTCCGGGACTTGCAAAAACGCTGTTGGTGCAAACCATTTCGCAAGCGCTCGATCTGCAATTCAAACGCATTCAGTTTACACCTGATTTGATGCCATCAGATATTGTTGGCGCAGAAACATTGGATAAAGAAAGGAATTTTCAATTTGTAAAAGGTCCTGTTTTTGCCAACATCGTACTCGCGGATGAGATTAATCGAACACCACCTAAAACACAGGCAGCCTTGCTCGAGGCTATGCAAGAAAATGCGGTAACCATCGCGGGGAACCGCTATGTGTTACCTCAGCCTTTTTTCGTTTTAGCAACACAAAATCCAATCGAACAAGAAGGAACTTATCCGTTGCCGGAAGCGCAGCTGGATCGCTTCATGTTCAATATTTATCTGGACTACCCTACGTACGAACAAGAACTGAAAATTGTAAAAGGCACCACAGCAGATGATGTGGTGACCGTAAATAAAATTCTGAGCGCAGACGATATCAATGGCTTTCAACATTTAGTGCGCAGGGTGCCGATTGCGGATAACGTTGTAGAGTATGCTGTGAAACTTGCTACTGCTACGCGACCTGGAAACTCATCAGCGCTGGCGAACAATTTTTTAGAATGGGGTGCAGGCCCACGTGCCTCACAATATTTGGTATTAGGAGCAAAATGCAACGCACTCATTAACGGAAAATACTCTCCGGATATTGAAGACGTTCAGGCCGTTGCCAAATCTGTTCTGCGTCATCGAATCGTGCGTAACTTCAAAGCAGAAGCCGAAGGGGAATCGGTAGACCGACTGGTTTCCAAACTGATGGAGCAATTGAAAAACTGACCGGGATTGTCATTGGGAAATTTTTTCGCTTTGACAACAAAATTATCTCACCTCCAAAACGAATGATTGATCTGATTACCATGATAAAATCATTTTTATGGAGCTTGAAATTTCACCAATTTGGTGTGAATCACGGGTCGGTAAAAATAAGGATGAGAAATCATCCCGATAGTTATCGGGATCAATTTAATCAGTCCCGATAGCTATCGGGATGGATCGCAGAGAATAATGAAATTTATGACAAATCAAGTTGCTGACGCATAATCCAGGTTAAAAATGCTTCTCGACAAAATCAGAAAACTTTCAGAACAATATTCACCAGAAGTGATGAGCTGGCGCAGGCACATTCACGCCAATCCGGAATTATCCTACAAAGAATTTAATACGGCTAAACTCGTAGCTGAAAAATTAAAGAGTTTTGGTCTGAATCCTGTTGAAGGAGTAGCCGGTACAGGAGTAGTGGTTTTGATTGAGGGAAAAAATCCAACCAAAAAGACAGTGGCTCTTCGCGCAGATATGGATGCGCTGCCTATTCAGGAAACAAATACAGTCGATTATAAATCACAAAACCCGGGCGTAATGCACGCCTGTGGTCATGACGTTCATACATCTTCCCTGCTGGGCACAGCGAAAATATTGAGTGAATTAAAAAATGAATTTGAAGGTTCTGCGAAATTGATTTTTCAACCGGGTGAGGAAAAAAACCCCGGGGGCGCATCTATGATGATTGCCGAAGGTGTTTTGGAAAACCCCAAGCCGGCTTCCATCATTGGCCAGCACGTGATGCCATTGGTTCCCGTGGGCAAAGTTGGTTTTCGCGAGGGAATGTACATGGCTAGCAGCGACGAAATTTATTTGCGTGTGATTGGCAAAGGCGGACACGGTGCAGCGCCTGAGTTGGCGATTGATCCCGTGGTAATCGCAGGCCCTAAGCAACCAACGGTTTTGACTTTTGGAAAGATCATAGCTGAAGGTGCAACCAATATTATTCCTGATGAAGTAAAAATTTCCGGAACATTCCGGGCCCTCGATGAAAAATGGCGTGAAGAGGGATTGCGAAAAATTAAAAAGATGGCCGAAGGCCTTGCTGAAAGCATGGGCGGAAAATGCGAAGTAAAAATTTCTCGCGGCTATCCATACCTGGAAAACAACCCTGAACTCACTCAGCGAATTCGAAAAGCAGCTGAAGAATATCTGGGGAAGGAAAATGTGGTTGATATCGAATTGACTTTAGCCTCGGAAGACTTTGCGTATTACTCTCACCAAGTCCCGGCATCATTTTACAGACTTGGTACCCGAAATGAAGCGAAAGGAATTACGTCCTACGTGCATACACCCACCTTCGACATTGATGAAGATGCCCTGCGCATTAGCACAGGTTTGATGGCGTGGATGGCGGTGAAAGAATTAATGGAAAAATAATTTTCACCCCAAACTTAGTTTCCTTTGATTTCAAAGTGGTGCTTATATTTACAATAAGCAATGGACATTTCCCCTCAATCACAAACTATTCCTCAAGAGCGATTTAACTGGCGAAATTTTCTTCGCAATTCAATTTATTTTTTAATCGGGCTTCTTGTTTTTTTGTTTTCTCTTGATTTGATGATCTCCTCCATCTTACAATTGGGCAGCACATTTACGGATGCCATTTTGCTCGCCACATCCAATCCGTTTACAGGTCTTTTCATCGGGCTACTGGCTACTGCAATTATTCAAAGCAGTTCGGCTACGACATCGATTACGGTTGCACTCGTTGCTTCAGGCTCGCTTTCGTTGCAAAGTGCAGTACCGATTATCATGGGTGCCAACATTGGTACCACCGTTACAAGTACTATTGTTTCACTGAGTTTTATCAGTCACAAAAAGGAATTTCGAAGGGCCGTTGCCGCAGGAACCTACCATGATTTTTTCAATATCCTCACAGCACTCATTCTCTTTCCGCTAGAATACAATTTTCAATTGTTATCAGGCTTGGCTCAGTATGTAGCTACAAATTTCTTTCACGAGCCGCCAACATCAACTGTAGGGAATTTCAAAATGCTTGGACCCGGAATGAGCTGGCCTGTAAAATTCATTACTGAAAATATTACCAATGGTTATTTGCTGGCGTTTCTTTCTTTGATGATGCTTTTCGGTTCTATTCTTTTTTTTAGAAAGGTGATTTCAAATGTTCTGGGATTTGGCTCGCAGACAAAATTCAGGAAGTTCTTTTTCAAGAATCCATTCAAATCTTTTGGTTGGGGATTGCTCACAACAGCTGCCATCAGATCGAGTACGGTTACTACTTCTCTTGTTGTTCCCTTAGTTGCAAAAAAAGTGATCAGATTGAGGCAGGCAGGAGCGTTTATTTTAGGCGCAAACATCGGCACTACAATCACGGCTTTTCTTGCCAGCACATTCAATTCAAATGCAGCCATGAGCATAGCCATCACGCATTTCCTTTTCAATTTCATAGGCGTGTTGTTCTTTTTCCGTACCCCGTTCTTGAAGGAAATTCCCTTCAAGCTCGCGATGGCAATTGGCAGGCTTACACTCCGCAACCGGATTGTGGGTTTTTTATATTTGCTTTTAACTTTCTTCCTGATTCCGTTTTCACTGATATTTCTGAGTCAATAACCGGATTTTCACAGCTTTTCAACTGGTTTTCAAATCACTATATTGCCATATTGATTTATGGATATTAAAGATTCTATATTCAAATTCCTCCGTCTCGACAATCTGGTCAAAAGTTTATCGGGATACCTGGAGACGCGAGTCGAGTTGGTTAAAATCGAAGTTCGGGAGGAAATTATCAAGGTTGTTTCTCATGGACTGATGATTGGCTTTTGTTTTTTGCTCGCCATGCTCTTTCTGGTTTTCCTGAGCATTGGATTGGCCAATTACATCAGCACCTATTATGGAACAACGTTCACCGGATATTGGATTGTGGCCGGGGCCTTTGGATTGATCTGCCTGATCGTAATTTTCCTCCGAAAAAGCATTAGCCATTTTATAGAGCAACTTTTAAAAAAACAAGCCAAACAAAAAGGGAGGTAGTATGGAACTGCTGGAAACACAAGACCCGGAAAAAAAGCGACTGATTGAGTCATCACTCCGTCACAAGCAAGAAATGGAACGCGAAGTGAAAGACATTTCCGATCGTTCTGAAAAAATGTTGAAGAACGCATTAATCATTGGCGTAGCACTGGCCTTAACCTATGTTGTAGTCAGCCAACTCTCATCAATTAAAACGAAAAAGAAAAAATCTAAACATCCGAAGGACGTAACCATAGAGGATGAAGAGGAAGAAATGAACGAAAGTCCATCGATGCTCTCTCAAATGGGAGACAAACTGGTAAGCACGGCCACTTTGTTTTTACTCGACCTCGCCAAAGAAAAACTTTCCGACTATCTGCAAAACAAGAAAACGAAGGATGAGAATTCTTGATTCGATTCAGGCAAAAAGTAAGCAGGGAAAAAAGTCGATTGCTGTTCTTATCGATCCGGACAAGATCAACAATACTGCTCAATTGGAACCTCTTTTACGACTGGCCGCAGAAGATTGTGTGGATTATATTTTTGTTGGCGGAAGCCTCGTCACGACCAACAACATCGGTGAGGTGATCAGGACAATTAAAGAAAATGTTTCGATGCCGGTGGTATTGTTTCCAGGCAGTGCTTTACAGATTGAGTCAACAGCTGATGCTATTTTATTTTTATCCTTAATCTCGGGTCGCAATCCTGATTTGCTCATTGGCCAGCATGTTGTCGCGGCCCCGATTTTAAAGAACAACAAGCTTGAAGTGCTACCAACAGGATATGTTTTGATCGGCTCTGGTAAGACTACCTCGGTTGCATACATCAGCAATACCACTCCTATTCCGGAAGATAAATATTCTTTGGCTGCATGCACCGCGATGGCTGGTGAGATGCTCGGGCTAAAGTTGATCTACCTGGATGCCGGAAGCGGAGCCGAGAGGGAAGTGAATCAAAAAATGATCAATGCTGTTAAAAAATCGGTTGACATTCCATTGATTGTTGGTGGAGGTATCAATACTCCTCAGAAAGCTTTCAATGCGCTTCAGGCTGGCGCTGATTTGATTGTGATTGGAAATGCCTTGGAAAAATCTCCTGATCTGCTCACTGAAATCTCAGACAAGGTTTACGACTGGAATCAGACGATCGCAGCGAAGTAATTATTTCAGTTGAATTTTTTCAGGAACCAAACTGGCCGTTGAAAATTTTCTCTTCAAGAGGAGTAGATCACTCTGCGCCTCCAGCCTTGTAAAATACCGACCAACGATTACCCGAAATTTTGGTTGCTCGTACTTAACATTTGCATTCAACTCAGGAACTTCTTCTTTCATTTTCTTCATCATGTTCATGGCATCATCTTTCTTCTGCCCTGAATAAATTTGAATGGTAAACCCATCAATGAACCTGCGCGTAAGATTAAACCGGTCGATGCTGTCGAGCACGATATCTACTTTTGCATTGATGTTTTTCG
>WNFM01346373.1_pt2 | contig 10629 bp, 10 predicted proteins | sample 5400271 | NCBI WGS metagenome assembly WNFM01 (sample SAMN13153352, study PRJNA577476) | soil metagenome | isolation source: 60 cm saprolite on Douglas fir-dominated hillslope | place: USA:California | collected 2013-09-17 | reverse complement strand
CTCAGGGAGCGGGGCGGCAATCAGCGTGTGTATGTGGCCACGAAGATTCCGCCCGCCCCGGGCAACTGGCCGCCGAGTCCCTACGACGATATCGAGGAACGCTACAGCGCCGCCTATCTGCGGGAGCGGCTGGAACGGAGCCTGCGTGAACTGGGCACGGAGCGCATCGATCTGCTGCAACTGCACACCTGGACCCGGGCCTGGAACCGCAATCCCACGGCGCTCGCGACGCTGCGCCAGTTCAGGCAGGAGGGCAAGATCCTGGCGATCGGCGTCAGCACGCCGGAACATGACCAGGACTCCGTGCTGGATCTGATACGCGGCGGCTGGGTCGATTCGGTGCAATTGATCTACAACATCTTCGAACAGGAAGCGCAGGCTGAGTTGCTGCCGGCAGCGGCGGAATACCAGGTCGCCATCATCGTGCGCGTCGCCCTGGACGAAGGCGCGCTCACTGGAAAACTGACGCCGCAGACCGTATTCGGCGAGGGCGACTTCCGCCGCCGCTACTTTGCAGGCGATCGCCTGCAACGCACGATCGATCGCGTCGAAGCCATTCGCGCGACAGTGGGCAACCGGGAGCCGGATCTTGCAACCGCCGCGCTGAAATTTGCACTCAAGCCCGCAGCGGTTTCGACGGTCATCTCGGGAATCCGCAACACACGCCAGGCGGAGATGAACCTCGGCGTCAGCGCCCAGGCACCGATGAACAACGCGCTGGAGCGGGATCTGCGGGCACACGCCTGGCGCCGGGCTTTCTGGTTTGCCGGCAAGTAGGCTCGCGCGGACCGAGGTCCCTGCCCGGTGGTGACCCAGATTTCGCAAATCGGGCTCCTGCTCCTCGTCGCCGCGCTGATTGCAATCTTGACCCGCCGGCTGCGCATGCCCTACACCGTGGGCCTGGTGCTCGGCGGCATGGCGCTGTCCTTCATGCCCCTGCGCCTGGATCTGACGCTGACGAAGGACCTGATTTACTCGTTGTTCCTGCCGCCCCTGGTATTTGAGGCCGCCCTGTACATCCATTGGCGCGAGCTGCGCCAGGATCTGCCGGTCGTCGGATTGCTGGCGAGCCTCGGTGTACTGTTGGCGGCGGCACTCACCGCCGCCGGCATGCACCTCCTGGTTCATTGGGGCTGGGGCGCGGCGGCCGCATTCGGGGTGCTGATCGCCGCCACCGATCCCGTCTCGGTCATTGCGACTTTCAGGGAGGCCGGCGTTCGCGGTCGCCTGCGCCTGCTGGTGGAAGCGGAAAGCCTGCTGAACGATGGGACGGCCGCGGTGCTGTTCGTCGCCGCGGTGGGCCTGGCCGCGGGTGGCGCCGGCGACCTGCTCGAGGTCATCGCCACGCTACTGCTGAGCATGGGCGGCGGCGCCCTGTGCGGCGCGGCGCTGGGATTCGGCTTCATGTTCCTGGCCGGACGGACCTCGGACCGCTTAGTGGAGATCAGCTTCACCACCCTGTCGGCTTACGGCTCGTTCTTCGTGGCCGAGCATTTCCACCTCTCCGGGGTGCTCGCGGCGCTTACTGCCGGCCTAGTGACCGGAAACTACCGCAGTCCAGGTCACATCGCCGAGTCCAGCCGCGATGCGATCGAGTCCTTCTGGGAATATGTTGCCTTCCTGGCCAACTCGCTCATTTTCTTGCTGATCGGCACCCGCGAGGCGCAACAGCAATTCGGGGGAATCGGCTTCGCCGTGCTCGCGGCCCTTGCGCTGGTAACGCTCGGGCGGGCCCTGGCCATCTACCCGCTATGCGCGCTATTCAACCGCAGTTCGCTTCGCGTGGCGGCCGCGCATCAGCATGTGCTGTTCTGGGGAGGCCTGCGGGGCGCCCTGGCATTGGCGCTGGCACTGGGTTTGCCGCCGGATTTTCCGCAGCGGGACAGCATCGTCACGGTCACTTTTGGGGTGGTGGCCTTCTCGATATTCGCCCAGGGCCTGACCATGACGCCCCTGCTGCGTCGCCTGGGTCAATTGTGAGCTGGAGTGGCTTATTTATTATGGGAACGATAATATCATAGCTTCCTGCCAGCGGGAGATTCGCTCATGAATCCGGAAGTCATCATCACCTGCGCCGTCACCGGCGATGACACCAAGGTCACCAAGAGTCCGCACTGCCCCGTGACCCCGGCGCAGATCGCAACCTCGGCCGTCGAAGCGGCCCGCGCGGGCGCGGCGATCGTCCACATTCACGTGCGCGACCCGGACACCGGCGCCTTCAGCATGGCCACTGAGCATTACCGGGAAGTCGTCAAGCAGATCCGCGCCAGCGGCGTGGACGTAATCGTCAACCTGACCTGCGGCATGGGTGGCTACATTTACGTGGGCGACAAGGGGATGAGCGACACGCCGGCGCCGGGCACGGACTTCGTGAGCCAGGAAGACCGCATGCGCCATGTCATCGACCTGTGCCACGAGGGGAAGTACCGGCCGGAAATCGCCACGCTCGACTGCGGCAGCCTGAACTTCGGCGATTCGAACCGCGCCTATGTGTCGACTCCGAACTACCTGCGCAAGGGCGCCGCGATCCTGCGTGAACTGGGCGTGAAGCCGGAGCTGGAAGTCTTCGACACCGGCAATCTGTGGTTTGTCCACCAGCTGGTCAAGGAGGCGCTGATCCAGTTGTGCGCGGGCATTCCCTGGGGCGTGCCCGCCGATGTCGGGCACCTGCTCGCGATGGTCAATTTCCTGCCGGCGGGCAGTATCTGGACGTCGTTCGCGATCAGCCGCATGCAGATGCCGTGGGTCGCGCAGTCCGTACTGCTGGGCGGGAACGTGCGCGTCGGGCTCGAGGACAACCTGTACCTGAGTCGCGGCGTGTACGCGAGCAACGCGCAGCTGGTCGCACGCGCGGTCACCATCATTGAGGCGATGGGGGCAAAACCGCTGGGCCCGGCCGCGGTGCGCGAGCGGCTGCAGTTGCACTGAGGGATTGGGCCGATACCCCATGCCGGCACCCCGCATCTACAGCACGCCGGTGGCACCGGAGTGGATCGACTACAACGGGCACCTGCGCGACGGCTACTACACGGTCGTGTTCAGCAGCGCCATCGATGCACTCATGGAGGTGCTGGGCCTGGACGCCGGCTACCGGCAGCGCACGAACTGCACCCTTTATACACTCGAGCTGCACGTCCATTTCATGCACGAGGTAAAGCAATCCGATGCGCTGGACATCCGTGTCCGGATCCTGGGAGCTGACGCCAAGCGAGTGCTAGCCGCCCTGGATATGTACACCGCCCGCGCCGCCGACCCGGTCGCGACCGCCGAGTTCATGCTGCTCCATGTACGCCAGGGCCCGGCGCCGGCTGCAGCGGAGTTCCCCGCAGAGGTTGCCGCGGCCATCGGGCGGATGCGCGATGTCACGGCGGCATTGCCCGCCGTCGGACCGGGCTCGCGCAAGCTTGAATTGCGGGGTCGCTGAATGGATAAGCGCATCCGCCGCCTGCTGGCGCCGCGCAGCGTCGCGCTGATCGGTGGCGCCTGGACCGACCCGGTGGCCGCGGGGTGCCGGACGATCGGCTACCAGGGCGAGATCTGGCGCGTTCATCCGAGCCGTGCCAGCACTGCGGTCGAGCACTACTATCGATCGGTCGCCGAGTTGCCGGGTGCACCGGACGCCGCCTTTATCGCAGCGCCAAAGCGCGAGGCGGTCGCCGTGGCGGCGGCCCTGCGCGACCGCGGGGCTGGCGGCTTCGTGTGCTTTGCGTCCGGATTCTCCGAAACGGGGAACAGCGAGGGCGATGCCCTGACGGTGCAGTTGCAGGAAAGCGCGGGCAACCTCCCCTACCTCGGCCCGAACTGCTACGGCTTCGTGAACTACTTTGACCGGGTAGCCCTCTGGCCTGACCAGGTGGTGGGCGAACCGCCCGAACGCGGCGTCGCGCTCATCTGCCAGAGTGGCACGATCGCACTGACGCTGATGTTCAACAATCGCTCACTGCCGATCGGATACCTCTTTACGGTGGGAAACCAGACCCGGCTCGCGGTCGAGGACCTGATCGAGATGCTGGTGCCCGAGGAGCGCGTCAGCGCCTTTGGCGTCTACGTTGAAGGCATCAAGGACGCCCCGCGACTGCTGCGCGCTGCCGAGCGCGCGCGCGCGGCCGGCAAGCCGATTGCGCTCATCAAGAGCGGGCGCACCGCCGCGGCCGCGCGCACTGCGCTCAGTCATACCGGCGCGCTCGCCGGTGCCGATACCGTATTTGACGCGTTCTGCCGCCAGGCGGGCATCGCGCGCTGCGAGACCCTGGGAGGCCTGTGCGAAACGCTGAAGCTCCTGCACTGCGGCGGTCCACTCGCGGGCCGGCGGGTGCTGATCATGGGCGCATCGGGCGGGGACATGGCCATGACGGCGGATCTCGCCCAGCCGCTTGGGCTGTCCTTTCCTCAGCCCACAGAGGACACCAGTGCGAAGCTGCGCCAGATCGTCGGCGATCGGGTCACGATCGCCAACCCCTTCGATTTTCACACCTATGTCTGGTTTGACTGGCCGGCGATGCGGGCCCTGTTCAGCACGGTGCTGCAGGCGGGCTACGACGCGGTCGGATTTGTGCTCGACAGCCCGCCGGAGGGCACGGCGGGCATGGCCGCCTTCGAGGCGGCGATCGATCAGTTCATCGCCGCAGCGTCGGGTACGCCGGCGCGCGCGGTCCTCATCGCATCGCTCCCGGAGACTCTGGGACAGGCGATGCGGCGCCGTTGCCTGAGCGCGGGTGTGGTGCCGCTCCAGGGTCAGCGCGAAGCGCTCGAGGCTCTCAATATGGCAGGCGCCGTGGGCGAACGCTGGCGTGGCGGATCGGCCGTGGCGCTGGCACGGCCCGCCGGCCCGGGAGAGAGTCAGGCACGCACCCTGAGCGAGCCGGAAGGCAAGGCGGCGCTCGCCAGCGCGGGCGTGCGCATACCCGCTTCCCGCACGGCGTCCGCGGCCGCAACGGGCGCGGCGGCCGCAACCCTTGGCTTCCCGGTGGCGATCAAGGCGGTCAGCGCTGAGCTCGCGCATAAGTCCGACGCCGGCGGCGTGGTGCTGAATGTACGTACCGGCCCTGAAGCCGAGGCCGCAGCGCAGCGACTGGGCGCGTTGTCTCCTATGCTGCTCGTCGAGGAGATGATTGACGACGGGGTGGTGGAAGTGCTGGTCGGCATGGTCGTGGATTCCCAGTTCGGTCTGACGCTGGTGCTCGGCGCCGGCGGCGTACTCACCGAACTGCTGCAGGACACCATCAGCCTGCTGCCGCCCTTCACGCCGGCTACAATCGCGGGCGCTCTGCAGCAGCTGAAGATCGCGCCGTTGTTGCGGGGGTTTCGTGGACGGCCGCCGGCCGATGTGCCGGCCCTGGTTGAACTGATACTCGCGGTCGCCCGCTTTGCCACCGCGCGACTGGAAACTCTGGTTGAGATGGACGTCAATCCGGTCATCGTCCGGCCGGTGAACAAGGGCGCTGTTGCCGTGGACGCAATGATCAGGCTCAGGAGCGAATGACATGTCAGAACCGATCAGGCTCGTGCGCGACGCCGGTGTACTGGAAATCACCATCGATCGCCCCAAGGCCAACGCCATCGATGCCGTGGCCAGCCGCCGGCTGAACGACATCTTCTGTGAATTCCGCGACGATGCTTCATTGCGCATCGCGATCGTGACGGGCGCCGGGGAAAAGTTCTTTTCCGCGGGCTGGGACCTGAAGGCCGCCGCGGCCGGTGAGGCGCCCGATGCCAACTGGGGCGTGGGCGGCTTCGGGGGCCTGAACTATCCGCGCAATCTGCACAAGCCGATCATCGCCGCCGTGAATGGCATCGCCTGCGGCGGCGGTTTCGAGATCGTGCTGGGCACGGACATCATCGTGATGGAGGAGCATGCCCGCTTCGCCCTGCCAGAGATCAATGTCGCGGTGCTGCCCGATGCCGGTGTCATCAAGCTGCGCCGCCGTATCCCCTATCACGTCGCCGTCGAGTTCCTGATGACCGGGCGCTGGATGGACGCCGTCGAGGCCAAGCACTGGGGACTGGTCAATCACGTCGTGCCGCGCAGCCAGGCGCTCACCAAGGCGCGGGAGATCGCCCGCCAGCTGGCCGACGGGCCCCCGCTGCTGTTTCCGGCCATCAAGCAGCTGCTGCACCACACGGAGATGGTGCCGGAAAACCAGGCCTTTGAAGTCCACGACGCGCTCGATGCCGTGCAGCGCGTGATGCGCTCGGCGGACCTGCTCGAAGGCGCACGCGCCTTTGCCGAAAAGCGCTCGCCGCGCTGGACCGGACGCTAAAAGCCGCAGGTCTTAAGCGCCCAGGGGCCGCAGCAGCGCGCGCGAAATGATGTGGCGCTGAATCTCGCTGGTCCCTTCCCAGATGCGCTCGATACGGGCGTCGCGCCAGATGCGCTCCAGCGGCAGATCGCTCATCAGGCCCATGCCGCCGTGGATCTGCAGGGCCTCGTCCGCCACCATGGCCAGCATCTCGGTGGCCTTAAGCTTGGCGATGGCCATGTCCATGTCGGTCGCCGTGCCCTGATCCTGCTTCCACGCGGCCTGCAGCACCAGTAATTCAGCGGCGCGCAGCTCGACGGCCATGTCGGCCAGCTTGAAGCTGACGCCCTGGAACTTGCCGATCGGCTGCCCGAACTGCACCCGCTGCGCGGACCACTGCGTGGCCAGCTCGAGGGCGCGTTCGGCCCGTCCGAGACAGGTGGCGGCTACCTGCAGCCGCGTCGCGCCGAGCCAGGAGTTGGCAACTTCGAAGCCGCGGTGCAGCTCACCGAGGATCGCGCTTGCAGGCACGCGGCAATCGCTGAACTCCAGGATGCTGTTGGTATAGCCGCGATGCGAAACGTTGGCGTAGCCGGGGCGGATGGTGAAACCGGGATGGCCGACGTCCACCAGGAAGGCGGTGATCCGCTTGCGCTTGCCGCGGGCCGAACTCTCCTCCCCGGTGGCAGCGAACAGGATGATAAAATCCGCGTGATCGGCATGGCTGATGAAGTGCTTGGTGCCATTGATGATGAAATCGCCACCGTCGGCCACCGCGGTGGCGCGCATGCCGCGCAGATCCGAGCCTGCCGTAGGCTCGGTCATTGCCAGGCATTCGACACGTTCGCCGCGCACCGCCGGCAACAGGTAGCGCTCGCGCTGCGCTCCCTGGCAGGCCAGCAGGATATTGGACGGGCGCCCCACACAGCCGTAGTGCAGCGCGTATCCGGTCCAGCCCAGCTCCTTCTCGTACAGCACCCAGGTCACGGTATCCAGACCCGCGCCACCCACCTCGGTGGGCATGTTGGCGGCGTACAGTCCCGCCTCGATCGCTTTGGCCTTGAGCTCGCGATGCAGTTCGGGCCGCAGCACGCCGGTGCGCTCGACCTCCGCCTCGTGCGGCTCCAGCTCGCTGCGGACGAAAGCCCGCGTCGTCTTGATGATCAGGCGCTGCTCGTCACTCAGTGAAAAATCCATGCCTTATCTCCCGGCGCGCCGACCCGTCGTCACCGCGCGCACGTCGCTCGCCCAGTCCCGCAGCAGTTTGAGGTGCAATCGCAATTGCCTGATCTGCCGCTCCGCGGGCCAGTCGCTGGGGCTCGACACGACGCTCGCGGTCAGACCGTTGATGCAGATAACGACGGAGCGGAGCACCTCGTCGCGCCGCGCCGCGGGCCACTCGGCCCATTCGGGCCACTGCTGCTCGAGGCAGCGCCGATACAGGCGCAGGTACTCCCGGTGCACCCAGGCATTGATGCGCTTGAGCCGCCGATCGGAACTCACCTGCCCCCAGAAGGCCATCCAGAAGGCGCATTCCTGCAGCCGTCGCGCATCGATGGGCAGGGCTTCGCTCAGGACGGCGTACAGACGGGTTCCACTCCCCTGCTTGGGTTGTGTCAGGCGCTGCTCCATGCGGCGCATGATCAAGCGCAGCGCCGCCAGGATGATTTCCTGCTTGGAGTCGAAATAGTGGGCCAGCATGCCGGTCGTGTAGCCCGCGGCGCGCGCAATGCGCATGATGGTGGCCTGTTCAAAGCCATGGGCCGCCACCACGCGGCAGGCCACCTGCGCGATCTGGTCGCGCCGCTCGGCGTGATCAACGATCTTGGGCATGGGCTGCCACCGCGCGGTTCTGCAGATCGATGCGCCGTGAGGCGGGCGGAGGCAACGGCTGCGCCGCCTGGAGGGTGCGCAGGGCCTCGAGCGCGGCGCGGACTGTCGCGTCCATGGGCGTCGCTCTCGTTGGGGTCGTCGCGACGTGCAGGTGCAATTGCTCACCCGTGGCGAGCAGCGTGCCGTCGCGCCCGCGCTGCAGCTGCTGCAGCACGTGCAGGCGCTTGTCGTCCAGGCCCACAATCCAGGTGCGGGTCTGTACGGGCTCCCCGGCACGGACTTCGGCGAAGTGAGCGATATGGCTCTCCACCGTGTAAAACATGCGGCCACTGGCCCGATAGGCCTCGTCCACGCCAACCCGACGGTAGAGCGAGTCCATCGCATCGCCAAACGCCTGCGCGTAGCGAAAATCACTCATGTGGCCGTTGTAATCGACCCACTCCGGCCGCACGGTGCTGCACACCAGCGACGTCGCCTCCGGTGCGGCGTCGCGGGACGGTGCAGCCTCCAGGTACAGGCGCTCTTCCAGCGCCCGCAGCGTCGCGCCGGCACCGATGTTGTACTGGCGCAGGACCTGCTGGATCGCGACCAGGCAGTCATCGCGCAGGCGTTCGAGATCCCGGATCGAGCGACCCGCGGCCTCGGCCTGCGTGCCCTCGACCATCCGATCGATCAGGGTTTCGGTCAACTCCGGGGCTTCGAGCTTGGTCCACGGCCACTTCAGGCAGGGTCCGAACTGCGCCAGCATGTGGCGCATGCCGCTCTCCCCGCCGGCCAGGTGATAGATCATGTTCGTGCCCATGGCGGCCCAGCGCAGCCACGCCGTCATTCACCAGGTGCAGGATCTCGCGCCACAGCGCCTCCTGCAATCGATCGGTCAGGTGCCCCGGAATCTCGCGGCGCAGGCGCAACGGATGCATCCCGATGTAGGTGTAGAAGCGCGCCGCCGCCTCGATGGTCGCGCTCGTGGTCCGCGCCCCGCTCACCAGCTCCACCAGCGGCAGCAGGTAGACCGGATTGAAAGGGTGTGCGACGCAGAATCGCTCGGGCGCGACCATGTCGCGCTGCAGTTCGGTCGGCATCAGCCCGGAAGTGCTGGAAGCGATGATCACGTCGGCGCCCGCGTGACGACTCACCTCGGCGAGCAGCTGCTGCTTGAGCCCGAGTTGCTCGGGGACGTTCTCCTGGATCAGGTCCGCCTGCGCGGCCATGGTCCGCACGTCCGTGGTGAAGCTCAACTGGCCCTTGGGCGGGAGCGGCGCGCTGGTCAGGCGCGCCAGGGCCGGCTCGGCATTACTCACCGCGCCGCGGATCCACTCTTCCATCCTGGGGTTGACGTCCGCGGCGATCACATCGATCCCGTAGTGCAGTGCCCGCGCCGCCCAGCCGCCGCCAATGACACCTGTTCCCAGCAATCCCAGCGTCCTGACTGAGCGCATACCTGAGCCCGTTCTTTGTAATGTTACGGCTATAATATAACACGGCCGGCGTGCAGCGGCGCTACCGCGGGCGCGGGCGGGGTTTCAGTGCCCGGTCTTGATGCGGGTCCAGGTGCGTGAGCGCAGCCGCTCGACCGCAATCCCCGCTTCATCGGCGTTGTACAGGCGCCGCTTGATCTCTGCGGTCGGGTACAGCGTCGGGTCGGCGAGGATGCGCGGATTGACGAAGGCGTTGGCCGCCCGGTTGTCGTTGCCGTAGTAGATGTCGTTGGTGACCGCGGCGATCACCTGCGGCTGCAGCATGAAATTCAGGAACTGGTAGGCCGCATCCAGGTGCGGTGCGCCCACCGGGATCATCAGGGAGGAATAGGTCAGATTGGCCCCCTCACGCGGCACAGTAAAGGCAAGATTGATCGTCAGACCCGCCGCACGGGCCCGGGCCATCGAAACGGCGTAGTCACTGGACCAGCTAACGGCGATGCACAGCTCGCCGTTGGCCAGCGCGTTCAGGTATTCGCTCGAATCGAAGGTGCGCACGTAAGGCCGTACGGTCATCAGCAGTTTCTCCGCGGCCTTGTAGTCCGCCGCGTCGGTCGAGTTCGGATTGCGCCCGAGATAAAGCAGCGCCAGCTGCAGGATGTCCTCGGGTGAATCCAGCAGCGAAACGCCGCAGTCGGCGAAGCGGCGCACGATCTCCGGTTTGAAGATCATGTCGAGGCTGTCGACGGGCGCATCCGCCATGCGCGCACGGATTTTGTCCACGTTGTAGGCGAAGCCGTTGATGGCATGCAGATAGGGCAGCGCATAGCGATTGCCCGGATCGGACGATGCCTGATCGGCGAGCGCCTGCGGATCGAGATTCTCCCAGTGCGGCAGGCGCGCCTTGTCGAGCTGCAGATACACGCCGGCCTTGATCTCGCGGCTGTAGTATTCGTTCGCGGACACGACCACGTCGTAGCCTGAGCCGCCGGCCATCAGCTTGGTTTCCTTGGTCTCCTCCGCATCGAAAGTGTCGTACACCACCTTGATGCCGGTGGCCTTCTCGAAATCACTGAGCGTGCTCTTGCCGATGAAATCGGCCCAGTTGTAGACAAAGAGCTTCTGCTCGGCGGCCACCG
>WNFM01053086.1_pt1 | contig 10629 bp, 10 predicted proteins | sample 5400271 | NCBI WGS metagenome assembly WNFM01 (sample SAMN13153352, study PRJNA577476) | soil metagenome | isolation source: 60 cm saprolite on Douglas fir-dominated hillslope | place: USA:California | collected 2013-09-17 | reverse complement strand
GACGTTCGCCGTGTTCCTGCTCGGGGTGATCGTGATCGTCGGCGGCCTGATCTACTTCCCCATGCTCATACTCGGCCCGATCGGCGAGCGCCTCGTCGGATGAAGATCAGTGCGCGGCGCCCGCCTCGGACTGCTCGCGCCAGAGCTTGACGCCGCGGACGGCCAGCAGCACCAGCGCCGGGAGAAAGAACAGGCCGGTGTGCGTGCCGGGACGGGGAACTAGAGCTTCGCCGCCGTCAGAGCCTGGAGCGGGTCCGTGGGCTCCTGGTAGCGGAAGATCCCACGCCCGCATCGCTCGCATCGGTGCGGCCCGGCCCGGGGGGTGTCACCCGCCAGCGGACCGGCGGTGAACGGGCGACAGGAAGCCAGGGAAATGCTCATCGGGGCCGGAATCGCCGCGTTCAGTCACTGACGCGCCGGACGGCTTTCAGCCGTCGCGGATCATACGGAAATCTCACGGCCAGGATTGGCAGGGGCCGGCTGCTGAGGACTAAGCTCTGATGGAGGTGAGCCGGGAAGCTCTGGTCGGCGCGAAGTCCATGTCCGTTCTCGCGTACCGGAGCAGGTAATGATCGACATTGTGTCGGGTGCCGGGCGACTGGTCGTCGGCGCCAGCGGCTCACCGGGCAGCCTCGGCGCGTTGCGCTACGCGCGCGACCTCGCCTGCCGCATCGACGTCCCCGTGGTGGCCGTGCAGGCGTGGGTTCCGCCCGGCGGCGACCTCGCCGAGCGTCGCTGTCCCTCGGCTGCCCTGCGCCGCATCTGGGCGGAGGCCGCGGGAAAGCGGCTTAAGGACGCCCTGCTCGCCGCATGGGGCAGCGTCCCGCCGAACCTGGACCTTAAGCTCCTGGTGGTCCGCGGCGAGCCGGGCCCTTCGCTCGTCGGGGTCGCGGACTCGAGCGATGACCTCCTGGTCGTGGGCGCGGGGCGGCGCGGCGTGATGTCCCGGATGTGGCGGGGCAAGGTGAGCCGCTACTGCGTGTCGCATGCCCGGTGTCCGGTCCTGGCCGTCCCGCAGCCCGCCACGGCCAGGGAGATGGGCCTCGGCCCGGGCGTATGGCCGCTGCGCCATCGGGCACTGTCTTTGGACCGGGCACTGCGCGAATGGGACGCCGCATAGCCAGCGGCGTCCGCAGCATTGGTCACCGGAGCGAGTTCTGTCCTGCGCTCGCGTCGCCTGCACTGGTGGTGTCGGGGTCGGGCTGGAAGCGGTAGCCCATGCCCGGCTCGGTGAGCAGCCAGCGCGGCCGGGCCGGGTCGGGCTCGAGTTTCCGGCGCAGCTGGGCCATGTAGAGGCGGAGGTTGCCGGTCGCGTTGGCGTATCCAGGGCCCCACACCTCGTTGAGCAGGTACTGCTGGCCGAGCAGCTTGCCGGGATGGCGGAGCAGCACCTCGAGCAGGTGCCACTCGGTAGGGGTCAGCCTGACGTCGGCCGCGGATCCGCCGGCCGTATCGCGGGTGACCCGCCTGGCCGCAAGGTCGACGACCAGGTCCCCGAGCCGAAACCGCGGCTCGTCCCCGTCGCCGACGGCCCGCCGCCCGACCGCGCGCATCCGGGCGAGCAGTTCCTCCATCCCGAACGGCTTGGTGACGTAGTCGTCGGCGCCCGCATCGAGCGCTTCCACCTTGTCGGTGCTGTCGGCCCGGCCCGACAGCACGATGATGGGGGCGGTCGTCCAGCCGCGCAGGCCCTGGATCACCTCGACGCCGTCCAGGTCAGGCAGGCCGAGGTCGAGGATGACCAGGTCCGGGGGATGCCGAGAGGCCTGCTCCAGTGCCTCGGCGCCGGTCGCGGCGGTGTCCACGTCGTACTGGCGCACCCGCAGGTTGATCCGCAGCGCGCGCAGTAGCTGGGGCTCGTCGTCGATGACGAGGACTCGGGTCACAGGACTACCGTGTCACGGTTACCGGTGCTCGGGTCGAGCCGCGGCTGTGACTGCCGACGGAATCTCGGTGAGCTCGCGCCGGCCTGGCTGGCCGTCCGCGGCGGGCTGGGCGGGCACGGGCGCCGCGGGCAGCGAGAGTGTCATGGTCAGCCCTCCGCCCGGCGTGTCCTCCGGCTCCAGAGTGCCGCCCATGGCCTCGGTGAGGCCGCGGGAGAGCGCGAGGCCCAGCCCGACACCCGCGGTGTTGTCGGTGTCGCCGAGTCGCTGGAACGGAACGAAGATCCGGTCCCGGTCGGCCTCGGGTATGCCAGGCCCGCGATCCGCGATGCGCAGCTCCACCCGGTCGGCCAGCACGCTCGCGGTCAGCAGCGGCGGCGACCCGTCGGGTGAGTACCGCAGTGCGTTGGCGGTCAGGTTGGCGATGACGCGTTCCAGGATCGCCGGATCGACCTGGACCTCGGGCAGGGTGTGGGGGATCTCGACCATGACCGTTCGGGCCGCCGGCCCGAGGTCGTCGAGTGACCGGGAGACGATTTCCTCCAGGTCGGCCGGCCGGGGGAAGACTGAGAGCGCGCCGGCCTGCAGCCTGCTCATGTCGAGCAGGTTGTCGACAAGATGAGCGAGCCGGTCCAGGGACTCGTCGGCGGTGGCGAGCAGCTCGTTGCGGTCTTCCTCTGTCCATTGGACGTCGCGGGACCGCAGGCTGGTCACGGCCGCCTTGGCCGAGGCGAGCGGCGTGCGCAGGTCATGGCTGACCGCGGCCAGCAGCGCGGTCCGCATCCGGTCGGCCTCGGCGATGGGCCTGGCCGCCTCGGCCTCCGCGGCGAGCCGCTGCTGCTCCAGCGCGGCGGCGGCGTAGGCGGCGAACGCGCCGAGCGTCCTCCGGTCGCTGGCGGGCAGGGCGCGGCCGCGCAGCCCGAGGCAGAGAGTGTCGGTGACTGGCACGTCCACGTCCGCGTCCTCGGGCCGGGCCAGGGCCTTCCCGCCCGAGGTCGCGACCGGCGCCCAGCCGGTGACCGGCCCCCGGGCCGGGCCGGGCTCGCGTTCCAGCAGCGTCACCGACTCCATGCCGAAAGCCTCACGTACCCGGTCCAGCACGGCGGCCAGCGCCTGCTGGCCGCGCAGAACGCTCCCGGCCGCGGTGACCAGCAGCTCGGACTCCGCGCTCGCGCGAGCCGCCTGCTTGCTGCGCCGGGCGGCCCGGTCCACCACCGAGCTGGTCACCAGGCCCACGGCCACGAAGACGCCCAGGGCCAGCGCGTTGTTGGCCTCGGCGATGGTCCACTGATGGATGGGCGGAGTGAAGTAGTAGTTGAGCAGCAGTGAGCCCGCGATGGCCTCCAGGACGGCCGGAACGAACCCGCCGACCAGGGCGACCCCGATCACCGCGACGAGAAAGAACAGAACGTCACTGGTCAGGTTGAGCCCGCCGCGCAGGCTGGCGAGGAATAGGGTGAGCAGCGGTGCGAGCACCGCCGCCAGGGCATAGCCGGCCAGCCGGCGCCGCAGCGGGAGCCCGCCGCGGACCCGCGGCAGTCCCCCGCGGCCACGGCCCATCTGGGAGTGCGTCACCATGTGCACGTCGATGTCGCCGGATCCCCGGATCGTGCGGTTGCTGACGCCCGGCCCGGTGAGCAGTGCCGACAGCCAGTTGCGGCGGCTCACGCCGAGCACGAGCTGGGTCGCGTTCTCGGCGCGGGCGAAGGTCAGCAGGGCCTCGGACACGTGGTCGCCGACGACCTGGTGATAGGTGCCGCCCAGAGACTCGACGAGCCGGCGCTGGGTGGCCAAGGAGGCCGGATCGGCACCGGTCAGGCCGTCCGACCTGGTGACATGGACCGCGAGCAGGTCGCCGCCGGTCGAGCGCGCGGCGATCCGGGCGGCGCGCCGGATCAGCGTGTCACCCTCCGGCCCGCCGGTGAGCGCGACCACCACTCGCTCCCGCGCCTCCCAGGTCCCGTGGATGTCGTGCTCCGCGCGGTAGCGTTGCAGGCCCTCGTCGACCTTGTCGGCCAGCCAGAGCAGGGCGAGCTCGCGCAGCGCGGCCAGGTTCCCGGGGCGGAAGTAGTGGGTCAGCGCCGCGTCGATCTTCTCCGCGGGATAGATGTTGCCGTGGACCATCCGGCGGCGCAGCGCCTCGGGCGTCTGGTCCACGAGCTCGACCTGGTCGGCCGCGCGGACGATCGCGTCGGGCACGGTCTCCCGCTGCGGGACTCCGGTGATCTTCTCGACCACGTCGTTCAGGGACGCGAGATGCTGGATGTTGACGTTCGAGATGACGTCGATGCCCGCCGCGAGCAGTTCCTCGACGTCCTGCCACCGCTTCTCGTTACGTGATCCCGGGACGTTGGTGTGCGCGAACTCGTCCACCAGCGCAACCTGGGGCCGCCGGGCCAGCACGGCATCGACATCCATCTCCTCGAAGGACGCGCTCCGGTAGGCCAGCCGCTGGCGGGGAATGACCTCGAGACCCTCGATCAGGGCCGCGGTGTGCGGCCTGCCGTGCGTCTCCACGAACGCCACGACCACATCGGTGCCGCGCTCGGCGCGCCGATGGCCCTCGCCGAGCATGGCGAAGGTCTTGCCCACTCCCGCGGCCGAGCCGAGATAGATCCTCAGCTGACCGCGGCCCCTGGGACCTGATCGGTCCTGGTAGGTCGCTCGATCGGTGTCAGTCATCGCGCTGCGTCAGCACCCCTGATTACCCTGGGAATACCTGCCTCTCTGCCGACGATAAGCTACTGACGCCAGTGCACGGCAGATCGGCCCAAATGATATCCATGCGGCGCCGCGAGGAACGCATGCGGATCGATCCCATGCGGCACGGGCCGCTGGTGGTGTCCGTCGCCCGGAAGCCGCCTTCGGTCATGAACCCCGCAGCCTGCCGTGCCCGGCGCCCACCGGCAGGCTCGCCGGAAATCTTGCCGCTCTCGTGAACCTGCTGTCGCCACAACGCAATAGAGAAGCGATGGACGACGACGAGCTGATCGCCGCCTTGGCGGGCGGTGACGACGTCGCGCTGCGACAGTTGTTCTTCCGGCACGCGCCATGGCTGGCAGCCCGCCTGCGTGCCGTCCTGCCCGCGGCCGAGGTGGAAGACGTGCTGCAGGAGACGGTCCTGGCGGTGTGGCGTGGTGCGGGCGGCTACCGGCCCGGCGAGGGCTCGGCCGGCGGCTGGATGTGGGGGATCGCCCGCCGGCAGGCGGCGCTGTGGCTGCGCCGTCGCGGGCCGGCCGAGCTGCTGCTGCCCGTCCTGGTCGCCGCCGACGGCCGGCACCCGGGTGATCCCGCGGAAGCGGCCCTGTCCAGGACCGAGCTAGCCGATGCCGTCCGTGCGCTCGGGCCCGAGGGCGGCCCGCATCGCGAGACGTGGCGGCTGATGTACGTGGAGGACAGGACGGTCGCCGAGGTGGCTGAGCTGATGGGCGTTCCCGAGGGCACGGTGAAAAGCCGCGCGCACCGGGCCCGGCAGCTGATGCGCGCGGCGCTGCGGCAGCACGAGCCGGTGCCGGAGGGAGGCGGGCGATGACTGGTGGCTACGAGATGAGCGGCGGCCTCGAGGACCTGGCCGAACCGGGCCCGGGACCCGGGGATGTTGATCTGGGCCGGGTGTGGCTCGGCGTGGCCGCGGAGGTATGGCGCCGTCGGCCGGGGAGGCTGGAGCGGATGGCCGGGCGGCTGCTGCGCTCGCCCGGCCTGGCCCGGGCGCTGGTGACGACGCCGTCGCTGCTGCTCGGCTGGATCATCGCCACCGTGATCATTCTGTTCGCCGGGATGCTGGCGACCCTGGGGACCGGGACGCCGTGGGTGGCGCTGCTCGCCCCCGCAGTCGCGGCGGCGGGCATCGCGTATGCCTACGGGCCGGGCATCGACCCGGCGTGGGAGCTGTCCCAGAGCATGGCGGTCGGCGACCGGATGGTGCTGCTGGTGCGGGCGCTGGCGGTGTTCGCGCTGAACGCGGCGCTCGGGCTGGCCGCCTCGGCCGCCTCGGGGGCGGCGGCCGCGGTGACGTTCGGCTGGCTGGTGCCGATGACCGCGGCGTGCGCGCTGGCGCTGGCCGCCGCGACGCTGGCCCGGTCGGCGAACGCGGGCGTGGCGGCGGGCATGGCCGGCTGGGCGATCACGGTGCTGGCCGGCCAGGCCGCCGCGCACGGGCGGCTGACCGCCGTGATAACCGACACGTCCCTGGTCCTTCCCTACCTGGCGTTCGCCGCCTGCTGCGGCGTGATCATGCTGTATGCGACCCGGATCCCGAGAGGAACATCATGAACGTCGAGATCACGGACCTGACCCGGCGGTTCGGCCACACCCGGGCCGTGGCGGGGGTAAGCCTGGAGGCGGGTCCCGGGGTGTTCGGACTGCTGGGGCCGAACGGCGCGGGCAAGACCTCGCTGCTGCGGATGATGGCGACGGTGATCCCGCCGAGCTCCGGCAGGCTGCGGCTGCTCGGCCGCGATCCCGGCCAGTACGGGCCGCGGCGGGAGATCCGGCGCAGGCTCGGCTACCTCCCGCAGAACCTCGGCTACTACCCGGGCTTCACGGTCGCGGAGTTCGTCGAGTACTTCGCGCTGCTCAAGGACATGCCGCCGGGCCGGGTGCCCCGGGCCGTGGCGGCCGCCGTCGAGCACGTGGGCCTGGGGGACCGGGCCCGTGCCAAGCTGCGCACCCTGTCCGGCGGGATGCTGCGCCGGGTCGGCATCGCGCAGGCGATCGTGAACGAGCCGGACCTGCTGCTGCTCGACGAGCCGACCGCCGGGCTGGACCCCGAGCAGCGGGTGGCGTTCCGCGCCCTGCTGCGCGACCTCGGCCAGCGGGCCACCGTTGTCGTGAGCACCCACCTGGTCGAGGACGTCGGCGCCGCGTGCACCGAGGTCGCGCTGATGGACCAGGGGAGAATCGCTTTCCACGGCACCCCCGATGAGCTGACCGCGAGGGGCGAGGGCACCGCCGCGGCGGGTGATGCCCCGCTGGAGCGCGGCTACAGCGCGGTGCTCGCGGCGGCGCGATCCGCCACGGCGCCACCGTCCACTAGGGAAGCACGGGCATGACCGCCGCGACCGACGCCCCGGTCCGGCCCCGGCCGCCGCGCACCGCTGGCGCGGTCCCGCTGACCGCGGCCCGGCTGCTGCGGCTGGAACTGCGCCGCAACGCGATGCCGTGGATCCTGCCGCTGATCGCCGCGCTGTTCTGGTTCGACTCCTACCGGCCCAGCACGGGCATGCCGCCGATCTGGATACTGCGCACGTTCTGGAACATGGGGCAGGGGCACACCATCATCGACTTCGGCCCGTTCGTGGCGGGCGTGGCCGCCTGGATGGGCTCCCGGGACGGCAGGCGCGGCACCGCCGACCTGGTGACCGCCACCGCCCGTCCCCGCTGGGCGATGCAGCTGGCCACTTGGGCCGCGACCGTCAGCTGGGCGGTGGGCGCCTACCTGGTCTTCGTGGGCGTCATGTTCGGGGTCTACGCCCACCAGGGCCTCCAGGGTACGCCGCCGTGGTGGTGGGTGGCGGTCGGCGCCGCGGGGGTGGCCGCGTTCAGCACGGCGGGATTCGCTGTCGGGGCGTACTTCCCCAGCCGGTTCGCCGCGCCACTGGCCGCGTTCGGCGGGTTCCTCGCGCTGGTGACGTCGTCGCAGACCGGGTTCAGCCACACCAGCGGGTGGGCGCTGATCCTGCCGACCAACTCGAACGGCAACTACGGAGCCGACTCCGGGATCTTCTATCCCTACCTGCCGGATCTGCCGATCGCCCGGGTGATGTTCCTGGGCGGCATCGCCGTGGCGGCAGCAGGCCTGCTGGGCCTGCCCGCCCGGGCCGGCGGGCCGCGGCTGCGCTGGACCGCCGCGGTGGTCACGCTGGCCGGGGTGGCGGCGGCCGGGACCGCCGTCGGGCTGGCCGACACCGCGCGGCCGGGGCCGCACGGCATGGTCATTCCCGCGCTGCACGACGCCGCCAGTGACCGGCCGATCCCCTATACGCCGGCCTGCGGTCACGCCGCCGGGGTTCCGGTGTGCCTGAACCCGGCTTACGGCCGCTACCTGCCGGACGTGACGGCCGCGCTGCGTCCGGTGCTCGATGAGGCGGCCGGCCTGCCCGGCACGCCGGTCCGGGCGGTCCAGGTCGCTGCCACCTACGCGGCCGACCAGGACGTGCACCTCAGTCCGACCGCGGTGATCCCCGCCGAAACCATCGGCGGCAGTCCGCCGGTGCTCCGCCTGCCCCTCGGGCATCTCAATCTGCCGGGCGCATTCGGGTCGGACCAGCCGGAGTTCGTCAACCAGCTCCGGCTGCAGTTCGTCCATGCGTTCGTCAACGCCGGGCCCGGCGCCGGCACCGCGGCGCAGCAGAGTGTCCAGGCCGCTCTGCTGCAGGGCGCTGGCGTACCGTTCGCCGCGCAGCCCAAGGTGCTGGCCATAGACGGGCTGCCGCCGTCGGGGCCGCCGGCCCCGGATGGGCCGGGGCCGGCGAGCGGGCCGGTCTACGCTGCGGCCCGGCGGCTCGCCGCGCTTCCGGCCGCCGCCCGGCACGCCTGGCTCGCCGCCCATCTGGCCGCGCTGCGGTCCGGCCAGCTCACCCTGGGACAGCTGCCATGACGGCCGCCGGAATCCACAGGCCACCTCCGGGTGCCGCGTCAGATCCGGCGGCCCGGCGTGCCGTCGCCCCGCTGCGCCTGGCGCGGCTGTACCTGGTCAGCCGCCGGGCCCCGGCTGCCCTGGGGCTGCTGGCGGCGCTCGGCGGCCTGCTGTGGGCCGGGCTGCACTGGCACTGGAACGTGGCCGGCGGCGCGGCCGCGCGGCAGTTCCTGCCGCTGGTGATCGAGACCGGGACCGCCGCGGTCATCGCCGTCACCACCTACGGCCCGTTCGGGGAACCGGAACGCGCCACCGGCCGGTGGCTGCCGTTGCTGCGGCTGGGCGCGGCCGTGGCGCTCACCGCCGCCGCGGTCGGCGGGCTGGCGGCCGGGGCCACGGGCGGGTACCTGCCTGGCGGCACCCTGGCCATGCTCCGCAACGTGGCCGGCCTGACCGGCACCGGCCTGCTGTCCGCGGCCGTGCTGGGCGGCGCGTTCGCGTGGGCCGGCCCGATGGCCTACCTGCTGGTCACCGAGGGCGCGCTCAGCGCGGCGTGGACCACGCCGTGGGTCTGGCCGGCCCGGCCGCCGCACGACCTCGGCGGGGCGCTCTGCGCCGCCCTGGCCTTCGCCGCCGGGCTCGTGCTCATCACGCTCCGCGGAGCCCGCGTCTCCGCCCGCGAGTGACGATGCCGACCGGTCTTCGCGCCGCGTTGGGGGATTTAGACCGGCTCGATGGTGACGTCCGATGCGTGCGCGGCCAGGGCTCGCAGGTCTGCGAGATCCCCGGTGAGGACCGTCCCGCCGGGCTCTGCAACCGCGGCGACGAGGGCGTCGACCGCTGACCCTTGGCGTGCCCTGGCGCGCAGCCATGCAGCCCGGCGGGCGAGCGGGACGGGGACGATCTCCATGACATCGCAGGTGCGCAGGAAACGGTGCTGCGCCGCGTCGCGTGATCCCTCTCCGGTGAGACATTCGATCAGGACCACAGAGGGAACCACGGGTGGCCACAGGCCCTCGGGTCGGCCCGGCTGCGCCGGTCACCGGGCACCGCGCACCGCACCGCGCCGCGCACCCAGCTCAGGGCTGGTAGCGGTAGCCCATGCCGGGCTCGGTCAGCAGGTGGCGCGGGCGGTGCGGGTCGTCCTCCAGCTTGCGGCGCAGCCCGGCCATGTGGAACCGGAGGTAGTGCGTGCTGCGCTCGAACCCAGGTCCCCAGACCTCGCCGAGCAGGCGATCGGAGCCGACCAGCTGCCCGGGGGCGTTCAGCAGGATCTCCAGCAGCCGCCATTCGGTGGGCGTGAGGTGCAGCTGCTCGGGCTGGGCGTCCGGCGCGGTGCCCGGTGGGCCGGGGCCGGCGGCGGCGGGGCCGGTGGGGCCGGGGTTGGTGGGGGCGGGGTCGGGCGGCTGGCGCCGGACGATCGTGTGCGCGGTGAGGTCGATCTCACACCGGCCGATGGTGAACCGGGCGCCGCGCGGGGACCGGTCATCGCGGCGGAGGGCGGCCCGCAGCCGGGCGAGCAGCTCCTCCATGTCGAACGGCTTGGTGACGTAGTCGTTGGCGCCCGCGTCCAGGGCGCCGATCTTGTCCTCCGAGCCCGCGCGCCCGGAGAGCACGATGACCGGTGTGCTGGACCAGCCGCGCAGCTCACGGATTACCTCGGTGCCGTCCAGGTCAGGGAGCCCCAGGTCAAGAACCACCACATCGGGCGGCCGATGCCTCGCCTCGGCGAGCGCCTCGCGCCCCGCGGAGGCGACCCGGACGTCGTAGCCGCGGGCGCGCAGGTTGATGCGCAGAGCGCGGAGCAGCGCGGGTTCATCCTCGACGATGAGCACCCGCGGGATCCTGGGAGCCTCGAGGCGCGCGGGCGAGCTCCCTTCCTGCCCGCGCGCCTGCGTCATGACTGTCTCTGCCACCCGGCTGCCTGAGTCCGCCTAGGACACCGGGTATTTCTGGTCCAGGGCGATGTTCAGGTTGAGCACGTCCACCCGCGGCTCGCCGAGGAACCCGAGGTTGCGGCCCTGGGTGTACTGCCTGACCAGTGCCATGATCGCGGCCGGGCTGACGTGCCGGGCCGCGGCGACCCGGTTCACCTGGATATCGGCGTTCTGCGGGGAGATGTCGGGATCGAGGCCTGAACCGGACGCGGTCACCGCGTCCGCCGGGATC
>WNFM01015185.1_pt2 | contig 10629 bp, 8 predicted proteins | sample 5400271 | NCBI WGS metagenome assembly WNFM01 (sample SAMN13153352, study PRJNA577476) | soil metagenome | isolation source: 60 cm saprolite on Douglas fir-dominated hillslope | place: USA:California | collected 2013-09-17 | reverse complement strand
GACGTTGGCGCAGGCGATGAGCAGCAGGATCGCGACGGCTCCGAAGAGCACCAGGAGCGCGAGGCGCACGTCCTTCACCGTGGCTTCCTGGAGCGACATCACGAGGGCGCCCCAGCCACTGCAGGGGGAGGGATGCTCTCCTCCGATACGGCGGGCGATCAGCGAGAGCTCCGATTGCGCCTGGCCGGGCGTGACTCCTCGAGCCAGGCGTCCCACCACGTTGAGTGATCCACCCAGGCAGGACCCATTCCCCGCGGCCAGTGCGAACGGCATCCAGACCTCGGCGTGCGAGTGGGACAGCTCGACGGTGCGGACGGTGAACCCTTCGGGCATCACGCCGACGATCGTGAAGCTCTTGCCGTCGAGCGTGATCGGCCGGCCGACGACACCTGGATCGCCTCCGTATCGCCGCCGCCACAGCCCATGGCTCAAGACGACTTCGGACTCCACGTGCCCGAGGGACGAGTCCGAGGTGAATGTCCGGCCCAGTAGTGCCGACGTGCCGAGCACGGAAAAGAAATTCGGCGTCACCCGATCCGCGAGGACCTCGATGGCTTGTCCCCCACCCGTGAGGTTCGCGGGTTGATCGAACCATCCGGCCATGTCCTCGAACGCTCGGCTCTGGAGACGCCAATCGTGCAGATAGTCCGGCGAGACCCGGGACCCGGCCGTCGTCCAGACAAAGGCAAGCCGCTGCGACTCGGCGAAGCGCAAGGGCCGCAGGAGCACGCTATCGACGAGGGTGAAGATCGCGGTCGTCGCGCCGATGGCGAGCGCGAGGGTCGCCACCACCACCGCGGTGAAACCCGGGGTGCGCCGCAACAGGCGCAAGGCGTAGCTCACGTCCTGCCGCAGATCAATCATCTGTCCAGACGCTTCGTGCTCACCCTACCGCATGTATGCTCGTCCCGTCCGGCGGGCTGAGCGTCCGGCCCGGGAGGGCACCATGCTCGAGACCCTCATTGTCGTCCTCCTCGTCCTCTGGCTGCTCGGCTTTTTCGGGCGGCGGCGGATACCCCGGCTGCGCGCCGGCGGCAACCTGATCCACCTGCTCCTGGTGATCATCCTGGTGCTGATCGTGGTGCGGCTGCTGTAAGGAGACCGTGCGCGGCGCTCAGCGCGTGATGACGGTCTCCAGGTACTCCCCCCGCACCACGAGGCCGGACGCGTCTCCCTGGTCGGACTCCTGGAGCAGCGCGATCAGGTCCGCCTCGAGCGCGCCCTGACGGTCAGCCCCCAGCGCCGCGAACGCCTTGTGCACCGGGCCGTAGTACATCCGGAACACCTCGACCCAATGCTCCGGTGACCGATACCGGAACGCGAAGTTTCGAACCGTATGCTCGATCGCCGCCGTGTCCTGGAACAGATCCTGGATGTGGGCGTCGGTGCCCCACAAGAGTGGTGAACGAACGCCCGGGACCGGCGGCACGTACACGGCGACGACGCGGAAGAGCTGCCCCAGGAAACCCTCCGGCGTCCAGGAGGTCAGGCCGATCCGGCCCTCCGGCCGGCACACGCGCATCAACTCGCCCGCCGCCTGCCGGTGGTCGGGCGCGAACATGACGCCGAACGTCGAGAGCACGACGTCGAAACTCGCGGCCGGATAGGGCAGGTCCTCGGCATCCGCCACCTGGAACGTGACGTCGAAGCCGTCCGCTTCGGCGCGACGCCGCCCGCGGTCGAGGAGGGCAGGGACGTAGTCGGTGGAGGTCACGCTCGCAAAGCGGCGGGCCGCGGCCAGCGTCGCGTTGCCGTTGCCGGCGGCCACGTCGAGCACGCGCTCCCCCGAGCGCAGGTCGACGCCTTCACACAGAAGCTCTCCGACGATCTGAAGCGTCGTCCCGATCACGGCAAAGTCTCCGGAGGCCCACATGGCCTGCTGCCGGGCCTTGACCGAAGGCGTGCCCTCCAACCGGGCCACGGAATCGCTCGACACGAGACTCGTCATGGCGTGATTCCTCCTACCGCTTCAAAGCCGCGCGGATGCGCGCCAGGTGGTGATAGCTGTGCCGGACGGCGTGATCCTCGAGCATGAACTGGCAGGTGATCGGGGCATCCGAGTAGAGAGACGCCGGAGCGGCCTGATCGAGCTGCTCGTCGGTGAGCGAGCGGATCGCCGCCGCCGCGACGGCGCTGTTGGCCCGGAGCAGCTCCAGCGCCGCCTCCTTCGTGACCGCGTCGTGGTCCTGGGCGTGCCCGGCGTTCATCTCGTGCACGTTGTCCATGGTCACGCCGGTCACCGGCTTGCCTTCGGCCAGCATCTGGGCCAACTGGATCTCCAGCGGGTAGACGCTGGCGACGTGATGCACGGTGACGCCGACCTTGCGCCCGTCACCGGGGACACGCGTCCGCCACTCCGCCTCCGTGAGGGCGCTCGCGAAGGCCATCAGCGCGCGGGCCCCCTGTTCGAGGCGATCGGCCAGCGCGTTCGAACGCCGGCGGCTCGAACGCCCCGGCTTGCCCGTGGCATCATGCGCGACGAGACTGGTCATGGAACCATCCTTCCCATACCGCCGGCGCCCGAGTGCGCGGCATGTTCCGCTGTACGCCAACGTCCCGTCGTCCAGGCCATGCGCAACGTCCGATTGGCCTCGCCGCCCGTCCGAACCCGACGACGACCTGCTCCGGCGTCCGGACGGGATGCCCGCGCGTCCGGCGTTCGGCGTGTCGGCATGACTACTGACGTCCTTTCGGACGTGCTGCGCGCGGTCCGGTTGACGGGGGCGGTCTATTTCGATTTCGACCTGAGCTCCCCGTGGGTCGCGGAGACGCCGCCGGCGCGGGACATTGCCGCCACGGTGATGCCGGGCGCTCAGCGCGTCATCGAATACCACCTGATCGCCCGAGGCGCCTGCTGGGGCCACGCCGTCGGCCAGGAACCGTTCCGTCTGCAGGAGGGCGACCTCTTCGTCTTGCCCCAGGGCGACGCGCACGTCCTGTCCAGCGCGCCCGGCATGAGGGCGGCGCCCGACATGTCGAAGTTCGCGCGCCGGACGACGCCGCTGCCGCTCGTCTACGAGCTCGGGGGTGGCGGGCCCGAGCGCGCGCGGCTCGTCTGCGGCTTCCTGGGTTGCGACGAGCGTCCCTTCAATCCGCTGCTCAGCGCGCTACCGCCGGTGATCCACCTCTCCGCGGCCGGCTCCGACGGGACGAACGGGTGGCTCGAAATGCTGCTCAACATCGCGCTGAGGGAATCGGGCAGCGCGCGCGCGGGCGCGGAGAACGTGCTGGCCCGCCTTTCGGAGCTGATGTTCGTCGAGGCGGTCCGCCGGTACCTGGAGACGCTCCCGCCCGCCCAGACGGGCTGGCTGGCGGGACTGAGAGACCCGGTCGTCGGACACGCGCTGGCCACGCTGCACGGCGAGGCGAGCGAGCCGTGGACGGTCGAGCGGCTGGCGCGAGCGGTGGGCGTCTCGCGCTCCGTGCTCGCGGAACGGTTCACGGAGATGGTCGGCCAGCCCCCGATGCAGTACCTCGCGTTGTGGCGCATGCAGCTCGCCTCGCGCCTGCTGGCGGAAGGCGGCCAGGTGGCGGAGGTCGCGGGCGCGGTGGGCTACGAATCGGAAGCGGCGTTCAGCCGCGCCTTCAAGAAACTGGTGGGCCAGGCTCCGGCGACGTGGCGGAGGAATACCTCCGGCCGGGTCTAGACCGTGACGTGCTGCCGCAGCCACTTGACCAGCGGCGCCGTGTCGGTGATCACGCGGTCGATGCGCCCACGCGCCTTCGCCGTCGCCAACCAGGCGGCGGGAGCGAACCGCCGCCCCGCGAAGATGTCCTTCATCTTCAGCAGGTCGATCCGCGGGTGATCGGGGGAATAGCCCCGCGGCGCGGACGACAGCGTCTCGTGCGAACGGACTTCGTAGCCGCGGCGCCGCAGGGTCGTGACGATCGCCTGGATCCGCCGTCCGGTCGTGTCCTCGTCGACGGCCGCGCGGAAACGCTGGAGGGCGCCGGGGTCGGCTCCATAGAATCCCCCGCCGACGAAGAGGCCCTCCGGAGAGAGGGAGATGTAATTCCCTCCCATTCCGGCGGCGATGTAGGTCTTGTAGGGCGCCTTGTCGCGGGAGAACCGGACGTCGCGGTTGATGCGTGAGATCTTGGCCTTGCCCAGCCGTGGTTCGAGCTCCGCCGCCAGCGCCTGCATCGGTGCACGGCAGGCCCGCTCGTAGACGTCCTTGTGGGCGAGGAACCAGTCGCGCTTGTTGTGGGCGGCGAGCTCGCGGAAGAACTGGAGGCTCTCCGGCGGGAATCCCTTGAATGGCTCGTCCATCACTGGACCTCCCCACGAACTTGATCCTATACCGCGACTCGGCCCGAACTCACCACTCAGAATGCGGCGGTCAAACCGACGGACAGATTCCACCACCGACGAAAGATGAGGAGGTCTGTTCGGCGGATACTCTTCTCAGGAACCTCAACAGGAGGACGCATGAGGCTGACGACCATCATCGTACTCGCTGGGATCACCGCGACCACGTCCGTGGCCGCCCCCGTGATGGCCCAGGAACGGGCGCACCTTTCCGGGGCGGCCGCGCTCAAGGGCCTCGCCCCGATGCTCTACGACCGGGAGGACGACGCCATCCGGCGGGCCTTCCAATCCGTCCTCAACCGCGAGCCCACGGGAAGCGAGCTGCGGCGGTATCGCAATCTCATGGAGGACAACAACTGGAGCGAGGCCGACGTCCGCCGCGACCTCGGCAGCCGCACGGACTACCAGCGCTACTCCACCAACCGCCGCGGCATGAGGCCGGAAGCCATCGTGCGACGGGCCTACCAGGACATCCTCGGCCGCGACCCCGACGCGGAGGGCATGCGGACGTATCGCAGCAACATCATCGACAGGGGCTGGTCGGAGCAGGACGTGCGCGAAGCGCTGCGCAACAGCCCGGAGTATGCTTCCGGGCCCGCCCGCACGGCCTCCGCCGACCGCATCATCCGCCGTGCCTATCAGGACATCCTCGGCCGTGAGCCCGATCCCGGCGGCCTCGAGACCTACCGCCGCAACATCATCGAGCGGGGCTGGGACGAGCAGGACGTTCGCACCGCGCTGCGCCGCAGCCAGGAGAGGCACGGCCAAGGGCCAGGCTTCAGGAACGACCAGGCGAGGAGCCAGAGGAACCTCAGCGACGCGGAGGCCTCGGACATCGTTCGCCGCGCGTACCTGTCCGTGCTCAACCGCGAGCCCGACGGCAACGGCATGAGGGACTACAAGGCCCGGATCATGAACGATCGCTGGACCGAGCAGCAGGTGGTGAACGCGCTGCGCAATAGCGACGAGTACCGGTCCAAGCACCGATAGCCCGGCTCGGGCCGGGGGACTAGGACGGAGCGGCGAGGGCGACCGTGGTCGGCAAGGGCGGGAAGCCGAGCTTGCGATCGAACTCGCGGCGCAGCAGCCAGAGGTTCACGCACGTCTGGATCCCGACCGACGCCAGGGACACGTACCAGACGTGCCGCATCTGGAACCCCGGCTGCCGGGCCAGGGCGTAGGCCGGGACGGCGAAGAGCAGCAGACGCGTCAGCGAGCTGCCCAGCGGGGGTAGCGTGTTCCCCATCCCCTGGAACACGCTCGAGCTGACGAACACGACGCCGCTGGCGACGAAGTTCCAGCTGATGATGCGAAGGTACTCCGCCCCGAAGGCCACCACGGCCGGATCGCGGTTGAAGACGCGGATCATCGCGTCGGGCGCGATGTGGCAGAGGAGGGTCAGGACCAGCATCACGGCCGCGGCCATGCCCGCCGCGGAATAGAAGGCTTGCCGCACCCGCGGTCCCAGCCGGGCTCCGAAGTTCTGGCCGGCCACGGGTGCCGTCGCGAAGGCGATGGCAACCGCGGGCAGGAACAGGGACTGCATCACCCGCACTCCGATCCCGAATCCGGCCTGGGCGGCGGCGCCAAACGGCCGGAGGATGTCGTACACCAGGATCATGTAGACGAACATCAGGGCGAACTCGCCGCCCGCGGGAAGGCCGATGCGCAGCATCTCCCACCACATCCGGGGCTCGGGGCGCCAGTCCGCGGCGCGGAAACGCATCGGGCTCGCCGGCCGGCGGAAGTAGGTGGTGAAAGCCACGCACCCGATCGCGACGGCGACGAGCGAAGCGAGGCCAGCGCCGGCAACGCCGAGCGGCCGCCCCGTGACCCATCCGAACATCAACGTAGGGGCGAGCACGATGTTGGCGATCACGGTCCCGATCTGGATCGCGGTAGGGACCTTGATGTCGCCCACCCCGCGCAGGGCCGCGCTCATGCCGACGAGCGGGAACTGGAGGAACAGCGCCGGGATGAACCAGTTCTGGTACTGGACGCCGAGGGCAGCGGTGGCGGCGTCGGCGGCGAGCCATCGGCAGTAGGCCTGCCGCAGCGCGAACACGGCCACGCCGAAGGTGAGGCCGACCACGTTCGACAGCACCAGGGCCTGGTTGAACAGCCGCTCGCCCCGCTGGCGATCCTGGCGGCCCATCGCTTGCGCGATGAGCGCGGTCGCGCCCACGCCGAGTGACTGGGTGAGGGCGAGCACGAGCATCATCAGGTTCCCGCCCAGGGCCACCCCCGCGATGGCCTCCTTTCCCAGCTTGCCCACGAAATAGAGATCGGCCAGGAAGTACAGGGTCTGGAACGTCGTGCTCATCGCGATGAACAGCGAGAGCTGCAGGATGTGCCCGGCCACCGGTCCCTTCGTGAGGTCCTTCATCTCCCCCCCCGAAGGGCGCATCCTACGCCTCGGCGAGCCCCTCCGCCCGGAGGCGAACTGTGTCATGAAGTTGACAGCCGGCGTCCGAGGCCCTACATTCCTTGCCAACGACATGCAGCGGACACGGTCGATGACGACCCCGGCGGGCTCCATCGCGATGCGGGGCATTCGCATTTGCGTGGGGGCCTGCCCCGCCGGCTAGCGCACCAGCCAGAGCGGCGGCAAACGAGGCCCCCGGCGAAAGCCGCGGGGCCTTTTGTTTTTCGGCGCTCGGCCATAGGAGAAGCGATGGGCCACATCACGGGTCTCAAATGCAAGGAGTGCGGGCGAAGCTGGCCCAAAGAGCCGATCGCCGCCTGCGCGGAGTGTTGGGGCCCCCTCGAGGCCGTCTACGACCTCGAGGCGGTGCGCCGCACCTTCACCCGCGAGACCATCGCCACTCGCGCGCGCGACCTGTGGCGCTACGCCGAGCTCCTCCCCCTGGACGGCGAGCCGACCGTCGGCCGCGGCACCGGCTTCACCCCCCTGCTGCCGGCCCCGCGGCTGGGGGCGGCGCTCGGCATCCGCGACCTCTGGGTCAAGTACGACGCGGCCTGTCATCCCACGCTCTCGTTCAAGGATCGGCTCGTCGCGGTCGCCCTCAGCAAGGCGAAGGAATTCGGCCTCGACACCGTCGGCTGCGCCTCCACCGGAAACCTCGCCAACGCCGTCGCCGCGGGCGCAGCCTCGGCCGGCCTGCGCGCGGTGGTGCTCGTCCCCGTCGACCTCGAAGCGGCCAAGCTCACGGCCACCGCCGTCTACGGGGCCACGCTCGTCGGCGTCCGCGGCAACTACGACCGCGTGAACCGGCTCTGCACGGAGATCGCGGACCGCTTCGGCTGGGGCCTCGTCAACGTGAACCTGCGCGCCTATTACAGCGAGGGCTCGAAGACCGTCGGCTTCGAGCTGGCCGAGCAGGGCGGCTGGCAGCTGCCGCGCCACGTCGTCTGCCCGATGGCCGGCGCCAGCCTGATCACGAAGGTGGACAAGGCGTTCGGCCAGCTCACCGAGCTCGGGCTCGTCGAGCGGCGGCCCTACTCGCTGCACGGCGCCCAGGCCGCGGGATGCGCGCCCGTCGTGCGCGCGTGGAAGGAAAACCTCGACCGCCTTCCCCTCGTGAAGCCCTCCACGATCGTGCGCAGCCTCGCCATCGGCGACCCCGCGGACGGGATGACGGCGGTGGCCACCATCCGACGCACGGAAGGCCGGGCGGAGGAGGCGACGGATCCGGAGGTGGTCGACGCCATGCGCCTGCTCGCCCGTAGCGAAGGCCTCTTCGCGGAGACGGCGGGGGGCACGGTGGTGGCGGCGGCGGGACGCCTCGCTCGTGCGGGCGCGTTCGACGACGGCGGACGGGTCGTCCTCCTCCTCACCGGCCACGGTCTCAAGACGGTGGAGGCGCTGTCCGAGAAGCCGCCGTTCTCCGCCGTCATCGACGGGCGGCTCGACGAGTTCGAGGAGTTCTGGGCCGCGCAGGGCCCGGAGGGCGCGCGCGCTCACGCGCGGGCATGATGCGCACCGTCCAGGTCCACAAGTTCGGAGGGGCTTCACTGGCGGACGCCCCGGCCTTCGCGCACGCCGTGCGCATCGTCGGCCAGCAGGACGGCAAGCTCGTGATCGTGGTGTCGGCGATGTCCGGGACGACGGACCTGCTCCTGGAGGGCGCGGAGAAGGCCCGGGTCGGCGATCCCAAGCCCCTGGCCGCCATCGCGGACCGCTTGCGCAAGAAGCACGCCGAGGTGGCGCGCGCGCTGGTCGTACCCGGGCCCGTGCTGGACGCGATCCTCTCCGTGATCGACGCCTCGATGACGGAGCTGGCCACCCTGGCCCAGGGCATCGCGATCGTGCGCGAGCTGACCCCGCGCACGAAGGACGAGCTGGTCGCGCGCGGCGAGCGGCTCTCCGCGCACCTGTTCTCCGCGTCCTTGCACGCGACGGGTCGAGCCTCCGCCTACGTGGATGCCCTGCAGCTCATCCGCACGGATGGCCAGTTCGGCAACGCCGCCCCCGACCTGAAGGCGACGGACGTGGCCACGCGCCGCGTGCTTCTTCCCCTCCTGCGCGCGGGCACCATCCCGGTCGTGCCCGGGTTCTTCGGCGCGACTCCGGACGGACAGCTCGCCACCCTGGGCCGCGGCGGAACCGACGTCACCGCCGTCCTGATCGGCCGTGCCCTGGGCGCGCGCGAGGTCTCGCTCTGGAAGGACGTGCCCGGTCTGCTCACCGCGGATCCGCGCACCGTGCCCGACGCCCGCCTCATCCCGCAGCTCCACGTGCGGGAGGCCGCGGAGCTCGCCTACCACGGCGCCAAGGCGCTCCATCCGCGCGCGCTGACCCCGATCATCGGGCGCGACGTGCGCGTGCGCGTCCGGCCCTTCGCCGATCCGGCCTCCACCGGCACCGAGGTCTCGGGCCGGCGCACCCTGACCCGCTACCCCGTCAAGGCCGTGTCCGCGGTCAAGGACCAGGCGCTGGTCACGGTCGCCGGCAACGGCATGCTCGGAGTTCCCGGCATCGCCGCGCGCACTTTCGGCGCGATGCACCGCAGCGGCATCTCGGTGTCGCTCATTTCGCAGGCCTCGTCCGAGCACTCGATCTGCTTCACCGTGCCCCAGAGCAGCGCCGCCCGCGCGAAGTCCTCCCTGCTCGAGGCCTTCGCAGAAGAGATCGCACGGCGCGAGATCGACGGCGTCGAGGTGCGGCCGGGCATGGCCACCCTCGCCGTCGTCGGGCCGGGGATGGCGAACACGCCGGGAGTCGTGCCCCGAGTCTTTGCCGCGCTGTCCACGGTGGGCATCAACGTGGTCTCGATCGCGCAGGGCTCGTCCGAGCTGAATCTCTCCGTGGTGGTGCAAGGCACGGACGCGGCCAAGGCCCAGCAGCAGATCCACGATCAGTTCCAGCTGGCCAAGATCGGCGGGGGCGCGCACGCCGCCGCCCCCCACACCGACGTGGTGCTGCTGGGATTCGGAAAGGTCGGCCGCCAGCTCGCCCACCTCATCGCCCAGCGCAACGGCACGCCACCCGCGCTGCGGGCGATGGCGGTGGTGGACAGCACGGGGTTCGTCTTCGAGCCCAAGGGCCTCTCCCGTCGCCGTCTCTCCGAGATCGCGGCGGCCAAGGGGCGTGGCGAGTCGCTCAGCGCCCTGCCCGGCGGTCGCGCCGGCGATGCCCAGGGCGCGCTGACCCTCGTGGGCCGGCATGCGTTGTCACGGCCGGTGCTCGTCGATTGCACGGCCGCGGAGACGGCTCCCCTGCTCTCCTCCGCGCTGGCCTCGGGCATGGATCTCGTGCTCGCCAACAAGCGCCCGCTGGCCGGCCCGCGCGAGGTGGCGGAAGCCCTGTGGGCGGACGCCAGGCAGCGTGGCCGGCGCATCCTGCACGAGACGACGGTCGGGGCGGGGCTGCCCGTGTTCGATACGTACTACAAGCTGTACGAGTCCGGCGATCGCGTCGCGCGCATCCAGGGCTCCACCTCCGGGACGCTGGGCTTCCTGCTCACCGAAGTGGGCAGCGGCCGCCCGTTCTCCGCGGCCCTGCGCGCGGCCATGGTCAAGGGCTACACGGAGCCGGACCCTCGCGAGGACCTGAGCGGCCAGGACGTGGCCCGCAAGGCGCTCATCCTCGGCCGGCTCCTCGGCTTCCGCGGCGAGCTGCAGGACGTCGAGATCGAGCCCCTCGTCCCGTCCGAGTACGTTCGTCTTCCCCTACCCGAGTTCCTGGAAAGGCTGGGCGAGCTCGACCCGTGGTGGGCGGACCGCGCGGCGACGGCCCGCGCGCAGAGCCGCGTGCTCCGGTATCTGGCGACAGTGACCAAGCGTAAGGTGTCGGTCCGCCTGGCCGCGGTGGAGGCCAGCGACAGCTTCGCGGGTCTGAGCGGCACCGACAACCAGAT
>WNFM01339628.1_pt1 | contig 10630 bp, 8 predicted proteins | sample 5400271 | NCBI WGS metagenome assembly WNFM01 (sample SAMN13153352, study PRJNA577476) | soil metagenome | isolation source: 60 cm saprolite on Douglas fir-dominated hillslope | place: USA:California | collected 2013-09-17 | reverse complement strand
GCGCATTCCGTCCGCTACATCCGCCTGTCGATGCCGACCAAGGTACCCTCCTACCTCGTCAGCGGCACGCCGATCCTGGTTTACGGCCCGGGCGGCGTGGCGCAAGTCGATTATGCGCGCGCCGCCGGCTGGGGCCATGTCATCGACCGGCCAGACCGCGCCGCGCTCGTGGCAGCGATCAAGCGCCTCGCCAGCGACCTTGCGCTGCGTCAGTCTCTCTCGGCGACGGCGCGCCGTATCGCGGCCGAGCGGCACGACAGCACAATCATCCGCGCCGGCTTCCAGGCCGCGCTGGCGGCAGCTTCGCGCGAGGCCGCCCGTGGCTAGCAAGCTCAACGAGGAGGTACGTGCCTTCTGGGAACGCGGTCCTGTCGGCACCGATACGCGCATCACTGGCGAGCTGACGCCGCGCTCGCCGGAATGGTTCGCCCAGATCGAGGCGAACCGCTACACCAAGGAACCTTTCATCCACGCCGTCGCGCAATTCACCCGGCATCGCGGCAAGCGGCTCCTCGAGATCGGCGTCGGCGCCGGCTCGGACCATCTGCAATGGGCGCGCGCCGGCTGCCTCTGCCATGGCGTCGACCTGACGGACGCCGCGATCGAGACGGCGCGAGCGCATCTCGCCCTCCATGGCCTGACGTCCGATCTACGCCAGGTCGATGCCGAGACACTGCCTTTCGCCGATGCCAGTTTCGACGTCGTCTGGTCGTGGGGCGTCATCCATCATTCCGAGCACCCCGAGCGCATCATCGCGGAGATCCATCGCGTGCTGCGGCCGGGCGGCGTCTTTCTCGGGATGTTCTATAACCGCCACTCGCTCGCCGTCTTCGCCGAATGGCTGAAGCACGCGCTGCTCGCCGGCCGGCCGTGGCGCAGCTTCGCCGACGTGCTGTGGCACCATTTCGAAAGCGTCGGTACCAAGGCCTATACCACGCGCGAGCTCGACGCGCTGCTCGCCGCCTTCCCCGCGCGCAACATCACCACCTACATGACGCCCTATGATCTGCAGCACTGGCCGCGCTGGATCGCCGGCTGGTTCCCGCAAGGCTGGGGCATGTTCAGCGCCATCCGCGCGAGCAAATAGACATGTGCGGCATCGCCGGCATCCTCTCCTTCACGCCTGACCGCGAGCCGGTCGACGGCCAGTTGCTGCTCGCCATGCGCGATGCGATGGCCCATCGCGGTCCCGACGGCGAAGGGCTGTGGCTGGCCGAGAGCCGCCGGATCGGCCTCGCCCATCGCCGCCTCTCGATCATCGATCTCTCGACCGCCGCGCTGCAGCCGATGACGAGCGTCGATGGCCGCTTCCGCATCGTCTATAACGGCGAGATTTACAACCATGCCGAGATCAGGCGCGAACTCGAAGCGCGTGGTCATCGCCGCTGGCAGACCGACCATTCCGATACCGAGGTCATCCTCAACGCCTTCGCCGAATGGGGCATCGCCTGCCTCGAGCGCTTCCGCGGCATGTTCGCCTTCGCGCTATGGGACGAGCGCGAGCGGGCACTCTGGCTGGTGCGCGACCGTATCGGCATCAAGCCGCTCTACTACGCGCTCGACGGGAACGGCATCGCCTTCGCCTCCGAGATCAAGGCACTGCTGGCCGATCCGCGGCGGAAGCGCGAGGTCGACGAGGAGGCCTTCTTCCATTTCCTCTCCTTCCTCACCGCTCCGGCCCCGACGACGCTCTTTAAGGGCATCCGCAAATTGCCAGCGGCGCATTGGCTGCGCATCGACGCCGACGGCACGGCGACCGAGCGGCGTTGGTGGGACGCGCTCGACAGCGTCGCACCGATGGTCGGCGAGAGCGACGACGCGATCGCCGAGCGCCTGCTCGCCGCCTTGCGTGAATCCGTCGCCTGTCACAAGGTCGCCGACGTTGCCCAGGGGGTGTTCCTCTCCGGCGGCATCGATTCGAGCACCAACCTGGCGCTGTTCTCCGAGACCGGCAATGATCCTGTCCGCAGCTTCGCGATCGGCTATGCCGGCAACAATGCCAGCGTCGCTGACGAGCTGCCCTATGCCAGGCTGATGGCCAAGCGCATCGGCGCCGAGCATCATGAGCTGCGCCTCACCGAGGGCGATCTGCTCGGCTTCCTGCCGGAAATGGTGAGGCTGCAGGACGAGCCGATCGCCGATCCGGTCTGCGTTCCCGTGCATTTCGTCGCCAAGCTGGCCCGCCAGCACGGCGTCACCGCCTGCCAGGTCGGCGAGGGCGCCGACGAGCTGTTCTGGGGCTATCCCGGCTGGAAGGCGATGACCCAGCTCGGCCGTCTCAACGAGCTGCCGATTCCCAACGCGCTGAAGCGCATGGGCGTCTCGCTGCTCGAAAGCGCCGGCCAGGGCGAGCGCAGCGCCACCGAGCTGCTGCGCCGTGCCGCCGCCGGGCAGTCGATCTTCTGGGGCGGCGCCGAGGCCTTCACCGAGACACGCAAGCGCCGCTTGCTGTCGCCGCGCCTGCGCGAGAAATTCCGCGATCTCAGCTCGTGGGATGCGCTATCGCCACTGCGCCGGCGCTTCGAGGAGCGGGCGCCGGACCCCTCGCTGCTCAACTGGATGACTTATCTCGACCTCAATCTGCGGCTGCCGGAGCTGCTGCTCATGCGGGTCGACAAGATGTGCATGAGCGTCGGCGTCGAAGCGCGCGTACCCTATCTCGACCATGAGATCGTTGGCCTCGCCATGGGGCTGCCGACGGCGGTGAAGACGCGACACGGCGAGCTCAAATACATCCTCAAGCGGGCTGTGAAGAATCTTCTTCCTCCTGCCATCCTCAACCGGCCGAAGCAGGGTTTCGGCGTGCCGATCCGTGACTGGTTCCACGGCAAGCTCGGCGCCGAGACGCGCGCCACGCTCGATCGCTTTTGCCGCGCTACCGATTTCTTCGATCGTGGCGAGGTCGAGCGCCTGCTCGCCGAGGGTCGCGGGGCGCAGACCTGGTATCTGCTCAACTTCGCGCTGTGGTGGGAGACCTATGCCGCTGCCTGAGGATTCCTACGGGCGCGTCAAGCGGCTGGATTTCATCTGCGCGATCGTCAAGACCGCCCGGCCGCGTGCGATCCTCGACATCGGCTGCGGCGCCGGCACGCAATTGACCGCGCCGCTCGCCGCCGCCTTCCCGCACATCGCCATCATCGGCCTTGACGAGGATACGCGATCGCTCGCCTGGGCGCGCGCCCATGCCGCGTCGCACAATCTCACCTTCGTCGCCCCCGGCGAGATCGCGCCGGATCGCCGGTTCGAGCTCGTCATCGCGTCGGAAGTGCTCGAGCACGTCGCCGATCCGCCGGATTTCCTGCGTCAGCTCACGGCGCGGCTCGCACCGGGCGGCAGACTGATCCTGACGGTGCCCAACGGCTACGGCGTCTTCGAATGGATGGCGCTCGCCGAGGCCGCGCTCAATCTTTCGGGCATCCAGGCCGCGCTGCGCCGTCTCAAGGGCGGGCGCGCGGAGACGTTCGATGGAACGCCGGTCACCTTGGCAAACAGCCCGCATATCAATTTCTTTTCCTTTCGCGAGCTCGGCCAGCTCTTCGCCGCTGCCGGTCTCGTCGTCGAGCGTTATCGCCCGCGCACCTTGCTGTGCGGCTATCTCGTCGACAGCCTGCTTCGCCATCGCTGGCTGATCACCTGGAACGCGAGATTCGCCGATCGCCTGCCGGCATGGTGCGCCAGCGATTGGATGTTCGAGCTGCGCGTGCTCCGCTCGGCGACGACGATCGGGTGGCGGCGCGGCCGCTGGGCGGAGTTCCGCAAGCGACTCAACGAGCAGCGTTGGGGCATCGCCTGATGCGCAGCCGGCTCGCCCTCATCCGGCGGCTGCCGCCCGACGTGGTGGTTCGACGCGCCCTCGGCCTGGTCGGCCGAACCGTCGGCGCGACGATCCACCGCCAGCGCGACCGCCAGCGGCCGAGTTATTGCAACGACCCGCCCGACGGCCCGCTCTTGCGGCTGATCGGCCCGATCCCGCGCGACGCGCTGCGGGCGGCAAGCGGCTGGATCGTCCCGGCGGCCGAGTTGTATCGCAATCACTATTTCGATCTGCTCGGCTCGGGCTGGCTGCGCAACACCCATGGCATGGCGTGCCGCGGCGTCGAGGGACAGCGCTATCAGCCGGCACCGGCGATCGACGCCGACCGCGACGGCAATTGGCTGCGCGGTCGGATCAATCCGGCGAACGTGACGACCAGCCGGCGGACCTGGCGGTTGACCGACAGCGGCTATCAGCCGATCGACTGGCAGCTCGACGTCAAATCGGGCTATCGCTGGCGCGAAAGCCAATGGGCCGCCGACACGCCGATCGGCGCGCTTGCCGGCGTCGACGTCAAGGTGCCGTGGGAGCTCGCGCGCATGCAGCATCTCGCGGTGCTCGCCTGGGCCTATGGGCTGGCACGCGAGGGCCAGGCGGGGTTGCGGCCGGCGAGCTGGTACCTCGCCGCCTTTCGCAATCAGATCCTCGATTTCATCGCCACCAACCCGCCGCGCTTCGGGATCAATTGGCGCTGCACGATGGATGTCGCGATTCGCGCCGCCAATTGGGTCGTCGCCCGTGATTTGCTGCGCAGCCTCGGCGCGCGCTTCGATGACGCGTTCACCGCGATCTTCAAGGCCAGCCTGGTCGACCATGGCCGCCACATCGTCGGCCATCTCGAGCGTTACCCCGAGGGGCGCGGCAACCACTATCTCGCCGATATCGCCGGCCTCGCCTTCATCGCCGCCGCCCTGCCGCGCAGCAGCGAGAGCGATTGCTGGCTCGCCTTCGCCGTCCAGGAGCTGCGCGCCGAGACGGAGTACCAGTTTTACGCCGACGGCGCGAATTTCGAAGCCTCGACCAGCTATCACCGCCTCGCCGCCGAGATGACGCTCTTCGCCAGCGCGCTGATCGTCGGCTTGCCCGCCGAGAAACAGGCCGCGCTGGTCGCCGCCGATCCCGCTGCCTTGCGCACCCGCCCGCCGCGGCGCCTGGCGAGCCATCGCGTCACGCTGGGGCCGCAGCATTTCGCTCGCCTCGCGACAGCCGCCGAGTTCAGCCGCGCCGTCACCAAGCCGAGCGGCCGGGTGGCGCAGATCGGCGACAATGACAGCGGCCGTTTTCTCAAGCTCCACCCGATCTTCGCGCTGCGCGGCGCCGCCGAGGCGCGGCTGTTCTATGCCAATCTCGAAGACTATGACGGGCTGACCGAGAATGCCGCCTATCTCGACGAGGAGACGCTCGATCACCGGCCGACGATCGCCGGCATCGCCGCGCTGGTCGGCCGCCGCGATCTCGCCGCCGATGCCGGCGGGCCCTGGCTCGACGCCGCGATCGTCGCCGCGCTGTGCGACGGCCGCCACGGTCCGGCCGACACGGCGATGGTCAACGAGGTCGCGCTGCGCCGCGCGCAGCCGCGCGGCGCCGACATCGCCGAGGCGGGCGGCGAGGCCGGTCGCGTCATCGAGCTGGTCGCGCCCGGCGACGATCTGCGCCGGGGAATGCAATGCCAGGGCTTTGCCGATTTCGGGCTCTGGATCTTCCGCTCCGAGCGGCTCTTCCTCGCCATACGCTGCGGCGCGATCGGACATGGCGGCCGTGGCGCGCACGCGCATAACGATCAGCTGTCGATCGAGCTGACGATCGACGGCGAGGATTGGATCGCCGATCCCGGCAGCTATCTCTACACGCCGGCACCGCGCCTGCGGAACGCCTATCGCTCGGTCCTCGCCCATTTCGCGCCGCACAGCGGCAAGCGCGAACCCGGGCGTCTCGATCTCGGCGATTTCTGGCTCGGCGACGAGGCGCAGGCGCAATGTCTTGTCTTCGACGGCACGCGCTTCGTCGGCGAGCATCGCGGGTTCGGCGCCCCGGTGCGGCGGACCGTCACGATTGGCGAGACGACGATCAAGGTACACGATAGCGGCATACAAGCCGATGCCGACGCGCGGCTCATCCGCTGCGTCGGACGCCGCGAGTTCGTCGCCCGCTTTCCCGGCGCGGTTCCCTTCTCGCCCGGCTACGGCAAGCGCTACCGCCATCCCGCGCCGGCCCTGGAATGAACCTGCTGATCGTCAGCTACGTCTACGCGCCCGACCGCTCGCCACGCGCCTATCGCTGGACGGCGCTCGCCGAATCCTGGGCCGCCCAAGGCCATCGCGTCGACATCGTCAGCGGCTGGAAACGGGGCGACGACCGGCAGGAGCGGCGCGGCGGCGTGACCATCCATCGCGTCGGCGGCGGCATCGTCGAGCGCCTGCGCGGCCTGCTCGGCCAGGCGAGTCACCGCGTCGCGGACCCGGCGGCCGCCGACGGGCCGGCAGCGGGTGACCCGTCATCGACGCTGCGGCGCGCCGCCAAGGCGCTCTATGCGGCGACGCTGAAGCAGCTGCTCTGGCCGGATTACGCCTTCCACTGGTATTTTTCCGCCCTGGCGTGCGGACGGACGCTCTGTCGCGCGACGCGCTACGATGCGGTGATCAGCGTATCGCATCCCTTCACCCCGCATCTCGTCGCTCGCGCCCTGAAGCGCCGGACACCGGCCCTGCGCTGGCTCGTCGATATCGGCGATCCCTTCAGCCTCCTCGCCGAGATTCCGCTCAACAATACCGCGCTCTACCACCGGCTCAGCCGACGCGCCGAGGCCGTGGTGCTGCGCGAAAGCGACGCCATCGCGGTCACCGTCGAGCGCTGCCGGACCGACCTCGTCGAGGCGTTTGCCGTCGATGCCGGCAAGATCGCGATCGTCCCGCCGCTCTTGTCATTGCCGGCGATCGGCGAGGCCGCGGCGCCGCTCTTCGCCGGCGGGGCGACGCATCTCGTCTTCATCGGCACGCTCTACCGCGCGCTGCGCGACCCCTCGCCGCTCCTCGCATTGTTTTGCGCGCTGCAGGAACGGCGCCGCGACCTCCATCTGCATTTCTTCGGCGCGCTCAACGATTGCGCGCCGTGTTTCGCGGCGCTCGACGACGCGGCGGCGCGCAACATCCATCGCCACGGCGTCGTGCCGCGCGAGACGATCGCCGCCGCCATGCAAGAGGCCGACATCCTCGTCAATATCGGCAATGCGACGCCGCACCAGCTGCCCAGCAAGCTGGTCGAATATGCTGCCGCCGCGCGGCCGATCCTCAATCTCGCGACGACCGCCGATGACACGGCGGCGCGATTTCTCGCCGCCTATCCGGCAGCACTTACCTTGACGCCGCGCGGCGCCGAGCCGGATCGGCCGACGATCGACGCGGCGCTCGCCTTCAGTTCCTCATGCCCTACACGCGCGAGCGGATCGCCGCCGCCTACGCCGCGCTGCTCGCGCCTCGGGGAGCCGCCGAGCCGACCGGACCGCGCTGTCGTATCCTGATCAACGCGATTCACGCCCGCGCCGGCGGCGGCGTCACCTACCTGCGCAACCTCTTGCCGCTGCTCGCCGCCGAACCCGATTTCGAGCTCCATCTCATTGCCCATCCCGACCAGAAAGACGCCCTCGCGGCACTGTCGCCCGCCATCCGAACGCATGACGTCGCGATGCCGCGGCGCTGGGCCGCCCTCCTGCTCTGGGAGCAGGCCGTGCTGCCGGTCGTCGCCCGGCGCATCGGCTACGACGCGATATTGTCGCCTGCCAATTTCGGCCCGCTGCTCCTGCCGGCGCAAATCATCGTCGTGCAGAACGCGGTGACGGTGGGCGCGCACGAGCATCGTCTCGGCAAGAAGATCTATTGGGCGGCGTTGCGGGCGATGACCCTGCTGTCGCTCGGCGTCGCGCGCCGGGCCATCGCCGTGTCGCGCTACGTCGCCGACAGCGCCGCCCTGCCACTTCGCCGCGGCGCTCTCGACATCGTCCATCACGGCGTCGATGCGGTCTTTTCGCCCGCCGCGATGTCGGCGCCACCCCCTGCACCGGGCGACGGTTTCCTGCTCGCCGTCGCCGATCTCTACATCCAGAAGAACCTCCACCGCCTGATCGACGCGATGGTCATCGTGCGGCGCCGCTACCCCGCCATGACGCTGCGCATCGCCGGCGCGGCGATCGACGCCGATTATGCCGCTGCGCTGCGGCGGCGCGTCGCCGCGCTGAAGCTCGACGAGGCCGTGATCTTCGAGGGGCGCCGCAGCGTTGCCGAGCTCGTCGGTCTCTATCGCACCTGCGCCGTCTTCGTCTTTCCCTCATCGATCGAGAGCTTCGGCATGCCGCTGGTCGAGGCCATGGCGTGCGGCGCCGCGGTGGTCGCCGCGCGCACCAGCGCGATACCGGAGATCGCCGGCGGCGCCGCCTTGCTGTGCGATGCGGAGGAGCCGCGCGACATCGCCGAGAAGATCCTGCGCGTTCTCGACGATCCCGCCCTGCGGCAGACGCTGCGCGAGCGCGGCCTGGCGCGGGCGAAGGCGTTTTCCTGGCCCGATTGCGCGCGGCGTACGGCAGCCATCCTGCGCGAGGCGGCCGCCGCCCGCGTCGCTCGCGCCGCCGTCGCGCCGTCTTCCTCGCGCTGAGCCCAAACCATGTGCGGGATAGGCGGCAGCACGGCGAGCGATCGCGGTCTGCTCGCCGCGATGATGGAAGATCTCCGCCATCGCGGGCCGGATGGCAGCGGGTTGTGGCAGGACGAGACGAGCGGCACCGGTCTCGTCCACACCCGCCTCGCCGTCATCGATCTGTCGCCCGGCGGCGCGCAGCCTTTTCTCTCCGAGGACGGGCGCTACGCGCTCACCTATAACGGCGAGATCTTCAACTATCGCGCCCTGCGCGACGCCCTCGAGGCCGATGGCGAGCGCTTCCGCTCGGAAAGCGACACCGAGGTGCTGCTGCGCCTGTTGCAGCGCGAGGGCGCCGCCTCGCTCGACCGGGTCGTCGGCATGTTCGCCTTCGCGCTCTGGGACCGCGCCCGCGGCGAGCTCCTGCTCGGGCGCGACCGCCTCGGCATCAAGCCGCTGGTTTATGCCGCGCTGCCCGATGGCGGCATTGCCTTCGCCTCCGAGATCGCCGCGCTGCGCCGTCACCCCGGCATCGATCTCGCGGTCGATCGCGAGGCGCTCTCCGAGTACCTCGCCTGCCTCTACGTGCCGGCACCGCGCACGCTGCATCGCGGCATCCGCAAGCTGCCGCCCGGCCACGTCCTGCGCTGGTCGGACGGTCGGATCACCGCACTCGAATCCTATTGGCGGCCCGCTTTCGCGCCCAGCCGGCAACCGAGCCTGGACGAGGCGGTCGAGGCGCTGATGCCGCTGCTCCGCCGTGCCGTCGCCGCCTGCATGGTCGCCGACGTGCCGGTCGGCTGCTTCCTGTCCGGCGGCATCGACAGCTCGGTGATCGCCGCGCTGATGGCCGAGACGCTGCGCCGGCAAGGCGGCCCCCCGCTGCGCAGCTTCACCATGACCTTCGACGAGGCCGCCTATGACGAGCGCGGCGCGGCGCGCATCGTCGCGCAGGCGATCGGCAGCGACCATACCGAGCTGCCGGCGAGCCCGCGCCTTGCCGAGCGCGCCGGCGCGATGGTCGATCGCTTCGGCGAGCCGTTCGGCAACCCGACCGCTCTCCTGATCGACGATCTGTCGCGCAAGGCGGGCGAGCACGTCACCGTCGCGCTGGTCGGCGATGGCGGCGACGAGGTCTTCGCCGGCTATCCGCGCTATCGCGGCGGCTTGCTCGCGCAGCGCTATCGCCGCCTGCCGTCCTGGCTGCGGCACGGCGCCGCGCCGCTCGCCGCGCTCATTCCGGAAAGCACGAAAGGGCTGCACGGGCCGCGGCGGGCGCGCGAGTTCCTCGCCGGCGCCAATCTGCCCGATGCCGAGATGTATGCCGGCTGGGTGGAATACTTCTCGCCGGAGGAGCGCCTGCAGCTGCTCGACGGCGCGTGGCCGCCGACCAGCCCGATCGCCGCGCTCTACCGTCAGGCGCCCAGCCAGCAGCCGCTCGACGCCATGCAGCAGACCGATCTCTGCTCGTTCCTGCCCGGCAATCTTCTTGCCTATGGCGACGCGATGAGCATGGCCCATGCGCTCGAGCTGCGCCTGCCGCTGCTCGACCACCGGCTGATCGAGGCGGTGAGCACGCTCGATCCGGCGCTGCGCTTCGCGCACGGCCAGAAGACGCTGCTCAAGGCGCTGGCCGCCAAGCTGCTGCCGCGCGAGATCGTCGAGCGTCCCAAGCGCGGCTTCAACCCGCCGATGGGCATCTGGCTGCGCCGCGATCTCGCGCCGCTCGTCGCCGAGCGCCTGACCCCCGAGCGGCTCGCCCGGCTCTCGATCGCCTGGCAGCCGGTCGAGCGGCTCCTCGCCGAGCATCGCCGCGGCCTGCGCGACCACGCCTTGAAGATATGGGCGCTGCTCGTCCTCGACCTCTGGCATGACCGCGCGTTTCCCTGCTAAGCGTTCCCTAGATGAAGATCCTTTTCCTCAGCGATAATTTCGTTCCGGAGACAAATGCCGCGGCGACGCGCGTTCACGAGCGCGCCGTCTATTGGGCGAGAGCGGGCCATCAGGTCACCGTGCTGACGAGCGCGCCGAATTTTCCCGAAGGAAAGCTGTTCGCCGGCTATCGGAACCACTGGTACCGGCGGGAATCGATCGACGGCATCACCGTCATCCGGGTGAAGACCGTCATCGCCGCGAATCGCGGCGTCATCCTGCGCAGCCTCGACTTCGCCAGCTTCATGGTAAGCGCGG
>WNFM01073626.1_pt1 | contig 10631 bp, 8 predicted proteins | sample 5400271 | NCBI WGS metagenome assembly WNFM01 (sample SAMN13153352, study PRJNA577476) | soil metagenome | isolation source: 60 cm saprolite on Douglas fir-dominated hillslope | place: USA:California | collected 2013-09-17 | reverse complement strand
CGCACTGATGGCATGCAGCAAGTTGTGAGTGATGAGAAAAGTGGTCCGATTTTGGTTCAGCCGCTCCAACGCTTCCATCACGGCCACTTCGTTTTTTCGGTCCAGCGCCGCCGTAGGCTCATCGAGGAGGAGGATGGGCGCCCGGCGAATGGCGGCGCGGGCAATCGCAATGCGCTGCCGCTGGCCTTGCGAAAGCGTCACGCCCCGTTCGCCAAGAATCGTATCGTATCCTTGCGGCAGGGCCTCGATAAACTCGTGGGCGTTGGCCAGTTGAGCCGCGGCTTGAACGTCTTCCAGAGCGGGCGCCACCGCGCCATAAGCGATGTTGTCCTTCACACTGGCCGCGAAGAGAAGATTGTCTTGTAACACCACGCTGATTTGAGAGCGCAACGATTCCAACGTAAACTCACGGACATCGTGTCCATCGAGCAACACGCGCCCTTCCACTGGATCATACAAACGCAGGATCAAGCTGACCAGGGTGCTTTTGCCGCCTCCGGAAGGCCCCACCAAGGCGACCGATTGGCCGGGCTCGACCTTTAAGTTGATTCCGTCGAATCGGACCTCTCCGCGCAAGGCCGGGGCTTTGACTGAGTTTGGCAAGTCCCGAACGTCCGGCACCCGTTCGAGCAAGTCCAGGATGCGCTCGCCGGCCGCGCTGGCTTTGCCGAGCCGCCCGGTGTATTTGGCAAAATCCTGGATGGGCCGGAACGAATTCTTGAGGTAGGCCAGAAACACCAGCAGTTCCCCAGGGGTCAACTCCTTGAGCATCACCAGGCGGGCCCCGTACCACAACACCGACGCTCCGGCCACCGCGGTGAGAACATCGACCGACCGTTCCAGGCTCGCGGCCAGCCGTTTTCCCTGGATGTCTTGTTTAAGATTCTTTTCGTTTTGGGCCGCGAACACTTTCTCGAAAGAGCCTTCCAGCGAGAGGGCCTGGACGGTTTTGATGGCTCCGATGGATTCGGCGGCCGTCGCAGCCATCAGCCCTTCGCGTTGGCGCTGCTTGCGGGCCACTTCGCGAATGCGTTTGCCGAGGGTGACGGTGCGGAGCCAAAACAAGGGGAATACCGCGAGCGAGACCAGGCCCAGCTGCCAGCTCATGTGGAACATGAGCGCGACCATGCCCACCAGAATAAACAGCTTCGCGATCATGGGGAGCAACGCGGTTACGACCACATCCTGGAGCATGCTGACATCCGTGATCACGCGGATGACCAGGTCTCCGGTCCGAGCTGTCGAGTGGAAGGACAGGGAGAGGTATTGGATGTGGCGATAAAGCTGGGTGCGCACCTGGGTCAACACGCGGTTGCCGAGCTTGGCAAACCCGACGGTATTCCAGTAAGCGGCCAGCGAGCGCAAGGCCGTAATTGCGACCAGGGCGATCGCCACCATCGTCAGGAGCGTCACCGGCTCGAAAATATCAAAAAGCGAAACGCGATAGAGGCGTCGCTCCTTGGCGAAGAGCGTATCGAAGACGACTTTGAGCGGCCAGGGTTCGAGCAACCTCAGAGCCACCTCCGCGAACAAGGCCACCCACGAACTGAAGATGAGGAGACGGTGCTTGCGGACCTGCGGCCAGAAATGGCGGAGGATTCGCCAGAGGCTGGGGAGGCTTTTTGTGGCTGATTCAGGGCGGGGCATCGATTCACGCGCCGAGGTTCGGCTTTAGTCTTGGAATGCAGTCACGCGCTTTGAGGGAGGCCAGTGCCGGGGAGGGGCTTACCCCCTTGCTTGGAGGCAAGAATCGCCTCTCACTAACACCCCGCTTCAGCGGGGTGCTGCGGGTGGCAGGCGACCGAAGAACCGTTTCAACGGTTTTCCGCAAACTGTCGAAACCGTTAAAACGGTTTCTCACCGCACCGGCCGGGCGGTCACCCCGCTGAAGCGGGGCGTTAATGAGAGGCGTTTCGGTCGTGCCACACAACGCGTTGCCCTTCCTTCGGTCGTGATGGTGTCGCAGCTTTACCTGTGAGTTCATTTATGATTCGCCTTTAGCATTCTTCCCGAGTTGTGCAGTACCCTCCAGGCCAGCCATAACGAAGATGCGCTGCACGATCGCGTCCCAGGTATGCTCGCGGCAAACGGCCGCGCGGGCCGCATTTCCGAGCCGGGACCGCAACTCAGGTTCAGCCCTCAATTGCTCCAACGCCCCAGCCAGTTCGGCTGCATCACCAGGCTCCGTGAGCAACCCATTCACATCCCGCTTGATCAATTGTTCCAATTGCCCAATTCGGCTGGCTACCACCGGCAAGCCAGCCGCCATGTATTCATAGACTTTTAAAGGGGAAAAATAAAAGTGTGAAAGCTTGGGATAGGGCGCAACGGCCACATCCATGGACGCCAGCAACCCAGGCACCTCGCTCGCAGCCACCGCTCCTGTAAAGGCAGCCGAATCAAGCAGACCCCGCGAGGACAGGTCTGCCTGCAACCGCTCCCGTTCGGGTCCATCGCCCACAATCAAGAGCCGCGTGCTGGAGTGGCGCTCGTGCAGCTTGGCGAACGCTTCCACTAACACCTCCACCCCATGCCACGGCTTTAAAGTGCCGACAAAGCCCACCGTGAACGCGCCCGGGGACGCGGGCATGCATGGCTTGGCGTTCGCGAGAAAGCGGTCGGGATCTACGCCGTTGGGAACCACGCGCACTTTGCCGTGCGCGCCGGGAAAACGTTCCAGGGAAGCCGCCACCTCTTCGGAAACGGCCAGCAAGGCCACCGCCTTGACGAAGGCCTGTTCTGCCACCCGCTCGGCGCCAGCGCGGTCGATGAGGCCGCGGTGTTCAGCTTCAGCTTGTTCCTCAATCAAGGGGGCGTTCACTTCCAGCAGTCCCGGCGTGCCGGCGCCTTGGGCGTAGTCCATGCCGGCAAAACTCCAGAGCGAGTAGCGCTCATACACCAGGTCGAATGGCCCTGCCTTTTCCAGGCTGGCGCGCAAGTCACTATTCGCCGCCAGGCAGAATTGCTCGCGCGCGGCGAGATCCCCTTTAGGCGCAAGGGGCAAGGGGCGCGAACGAACCGTTTCCAATCCAGGCGGCGGCTCTCCGCCGAGGCTGGCCGCGAACAAATCCACCTGTGCTCCGCGCTTGGCCATCGCCCGGAGCACTTCCTGGGCGTGGATGGAACAGCCTTTTCGGCCAAAGACCGGCACGCCGCGGTCGGCGCTGATGTAGGCAATTCGGACTTTTTTAATCATCTGGGCTCAGGAATTCGTCATTGGGCTCTTGTCCGCTGCTCGCTCGAAAAGTTCCTTCAGAACCGGGACGTTTTTCCGAAGATCAAAAAGCTTTTCCACCTTGGCCCTCCCAGCAAGGCCGAATAACTCCTGCCCTTCGGGCTGCTTTAGCAGTTGCTGCATCGCTTTGGCCAGCGCGATAGCATCTCCCGGTGGTACAAGCAAGCCGGTTTTGTCATGTTCGACAATTTCAGGAATCCCTACCAGGTCAGTCGAAATCACCGGCAGTCCCATCGCCATGGCTTCGAGCAACACCGTGGGGAGGGCATCGCGATCGCCGCTGGGGCTGATCACGCACGGGAGGACGAAGAGGCTGGCACGCTTCAACGTCTCGATCACCTGCTCCTGCGGCTGCGCGCCTGCCAAAACGACTCGATCCTCCAATCCCAGGCCGCCAATCTGCCGGGACAACGATTCAAACTCGGGCCCCTCCCCGACGATTTGGCAGCGGAATGCTGGCCCTGAATCCCGCAAATGGCCGCAGGCGGAGATGAGGTGGTTAAATCCCTTTTTCTCCTGGAGCCGGCCAACGGCCAAAATGAGGCCGGGTTCACGCTGGCTTGGAGAACCGGGTTGAAACCGTTGCAGATCGATGCCGTTGTAAAGGCGCACGATTTTCTCTCCAAATTCCTCTCCAGCCAACTCGCTCAGATAGCGCTTGTTAAAATCAGAGACGGTCACCACAAAGGCCGCCTCTTCGATCTTTCGCCGCAGCAACCGGGGATTCACTGTCTCGTGATAGATATCCTTGGCGTGCGCGGTGAAAGAAAAGGGGATGCCCGTGGCGCGGCTGGCCAGCATCGCCGCGGAAGCGGAATCAGTGCCGAAGTGCGCGTGCAGATGGCCCACTCCTTGCGCGCGCGCCAGGCTCCCGATCAACGCTGATTGCAGGAGCAAAATTGCTTCGGACGAGACTTGGCCGCCGCAGATTTCTTTAAGCACTCGTTGGGTGAACTCACCCTGGCTAAATTGACCGGCCTTGACACGCCATTTTTTCATCGGCCGTCGCGCTGGCAAATAAATGACCGGCGAGGTCAGCTCCTGGAGCAGTTGGTGGCGGAGGCTGCCTGGTTCTTCCACCGTTACATCGATTAGCGAGTAAATCTGAAGCTGAACTCCCAGCCGTTCCAATTCCAGGATTTCATTGAGGATGAATGTCTCTGACAAGCGCGGGAAACGCTTCAGCACATAACCGATTTTAAGAGACTGGCTCATTGCATTGATGTGGGGGAGCAGAGGCGTCTTGGCCTGGCTGGGGAACCTTTTCTGTCCCGGACTCCTCAGCGGCCTGGACCAGAAGCTCTTTCAGGCTGGCAAAATTCGTTTTGATGTCGAAGCGCTCCTCGATCATTTTCCGCCCGCCTGCCACCAATCGCCGCCGCAAAACCGCATCGGTCAGGAGAGATTCCAGCGAGGCAGCGAGCGCTTCAACATCTCCGGGGGGCACCAGCAGACCGTTCTCGCCGTGCGTGACGAGTTCTTCGATGCCAGGCAAGCGTGTGGTGACGACCGGCACCCCAACTGCCATGGCCTCTTTCAGCACGTTGGGCAGAATATCTCGGTCCCCATCCGGGGCCACGACACAGGGGAGCGCGAACACCATGGCCCGCTCGTAATGGCCCCGCAGCACCGGCTGAGGCAGCGGGCCAATCATCTTCACACAGTCCCCGACTCCGCCATCGCGAATCTGCTCCTTGATCACACTCGAAAGCCGCCCCGTGCCCACCAGTTCACAGCTAAATTCGATCCCGCGCTGCTTTAAGCAAGCGCAGGCATGCACCAGATCAGTAAAGCCCTTCTTCTCAACCAGGCGGCCTACGCTCAAAACCATCGGCTCGACCGGCGCGGTCCTTCTCATTGGGAATGCCTCCAAGTCCAGGCCGTTGCAAACCGTGTGGACCTCGCCCTGGCCGTTCAGTCCTGTCCTAATGTGCTCGGCGCTGAAGCGGCTGTTGCCGACGATGAACCGCGCCTGGCGCATCCGTTCAAGGAGCTTGGGCGAGCTGAATGGATCGTCCTGAAAGATGTCCTTGGCGTGCGTCGTGATGCTGTAGGAAATGCCGGTGAGGCGGTGGACGATCAAGGCGACCTTGGCCGGTACATTCGCGTAGTGGGCGTGCAGGTGGCGCAGTCCGGGCATTTCATAAATGAGGCAGCAGGCCTGGCAGAACGGAAGCAACTCGGCCAAGTCCCTGGCCACCCGCACGCTGTGCAGCGCGTGACGCAAAGCGTGCCACCAGGCGCGACGGTATTTGCGGCCAACATGGACTTGCGCTCGCAGAAGCCGCCGCGGGGCTTCCCAGATGGATTCAGGCAAATAGCCGATGGGGGAACGGACGGCCTGGGCTTGCGGGTGGGAGACGGCATCGACCGGGCGTTTCAGAGAAAAAATTTGCAAGAGCAGGCCTTGCCGTTCCAGTTCCAGCACTTCGTTGAGGATAAAGGTTTCGGACAGGCGTGGAAACATTTTCAGGACGTAGCCCACCCGAGGCGGCTCGGCAGGTGACTGGCGGCCAGGTTCGCTCATGAAGCAATGGCCGTGGGGCGGGCTGCGGAGCGAGGGGTGGCGAGCAACTCTTTAGCCAGGTCCGGAAGCCGGTCGAGGCCATCCATCTTGATCCGGCCGTCGAGTTTGAGCGGTGGCAGATCGAGCGCCAGCCAGTCGGAAAGCGCGCGCGGGCCAAGCTCATCGGGATGGAGCATATCGATCAATCCCAAATCGCGCAGCCGTTCGGCGCGGATGATCTGCTCGCGGCGCGGCTTCACCCGTGGGACGATGAGCGCCCGCTTTTCAAACGAGAGCACTTCGCAAACCGTGTTGTAACCACCCATCCCGATCACCCGGTCGGCCTGACGCATCAGCATCGTCGGTTCGGAGATAAATTTAAGGACCCGCAGACGAGGGTTGGCGGCGGCCTGCTGGCAAAGCTGGTCCCGGACCGGCGGCGACATGAACGGGCCGGTCACGATGACGCCGTTAGTGTCGGCGGGAAGTTCAGCCTGCGCAAACGAGACGGCCAACTTTTCTCCGTCTTGTCCGCCCCCCACCAGGCAAAGGACGAGACGGCCAGGCGGCAAGGACAGCGAGTCAAGCGGGTCGCCGCCATCGCGATCGACAAAAGCCATCCGCTTGCGCTGGTCAAGGTAGCCCACGAACCGAATCTTTGAGGCGATCTGGGGTGGAAAGCGATATTCGTCGATCAGGTTGTAAATCGCCGGGTCGCCATAGACCCAAATGGCATCGAAATAATCCTGGATCGCCTCCTCGTTCCTCCAACGGAACCAGTCTCGATGCACCGCCCACGGGTCATCCAACACATCGCGCAGGCCGAGCACACAACGAGTGCAGCCCAGAGAGCGGAGGGCTTTCAGAGCTGGATCCAGTTCGCGGTAGGCGCCCCTCGGCAAATTGTCCACGATCAACAAGTCCGGCACGAATTCTTTGAGGGCAGCGCGAATCGTCCGCGCCCGCAATGAGATCATTTCTTTGAGCGGCAATTCCAGGTAGCGAGGCTTGCAAGTGCCGTCAGGGCTTTTACTGAGGCCCGGCAATGTCAGGCAATCCATGCCCGGCGGCATCGAATTCACGTAGGCGCTGGCCTCGCGCGCCTCCGTCACCATCAGATTGACCGACTGCAGGCTGGAATCCGCCAGGACCTGGGAGATGACCAGGTTGCGCCGCAAGTGCCCAAGCCCCACAATGCCCGGGGAATAGAGTGCGACGTGAATTCGTGGCGTGGCCATGTTCATGTTTTTACAGGCTTCTTCAGTTCGGCTGCGCTGATTGCATTATTGGTAACATGATTCTTCGCTCTTTGCCACTTAATTATGGCCATTTTTGCTATTACGCGGAGGAGTTGGAGGAGGTGGCAGTTCGAAATCCGAAACCCGAAATCCGAGATCCGAAAGAAGCTCGAAATCCGAATGCCGAAACGGGCGCCTCGCGGCCGCCCATTCGGATTTCGCCCATCGGATTTCCTTCGGTTCCTTCGGATTTCGGGTTTCGGAATTCGGAATTCGGACTTATTATCCCATCGAAGGAAGGGCCCAGTCATGATTATTGACGGTTTCTCAGCGGTGCGGTTTTGTGTCACTGGTTATGGGCACAAAACCAGTTCTAGCCGGGGGCGACGCCACCCGTTAGGATGCGGGCGCATAAACTGTGATGAAATCAAACTCCATCTCCGGAACGAGCGTCGCTGAGGATAAGGGCAAAGATTCCGTCGTGGGTGAGATCAAGCCCGACGTGCCCGTGAATTCGACGACGGAGAGCGTTGTAAGGCCTGTTCGCCTTGGCCGGGGACATCTCATCACCGGCCCTTCCGCGCTCTACCGGGCGGAATTCTGGCGGCTCGGAGTGTTCATGGCCCGCCGCCTGCCGCATTTTATCCTGGGACGAACTGCCAGTAATTTGGCGAAGCTTTACTGGCTCGGCTGTCCCAACCGCCGGCGGGTGGTGTTTGAGAATCTTTTGCCCGTGGTGCATGGGGACCGCTTGGCGGCGAGAGTTGCGACTCGCGAGTTGTTTCAGCAGTTCGCGCTCAAGCTGGCCGATCTGTGGCGCTACGAAAGCGGCCTCTCGATCTACAACCTGTTCCGGAACCTCACTGGCTGGGAGCATTTCCAGGCGGCCCAGGCGAAAAAGCGGGGAGTGCTTTTGCTGACCATCCATCTCGGCAATTGGGAATTCGGCGCTCCGCTGCTCACGGAACGGGGCGTCAAATTGCAGGTGATAACCTCCCCCGAGCCACAAGCCCGGCTTACGGAAATCCGCCAGGCGGCGCGCGACCGCTGGGGCATTGAAACCCTCGCGCTGGGCGATAACCCGTTTGCGTCCATCGAGGTGATCCGCCGGTTGGAAGCAAACGACGCCGTGGCATTGCTGATGGACCGGCCGGCCGCCCCTACGGCAGTCACCGTGAAGCTTTTTGGCCAGCCGTTCCCGGCCTCAATCGCCGCCGCGGAATTGGCGCGCGCGTCCGGGTGCGCTCTGTTGCCGGTCTATTTGCCCCGCACCTCGCACGGCTACAGTGGCCATATCCTGCCGGAAATCGCTTACGACCGTCGTGCGCTGGGAACGCGCGAAGCCCGCATTCAACTGACCCACGAGATCATGAGCGCGTTCGAACCCGCCCTTCGTTTGTATGTGAATCAATGGTACCATTTCGTTCCGGTTTGGTCGCAAGCTTGAAACCCGCCATGAGATTTGGAAATCCAGCGTACTCTCATCCAAATCGCCATCGGACATTCAGATGGAGGACTCTCGTGGTGATCATAGCAACAGTGCCGGCGCTTTTCATCGTTGCTGCTCATGCTGCCGAGTTGGATCCCTCTTTCGCGGCCTGGCTCAAAGCTCAAGCCGGCATCCAGACATGGTCCGCGGATCTGACCCAAACGCGGATGCTCAAGACGTTCACCCAACCACTGACCGCGACAGGCCATGTCTGGTTCGCCGCTCCAAACCGGTTTCGCTGGGAAATCGGAAATCCCGCCTCCACGATTGCTGTTCACCAAGGGGACGAGATGACGGTGATTTATCCGCGTCTCAAGCGGGCGGAGCGGTATTCGCTCAGCGGTGGGCAGGCCGGGACATGGAAAGATATGCTGGCCTTGCTGGAAGCGGGTTTCCCCCACAGCCAGACCGAGGTCGAGGCGCGCTTCCGCATCCTGTCCCAAACGCGCTCCAATGCCGTCACTCATTTGACTCTGCAGCCTAAATCCTCGGTCGCACGAAGGATGATGCCTGAACTGAACATTTCCTTTGGCACCAATGACCTCGCGTTGCGCTCGACGGAGATGGTGTTCGCCGATGGATCGAGGATGCGCAATGATTTCACGAACCAGGTGCTGAATCCAAAACTGGCCGAGGAGTTCTTCACTCCCAAGCTAGGAGGGGATTACAAGATCGTTGAGCCGCTCAACCCTCAAAAGGGCGGCGGTCGATAAACGCTTGCGCATGGCTGTTCCGCACAAATTCAAAAAGGGGCTGCCGGCTGCGATTTTCGGGGCCGTTCTCAGCGCGGGCTTGGGGTGGTTCCTGCTCACTTATGCCCCTGGCGTGCCGCTGCGCAACCACAGCTACGGACTTCTCCTGGCTCTACGCGGTGACATCGCAGCCCGGGAAGCAGTGACCGTTTATCTGGATGAGGTATCGCATGAAAAGTTGAAACAGCCGCTCAACGCTCCCTGGGATCGGAGGATCCACGCGAGCCTGATCGACCGTTTGACCGCAGCCGGCGCACGGGCCATCGCCTTCGACATCGTTTTCACGGACCCTAACACCAGCGACCCTGCGGTGGATGAGCGATTGGCGGCGGCGATCAAGGCGTCTGGCAGGGTCATCCTGGCCGCGGACAACGTCAGGATCGCGCCAAAGACCAAACAGGTCTTCCCTCCGTTCCCGCGGTTGCAGGAGGCGGCGGCCGGGATCGGCTCCTCGGAGGTGTCCCCAGACCCCGACTTGGTCGTGCGCACACACACTCCCGAGGACCAAATCCCGAGCCTAAGTTGGGCGACGGCGGAATTCGCCGGAGCCAAGGCTACGAAGCAGGAATCACAGCGCGCGAGAGAGCGGTGGATGAACTATTACGGCCCGCCTAATTCTCTGCCGTGGGTAAGCTACTACGAGGCCCTCGATCCCTCCTTGGTGGGGAACGACTTCTTTAGCAACAAGGTGGTCTTCGTTGGCGCCCGCATCAAAACCAAGTTCGCCGGGGATCGGAAGGACGAATACGTCAACCCGTTCGGCGCATACAGTTCCACAACGATGTCGGAGGAGAAGGAAGCCAAGTTTATCGCCGGGGTGGAGATTCAGGCCACGGCGTACCTGAATTTGCTGCGAAGCGATTGGCTCAGGCGCTGGCGGCCGGTTACGGAACTAGCCATTATCCTGGGCTCGGGACTACTGTTCGGCTTTGGCCTGGTCAGATTCCGCCCGTTGTTCGCGACCGGCCTGGCGGTGCTGGCCCTCGTGGCGATGAGCGTGTTCTTCCGCACCCTCATCTGGTTTCCCTGGTTGATCGTGCTGGCGGAGATTGCGGTGGCATTTTCGTGGTCAATTGTTTTCAACTCCCTCCAGCTCTACGTCCAAAAGCGCCTCTTCGAATACACCCTGGGCCTCTATCTCTCGCCCAAATTGGTGAAGAAATTCTCCGGGGACCGCAACTTCCTCAAGCCCGGCGCGGAGGAACTCACCATCACCATTTTGTTCACTGACATCGAAGATTTCACCGTTCTCTCGCAAAGCATGACTTCGGACGCATTGGCCAAGCTGATGAACCATTACTTCCATACGGCGGTTTCCGATTGCATTCACAAGACCGATGGCACGGTGGTCAAATATATCGGCGACGCAGTCTTCGCCTTCTGGAACGCCCCGGAGGCGCAAGGCGATCAT
>WNFM01332599.1_pt1 | contig 10632 bp, 10 predicted proteins | sample 5400271 | NCBI WGS metagenome assembly WNFM01 (sample SAMN13153352, study PRJNA577476) | soil metagenome | isolation source: 60 cm saprolite on Douglas fir-dominated hillslope | place: USA:California | collected 2013-09-17 | reverse complement strand
GACTTCAAGGCGAAAAAAGGCGGTAAGCTGAAGGGCTTCATAGTGGACCTGCGCAATAATCCTGGTGGTTTAGTAGATCAGGCGATCTCGGTCGCGAATGCGTTTCTGAAGCAAGGCGAGATCTTATCAACTCGTGGCCGCGGTGCGGATGGTACTCAACGTTTCAGTGTCCGAGCGGGCAAAGACTTAAGCGAAGGCAGGCCGGTGATAGTATTGATCAATGGTGGTTCGGCCTCGGCCTCCGAAATCGTAGCCGGCGCCTTGCAAGACCATAAGCGTGCAACGATCGTTGGCACGCGGTCTTTCGGTAAAGGCTCGGTACAGACGCTGATCCCGCTTGGCCGCGAAAGTGGAGCGCTGTCGCTGACCACTGCGCGTTACTTCACGCCGTTGGGCCGCTCAATTCAAGCGCAAGGGATCTCACCGGACATCGTAGTCCAGCAGGACGTTCCTGAGGGGTTGAAGACCAGTGCGGATGCGACAAGTGAAGCAAGTTTGCGAGGCGCAATCCTACATTCCGCCCGATTTAAAGAACGATAAAGCACTTCATGTGGCCTTGGACCTGATCCATGGGCTGGTCGTCAATCCATCCTTCCCACCGAGACGGGGTCGCTGACATTGGTGACCCCAGCATCGATGCCTTTGGCTCGCAGCAGGGCCTGCAACTGCGCGGGATAAGCACCTTGGTTGCAACGTATTAGCCGGCCCATACGGCTTCCGCTCCTGGAAGTGCCCCAACACCTCGCCCCCGATCTTTTCCAAGTTCCAAAATGAAACAAGGCCCGACCCCGCGGTCGAGCCCTGTCCAATTTAGGCCAGGCTCTCCGTCGTGCTGGCTGTGCCACGCCGGTCTTTGCCTTGCCAGTAGAAGAAGCATCGCACACGAGTGTTTCAGCCGCATTTCGTCGTTTATTTCATCAGGCGTCCAATGGCAATCACTCCAGCAATGGGGCCGATTTCGTTTAAGTGTTGCTCAAAAGCATCAGACTTGCGGCACCCGCGGCCTCGGCATCCCGTCGACACTGCTCGCTCGAGCCGACGAGGTGATCGACTAAAGGAGCCTATTTGCTGCGATTGCTTACAGCCGCTTGTGGCACGAAACTGCCGAAGTTGGTCGGGCAGAGCATGTCTGCTCTGCCCGGTAATTCAGACATCGACTTGTTCCGCTATGGCCAGGGCGTCATCGATCTCGATACCGAGGTATCTGACGGTGCTTTCGATCTTGGTGTGGCCGAGCAGGAGCTGCACGGCCCGCAGGTTACCCGTGCGCCGGTAGATCAGGGTCGCTTTGGTCCTTCGGAGTGAATGGGTGCCGAAGAGGTTCGGGTCCAGCCCGATGCCAGCAATCCACTTGGAGACAAGCCGCGCGTACTGCCGCGTCGACATGCACCGTCCGAGACCGCGTCGGCCGACAAACAGGGATTCGCCAGGTTTCTTGCCAGCCACCCTTATGTAGTCATCGACCGCTTGTCGGGTCTGCTCGGTCAATTCGAACCTGACGGGCTGCCCGGTCTTTTTCTGCCGCACCGTCGCCCGATCGACTGAATACCCGTTCGGTGCAACATCCTCGACCTTGAGGGCAACGACATCGCAGCCACGCAGCTTGCTGTCGATGGCCAGATTGAACATCGCCAAGTCCCGGGTTCGCCCCTCGACCTGCAGCTTGGTCCGGATGGACCAAACGTGCTTTGGCCGCAGAGGTGGCTTTGCCCCGGTCAGCTTACCCTTGTTCCAGGGCCAGCGTTTGGATGTGGTTGGGACGGCATTCGCGGTGTCTTGCATGGTCATACTCCTCAGTTACTCAGGGTGACCAGCATGCGCCCCGCGTCCGAATGCATCGGGTCATTGGTCATTCAACTTGGGATCGCCAGCCTGCGGTGGTCAACGTGGCTAGCTCCCGACTGTATCTCGCATTGATGTCGCCACCGACATCAGCCTCCTGAAGGACGTCGAAAACGATGTTCATGAGGATGCTGCCGACGGCATGAATGGCCTCATGCCGGTCAAGCCCTTCGTGCATCAACCGGGTGAGTGTAGCGGACACCGACGTCGCTTCTCCGAGCGCAACTTGGTTTTCGACCATCACATGGGTCATCGCATGAAGCTTGAGGTTTTCCAGCTTCACGTTGGCGCGGCGGTGATAGTCTATGACGGCGTCGACTCGTTCGGTTTCGTCGAGTTCGAGCCAAGTCGTCGAATGCGGTTGATCATTCGCTTCATATTGCATGGCAAATTCCTCGTCCTGCCGGCCGATCGTGAGATCATCGTGTAGTATAGCCGACGCCCCCGACCTTCGAGTCGCACCATGGTGGCCAAACGCAAGCTCACGATCGAAACCCTGAGCAAACTAGGTAGGCGCAAACTCGCCGAATTGCTGATTGCCGAGGCGGCAGGAAACTGCCAACTGACGCAAACACTCAACTTTGCGATTTCGGCTGAGGAAGGGCCGGCGACCCTCGGAGCAAGTCTGAGCAAGCGCCTGGCCACGCTCGCCAAGTCACGCTCCATGCTGTCCTATGACGAAGGCCGGGAGCTCATCGCCGAACTTGACGGGCTGCGCACGATCATAGTTGAAGCAATCGGCCCCCAGGAATCCAGACTTGCGTTCGAACTGCTGTGGGAGCTCATTGACCTTCACCGCTCGATCTTAGAGCGCGTCGACGACAGCAGCGGCCGCGTCGGGACTGTGTTTCGAACAGCATGTGACGACCTCGGACCACTGGCGCAAAGAGCCAGCATCGAACCGGATGCGCTGGCTGCAATGGTATTTCAGAAGGTCACCAACAACAGCTACGGAATATATGACGGTTTGATAATAAGCCTCGATGCGGCCCTAGGCCGGAAAGGTCGGGCAACGCTGCGAGGGCTGCTGCTGCAACAACGTCAACAATACCTGACCCAAGACAAACGCGCCGCGATTGCTGCCGGCCGCTATGACTTCACGCTGAACTGCCTTTCACTCGCGTTGCGCGACATCGCCGCGTCCGAAGGTGATGCCGACGCATTCATCGATTCCTATCAGGGCTGCGACCTGACAAACCCACGCTTTGCCAGCGAGATCACTATGCAATTGCTCCGGTCGCACCGTGCCGAGGAAGCACTGACCTACCTCGACCGGGCGTCTCCTTCGACCGAAAACCGCTATTTCGGACAGACCGAATGGACAAATGCCCGGATTGCCGTGCTCGACGCTTTGCAGCGCGTCGACGAAGCACAGGCCCTGCGCTTTGCGTTCTTCCAAGCCCAGTTGAGCCCATCTCATTTGCGCGCTTACCTCGACCGGTTACCTGACTTTGATGACGTCGAGGCAGAAGACCGGGCGCTCGATGTGGTCGCCGGGCACTCAAACGTTCATGCGGCGCTCGCCTTTCTGGTCGCGTGGCCGGCCCACGAGCGCGCAGCCCGACTGGTCTTCTTGCGCATCAGGGAAATCGACGGCGATCGCTACGAGTTGCTTGATCCCGCCGCTAGAGCCCTCGAAGGCAAACACCCATTGGCCGCGATTTTACTGCGCCGCGCCCTCATCGAGGTCACGCTACAAAAAGGCCGCGCCACTCGCTACAAACACGCGGCTCGGCATGTCCGCGAGATTGACAGCTTGAACGCACAGGTCAAAAACTATGCGGATTTCGAGACGCACGATCAGTTCATGGCGCGCCTACTAAGGACTCATTCCCGGAAGACAGGATTTTGGCGGCTGCTACGCGATTGACTTTCGTGAACGATGTCCGCTTACGGGGGAAATACAGACGCCCCATACTCAAACCCGGCTGTTCTCAGTTTGACCCACAGCGTCGTTTGGCGAGCCAATTTTGCTGTGACGCACAAGGGTGCCCTTTGATAGGCTTTGTCCCTCGACTGGCAAGGTTTACATGAGACGGCGCGACTTCATCGCACTCCTGGGCGGCGCGGCGGCTGCGTGGCCGCTCCAGCGCCGTACGAGGCGCCGGCATCACTGCAGCGTTGCATCGGCACTGCAGCGTTGCGTCGGCATGGGACGCTGAACGATAGTCGCGCTGGGTTTTCCCGTTGCTCTCCGAAGATGAGCCCGCCATGATTCGCACCAGAGCCGCAGAATCGCATCGCTGGATCGGCGCCATGCTGATCTGCAGCTTGTGGGCCCCTTTCGACGCCACAGCCCAGGAAAGATCCTCCGGCATCGGGGACAAACTTGAACGCGCCGGCATAATCGACCCTTACTTCCGCGAGGTGGCGTACGAAGTGGCAAGCGCGCTCGTGCGGGCATCGCCCGATCAATGGCGCGGCGTCCAGGTCAACCCACGACCGCACCGGGCCGGTTGGGTGAACATCTACATGATCGACGCCCGGCGCCTGCCCGAGGACGGCCTGCTCGCAGACGAAGGCATCGACAACTTCACGCCGGCCAACCTAAGTGCCGGTGCGCTCTCGCATGAAGCGACAGGAACGATCTTCCTGAACACGGCGATGTGGAAGCGACTGGTGGCAGCGACGGTGCTGACGCAGACCAAGATACAACCCGACATCACAGCCGCGTTGGCCAGCGTCGACGTGATGGGCCTAGACGCGACGCGCCAATACTGGGACCCGGCCGCGCTGTCGGCCGACACGTCCATCAACAAGCGCGTCGGTTGGCTGATGCGCGGCGCGCTGGCTTTCGTGCTGGCGCACGAAATGGGACATCTGCGGATCGGCCCCGCGATGTCGTCGCAAGAGCCCGACAGGCTACGCCTGAGCAGAATGACCGAGCGCGAGAAGGACGAAGCTCGCGCATGCCCCGAGCTGATGGAACGGGAATCGCGTCAACGTCAGAAGCACGAGCAGGCGGCCGATCTCGCCGCCGTGGAGTTGCTCGGACAGCAATGCCGCATCGGCAACGACGGGAAGCTGCGCCACGCCATCTACATGCTTGGAACGAGCTGGTACTTCCTGGCGTCGATGAGCGACAAGCTAATCGAGATGGCGCGCAACACCGATAGCCTGGTCATCGCGCAGGCCCTGCGCGTCAAGATCGGACCGCAGCTGTACCAGCAGGTCGTTGCCGCGCACGCGCGGGAGAAGCGCCGAGGCGCGGTCGCGTTCGCGTTTCCCTCCAGCCACCCGCCCGACACGGCGCGCATGCAAGCGATCGAGACCGCGCTGCGCGCCACACCCTGCGGCGGCGGCGACCTCGAGAGCGCCGAAGCCCAGCTGCTCGACACGTTCCGCCAGCAGATGTGCCGCCGGCTGATCGGCCGGGAGCCGGCGCGATGAGGCCAGCCGACGCCGGGCCCGCGCCGACACCCCGCAGTTGGCGCCGGCCACTCGTCTGCGCCCTCGCCCTCGGGGCTATCGGATGGCCCGCCCCATCCGCCGCGCAACCGGTGGACGACGCGCGCTTTCGCGAGATCTACCTGCGCCAGTACGACGCGCTCAAAGGCGTGGCACCCGACATGGTGGTCGTGGAGCTGCGCGACCGCGTGGAGCTGGTGGCGAGCCGCGGCAGCCAGGTCGGCGCGGCATCGAACGATCGCCGCGTCCGTGGTTTCGAATCGGCCTTTCTGAACGGGCTGCAAGGTGCGGTGTGCGGAGGCGCGCCCGCAAGCCCGGCGCGCCCCTCGGCAGCCGTGGTCGAATCGATCAACGCAGCCGCGGCCGGCCAGCACCTGCGCATGCAGGCCTCCGACGTGGCGGAGCTGACGGCCCTGGCCCAGCGCCTGCTCGACGGCCAAACGCGCCAGCGCTGGTGTGACCTCAAGTCGCTGGACGACATTCGATGAGCGTGCGGCGACGTCTCGCGGTCGCTTCGATCGCAGTGCTCAGTCATTCGCCGGCGCTCGCCGACCCGCTTCCGCGCATCGCACCGCACGACGCCTACGCGGCGATCGAGCGCGGCGCCGAATTGCGGAGGGTGCAAATCGACGGCGACCTCGACGTGGCGAAGATGATTCCGCCGCCCGGCGCCAAGCGCATCGTCATGCAGGAGGTGCGGCTCGACGGCACGCTGCGCTCGAGTGCCGGCGGCCCGGCGGTGGCGTTGGAGATCGGCCGCTCCCACCTGCGCGACGTCGACCTGCGCGGGACGCGCTGGACCGCGCCGCTCGCGATCGAGGCCAGCACGATCAAGGATCGCGCCTGGTTCGAGGAGGCGCAGTTCGATGCCCCGTTCGTGCTGCACAACACCACCTTGAGCGGGCAGGTGCTGTTCCGGCGCGCCCGCTTCTCGTCTCCGGTGGAGATCACCTCGTCGCAGTTCCGGCCGGCTCCGCCGCTTCGCGCCAGCGTCAACTTCGCCGATGCGCGCTTCGCGGCGCCGGCACGATTCGACCGCAGCGCCCTCGCGGGCGGCGTGCGTTTCGACACCGCCCGCTTCGACGCCGACGCTTCGTTCCTCGGCCTCGAGGTGACCGGGCGCGCCAGCTGGCGCAACGTGATCTTCAGCGGCGACGCGGAATTTCGCTTCTGCTGGCTGGGCGATGCCGACTTCGGCAACATCGAGCAGATGTCGGTCTTCATGCATCTGGCGGACTTCAGGGGCTGCGCGATGAGCTCGCTGCGCCTGGACTATGCCGACATGCGTGGCGATACCCTGCTGGTCAACGTGCAGATCTCGCCCGGCGACCTGACGTTGCGGCACGCCTCACTGCGGGGGGCGCGCAACGACTTCAGCGGCCTGAAGGTGTCGGGCAAGCTCGACCTCAAGGGCGCTCAGATCGCGAACCTGCAGCTGCAGTGGTCCGAAATCGGCCCGGCGCTGCTGCGTAGCGCGCCGGGCAGCGACGTGCTGCGTCCGGTGCAGCAGCGCCTCGAGGAGCTCAAGCGGGACGACGAGGCGCGCGAAGCCTCCGCGGCGCTCGCCGACGTCCGGATCGAGGAACGGCTGGCGCAGCCGGAAACATCGCTCGCGGACAAGGGGTTGGTGTGGGTCGAGCGCATCTTCTGGGGCGGCGCCACCGGGTACGGCACCCGGCTCGAGCGCATCGTCGGCGTAGCGCTCCTGTGTTGGCTGCTGTTGGCGTTGCCGCTCGTGCTCACGCGCAGCGTACGGATCGGGCCGATGCTGGCAGGGGCCGACAAGGCCCCGCCGCTGCATCAGGCGGTACCACCCGAGGCCCTGCAGCCGCCGCCGGCATCGGCGATGGCGCGCGGGTTTCAAGGTCTTTCCTACGCTTTCGCGCTCATGTTCGCGCTGCCCGACCTGGGCGTGCGCCCGGCCGAGCCGATATCGGCGGCATTGCAGAGCTACCTGCTGTTCATGCGCGCCGTCGGAGTGACGCTGCTCGCGCTGACGGCCCTGACGCTGGCCAACGTCAGCCCCATCATTCAAGCCGTACTCGGAAAGATCGTCGGTTAGCAACGACCCGTTCTTTACTGACAGACGTGATCAGCTTGTCGCCCTCGCGGCTCGAAGCTTCCAGCCGGGGCTGCTCGCCATCGCCGACGAGGTGATCGAATAATCTGGTCGATGTCCGAGTCTGGCACGAATGCGACATAGCAAGATCGCGGATGGACTTCCGCTTTCGGGGGAATAACGGTCATGCAGCGGACATCAGCGAGACGGCCGAGTCTGACCCACAGCATCATTGGCGGGCCAATTTTGCTGTGACGCACACCGCTGCCCTTTGGTAGGCTTTGTCCTCGACAGGCAATTTTGCATGAAACGTCGCGATTTCATCAGCTCATCGGCGGCGCGGCGGCAGCGTGCCCGCTGGTGGCGCGAGCGCAGCAGCAGGGCGAGCGGATGCGGCCGGTACGTGACAACGTAACACCCACGAGCCCCGCGCCGTTGGCCGACAAGATCGGTAACCGCGGAAGATGATCGTGTGCGTTGTCGATTGTGCCGGTGATACCGTTAAGGGTTGTGAGGAGATCGTTGCGTCGCTCGTTTGGAGCTTCGACCGTTAGTCCGGCCACCTACGGCGGCAATCACATCGGCCGAGGTGCTGGTGCGTTGCCCGCGCCGCCGCCTGGGCAGGCGTATCTCGGTGTGGACCCCGCCAACCCAATGGACGAGCAGAACGATCTCGGCTGCATCGGTGTGGATGTCGGCAATCACCTCATGGATCACGGTGCGGACGATGCGCTTCTTCAGCCGTGCATCGGTCGTGGGGGTGGTCCAAACGCTCTTGAGATCGGCTGCGAGCATGGCGAACGATGCCGGATCGACGGGGGACGGGACCGCGGCGGGGGCATGGGCGGACTTCTGACGAAGATCCAAAATGCCCGGAACGATTAGAGAGTGGCACGATCGCAGTCACCGCCGCGCGGAGACATCGCAGGATGCGACAAAGGCTAGAATCTGCCGTATCAGCTTGAGCTCGGTCAGCAGCGGTGCGTGACCCTGATCCGGCACTACGGTGACTTCTAGCTCGTTGCGCCGCGACAGCATCGCATCAAGGGTAGGCGGGGCGAGCATATCTGAATTAGCGCCGCGAATAACCATCAGTGGCACCCGCGCCAACGCGTCAAAGTGATTCCACAGCGTCGGGAGATGTTGCGGATCGGCTCCTTGCAGCGTTTGGGCAAGCTTCAGATCGTAGTCGGTGACCAGTCGGCCGGCGTGCTTGCGCCAGGTGCGCTGGGCAAACGCGAGCCAATCCTGCGGTGCGAGCTTCGGGAACTGCGCTTCGAACCACCAGCGCAGGATTTCCGCACCCTCCTCGAAGCTGCGCGGGACGGGCAGCTTTCCGACATATCCTTTGATCCGCACCAAGCCCCGCGGCTCCATGACGGGACCAATGTCGTTGAGGACGACACCGGCGATAGCCGTCGGCCGCCATACCGCCAGCATCATGGCGAGGAGGCCGCCGTAGGAGGTGCCGACGAATATGGCCGGCGCGATCTCGAGCGCGATCAGGACGGCCGAGAGGTCGGCGAGTGCGACAGGAAGCGTGTAGTTGTCAGGGTTGCGATCGTATTCGGATTGGCCGTGGCCGCGATAATCGAGCGCCAACACAAGTCGCGGCTTGGCAGGGTCGGCCGCCATCGCCGCTGCCAAGGGGTGAAAATCGGCTGCAGTCCGGGCGAGACCGGGTAGGCACACAACTGGAAGCGCGGAAGCGCCGCGAGACCCATACCTGCGCGCGTGCAGCCTGAGCCCATCCGGCGCAGTCACGAAGACGCTGGCGAAGCCCAGGTCCTGATGGACCCCTACGGCCAACGCTGAAGGTCTGCTCGCATCCTCTGGCCTATTTTGGCGAAAGTCACGGCTCATCTCGCCGTGAGCAAAGCGATCTTGCACATAGACAACGGGACCGTCCGCGACTGCTCCTCCGTCATCCAGTCGGCGCAGAGTGGTGCCGGCGGTGCGTGCGGTCGTTAGTTTGCGGTTTCTGCTGATCACGAGCTCGACGGACAGCATCGCATTATCACGGCGCGCATGCCTGGGCGGTGCAACCGCTGGTCAACGTGCCGGATGCACTAGCTAGTGCTTCGGCTCAACCGCCGAGTCGGACCACTCAGTGGATGCCGATTCTTCAACGCGCTGCAAATACGGCGCCAGGGCTGAGCTCGGCATGTCTTGTTTCTGCGGGTCTTTGGCGCCTACAGACGATGGGTCCGTAGGGTTTTCAACTCGCCGTGACGACCCTTCAAACAGAGAGTTCTCGTCGATCGACAACGATCGATGAAAAATGTCACCCTCGACCGCCCCACCGTCCTGTAGCTTTACGCGGACGGCACGGATGGTGCCCTTGACGCGGCCGCACACTGTGACGTCTTGCGCAATGACGCTGCCCTCGACCTGTGCGCCATCGCCGATTAGAAGATCCGAGGCACGCAGCTCGCCTTTGATTTGGCCGAAGACCTGCGCTGGACCATCACATTCGATGTTGCCGACGATCGACATTCCGGCGCCGATGCAAGAGCGTGTTCCTGCTTTCGTCGTCGCCTCGGGCCTCGCGGGGGGCTGTTCAACGACCGAGTGTTGCTGTTGCACCGTCCTCCCCACAACCTCGGCCGCATTTGCCGCGGCGTTCTTATCATTCTCTGGTGCTTTGCTCTTGAACATGTCCACCTCCGTTTTTCGCCGGCATTCACTACGGAACGGCCTAGGCTGTCTTCTCGCGATCGAGCGCGAGCTGACACAGAGCCTTTTACTCCCCGCAGGGAGCACCCTCAGGTTAGGACGCCATTTGAGAATAGGACTGCGCAAAACATAACTGCCACCACGATGGCGCAGACGATTGCCAGCCATTCTATGTACGGAGCCGTGTCAGGGGTTCCTGTGTCCACTTCTGTTTGTGAAGAAAGATTGGGACAATTGTGGAGCAGCAAGACGCAAGCGTTTAAAAAAGTCGTCCAGTGTAGTATTTCGGTCACAGAATGGTCGGCAGCGCGCCGCGCCTGAAAGATATGTAGCCATCTCCAGCATTTGCTGAATTCCCGCGCGCACCATCGCGGGCTGCTTGGTGCGCGCCGCAAGCAGCCATGCGGCTGCCGCGCTGCCGAGAACCGTGACACGTAACTTGGTGCCTTCGAATCGCCGGCAGTCCAATCAGATCGGGTCGGAGGTTGAACACATTACAGACGGCAGGAAGGAGGCCGCCCGAGAGGGAGCGGCCTGAACTCTTGTTCGCCGGTTACACGATGACGAATGTCAGCCGACGTAGGCGACGCGCTGTTGGGCTTCCGTTTCGCCAGCGGGCTTGGCCTGCGTTGGAAGCGTAAGGACAG
>WNFM01333078.1_pt2 | contig 10633 bp, 10 predicted proteins | sample 5400271 | NCBI WGS metagenome assembly WNFM01 (sample SAMN13153352, study PRJNA577476) | soil metagenome | isolation source: 60 cm saprolite on Douglas fir-dominated hillslope | place: USA:California | collected 2013-09-17 | reverse complement strand
GCAGCATCTGAACGACTTCGAGTTCCTTGCTCAAGAACATCTTGCGGATCGTCAAATCATCTTCGCCATAGCCTTGCGTGATCTCCTCGGTGAACCGTTTCCAGGTCTTTGCCTTCCAAGCTTCCGGCACATACTTCGCTCGCGTGTCTTTGCTGAAGTCCGTCGCGTCAATCAGATTTCCGCCGCGTTCCCACACCAGCGTCGGACATTGCCACGTCCCATTCTTGGCCAGGATTTTGGCGAGCGCCCCGGCCCGCGCCGGATCATACGTCGCAAGAAACCGCGTTTCGGTCTTGTTCCCTTTTAGGAATTCGCCTTCCGATAGCGAGCTGCCCTCAAAAATACCAATCAAGTGCTCGAAACTTTTCATTCTCGCGTCCGACATTTCGCTGGCACGCACCGCATCAGGCACGTGTCCCTCGAATGCGATCCCCTGCTTCTTGGCTTCATCCGCGATCGCAAACACCGCGTCGCGTGGAATCAGCGACTGCAGCTTGATGAAGTCCGCTCCGCGCTGTTTCAAATCATCCACCGCGCGCCGACCGAACTCGGAAACCGCGGCTTCGGCCCATCCAGCATCGGCCCCGAAGAATAAATCCGCGGCCCGGTCAGCTTTCCACCGACGATTTCTCCGCGCCATTTCTGAATCACTGCAAGCTCGCTGCCCATGTCCCGCACGCTGGTCACTCCGTTGGCCACAAACAGCGGCAGCGAAATGTTCATCCCGCCCGGGAACCAGTCTCCAAGTACCAGATGCACATGCATATCCCACAGCCCCGGAATCGCATACAATCCGCTGCAATCAATGCTCCGGGCGCCTGGCGGATCCGCCAGCGATTTACTCGGCCCGGCCGAAATGATTCGATCGCCTTTGATCACCAACGTTTGCTTCGGCCGAAGCTCGCCGCTGCGCACGTCCACCACTGTCAGATTCGTCAAAACGATCGCGCCGCCCGACGATTCCTTCTGCGCTTTTAATGTCGATGGAAGGCAAGAAACGAAAATGAAAAGAGGAAAGATTGCAAGCAAACGGCGATGGATGCGCTTCATGAACCGCGATTGTAGCGAGTTTCGCCCGGAATACCAGACTCGGATACGCTTAGAAACATAATTGCCGCGTCCCGCAGGCTTGTCCTGTCTGCGCTTCGGCCCGGCCGCAAACCGCTGTCGGCCGGCTAAATGGGGACGCGAGCCCGCGCTGCTTCCTCCACGGAAAGTGGACTGGAGTGGTCTCTGGCGCGCCCTACTGCCTGGTAAACGTGAACTCTCCGGATGGATCCCGCTCCTTCAACGCCGTCACCTTGCCGTTCTCCATCACGAATTCGTAGATGTCATCGGCAAATTGCGGTGTCCGGAACTTCAAGCCCTTGATCGGCAGCAGCTTCTGAGGCGGTCCTCCAGGGAACACCAGCGAAAGCCCGGCTCCCGGCTGGTACACCACCTGGAATTTTACTTTCGTCGGCGTCAGGTACGTGCCCGCAAGTTTTTCCAGCAACGCCGGATCCACCGTCTCTGGCTTCCGCGTAAAAACCGCTTCCGCCTCGTCCAGAGAAATCACTGCGCTCTCGATATCGCCTTGTGGGCTGGTCCGGAAATTGACGGAAAACTTTCCGTACTGCTCGTCGTCCGGCGTGTCGAACCGGTCGTAGTGATAATGACTCAACGGAAACTGGAATTCGTGAAATCCGAATTGCAGCGCATCATTGCTTAGTGCAATCTTCAGAATTCCGTACGCAGGATTTTCATACTCGCCCGTGTAATCCCCCAGCGCGTGTGCAGGCCTGGTGTTCGCCACGCGGTCGCCGCCCGCTTTCGCGCGCGCTTCCGTTCCGGCTTTTTTTCCGGCCAGCCTCTGTTGCAATCGCCGCTGGCTCCACGGTGTCTGGTCCATCCCCAGCAGCCGCTCGTACACGTTGTAGCTGACGACGTTATAAAGCGGCGCGCTGTGATCGCTAATCACCAGTACGATCACTCCGATTTTGTCGTTGGGCATGAAGGAAACTTGCGAATGAAATCCCGGAAGGTCGCCGCCATGAAAAGTAAGCAAATGCCCGCGATACGCCGCTGTTTCCCGGCCCATTCCGTACGCCGGATTCAGCAGCTCCCAGAATCCCTGCGATTCACCCAGCGAATTTGGCAAGCCGATCGCCGGTTGCAGCGTCGCTTTCAACACGTCCGGAGGCAGCACTTGTTTTCCCTGGTACTTTCCGTCGTTCATCAGAGCGATCACCCAGTGCGAAAGCTCATCGATATTGGAAATCACCGCTCCGGCAGGCGCGACTCCCTCGGTATCCTCGTAAAACGGAATTTTGTACAACTCAAACGAGTCGCGCTTCTCGCGGAACGGCACGCCATGGTCCGGATTTTTCGTCATGTCGGCAATGGTAAAATTCGTGGCCTTCATGTCCAGCGGAGTGAAAATCCGGTCGCGCACAAATTGCTCCCACGGTTTCCCGGATTTCAATTCGATGATGTGCCCCGCGCCGGCATACATCAAATTGTTATAGAGAAACGTCTCGCGCATCGGCTCCTGCGGTTCCAGATATTTCAACTTGCCGAAAAGTTCGTCGCGCGTGAACGGCGATTTGAACCAGATCAAATCGTGCCGCGTCACTCCGGTGCGGTGCGACAACATGTCGCGCAACGTCACATTGTTGTTGAGCTGGTCGTTGAAAAACTGAATCGTCGGAACCGATTCGCGGACCGGCTTGTCCCAGGTCAGTTTTCCTTCTTCCACCAGCATGCCCGCCGAAATCGCGGTAAACAGTTTCGAATTCGATGCGATCGGGCACAGCGTGGTCGGCGTGAACGGCAATTTCTTCTCATAGTCGCGGAAGCCGTAGCCTTTCCTAAACACCAGCTGGTCATTCACCACAATGCCCACGCCAATTCCCGGCGTGTTCCAGTCCTTCAGAATTTGATTCATGTAGGCATCAAAATCGCCCAGCTTGGCGGTAACTTCCGCCGTTTGCGCAACGGCCATCGGTGCAGAAATCGCCAGACAGAAAATCAGAGCGCCAAAAAAAGCGACGGGAACAATTTGAGTGAACCACAATTTCTTGAGGAACTGTTTGCGGAAGGACATGAGGCGGAACTCCTCTTTGAACGGTCGAACGGAAAACGCAACGGGATTGTATAGCTTTCCCGGCAATTCTCAAGGATTTCCGGTGGCGCGGAGGTGGTTACTCTGGAGTCTGATGAGAAACGAGGAAGTACAGAAAGAGCAGCATGCCGGCGGCAACCAGCGGGCAGCCGATCATTAGAAAACACATGAAAGCCAACGGATGGGTCCAAAGAAGTGTCAACATCTGCAGCAACAGGCCCAGCACGATCAGCATGCCGGACCAGCGAATGCGCCGCTCGATGCTAATCGTCGCCATTATTCAGCCGCCTTTGGAGTCCACATCGGCGCGTCCTTCAGGTTCGCCACGTCATGCACGATGTCGTGGCAATGGACTCGGTCTGCTTTTGCGCAAAGCTTACGGTGGCCAAGCAAGCTAGCGCAGCCACCACACCGGCCGTTAGCAGCAACTGGTAGCTTCGGTTGGGCGCCGCGGCGATTCTTCCTAAGAACTTTTTCATAAACAACGCTTCCGTGAGCGAGAATCCAATCTGGAATACAGGGACATTTTCAGGGGGCCGAGGTCGACTATCAGTGCGCCACGTCACAATCCGGGGTGCGAACTAACACTTTTAGTAATCTTTAAGAGACCGGACCGCACCGTGCGGAACGAAACATCGAAAGGCAGATCTGGGCGCACGACCGCAGTCGCAGTTGAAAGTTTGCTAGGACTTCGAAAGGTTGGCCGGCCGAGGGCTGCCTCCCATTTACGGCTTGGCAAGTCAATACCCGAAAAACCGCATGCGCATGAACCTCGCGGCGGGGCTGTGCTCCGATTAGACCGACTTTCCGCTTGCGCGGCTGGCAGGGGGTTAGGCACAGTACTGCGGGATGAATTTTCCGTTACCTAATACCAATCTCCGCTTGGGATTACTCTTCTTCGCTTGTGTGCTGGCGATTCTGTTGACCTATTTCGGGGTCCGAAATGCGCGCGCGTCGCATTACCAGGAGTTGGACACTCGCGCGGGGTACGAGCGGGCGGTGCAGCTGGAACCAGGCGATTCGCGTAACTGGTATTTGCTTGGGCGTTCGTATCTCTATGATCTGGAACAGCCGGACACGCTACGGGCCATGGACGCGTTGCACCGGGCGGTAGCGCTGGACCCATATTCGGCGGAGGCTCTGCTGGATCTGGCCAACGCCTATGACGGCGAAGGCGATACCAAAAAAGCTGGCGAAACGTTTCTCGCGGCGAACCGGGTGTATCCGCTCTCGGCCGATGTTTGCTGGAGCTACGGAAATTTTCTGCTGAGGCAGGGCCAGCGGGCAGAGGCGTTCCGGGAAATCCGCAAAGCGGTGGAGCTGGAGCCGAAGCGCGCGTCGGAAGCGTTTTCGGTTGCCATGCGGGTTCAGCCAGACGCAAACGTGCTGCTGGATCAGGCGGGGCCTGCCACGGCGGCGGTTTACCTGCCGATTCTGCGAAGTCTTTCCGCTACCGGCGACCTGGATACGGCGCGGCTGGTGTGGAACGGTCTGGCTGCCCTCAACCAGAAAGTCCCGCTGGGCGAAGTTGTGCCGTTTTTCGATGAGCTGGTCCACCAGCGGCGCGCCACGGAAGCCGCGCAGCTTTGGCCGCAGGCCGTTTCGATCATGCAGAATCCACCGCCAGCCGATCCTGAAGGCTCGCTGGTTTGGGACGGAGGATTCGAATCAGGATATACCGGGGGAGGGTTCGCCTGGCATTTCTTCCCAGCAACACGGGACGTCCAGATTTCAATTGACCGGACCGAAAAGCATTCCGGGGAGCGATCGTTGCGGATTCTCTTCAATGGCCGGGAAAATCTGAATTTCGAAGACGCCTGCCACGTCATCATGCCGGCGCCGAAACAACGCTACCTGCTGAGTGGATGGATCCGAACACAACAATTGACCAGCAGCGAAGGAGTGCGGCTGCAAATATTTGTGTACACACCGACCACGAACCAATCGGTGACCAGCGAAGAGGTGCACGGAACGCAAGGATGGAAGCAGATTCAGTTGGAGTGGACGGCTCCGGAGGGAGCGTCGTTCGGCTCGGTTTGCGTGAAGCGCAACATGAGCGACCAGCATGGGGCGAACATCGAAGGCGCCGCGTGGGTCGATGACGTTGCGCTGGTTCCGGTGGCCGAGGGTTCGAGCAAACCATGAAGGCGCTGCGGGCGGGAATCTTTGCGGTGGTGGCGTTCGCGGTGCTGAGCCACGGAGCAGTCGAGCCCTGGGCCCAGGCGGTGCTCGAGTGTGCCGCGGGATTGCTGCTGGTTTTGTGGGCGTTGCTTTTTCTTGCTTCGAAAAGAGAGGAACAGGTGGCCGCGCCGCTGCCGTTGTTTCCGCTGGCCGCGTTTGCGGTCGTGGCGATCGTGCAATGGACGTTGGGGCTCACCGCTTCGGCGTTTACCACGCGGATCGAATTGCAGTTGTTGTTGAGCATGTTGATTCTGGCTTTTTTGGCGGCGCAGGCGTTTCGCACGCTGGCTGACTGGCGCAGCTTTGCGTGGTTCGTGATGATTCTGGCGTTTGTGGTCGCCGGCCTGGGCATCCTGCAACATTTGACGTTCAACGGGAAGTTGTACTGGTTTCGCGAGATGCGCTATGGCGGGATTCCGTTCGGACCGTTTGTAAATCGCAATCACTTTGCGGGATTCGCGGAACTGGTGCTGCCGATGGCGCTGGTGCCGCTGCTGCTCGGGCGGGTGCGGCGCGAACGCCTGATTATCGTGGGAATTCTGGCGATCATTCCGCTGAGCGCGCTGCTGCTCTCGGCTTCGCGAGGCGGAATTATCAGCCTGGGCGCAGAGCTGGCGTTTCTGGCACTGGTGCTGGCGTTGCGGCGAACCGGCGGACGCCATGTGGTGGTGGGCGGAACGGTGGTGCTGCTGGCGTTGCTCACGGTTTCGTGGCTGGGCGTAAACGAAATCCTGTCGCGCTTTTCCAAGTTGCAAACGTTGGAAGTCACCGAAAGCAAGCGCAGTTCGATGCGGCACGGCACCTGGCGAATTTTTGTAGACCATCCGGTGCTGGGAACCGGGCTAGGCACGCTGCAACAGGTCTATCCGCCGTATGAGACGCTATACGACGGCAAAATTGTGAATCACGCCCACAACGATTATCTGGAAGCCTTGGCGGAAAGCGGCTTGGCCGGAGGGCTTTGCTGCGCCTGGTTTGTGGGAGCGCTGTTCCTCGGTGGTCTAAGTTTTCTGCAGTCCGGGGACTCTTCGTTTGCGAATACTTTGCGATTGTGCGGATTTACAGCGTGCTGGGGCTTGCTGGTGCACAGCCTGGTGGATTTCAATCTGCACATTCCGTCGAATCTATTACTGTTCCTGCTGATGAGCCTGCTGGCTACGGCAGACATTCGCCAGATAGCCCCAGAACGCCCGCTCGGTGAACGACGGCGAACTCATGGAAAACCTGATTGACTTGCAGGTTAGGGCTGTATAATCAAGTTTGGGGGCTATTGCAAGAGATGCAACCGGCAAGACTGGGCGCGGGGTTGTGGTGTTTGCTGGCGATAACGGCCGGGGCGAATCTTTTCCTGGAATCAACCTCTTCGGCGCAAACCAATCTCGAAACGCAGCAACAAGCCAACGAACGGATTCGGCAACTTTCCAATAGCAGCGCCGCCCCGACGCGTGACTATGTCATCGGACGCGGCGATCTGTTGGCCGTGGAAGTTTTTGATATTCCCGAACTTAGCCGAGATCTGCGGGTCAGCCAGAGCGGGACGGTGGGGATTCCGTTAGTGCCGGTGCGGCTCTACGTCGCGGGCCTTACGGAAATGCAAACGCAGCAGAAGATTGCCGAAGTGCTCGAAGCGAACGGGCTGATCTCCAATCCACAAGTCATGGTTTCGGTGAAAGAAAAGAAAAGTAAACCGATTACGATTGTAGGCGCCGTGCAGCACCCAATGGTGTACCAGGCAGATCGTCAGGTGACATTGGTGCAGGTGCTCGCGGAAGCGGGAGGAATTTCAGCGGACGCCGGCGATACGGTCATTGTCACCCGCACCAGCACCGGTGAGAATGCCGCTTCGAACAGCGGCGAACCACCGGAGATTGGCGCGGAGGATGCGATTCCGATCGCAAATCCCGCGGCGTCGGTACCGCCGCCGCCTCCACGAAAAATCCAAGCCCGGCGGAGCAGATTGCGCTGCCCAGCCCAGCAGCGCAGAGCGGAGGCCAGACAGTTGCGGCACCTCCGGCGATTAGCGCGAGTGACGCGGCACCGCCGCTCGGAAATATCATCACCGTCAATCTGTCCGAATTGCTGGAACGTGGAGACGTGCAGAACAACATCGCTCTGCAAGGCGGAGATATTGTGACCGTGCCGCACGCCGGAGTGGTCTACGCTCTGGGGGCGGTACAGAGGCCGGGAGCGTTTGTTTCGACCAACGACCGCGCACAGCTTTCAACTTTGAAAGTGCTGGCTCTGGCGGGTGGAATGACGCAGATTGCCAAGAGAGGCCAGGCGGTAATTATTCGCAAGGACGCGCAAGGAAATCAGCAGTCCATTCCGGTGGATCTGGGCAAAATCATCGCGCGAAAATCAGAAGACGTGCGGTTGATGCCGAGTGATATACTCTATATTCCAGATAATAAGGCAAAGGCAGTGTTAATTCGCGGAGCAGAAATTGGCGTGGCCATCGGCACCGCGCTGACGGTGTACCGGCTGGGTACCAGATAATCAGGAAAAACATGGCCGACGAGAACAAACTCGTTGCAAGAGAAAACGGGGCAGGGGCAGTAGAGGTGGTAACGATGCCCCACCGCTTTCCGACATTTGATTTATCGCCGCGGGAACCCCACCTGTATGACTACCTGCTGATCCTGCGCAAGCACCAATGGCTGGTCGTTTCGTTTTTGCTGGCGGTGGTGACCATCGTTTCCATCGCCACCTTCCGGATGCAGCCGGTGTACACGGCCACCGCCCGAATTGAGATTGACCGGGAAAACACCAACATCCTGCCGTTTCAGGGCGGCGATTCCTACGACCTGATGATGGACCTGGACAACTACATCGAAACGCAATCACGTATTTTGACCAGCGAAACCATGGCGCTGCAGACCATTCGCAATAGCGGCCTGGTGCCGCATGCGGAGATGGGAGGCACCGCCTCGGCTTCCGAGGCCATCACCTCCGGAAGCCTGGCCAACCACAAGCGTCCTCCCGAGCTGGGTGCGTTTCTTAACAGCCTGAGCGTAAAACGCGTGCCGCAGAGCCGTTTGCTGGACGTCACGTTTGAGTCCACCGACCCACAGTTGGCTGCGCAAATCCTGAACGCGCACATCGCCAATTTTACCGAGCAAAACCTGCGCAGCAGATATGACACTACGGCCAAGGCCACGGTCTGGCTGGCTGACCAACTGAGCGACTTGAAGGTAAAGGTACAAAAGGCCGAGGATGCCCGGCTGGGCTACGAACGGCAGCACCAGATCTGGGAGTTGGACGACAAACAAAACATCACCACCCAGAGGCTATCCGACATCAACAAGGAATTGACCGACGCGCAGAGCGAACGGATGCGCAAGGAAGCGCTGTACGAATTTGCAAAGGCCGGAAATATTGATGCGGTGCCGCAGCTGCGGGAAAACAGCATGCTCCGGGACCTGATAAAGAAGCGCACCGACACCTACACCGCGTACCTCGACGCGCTGAATCAGTACGGCCCGAATTTCCCAAAGGTGCAGCGAACCCAATCGCAATTGAAAGAGCTGGACGGGCTGATCGACACCGAAAAACACAACATCCTCACGGAATTGGGTAACGACTACAATGCCGCGCGGCAGCGCGAAGGATTGTTGACCGAAGCACTGAACGAACAGAAGGCCGAAGTGAATGTGATGGCCGAGAGCATGGTCGAATACAACATCTTGAAGCGCGAGGCCGAAGCCAACAAGACCATGTACGACGGGCTGCTAACCAAACTGAACGAATCGCTGCTTTCCGCCGGCTTGAAGTCTTCGAACATCCGGGTCGTCGATCCCGCGATGATTCCTTTTACGCCGTCACGCCCGGCGAAAGCCAGGAATATTGCCTTGTCGTTTCTGGTGGGGCTGGTGGGCGGAGTCGGACTCGCTCTGTTGCGCGAGTATCTCGACAATACCGTGAAGACTCCCGATGACATTGAAACGTTGGCGGGTTTGCCGTCGCTCGCCGTGGTTCCAGCGTTCACCGACGACGGCGGAACCGCTCGCCGCCGGGGATTGTTAAGCGGGGCTTCTTCAAACGGGCACGAAAAGAGAATCGAGCTGGTAGCTCAGCATTTGCCGAAATCGCAGATGTCCGAGGCCTTCCGCGCGCTTCGAACCGCTTTGCTGCTCTCGCAGGCAGACCACCCACCCCAGGTGATTCTGGTGACCAGCGCGCTGCCTCGCGAGGGAAAAACCACCGCTGCCGCGAACCTGGCGGTGACGCTTGCCCAACTTGGCGATCGAACGCTGTTGATCGACGCCGATCTTCGCAAACCGGGCGTCGGCCGCCTGCTGAACATGACCGACGGAAAATATGCCGGTCTGAGTTCGTATCTTGCTGGAGTTTCCAGCCTGGAATTGGTGACCGTGCCGCATCCGGCGATTCCGAATCTGGTGGCGATACCGACTGGGCCATTGCCGCCAAATCCTGCCGACCTGCTTTCTTCCCACAAATTGGCTGACGCGCTACGGCAACTGCGTAGCCAGTACAAATTTATCGTCATCGATTCTCCGCCGATCATGGCCGCCACCGACGCCGTAATCCTCTCGGTGCAGGCCGATGGAGTGCTGCTGGTAGTGCGCAGCGGCGAAACACCGAAAGAGGCGTTCACTCGCGCCAAGGATTTGCTGACCAGCGTGAAGTGCCATCTGCTGGGCGTGGTGCTGAATGCCGTCGATTCCAGCGCGCCGGATTATTACTACTCGTATCGCTACTACCCGTATTCCTACGGCTATGGCCCGCAGGAAGCAGGCGAAATTTATGCCGCCAAAGATGCGCATACTTCGGACACGCCGCGTTCGCACTATTCAGACGACGATTCGCAGTCACTTTAATTTCTTTCGGGAGGCTCGGTGCGCTATCTGATCACTGGAGGAGCCGGGTTCATCGGGTCGCATCTGGCCGAACGTTTGCTCGATCGCGGTGACCATGTAGTGCTTCTCGATAATCTCTCGACCGGCTCGATGGAAAATATCCGTCACCTGAAATCAAAAGAGCGGATGGAATATCACCTGGATGCGATCGAGAATCGCAGACTGGTGGCGGAACTGGTGGATGATGCGGACATCATTGTGCACCTCGCCGCTGCGGTGGGTGTCCGGCTGATCGTCGAGAGCCCGGTTCGAACCATTGAAACCAACGTAAACGGCACCCAGATTATTCTGGAAGCAGCAGAGAAAAAACGGAAACTGGTGCTGGCGGCGTCTACCTCCGAAGTTTATGGCAAAAGCACCCAGGTCCCGTTTCGCGAAGAAGCGGATCTGGTGCTGGGACCAACCACCAAAGGCCGTTGGAGTTATGCCGCCTCGAAAGCGCTGGATGAATTTCTTGCACTCGCCTACTGGC
>WNFM01194370.1_pt1 | contig 10633 bp, 15 predicted proteins | sample 5400271 | NCBI WGS metagenome assembly WNFM01 (sample SAMN13153352, study PRJNA577476) | soil metagenome | isolation source: 60 cm saprolite on Douglas fir-dominated hillslope | place: USA:California | collected 2013-09-17 | reverse complement strand
CTCCGGAGAGCGTCATGTCGTGCTCGACCGCTGCGGGATCGCCGAGCCGATCTACGGGCACGTTTACAGGCGGGGACTCAACCGCATCGAGCTGTGGCAGAAGAAAATCCTCGAGCACGTCGCGATGGAGTGCCGCGGCGTCGTGATCTGGTGCATGCCTCCGCTGGAGGCATGCCTGAAGGCGTTCAACAGCCGGCGCGATCAGGAAATGCTGGACGACGAGGGCCAGCTCCGGGAGGTCTACGAGCGCTACCGCCTGGCGCCCATCGGAGGAGCCTGGCGGGGGTCGTCCGTCGTCTGGGACTACACCCGTCCCGGCGATTTCAACCTGAGGAGCCTGCTATGAGAAACGGATTTCACGCAAGCTCGGCCTGGCTGCAGACGCTGCAGCAGATCTTCACGGACGGCATCGACGTCGCGCCACGGGGATTGAAGACGCTCGAGCTGCAGCACCACGCCGTGCATCTAGACATGTCTCACCCCGTCGTGCTCTGCCCGGCGCGCAAGCTCTCCTACACGTTTCTCGCAGCAGAGGCACTGTGGATTCTCTCGGGCGACGACCGGGTGGAGACGATCGCGCCCTACAACAAGAACATCGCGCAGTTCTCGGACGACGGGCACCGCTTCTACGGCGCCTACGGCCCGAGGATCATGGAGCAGTTCGACTGGGTAGTGGAGAAGCTGCTCGAGGACCGCGACACGCGCCAAGCGGTGATGACGATCTGGCGGAAGAAGCCTCCGAAGACGAAGGATGTTCCATGCACTGTGGCGATCATGTTCTCGAACCGCAAGGGGCGTCTGCACTGCCACGTCTTCATGCGTTCGTCCGACGCCTGGCTGGGCCTGCCCTACGACGTGTTCAACTTCTCCATGCTCTCGGCGAAGGTTGCCTGTTCGTTCAACCGGAAGTGCCGTCCTGAGGACACGATCGAGCTTGGATTCCTGCATCTCACCGCGGCGTCGTCGCACCTCTACGAGAGGAACTTCGCCGAAGCGCGTGAGTGCCTGGAGGACGGCCGGGCGCCAGCCGGAGATCACGTGCCGGTCGACTGGACTCTCAACGGAGACTGGGATGCGATCTGGGAGTCTCTGATGAGCTGCCGCGACAAGTCGGTCAACCCCGGATGGAGGATACGGCCATGAAATACAAACCCCTGCCGAAATCAATTCGCCGCAAGCTTGAAAGAGTGACGGAAAAGATTTTGAGTATTCAGGAAAAACTGTGCGCGTCAAAACGCACACACGTTGCCGACGCTCTTGACAAGCTGCGGAAAGACATACAGGCAATAACCTACGGTCAACACAAGGTAATAAAATGAGACCTTCACACGACGAATGGGGGCTGCGCCTGGCGGAGGTCGTCGCGCAGCGCGCGACGTGCCTGCGCCGATCCGTCGGCTGCGTGCTGACGAACGCCAGGCACCAGGTGCTCTCCACGGGGTACAACGGGAGGGCGTCGGGGTTGAAGCACTGCGACGAAGCAAGGGAAGAAGGCCGAGGTTACAAACAATTCGGCGACGACCCCTCAGTACAGAAGCCGACCCGCATAGTGACAGTCTACCCCCCCGCCTGCGCCGGCGCGCGCGCGCCGTCTGGGCATAACCTCGACGGCTGTGAGGCGATCCACGCCGAGCAGAACGCGCTCCTGCAATGCCGTAACGTCTACGAGATCAACATCTGTTACGTAACAGTCAGCCCGTGCGTGACCTGCGTCAAGCTCCTGCTCAACACAGGCTGCATGTTTATAGTCTTTCGCGAACCGTATGCGCACGACGAGGCGTCGCGCCTCCTCTGGCTCTCCGACAGGCGCGCTTGGATCCATCTCCCCTGCGCTGCCTGATCCTGGCCCTCCTCGTCCTTCAGCCGGCCCCGGCTGAAGCCCGGCCGCCGACCTGGGACTACCTGGGGGAGGGGCGATCTCCTGCCCGCCTGAAGGACTGCCCGGCGGCCGCCAGGATCTCGGTCAGCACCAACTCCGGGATCGTGGCGCCGTGGCAGCAATTCTGCTATATGGGCCGGCCGGGCAAAGCAGAGAAGCATGACAGGCGGAAGAGGAGGTCTGACCGCCTGGTCCCACCCCTCGGCCGCCCGGCCGATTGAATTATTTCACAGCTTGCTGCTGGCGCACCCAGGTCTGAAGCGCATCTAGCCTGTCGGCTGTCCGATTGCACCCGGCGTAGTTTTTCGTGACGGTTCCGAGGGCGGCAGCGGCTGTGGGCGCTCCCCCTTCTCCATCAGCTTTTCGTCCGGCGTCGGGAACGGCGTCAAGAGCTGCGTTGTCGTGCAGCCGGCGCCACTCAGCATCAAGGCAATCAGAAGCATTCGCATATTTGATGACCTCCTTCTCTATGGTTTCGGTGACGGTCCGGGTCCTGCCTTGGACCTTGACGAACTCAGTGACGACGCGCTCGGTGACGACGTCGCGGCCCCTGGCGATCCGCACGGACTCCGTCGCCTGCCTTCCCACGTAGTCGACGAGCTTCTGCGTGCCGTGCTCGTCGCCCTTGATCCAGAAGAAGGCGGCGAACGACGACGCAAGCGCGGCGATCACGCCCCACTTGATGAGAAGGCCGTAGGGTCCCGTCAGCAGCGACGGGACTGCGGTTCCCACCGACCAGAGAATCTTCAGGGCTTTCATCATACGTGCGCCTCTTCTACGGTCAGGGTGAACCTGTCGGCGCCGTCCTGCAGCGCCATGAACTTCTCGAAAGCGGCCCGGCTGTTCGTTACCATCTCGACGTGCTTGCGGCCGGCGTGCTCGCCCTGGGCTTCGGCCTCTCCCGTCAGGGCGCAGCCGTCCGAGTTGTCGTTCCAATTGCCCCAGTGGAAGAGGAGATTCGTGTGTCCCTCGACTCCGGTGATCTCGAACGTCTCGAAGTCCTCCGTCATGCCGTGCAGGCGGTGCTTGCCGCGCACGCACTCGTGGACTCCGGCGGTGATCTTAGGTGCATAGATCCCGGACTCTAAACCTGTCGTTGCATAGGCGTGCTCGAGGGTGACGCAGACCTGGCTGCGGTCGTCGTCGCGCGAGAGCGAGCTGAAGATCCCGTCCTGGGACTTCTTCGTGCGTGTGAGGTGCAGGTTCATTTTTGCCTTGCCTTGAAGTAGAACGCCGTTACCGCCGCGAGCACGATGCTGACGGCGACTGACCATGGGCCCAGCACGGCCGCGATCACTGCCGCGATCTCGGTGCCGGAGATCGCCTTGCCTTCTTTCGCAAGCTCGAGCCAGCGGTCGGCGAATTGCCAGCCCCACACGGTCTTGCGAATAGAACGGTCGAGCATGAATACAGTAATGCCAATCGCTACCACATGCTTGTCGATGTCGCGGTTGTCGACGAAGTCCCAGAACTCGCTCAGGCGCCGCGCGATCCAGCAGAGGTACTTCCTCCATCCCGCCAGGTCCTCGGCGCGTCCGTCGTGCGCGCGCGGCTGCTCGTCCGTCATTTTTTCCTCTCCTCTTCTCTGTTTCAGCTCTCCGGACTCGCGGTTGAGGCTCGACACCGTGCTTCCCACCCACACCAGGATCGCGACGACCAGGGCCTGGAGGATGCCGAAGATGAACGCGATCAGGATCCGCATCGCGCTGTCGCCGTTCTTGAGGATCTCGCTCATAGTCTAGTTGTTGATGACGATGTAGAGGAACGTCTCGGTGCCCGCGGCGGCTGAAGCGTCGGCCGTCGTCACTTTGAACGACGTGCCGGCGGTCCTGGCGCTGAGATAGAGGTGCGCCAAACCTCCCATCAGAGTCGCTGCGGCGGCGTTGGTCGGCATGATGAGGATGACGCTCGTGGCGAGCACGTTGGCGTTGTTGACGGTCGTGTCTTTGTTGTTGGCGCACTGGAAGGTGCCGGACACCGACATTTCCATGAGCCCGCCGAGCGTGGTCAGGAAGTCCTGCGTGGCTCCGTTGAAGGCGTTGCCTCCGCCGCGGAGCTTCGCCGTAGCGATGTTGTTCTCCACTCCGCGCTCGATCGCGTTCGCTCCGTTCCTGACGTTGCCGAAGGCAATGACGTCGGTGAACGTTCCGGCAAGGATGGTTATGGCATCGATCGTCGCCCCGTTCGTCGTATTCGTGTCGCGCATCGCATTGCCGATGCACANNNATTTGCGGGATCGTCTCGAAGACGTTCAACCCTATGAGAACGTCCTTAGTGAAATCGATTTCGAGTCCCGCGACCGACGATGGATTCTTGAAAACGTTTCCGACGACCGACAGATTTTTCAGGCCGGGGTTGCCACTACCGCCGACTGCTATGCACGACCTTCCGCCGTCAATGATATGGTTGTCTCTGAACGCCAGGTTGTTCGACACCTGCGTGCCGTCCGCGACCACGACGACGGAAGAGTTCCCGGCGCTGCCACACCCCACGACCTCGTTGTCAGACAGCAGAATGTCCACCGACGCGCGCGTGGCGAACGTGTTGTCAACGCCGGTAATGATTCCGGTCGACGCGGTGTTGCTCACGCTGTTTCCGACGACCTGGCATTGTTTAGCACCGAAAACCACGATCCCGCGCGCTACCGTCACCCCATTGACGACATTGCCTTTGATGATGATGTCTTTGCAGAAGTCCGAGTCCGAAAGCGCGCCGACGACGGCGATCGCATCGTCCTGCGTCGCCAGGACATGATTGTCGTGTTGCCGTGGATGATGCCGTTAGTACCTCCATGATTCTCGATTCCCGGATCGCGGAAGGTAAGACACCACACTCCGTCGATCACGAACTTGTCTGCCACGTTGACGTAGATACCAGACGACGCCGGATTTCCCGTGTGTGGTGAAATCGCCGTGCCGACAAGCTTCATATCCCGTACTTCGGCTCCGGTTCCCGTGATCTGTACGGTGCTGTTGACCCCGTCCGTTGCAGTGAAGATAGAGCTGTAGCCTTCCCCGTACATCACCACTCCATTGAGGGTGAACGTGCTCGAATGGTGGTAGTTCCCTGCCGGGACGAACACAGCTTTGCCGGCAGCCTGTGCCGCTGCAATGCACGCGGCGATCGCCGCCTGGTCGTCCGTCGCACCGTCTCCCAGGGCGCCGAAATCCTTGACGTTGAAGGAGTCGCGCATCTTCGCCTGGGCCGTACGCAGCATGGCTCCCGTACCGGCCTGGATGAAGCCGATCAGGGAGGATCCGGACGAAGCAGAAAGCCCGAGCGACACGAGCGATCCTTCCACCTGGTCTACGGTCCAAAAAGGATTGGACGGCGGATCCGTGTCGGTCGAGGGAGCGAGCACGAACTTATAGATGAGAGCAGGATCGAGCCAGCAATCGCAGCGGCCGTTGGCATCGAGGATGATCGGATTTGCGTTCGGCGTGCCTCCGGTCGAGTCCGTGTAAGTCGCCTGCTTGTTTGTACCGGCTCCGGCGGCGTAACTGAAAAGCTTGCCTCCGGCCGCAGGAACGCCGTTGTTGTTGAAGAACTGGAACTTCGGAAGCGGCGAGATCAGCATCGTCGTCATCTCAGTACCTCATCGAAAGAGCGTAGCCATACTCGTGGAGGTCTGGAAGCTTCTCTTCCAGATCCTTGCCTATGTCGTTGCGCACCATCATGTTCGGAACTTTGATCTTGTCGACCGCGTAGAACACATCCTTGTGCGCTTCGCTGACGCGGTTGCCGACTCCGCTCACCACCATCACGTACGCCCCCGTCGTCTGGAATACGTTCTTATTATCCAGCACGTGCGCATCCTCCATGATGAGACCCTTCGTTATCATCATCTGCCAGGGATGCACGCTTATCCAGTCCATGCTTTCGACTTCATCGTCGATCGTCACGGGCAGGCCGACGACCTCAGAATCGTCTTCGACTGCGGCAGGATAGGGAGGAATTGCTATCACGACTCCCATTCCGACTTTCGTAGACACCTCGAGAGAGTCCTTGCCCTGCAGGAGGTCCTTCATCCACTTGACCGGATCCCCGCGGTGCGTCTCCTGGACGATCTGAGTGAAGGGCCAGCCTGGGCGCGCGGTGAACTCCGTCGGATAGGGCTTGCCGTCTTCCGCGATGATGCAGCCGACGGCGAAGTCTCCGATATGCCCGAGCTTCTTCAAAAGGGGTTCGAAGGGCTTCAGCAGCCAGTCGGCGAGCTTAGACTCCTGCACGTACTGGATCACAGTGCCCTGCTCTCCGGTGTTAGGTCCAAAATTGCCGCTCATCAACTTTTTGTACTCGAAGTTCTCATTCCACTTGTGCTCGAGAAAACCATCAGGACCCATCCATCCGGACACTCCCATCTCTATGCCTTCGATCTTCTTCTGCAGGATGCACTTGCCCTTGAGCCTGAGGCCGTTCTTCTGCTTCATACGCAGCCAGCCGGCGAGGTCGGCGGGATCCGTCGAGACGTAGGTGAGAGACTTGTCCTCCTCGTCTCCCATCGTCTTGAAGACGTAGGCGTCGCTCGCTCCTATCGCGAACCTCTCCGCATCGGCGAGCGATGTGAACTCGTGGTAAGGGGGGAGGTCTATGCCGGCCTCCTTGAACGCCTTCATGCCCTCGGCACGCTGGATTTCGAGCTTCGCCGACGCTGCGGTCGGCCCGAAGATGGACCAGCCGGAAGCGCGCCACATGTCGAGGTCTTTCATGAAAGACCCATTGTGCGTGAGCCAGACGAGTCCCTCTTTCGCCCAGCGCATGTGCGAGCGCCAGTCGTCCACCCTCTTGACTCCAGGAAATCCCACGCCGTCGAGGATCTTCTCACCTGGCTTGGACGGCTTGATATACCAACGGACCTCGTGCCCCGCTTCCGCTGCGCGGTAGCAAAGGTCGAGGCCACAGCCGTCGGCATCGATGCAGAGAAACCGCACGGATCAGTAGCCGCGCTTCTGCGCCCTTATCTTGCGGTTGCGCTTCGACGCGTACTTCTCCATGTCGTCTCCGCCGGAGCCTCCTCCCGACGTGCGGCCGGGACGCAGCTCCTGGGCTTCGCTCTTCACGAGTCCTCCGGCGAACTTGTTGGCAGGCAGGCGCCCTTTCGAAACGGTGCTGACGGCCTTCTTCCTGCGTGGAGACTTCGCTTTCTTCATCTTCATGATCTTCTCCTTCTCAGTTGATACGTGACAGAAGCAAACGCTTCGCGCGGCATTCGGGAACGAACCGTTCGACGCACCTGCGTATGGGAGCCGCGACCGCCCAGACCAGGATAACGGCTGCGAATGGAGACAGGGCCTTTCCGATCAGCATCGTTATCATCCGCGGTACCCCAATGAAGGTGTCTGGTATATGATTGCAGGATCAGGGTTCGGCACACGCTCACCTCTGACGTTTCCGATGCCGGGAGGTTGCCCGTAGAGCTTCATCATTTTGTCCCATTCCATCTGATCGGAATTGAGGGCCTGCCCGGGATCCCTCGCCTTCTGTTCGATGTGATTATACAGCTCGAAAAGGAGGCGAGTAAGCATATTGCCCGGGATCACAGTGCCCTTGCCCCTGGGCACGATGACTTCAGGGCCGCCCTCGCCGACGACGTAGGGCTTGCCCGGCTCTACAGGGCCGCCTTCTTCACGCCCTTCAGCTGACATCATGCCGAGTCCCGCTGACGCAGGAGGAAGCGCGTAGCGCGTCATGGCGTTCGCAGCCCGCGGCAACGGCCTCTTGCAGCATCACGGCAAGGCGGTTCTGTATGTCGCGCTCTATCGGGCTCGCGACCATGCTCGTCCATTTGTTGGCAAGGAGGTCCGCCGTCATTTTCTCCGCCCAGTCCTCCGGCAATCCGACCGGGCCGAGGATTTGCTTCAGCACGTTGCGCCCGGAAAGGTACTGCGACGTCGGAGATCCAGGCACGCGGCCGCGCTCGATCGCACCCGATTCGCGCCCGACGTCTTTCGCCAGGTTGATGATGGTGTTCCACTGGTCAGTGTTGAGAATGTCCTTCAGCTTCGCGCTCTGGAAGCCCGTCGCCTTCTTCGCCATTGCGTTGCCGTCTTTCAACACGCGGGCGAATTGTTGCGCCGTTATGCGCTCGGCGCCGACGTCGGAGAGAGCGGGGAAGAGCTTGTCATAGAGATAGGCGCCGATCTCGGCCTGATTGATGGGCTTCGACGCCTTCGCGAACTCCTCGTTGGCCTTCTTGTAGGAGGGAGACAGCTCGTCCAGGACCCCGACGAGCTTAGAGCGCGTTCCCATCAGGACGCGCGCCAGGTTATCGTCGCCCGACCGTTTCGCGAGCGAGATCTGCCCGTCCAGGGCTTTCTTCATGTAGTGCAGGCCCTTGACGGACCCGCCGCGAAGATCCGATGCGCTGAGAACCTCGCCCTCCTCGCGTGCGAGCTCGAGCACAGTCATGCGCGAACGCTGGATCGACGGCCTGGCAAGCAGCTCTTTCATATCCGCTGCGTTGGACCTGATCGCTTTGTTGGAGATCGGAGTCTCCCACGCCTTGCGATAGAGCTTGTTCGCGATCGATTCGCGCGTCGCCTCAAGCGACTCCTTGTCTCCTACGCCGAACGTCGTCAGCAATGCATTCTTGCGCGCCGCCAGGCGTGAAGTGCGCAGGTCTGCCACGACGTTCGCGGCGTCAGGGGATGCCGCCTGGACCACCCGCTGCGCCTGAGCGATGCCTGGATCTCCCGTGACCTCAGCAAGGGTCGCCCTGGACCCTGGAATAAGCTCGTCGATCGCCGGTGCTCCGGGAGGCGCCGGCCGCGCCAGGGCGTTGCGCACGGCATTCGGATCTTTGGCAAAGCGCGCGATGCTGTCAAGTGCCATGCGGTCGCGTCCGGATTCGAAGAGCGGGGATCCGAACGACCTCCACAGCGCTGGAGCGGAGCGCACGGCTCCGGTCACTCCTCCCGACACGGCTCCGGACGCCGCCACATTCTGCCCGCGCTCCGCCCAGTTCTCCGCGGGAACGGTCAGGCCGAAGCCCGCGCCGTAGCCGGCAGCTCCTAGCACGGAGGCACCGCCTGGCAGCATAGCCATTGGCGCTCCGACTGCCAAATTACGCGCGACGTCACCCGCGGCGCCGGCCGTAGTATCAAGGAGCGGAGCATCGCGTTTCCGTGTTTCTGCGATGTCTGCCGACGTCGTCAGCCCGAGCTTGTCGGAAATCGCTTCTCCGATCGGAGGAGCTTCCAACCCGCCGACTTTCGCAGGAACTGCGTCACCGCCTCCCATGGTACCTTCTAGCACGTCGCGCGCGAGCTTGCCTCCGGCCTGGCCGAGCTGAGGCAGGAGCCGGCCGAAGCTCGCAGTAAAGCGCTGTCCCGCAGACATGCCTTCGGTGGGGTCAGAGGGCTGCTCCGCCATAGCGCGCGGCGCGCGGCGCGTTCTCGTATCCTCTTCGAACTGCGACCTGGCTTCGTCGACGTCAGCCGTAGACAGGCGCGGCGCCACGACCTCGTCGAAATACTGCCGGCGGGCTGCTTCACGGTCCTCGGCATTGAGCCTGCGGAATTCCTTGTCTTTGACGACGTCTTCCCAGGCGCGGGGAGGACCCGAGAGCTTCACCTTCGCTCCCTGCATCCCCATGATCTCCCGGTCTTCCTGGATCTTGTCGCCGTCGAGCCTTACCGGTATCATGCGGATACCCGAATCCTTCGCCGCAAGCGCGCGGTGGCGCCCGTCCTGGGCTGTCACCAGTCCCTTCTTCACAGTGAGAGACGGCACCTGGTTGACCTCATCGCCGGCGTCGACAGAGTCCTTCAGCTCGCGTCCCTTCTTCGATTCATAGGGCTTGCCTTCGAGCTTGGGCGCAAGCCGCAGATAGTCGTCTGGCGACATCCACACCGTCTGCCCACCGGCTTCAGTCAGTGCGTCGTCAGACCATCGGATCTGAGTTTTATCAGCCATTATTCTTTGTCATCATCGCTGTCTTCGTCCGGATCCTCACCCTGCCCGCTCAGCGCCTGGGCGGGGCCTACGGATCCAGTCTTGGCCGGAGCTTTCTTCTCGGGAGATGCGGACCAGTAGCGGCTATAACTCTTGGACTTTTCCGACTTCGCAGCACCAGGCGCAGGTCCCTTCTTGCTTCCCATGACGCTCTTCAGCGTCGCGTTCGGATTCTTCTGCTGCGCGGCGTAGAGCGAAATCAGATCCTTGTGCGTGTAGGGCACCGCTCCTCCCACACGATCGATGATCTTGCCGGCGAGCTTTTTCTCGTCCTCAGACATACGCGGGTTTTCTTTCAGCACCTCGAGTCCGGACTCGATGATCTGACGCGTCTGCGCGAGCTTATGCAGCTTCGTCAAGTTGGTGTCCCCCTCCTTGAAGATCACCGCATCCATCTGGTGGGTGAGGCTGCCGGAAGGCATCAGACCTGCCGCTTCGATCGCAGCCAGAGTCCTTTGAAAACCGGTCGACATGGCGTTGTAGACCTGCGTTTCTTCCTTCGTCATCTTATTAGCAAGCACGGTGCGCCCTGCATCCATGATACCAGGGCCGGGCTTGGTCGACCCAAACACGCCGGAGGTGACGTTAATCGGAAGCTCAATCACGTTCTCGAGATCCTTGGACGCCTGGTTCGCCGCTTGAACGACCCGCTGGCTGAATACGGACTCCCTCGCTCCCATGCCGGCCGCGGCAGATCCCACCTTGACAACCTTCGTCGGGATCTCGTTGCGGTTGACCTTCTTCCACTTGCCATCTTCACCCATGGAATAGGTGAATCCCTTGCCCATCCCATAGTATTTG
>WNFM01001171.1_pt2 | contig 10639 bp, 12 predicted proteins | sample 5400271 | NCBI WGS metagenome assembly WNFM01 (sample SAMN13153352, study PRJNA577476) | soil metagenome | isolation source: 60 cm saprolite on Douglas fir-dominated hillslope | place: USA:California | collected 2013-09-17 | reverse complement strand
CTTCGTGGCAAACGGGAGGGACTTCGTGGGTGTGAAGATGAGCGTGGTCGTTCCCGACCAGCGAAACTTCCCCGCTACCTCGGGTGTGATGTGGAACCAGGGCACGGTGAGGACTTTGGGGATCCTGCCGAGCGCCACCATCGGCTCGCTGAAGATGACGCGGACTTCATTCCCCTCGGAGAGCTGCGCCAGCTCGCCAACCGGCCCGGCCTTGACGATGGTCAGCTTGTCGGTGGCGGCATGAGCGAGAGAGGTAACCAGAAGGACAGCCAGGACGACACACTTCTTCATGGCGCACATCCTAGCTCCCGAAACCGGGCTGCGCTGTTGCGTACATCACTTGACAAGGTAAAAAGCGAATGTGTCGCAGATGTGGCGAGACGGTGGAATCACACCTGCTCTTAGAAGCCTCAGTGCTTAGAGACTCGATTAGCTGACGACAGGAATCAAAAGCGTGTCAACCTCGCGTCTGCCGGCGCACCAGCCTCTCTTTCGACGGCCAGCGGCCCGCCTGTAGAGCCCGTTCGAGGTCACCGATGTTGAGGGGTGTGACTTTCGGCCGCAGGCAGGCATCCGGCCGACTCGCGTCCGAAGTAGTCGGTGAGAACGAACTCGCTCATGTCGACGCCGAATGCCTCACCGAAGCTGGCCATGAACTTCGCTGCGTCGGCGCCGTCGAGGCCGAAGTCGTGCTGGAGCCTGTTGCCCGCTGCGAGGGTCTCCGGCGGCATGTCCAGTTTCTCGGCGATGAAGTTCCGGAGTCTGTTGCTCAGCATGGGCGCGCCGTATCGTACTCGGTTGAGTGCGATACGCTGACGCATCGTCCCGTCGTGCTCTTGAACCTGCACGACTGTCAGGCCAACCAAACATGCGTGACCGAATCGCAAGCATGAACGCCCGGACCGAATTCTGGCTCGTCGTGATTCTTTGCTTCGGCTACTTCGTGGTGGTGTCCGCGGTCTACCTGCTGGTGGGTCACATCTCCACGATCACTGACCGCGGCGCGTTCTCGCTCGCGGCCTTCGAGTTGATCGCGTTGGCCGCCGTCTGGCAGATCGGGGTTATCCGAGGCTGGAGTTTCGGCTCATTCGGGTTGCGGGTCTCGTGGCGCCTCGTTTTCGGAGGTGTCATCACCTATGCCGGAGTCATAATCGGCCTCCGGCTCTTCTACATCCTCCTGTGGTCGCTGGCGTTCGATCTGAACCGGCTGCGGGTTCCGGTCAAGGCCGGCGCCCTCACACTTGCCGGGGTCATCGTCGTTTCGCTCATCAACCCCGTGTTCGAGGAGACCATGGTCGTCGGGTACATCTTCCGAGCTACCGAGAAGCGCGGAGCGGGCTTCAGCATCGGTGCGAGCACGCTCCTCCGTTTCCTGTATCACACGTATCAGGGACCGGCAGCGGCCGTGGTCATCGCGCCGATCGGCATCGTGTTCGCGCGCCCTGATGGATTTCTTCGCCCTGCGAGCGCTCGCGGCTGCGTGAGTCCGGGAGAGCTGTTCGCTTGACGTTCCACATCGCGCAGGCGCAGAGCCGTTGCATCGACCAGCGATGCCTTGCATACTTACTCTCGAACCTCTTGCGAATCTCTCGAAGCATCGAATACCCCGAGGTGTCGGACGATGAAACACTGGCGGCCGCTGACGCCGTCTTTCTCGAATACGACAGGGCGGAACGCAACGATTGAACGAGCCGAGGCGCAGTGAGGTCTGGCTCGTGGATCTCGGCCTGGCCGCGAAGGTCCGCCCTTGTTTAGCGATTAGCGTTGCGGTCTTGGAGACAGACAGGGCGCTGACGGCGCTCGTCCCTCACACCACAGCGATCCGCGGCTCCCGATTTGAGCGGCAATTCGAGTCGCATTCCTTAAACCAGGAGCGTTCGATGTGCAGGGACTAGTAACCGAACCTCACGCCAAGCTCCTTCGACCGCTCGGAGTTCTTCGTCCCGAGCAGCTAGCTCAGATAGAAGAAGCCTTGAGTTCTTGGCTAGGTCTCTCTGGCCGCAAACCAACCGTTTGGTGTCCGCGAATGTGATGTCCTCCCATGATGTCTTCTTCGTCCCCTTTCAGTTCGGGACAATCCAGGAAGCGGTCGACGCGATCGTCCGTCCCACGACCATCATGATCAGTCCTGGCGTGTATGCCGAGGATGTCCTCGTCGTTGAGAAGGAGTACGTCGTCATCGAGAGCACACGACTCTCGCGGAGGGGCGCGACGCTCTTCGGAGGACCCGCACCGACTGTCCTGGCCATCGAACGCTCCGTCGTCCACCTCAGCGGAATCGAGATCCGATCGAAGCACCGTGCGCGCGGTATCTCTGCGATCGATTCTTCTCTCAGCCTGCAGGAATGCGTGCTCGCCGGCAACGGTATCGGCGCAGGTTCGGGTGAGCCGTTCGGCGCGGGAATGCGCTGCGTGGCCTCGACTGTGCGCATCCAGAAATCGACGGTCGCCGGTAACACGATCGAGCATGCGCGAGTCGCCGCTGGCGCGGGGCTGCACTTCGTCGATTGCCGGGTCGAGATTGCCGGCAGTTCCATCCAGACGAACGCCATCTACGCCGCAGACGCTGCCCGTGGCGGCGGAATCTGGTGCGAGCGAAGCCAGATGCGCATGTGGCGGAGCCGCGTCACCGACAATGCGCTCTACGCACCCGCCTGCGAGGGCGCCGGAATCTACTTCAAGGATTCAGCAGGCGCACAGCTCGGCGGCAGCGTCATCACCGGCAACGGCAGCGTGTCGGGAAGAGGCGGTGGTGTCTTCATCCTCGGCGGCCCGGCGCGGGTCTCGATTCACGGCAATACCGTCGTGCGCCAGAATCATCCCTCGGATCTCGATATCGAGGAGGACACCGCGGCCCTGTGATTCACAGAGATGAATATGCGCGCGTGCGAGAGGTGTGAGCCGCGCACGGTGGGTAACCTTCCGAGTCCCACTCACCTTTGTGAATCACGCGACCGCGGTGTCGCATGTTGTTACGTTAGACGCATCAGCATTGTCCAAGGTTTCTTGCTGCACGCATGTGGCTGACGTCACAAAGCGGTCCTTCCCGCCACTGATCACACCGCGTCTACTCGGTAAGCGAGCGGCGACACGCCCGCGCAGAATGCCGGGATGCCTTCCAAGCCAGACCGTTTCGTGATCGCCGCCGCGCAGGTCTCTCGAATATGCCTTCAGTCCGGGGTTGCATCCCCTCCGACCCCGGGGCGTAGAATGCCCGGCAGCCTGGACAACTGAAAGGGAGGAGTAACGCATGAGTCGACAGCGTCCATATGTTTTCGTGTTCCTTGTCACCCTTATTCTCATCCTCGGTTACACGCAGGCTGCGCCACAGGCGGTCAACCGCACATGCAGGCTGCGCTCGATGAGCTTCGGGGCGCTCGCAGTGAACTGGAGGCCGCCACCTCGGACAAAGGCGGGCACCGGGCTAAGGCCATCGAGCTCGTCGACGAGGCCATTGGCGAAGTCAAAGCCGGCATCGAGTTCGCCGCTCATTAAGGAGACCGCACGATGAGAGGAAATATGAAACTCCGTTCTCTTCTGACCATGCTCTTCCTCACCGCTGTTCTCGTCACGGGCTTCCTGGCGGGCCGGGCTCACGCGGCGCAGCCTCACATGAATTCGGCCGTCCACCATCTCCGCAACGCACGCCATGAGCTCGAGGTTGCGACAGCCGACAAGGGTGGCCACCGCCAGAGAGCCATCGGCATCATCGACCGCGCCATCTCTCAGACCGAAGAGGGCATCTCTTTCGGGCGGGAGCACTAGCAAGTCAGTCCTCGACCTTTCCTGGTGCCGCACCGCAGGGACAGCGGCACCGGGAAGCAATCCTTCCCACGCGATTCTGGCGTCTCCTCACTCCACGATTTGTAGACTCCGTTCCGTAGGGCACGACTGCGTCGTGCCGAACCCCCGTCTGCCCGGCACGATTCACGGGTCCCGTCCAGCGAGCGCGGTCCGGCCGTACCGCTACGGTGTCTGCCTAGTAAAGACGATTTGACAACGTCGGTCGGCTGTCCCGGAGTTCGGCACCAGGCGGTCGTGCCCTCCGGGTCATAATCGACTGTGGGTAGTCCCCACCCGTCCACGCCGAGTAGATTCTCGGCGCACACCGCCGTCTCGCGATACCGTTCGCTCACACACGAAAGGAGTCCACCATGTCCACACGCGAGTTCTTCATCAAGAAATGGGAGGGCGAACTGCCGGCATTTGGCCGGGTGCTCCGCGCCCTGCCACCCGATCAACTGTCCTACAAGCCGCACGAGCGGTCGGCCTGCGCCGGTGATCTTGCCTGGCAGCTCGCCGAGGAACAGCGGGCGCTCAAGAACATGATCGAGACCGGCGAGATCAACTGGGACAGCCGCCCCCGCCCCGCCACCCTCGACGAGATCGTCGCCGCCTGGGACGCCGCAACTGACCAATTGCGTCAGCGACTCACCGGACTCGATGAGACGAAGTGGACGGACGACGTGAAGTTCCAGATGGGCGGTCAGGTCCTCGGCAACGGACCGATGGATGACTACTTCTGGGGCTTCCTCTTCGACATGGTCCACCACCGAGGCCAGCTCTCCACCTACCTGCGTCCGATGGGCGGCAAGGTGCCGTCGATCTACGGGCCGTCAGCAGACGACGGCGGCGCGTGATCGCTTCCCTAGAGAACCTCTGCACAAGTCATGAACATCAGGTAAGAAGGGTACATACCGCCCCTCATCCGCCCTTCGGGCACCTTCTCCCACAGGGAGAAGGCTCTCACCCTTCGGGCACCTTCTCCCACAGGGAGAAGGCTCTCACGACTCCATCCCTCTCCCACCGGGAGAGGGTGGCGCGAAGCGCCGGGTGAGGGGTCGTGACTTGTGCAGAGGTTCCCTAGCATCTAGCAACTAGCATCTGAAATACTCCCGACCGTTGCGCATTCCCCGCCCGCCTGTCCTCGCCGTGATCGCGTTTCTGCTGGCGCTGGCGTTGCGTCTACTCAACGCCGGGAGTGCGTTCATCGATGGCGTGCCACGCTTTTCGCCACTCGACGAGTTGTATCAGGCCAAGCGGATGGCTGTCTCCGCCGCGCAGTTCCCGCATGTCCTCGAGCTCGACCCCGACCGTGGAACGCATGGGGCGTGGGTTCCATGGCCACCGCTGTATGACGTCGCCGCCGGGGGCTTCGCACGGCTGCTCGGCGCGTCATCGCTGACCGAGGTGATGACACGGGTGGTGTGGCTGCCGCCCGTGCTCTTCGCGATTTTCGTCGCGGTGACGACGTTCCTGGTGGCCCGTGCGCGCGGGGCCCTTGCGGCGGCGCTGGCCGGATTGGCCCTCGCTTCCTCTCCCTTCCTGGTGGACCTCTCCTCGATCGGCTCCATCGACCACCACTACCTCGAGCCGGCGCTCACCTTCGCCATCGTGTTCGCGCTGGTGCGGCTGCTCCGCGGCAGCGACGGGATCCTGCTCGGCGTGGCCATGGCCGCTGCCATGTTCGTGCAGACGGCGCTGCTGCTCGTCTGTGCCATTGCGTTTGCCGCCATCCTCTTCGCGCCGCTGGTCCTGCGTCGCACGGTCGCCGCGCTGCCGGCCCGCGACTCCGTCGAGTGGAACGGCGCACTGGCATTCGCGATCCTCACCCCTCTCGTGAGTTTCTACGCCGCCACCCGCGCGCCCGGTCATCCATCCTCGGCGTGGTTCCTCGGGTGGCCGCACGCCGGAGTGTTCGCCGGCGCGACCGCGGCGTTGTTGCTCCGCGCACGGCGCGCGCCCCTTCTGCTGGCACTACTGACCGGCGGTGCCGTGATCGCCGCCATGCCGGGCGCCGCCGAGGCGCTGCTGGGCGGCTCGCACTTCCTGGGGGGCGAACCGTGGCTGGCAACGATCTCCGAGTTTCTTCCCGTGATCAGCGAGCCGCCGATCGACCTGCTCAGCGATTTCGTCCTCGTTTCGGGAGGGCTCATCCTTCTCTGGCCATTCGCCACGCGAGCGTGGCGAACACGCGAGGTGGCTTCCGGCACGATCGCCCTCTTCGCCATCCTCTTTTTCTTGCTGGAGCTGACCAGCCGCCGCTTCCGTCCCCAGGCCATCAGTCTGCTGGCGCTGGTGGGTGCGCTCGAGGCGGGGCATGCCTTCGCCACACGGCGCCGAACCATCGCCATTCTCTGCATTCTGCTGGTAGCCCTTCCCCCACCGATCCAACTGTTTCTCTGGCTGCGCCAGGGCGACACACCAGTGACGGAGTCGCAGCTGCCCTGGCTCCGCGCCGCGGCCTTCTTCCAGCAGCAGACACCCGGCGGCCGCGTGCTCGCGCCTTGGTCGATGGGACACCTGCTTGACGTCATCGGAGAACGTCCGGTGATCGTCGACAACTTCGGCTCCATGCCCGACGCTGTCGACTTCGAGCGCGCCCACGACGCGCTGCTGTCGAAGGACGAGGCCTCCCTCACCCGCTACTGCGACGCCAACGGCATCCGCTGGATCGTCCTGGCCAATCCCCTCTTCGAGATTCAGGAAGCCGCTGCGGTCAACGGGATCGACCAGAATCGATACGTCGAGACCGTCAACCAGCGAGTCACGCGCATCCACCGCCTGGCCCAGGCCACGTGCTGGTGGCGTGCGTACTACTTCGACGGCGCCGCCCGCCCCGCGCAAGGAATCTTCGGCAAGCCGCTGACCGGCTTTCATAAAGTCTACAGCGACCCGCAGCTTGCCTGGCATGGCACCGCCGTGAACAACGGGCCGGCGCTGGAGATCTGGGAGAAGGTTTCGGTTCACCCCTGAAGCGAGGGCGGTGGGCGGGTGGGAGCGAAGGGTCAAAGCTCGGCGTCGTGTGATGTGGGTTGGGTCGCTGCCCACTCGAAGCGCTATCCGATCTCCACAGCAACCAGTGTCATCTAGGCGGCTGTTGCACCTCTGAGTGTCGGTCGGTTCTTTGAGTGAGACCTGCCTGCGCTAATAGGATTGTCCAGTGTTTGAGTCGACTGGGATGCCACCTTCCGACGGCAACTTCGTTGAGCGTTGGTTCGCGCCGATGCGTGGGGGCGAGTCGTACCTGGTGGCGCGCTGGATCTGGTTGCGCGCCCTCGGCGGGATCTTCTTCTCGGCGTTTCTGGCGCTCTGGTTTCAGATCGAGGGGCTCATCGGTCCTCGCGGCATCTCGCCTGCAGGCGAATATCTGCAGGACGTACAGCGTGCGTTTCCCGGCATCAAGGCCGTCTGGTTCGCGCCGACGCTTTTCTGGATCAGCGCAGGAAGCGGCACGCTGCGGACGATTGCGGCGATAGGCCTCCTCGCCTCGTTCGCGCTCATCGTGAACCTCTGGCCACGCGCGGCCATCGTCGTGGCCGGCATCGCCTTTCTGTCGTTCATCGGCGCATCGCAGGAGTTCGGGCAATATCAGTCCGACGGGATGCTGCTCGAGGCGGCCTTCGTCTCTTTCTTCTTCGCTCCCCGGGGGCTGCGTCCCCGCCTGGGAGCCGGAAAGCCGCCGTCACGCGCCTCACTCTGGCTGCTCCGCTACGAGTGGTTCCGCATCTACTTCGAGTCGGGGGTCGTGAAGATTCTCAGCGGCGAGCCGCAGTGGCGCGACTTCACGGCCATGGACAAGTACTACGAGAACGGACCGCTGCCGACATGGATCGGCTGGCACGTGCAGCAGTTCCCGCACGCGTTCCACGCCGCCACTGTCGCCTACACGCTCCTCGCGGAACTGATCCTCTGCTGGCTGATGTTCTTCCCGAAGCGGTCACGGCTCGTGGTGTTCCTCCTGACCTCTCCATTGCAAATCGGCATCATCCTCACAGCGAACTACGCGTTCCTCAACTACCTCGTGCTGTTCCTCGGCGTCCTGTTGCTGAACGACGACCTTCTGCGGAAGACTCAACCCACTGCTGCGCTCGACGCGGCTGCGACGCGGACGCCGGCACGTCTCGAGACACTCCGGATGCGGCTCGCCGGGCTCGTGCTCGCCGTTCACTTCCTCACCACCACGTTCATGTTCTTCGATCCCGCCTTCCCGACGGCGCGACTCCTCGAGCCCTTCCGCATCGCCAACCGTTACGGGCTGTTCGCCGTGATGACGCGCGCACGGTATGAGATCGAATATCAGGGCACGGTCGACGGCGCGACGTGGGTCGCCTACCCCTTCCGCTTCAAGCCGCAGGATCCGAGGAAGGCGCCTGGCATCTACGCCCCCTACCAGCCGCGCTTCGAATGGAACCTCTGGTTCGCCTCACTCGGCACCTGGCAGGGCGATCCCTGGACGTTGAACGTCGCCCAGCGTCTGCTCGACGGCGAACCCGCCGTGCTGACCCTCTTCGCTGGCGATCCGTTCCAAGGACGGAAGCCCATCGCCGTCCGAAGTGTGCTGTGGCGCTACCGGTTCACCACGCGCGCGGAACGCCGCGCCACGGGCGCATGGTGGAGACGCGAGCTGATCGGAGACTACGGGCCAACGGTACCCTGAGGGTTCCCAAAGTTTTACCCCGAGCGTGGGAGGGGGAGGATGGGAGCGAGGGGTCAGATCGCGGCGCCAGGAGTTGACGCTCGAAGCAGCTTCACGACGCGCTTGTAAATAAGGTCTCATGCGGAGGCGCGGAGAAGGAGCAATCACCCTTCTGAAACCTCCGCGACCCGCGTGAACACTCTCTCGTTCGACAGTGCACCGTAGTTGAGTTCTTCACACCCCTTCAGTGCTCACGTCTGCTCCAGCGGAGCTTCACGTAGATCACCGGCAGGATGAAGACGAAGGTCACGACGTTCGCGCCGAGGACGGCGGGGTCGCTGCGCAGCGCGCCGTAAATGGCCCAGAGCGCGACGCCCCCTGTAAAGAGGGCGAGATAGCCCCACGAGAAATCGCCGGCCTCGCGGGTGCGGAGGGTCTTCCATGCCTGGGGGATCCAGCTCGCGGTCGTACCGCAGGCCGCGAGAATGCCGATCAGTGTCGTCGTCCAGAGAGTCATGACAAGATCATAGACATTGAACTACCTCGCGCACCTCTTTCTCGCAGCCGACACGGCAGAATCGCTCATCGGCAACCTCGCCGGCGACTTCGTGAAGGGGCCGCTCCGTGATCACTTCCCGCACGCCATCGCCGACGGTATCCGCAACCATCGCAGGGTCGACGCCTTCACCGACTCGCATCCGGCCGTCGCAGCGTTCCGTCGCGTGCTCGTCCCCGAGCACGGCCACTACGCGCGCGTCATCGCAGATGTGTTCTTCGATCACTTCCTCGTGACGCATTGGAGCGAGTACAGCGACGAGTCACTCGAGGCCTTTCTCGCCCGCGTCTTCGCCACCATCGACCCGCATGTCCATCTCCTTCCCGAACGCCTTGGCAGGGTCTATCCGCGGATGCGCGATGAAGGATGGCTCCGGTCCTACGGCGAGCTGGAAGGGATTCACGCTGCGCTGTACCACCTCTCCTTCCGGCTGTCGCGACAGCCGCGGCTGGAGACTGCGACGCGGCATCTCATCGACTCCCGCGATCAGCTCGAGCCGCTCTTCGCCGAGTTCTTCCCCGACGTCATGGCGATATCATCGCGCTCATGAGCAAGAGCCTGCAGGAGACCTACGCTCCCGATAACAAATGCTTCGGCTGTGGACCCGCCAACGAGAAGGGCCTGCGTATCCGGAGCTTCGAGGAAGGCGATGCCCTGGTCTGCGAATGGCACGCCCAGGCGCACCATCAGGCCTTCGACGGCATCCTGAACGGCGGCATCTGCGGCGCGCTCCTCGACTGCCACAGCAACTGGGCCGCTACGATTCACCTGATGCACAGCGCAGGCGCCAGCACTCCTCCCTGCACCGTCACCGCCGACTTCCACGTCGTCCTGAAGCGGCCGACACCCATCGACGCGCCAATCCACATCCGCGCGAAGGTCATCGAGTCAGCGGCCGATCGCGCCGTCGTCGAGGCCAGTCTCGAGGCAAACGGCAAAGTGACCGCAACCTGTCGCGGCACATTCGTGGCCGTGAAAGAAGGGCATCCCGCGTATCACCGCTGGTGAGAACGCCGGTTGTCAGTTGTCAGTGATCAGCTGAACAGTGCTTTGTCAGCACTCCGTTGCCAGTTCTGCCGCAGTTGGCTCTACAGACAACAGACAACTGACAACTGACAACCGACGACTAAACCGACTACTCCGGCTTCACCCATTGCTCTGCAGCTCGAATAGGATCTCGTCGATGGCATCCGCCGCGGTAGCCACGGGCAGGACGCAGGTGCCTGCGCCGCGATGGCCGCCTCCGCCGAAGCGCGACATCAGCTCGCCGACCGAGGTGTTGCAGGAGCGGTTGAAGATGCTATGTCCGACGGCGGCGACGACGCTGTGGCGCGCCGGTCCCCAGTGCACGCGCAGCGAGACGTTGGCATCGGGGAAGAGCGAGTAGACGAGGAAGCGGTTGCCGGCCGGCAGGCGCTCGATCTCGCGGAGGTCGGTGACGACGACGTTGTTCAGGAGGAAGCTGTTGCGCTTCAACAACCCGCGGAACTCGTTCTGGTCGCTCTGGATGCGCTCCACGCGCTCGCGCACTTCGGGCTGCGCCAGCACTTCCTCGATGGACATCCTCTTCAGCCAGTCCACGAGGCGCAGGAAGTAGTTCTCGAAGTTGCCGAGCCCCGTACGGGAGTCGATGGTATAGCCGAGGAGGATGTAGTCGCGCGGGT
>WNFM01185792.1_pt1 | contig 10640 bp, 8 predicted proteins | sample 5400271 | NCBI WGS metagenome assembly WNFM01 (sample SAMN13153352, study PRJNA577476) | soil metagenome | isolation source: 60 cm saprolite on Douglas fir-dominated hillslope | place: USA:California | collected 2013-09-17 | reverse complement strand
TTCCTTGTGATCTGCAAAAACGAGTCGTTGACGCCCTGCCACACCTTCCTTTGGTTGTGATCCAAGAACACAACCTTTTGTGGTTCAAAAAGACCTGGCCGCCTTTGGGGTTGCCGCAGTCGCTCTATTTGAAGTCTTCCGCAAGAATTCGCAAAATTTCTCCGCGGCAGGTGTCACATCACCCTTTGTGGCGCGGGCGATCCCTACGGACAACACTTCCGTCGTGCCGGTGAGCGGGCGATAGAGCAGGCGTTTGCCAGTCACGAGTTTGAAGACGGTATTCGCCAGAGCAATTCCGCGTCCAGCCTCCACTTCGGTAATCAGTGAACTGGCGCTGTCGCATTCCACCGCGATAAGTGGTTTGGCGGGGATGGAGGCGAACAGGCGGTCAAGATAGTGATCAAACTCGGGGTAGTCTTTTCGGCGGAAAGCGACTAACGGTTCGGCAGCCAACTTTTCCAGCGAGATGGACTTCATCCGAGCGAAGGGATGCATAGCGGTCATCGCGACGCACAACGGGTAAGTGCGCAGCACTTCGAACTGGATGCCTGCCGTCTGGTCGTCGGCAGGTGAAACCATGATGGCGAGTTCCAGCGTGCCGTTTTGCAGTCCCTCAGCCAGCTCGCGCTGCGAAGCATCGTGGAGCAGGACGTTGACATGCGGAAACGCCTTTTGAAACGCGGCCAGAGCGGGCGGCAGTATTTCAACGGTTGGTGAGGGTGAATAGCCGATGTGCAACTCGCCGTAGTGTCCTCGCGCCAACGCGCGCACTTGTTCCACGGATTCTTCGGCCAGCTTTAAGAGGTGTCGGGTTTTCTCCAGGAACAGTTTTCCCTCCGCAGTCAAGGTGACGCCACGCGGACTGCGTCTGAGCAGGTCCACACCGATTTCGTCCTCCAGGTCCTGGACTCGCCGGCTTAGCGCTGGTTGGGCAACGCGCAGTTGCGCGGCCGCCTTGGTGAAATTCAACGCTTCCGCCACAGCCAGGAAATATCGCAGGTGCCGAAGTTCCATCGCCAGGCATTATGCCAAAAAGGCATGGCTGCGCAAGTATCATGGTATTGGGCCAATTAGAGCAAATGAGAGAATCTGGTTCCAGATGGTCACTGAGACCGTGCAAACAGAATAACGAACTAGAGAAAATGATTATGAAAGCGATACGAATTCATCAATACGGCGGGCCAGAGGTTCTGGCGCAAGTGGAAATGCAGCGTCCCGCACCAGGTGCGAACGAAGTCCTCATCAAGGTTCAGGCCGCCTCGGTCAATCCGTTCGACTGGAAAGTGCGGGCCGGCCACATGAAGGATTTTTTTCCACTCACCTTCCCGGCAACGCTTGGGTGGGATGTTTCAGGAACGGTGGAAGAGGCGGGTGCGGCCGTGACTCGATTCAAGCGCGGCGATGAAGTGTATACGCGGCTCGAAGCCGGCGGCGGGTACGCGGAATACGCCGTGGCCGACGAAACCATTGTTGCCAGGAAACCCAGGACATCGGACCATGTGCAGGCGGCAGCCGTTCCCACCGCGGGTCTCACAGCATGGCAGGCGTTGTTTGAAGTGGCGCAGCTACGCGCCGGCCAGAAGGTGTTGATCCACGCCGCGGCCGGAGGTGTTGGCAACTTTGCCGTTCAGTTCGCGAAAGCAAAAGGCGCCTATGTCATTGGAACCGCTTCGTCCAGGAACCAGGCGTTTCTGCGCGAATTGGGGGTAGATAAAGCGGTCGATTATCAGCAGACGCGTTTTGAAGACGTCGTTCGCGATGCGGACGTCGTCCTGGATACAATTGGCAGGGACACTCAGGAGCGTTCGTTCAAAGCGCTCAAGAAAGGCGGCATCTTGGTGTCGATTGTAGAGCCGCCTTCGCAGGAACTGGCTACGAAATACGGAGTTCGCGCGCTGTTCTACGGCGGTCATCCCAGTTCACCCGACCTGGCTGAAATCGCAAGGCTCATTGACTCAGGCAGGGTAAAGACCGTCGTTGAAACTGTCCTTCCCCTGGCGGAAGCCCGGCGCGCTCATGAATTGAGTCAAAGCGGCCATGCGCGCGGCAAAATTGTCTTGAAAGCCGCATGATTTGGAGTTCTTCACACAACACAAAACAATAGAAAGGACAATTCATATGAAAATCGCAACCATCATCGCTCGCAGTCTGCTCGGACTGATCTTCCTCGTGTTCGGCTCGAACATGTTTCTGCACTTCATTCCAATGCCGCCGCCACCGGAAGGCCCGGCGCGTGACTTCATGACGGCGCTCTTTGTCAGTCACTTGCTATATGTCGTTGGGGCGCTGCAAGTCGTTGGCGGTATTCTGCTGCTCACCAGACGCTGGGTGCCGCTAGGTTTGACACTGCTTGGGCCGGTTATCGTAAACATCCTTTGCTTCCACGTCCTGATGGCACCGGCGGGATTGCCGATGGCGATGGTGGTTTCGTTGCTTGCGCTGTTCCTGCTCTGGCGCTACCGCGAACATTTCGCCGGTCTGGTGAAAAACGCCCCCGTAATCTCGGATTTGCCCCGTCAGGCATTTGCGAAGGGAAACGCGGGCGAAACCGCACCAGGCGCATGAATTACAGCCTCCGGTCTGACCCTTCCCGATCATGGCGCCGGCGTGGTTGTCGAAGGCCAACACCTGTGCTTGAAGATGCGCTACAAAAGCAAAGCAGCCGCACCATGACCTCAGCGCTCCTGTTGGGGAAGTTCCGCGATGATTCTAAGCCGCGACAGGAATTCCTGACCGTCATTCAACCCTTCAACCGCTAAACCAAATTCGTCAGCCCGTGTTTCTTGGCTTTCGGCTCTCATAGTAATCGATTATGTCTGCGAGGTCGGTGCCCGCTGCGCCCGGTGAACCAGCATCGACTCGCGTGCAAATATCGGTGAGCACCTGATGAAGAGATACTAGCGTGATACCGCTTGCCTGGATTGCGGCGAGTTCTGCCTCGTATTTGACGACGCCGTGAACGAAATAATCCAACGCGGCTTCGATGCCCGTAAAACCGTGCGGCGTGACTTCTCCGCGAGGATGATATGTCTGCCTATGTCATTGTGCTCCTGCGAGGCAAGCTCCGCGTCCAACTGCTGGTCGGTGAGCTTCTCAACTCTGGAAATGAGAGTGTCTGGCATAAGCGCGATGACACCGAATCATCACGGCGCACAATTCACGACGACCTCGTCGCTGAACAACCGATTTCCTCGTCATTCAGGACATGGACGCATTTGTACTTGCGCAGTTCTGGTTTGGTGGCGACGAGCAAGAGATGGCTGCATAAGAAACCAGGGCGAGCGTCAAAGGGGTTCTACAGACGCCATGGGGCCAACCCCGCCACTGTTCTGCTGTGAGTTTCTTTTCATGTCACCCAACCACCGCTTTGCGGCGGCGGGCTGCGCCGTTCCGGTGATTGCGGCGTCGTGGACGGCGGGCTTTGTCCATTTCCGCAATGAGGTGGGCTTCCACTAAGGCGCGAGGCGAGGCAAAAGCGACGGGGTGCGTCGCTTCGTATTCCGCGACGTCGTTCCACCATTTTTCGGCAGCCGTGAGCTTCGTCTTCATGACAGGAAGATTGCATGTTCACCGGTTACTTCGCAAGTGACTTTTCCTGCTTTTGCAAGTGGTAGCGCAGGATGCGCTGCATCTTTTTTCGGTGGATGACGAAAAGGTCTTTGATCGGTTTTGACTTGAGCACTTTTTCGTAAAACGGCGCGGAACTGGCGGTTGCTTCGCCCCAAAGGGTTTCCATGTTCAGCGAGTCCGCCAAACCCGCGAGCGCGCCCAGTATTCCAGAGCCGAGTCCGCGAATGGGCCTGTTCTCGATGAGGATGCCGGGCCGCACAGCGAGGAAGTCGAGAACAAGGTGATGACACCAAGTGCGGCGGCAATAGGCGAGCGCGAGAAACTTGTAACGCTTGGCCCAATCGGCGGACGCGACCATGAGGAAGGCAAGTTCGGCGCGCTCGTTGCGATTAACAGCGGCGCGCAATTCGCCGAGGCTCGCAACGGTTGCGCCTTCGCGGGTGTAGTAAAACCACCGTTTGGCGGCGAGCGCGGCAAACTCGCCCGCGTCTGACGCCGGAGTCATCTTCCGCCAAGCGCGCACCCGCCGAACTTCCGATTCTGTGGCAAACGCGAATTCAACAGGACGGAATTCGCCTGCGGCTTCGACGTGGAAAATGATTGGCTTCATGCTTTGGTAAACCTGGCCGCATTATGCCGAAAAAGCATGGCAGCGCAAGGAATTCGGTATTGGGCCAATTCAATACGAGGAGGTAAAGGATTTTAAGCAGCTGAGCAACTGTTCACTTAACAACATCAAGATTATGAAAACAAAGAACAATGAGAAACGAATCGCCGTGATCGGCGCAACCGGGCAGCAGGGAGGCGCAGTGGCACGTGCCGTGCAAGCCAGCGGCCAATTCAAGGTGCGCGCTCTGAGCCGTAATCCAGCCTATTTGGGTTCGGATTCGTCGGACCGAATTGCACTCGCAAACAAAATAGCAGGCAGGCAACCGACCAGGTTTTCGACGTGGGCACGCGTGAGTTTCCCTGTAAGGGTGCCTTAATTGCACTTGCCTCCTTGGAATCTGGCAAAAGCCCGCGCTTGGTCTGTCAACAAAGCATTTGACGAAAGCCCGCTGACTCCGTACCGTCAAATCCAGATATGTCTCGAAATGGCCGATCTCTAGAAATACCTGGTCCTATTTTGCGGATTGTCCTTGAGGCACTATCCGGGCGGCTTTCAACTCGCCACTGAGGCACCGGGAACACGAACCATTCGTTTTCGGATCGTCCTTGAATCACTGTTAACGACAGGCCATGAAAAAGCTTTTTATTGGAATCGTCATAGTTTTGATCGTGGTATCGGGGCTGGGGGGGATCAAGGCGCTGCAGTTTAAAGCGTTGGCGGCGGCGGGCAAGAACTTTACGCCACCGCCGGAAACGGTTTCTTCCGCAGTGGTGCGCGAAGAAAAGTGGCAGGGGACCCTGGCGGCGATCGGCTCAATCACCGCCGTTCAGGGCGTCACGATCACGCCCGAGCTGGCCGGCACGGTACGGGAAATTGCCTTCGAGTCGGGAGCAATTGTTGCAAAAGGGGACTTGTTGATCCGGCTGGACACATCCTCGGAGGAAGCGCAATTGCGCTCGCTGGAGGCCCAGGCCCAATGGGCCAAAGTCAGCCTGGATCGCCAAAGCACGCTTAGAGCCAACGAATTGGTGTCGCAATCAGACTATGATTCGGCAGACGCAGCCTGGAAACAAGCCGTGGCAAACGCCGACGCCGTCCGGGCAACAATCGGAAAAAAGACCTTGCGCGCACCTTTTGCCGGGCGACTGGGCATTCGCCAGATCAATCTCGGCCAATACCTCGACGCCGGAAAGCCCGTCGTCTCTCTCCAGTCGCTTACGCCTGTGTACGCCGATTTCTCCCTCCCGCAGCAGGACCTGGGGCAGATCAGGCCGGCGATGCGGGTGCGAGTCAACGTGGACACTTATCCCGGACGCGGATTTGACGGGACGCTGCTGGCGATCAATCCTGATCTCGATCCGGCAACCCGAAGCGTCGGACTGCGGGCGAGCTTCGAGAATGCCGACCAGGCGCTCCGGCCGGGCATGTATGCGAAAGTGGAATTATTCCTGCCTGTGGAGCATCCAATTCTTGTGATTCCGGCGACATCAGTTTTGAGCGCACCATTTGGCGATTCGGTTTACGTCATCGAAGCCAAGCCCGGCAAGGATGGACAGCAAGGAGGATTGTCGGTGCGGCAGCAGTTTGTGAAAACCGGCCAGACTCGTGGCGATCTGATTACCGTCGAGTCGGGACTCAAACCGGGCGAGCGTGTGGCCAGCGCCGGGGTGTTCAAACTCCGCAACGGGATGGCCGTAACCGAGAACAACGAGCTGGTGCCGAAGTCCGAAAAGAGTCCGCACCCGCCCGATGCCTGACTCAGCCGAACCGCGCGCAAAAATGAAATCGTTCACCGACATATTCATACGCCGGCCTGTCCTGGCGATCGTGGTGAACCTGGTCATCCTGATCGCCGGGTTCCAGGCGATCCGCTCCGTGAACGTCCGCCAGTATCCGCGCAGCGAAAATGCTGCTGTCACGGTCACCACGATTTACGTCGGCGCCAGCAGCGATCTGGTGCGCGGCTTCATCACCACTCCTCTCGAGCGGGTCATCGCGGCGGCCGACGGGATAGACTACCTCGAATCAAGCAGCGCGTTGGGCGTTTCCACCATTACCATCCGGCTCAAGCTCAATTACGATGCGAACAAGGCCCTGGCCGAGATCAGCTCGAAGGTGGACCAGGTGCGCAATGATCTGCCGCCCGAGGCCCAGGTACCGGTAATCAATATTGAATCGGCCGACTCGCGGTTCGCCGCCGCGTATCTGAGCTTCACGTCGGATATTCTTGAAGCGAATCAAATCACGGACTACCTGGTTCGTGTCGTCCAGCCTCGGCTCACGGCGCTGGAGGGGGTTCAGCGCGCGGATATACTCGGCGGGCGCACCTTTGCGATGCGCATCTGGCTCAAGCCGGACCGGATGGCGGCCTTCAATCTTAACCCAGCCCAGGTGCGGGACGCCCTGGCGGCCAATAACTTTCTTTCCGCCATCGGTCATACCAAGGGGTCGCTGGTCCAGGTCAACCTCAGCGCCAATACTGACCTGCGCTCGATCGAAGAGTTTCGCAACCTCGTCGTGCGCCAGTCCGGCGACAAGCTTGTGCGTTTGAGCGACGTAGCGAATGTCGAGCTCGGCGCCGAGGATTATGAATCCGACGTGCGTTTCTCCGGGGAGCGTGCCGTCTTCATGGGTGTGTGGGTTCTCCCCAACGCCAATTCGCTGGACGTTATCAAACGCGTCCGCGCCGAAATGACGTTGATCGCAAGCGAGCTTCCGACGGGCCTGACGGGCAAGATCGCCTACGACGCGACCAAATACATTGATGCCGCGATCAACGAGGTGCTCAAGACCCTCACAGAAACGCTGATTATCGTTGCGATCGTCATTTTTCTCTTTCTGGGATCTTTCCGATCGGTCCTGGTTCCTCTGGTGGCGATTCCTATTTCGCTGATCGGCGGTGTGTTTCTGATGCAAGTATTCGGGTTTACGCTGAATTTGCTGACCCTGCTTGCCATCGTGCTCTCGGTCGGATTGGTGGTGGATGACGCCATTGTCATAGTCGAAAATGTCGAACGCCATGTGCGAGCAGGCAAGGACCCACTGGGTGCCGCGCTGCTGGGAGCGCGCGAGTTGGTCAGCCCGGTAATCGCGATGACCATCACCCTTGCTGCCGTGTACGCGCCCATCGGCTTGCAAGGCGGTCTGACGGGCTCCCTGTTCCGCGAATTCGCATTCACGCTGGCGGGTGCCGTTTTCATTTCCGGCGTGGTCGCGCTGACTCTTTCGCCAGTGATGTCCTCAAGACTGCTCGATGCCGAGCACCAAAATCGCGGTCTGACGGGCCACATCAACCGGATTTTCGATCGTCTGCGGCGTGCCTACGGGCGGGTGCTGGATGCGACCCTCTCCGCGCGGCCAGCCGTTTACACCGTTTGGATCGCATTGAGCCTTCTGACCATCCCCATGTTCACGCTGGCGCCGCGCGAATTGGCGCCGCCGGAGGACCAGAGCATAGTGTTCGGGATCGTCGAATCTCCCGCCGATGCGACCATAGACCAGACCTCTTTCTACGCCCACGCTTTAAATGACGAACTGATGAAGGTGCCCGAGCAGGCGCAAACCTTTCAGCTTACTTTCCAGGACCGCGCATTTTCGGGACTTGTGCTCAAGCCCTGGGAACAGCGCGAGCGCAGCGTTTTTCAGGTGACGCCCGAAGTGCAAGCTAAGGTGGGCCGGATCCCCGGCATCCGGGCATTTGTGGCTACGCCGCCATCCCTTCCCGGCGGCGGTCAATTTCCGGTCGAGGTCGTCATCGCTTCGACCGCCGAACCAGAGGTGATCCTGAACTTCGCCCGCGATTTACAAATGAAGGCCGCCGCCAGCGGCATGTTTTCATTCCCGCCGCAGATTGATACCAAAGTGGATCAGCCCGAAATGGAGCTGGTGATGGACCGGGACAAAGTCGCCTCGCTGGGCTTGAATATGGCTGCGGTTGGGTCGGATTTGAGCACCCTGGTGGGTGGCAATTTCGTCAACCGCTTTAATTTTGGGGGGCGCAGCTACAAAGTCATTCCCCAACTGCAACGCGTCGAGAGACTAAACGCCAGCCAGTTGCAGGACACGTATGTGAAGGGACCGAACGGTCAGACCATCCCGCTGAGCACGTTTGCCACTTTGAAAAAGAAAGCGGGGCCGCGCGCCATGAATCGGTTCCAGCAATTCAACGCGGTCAAGCTCAGCGGCGTAAACGTTCGACCCCTCGATCAAGCCCTGGGATTTCTCGAGGACGAAGCCGCCAAGCTGCTGCCAAAGGGCTACAAACTGGATTACACCGGTGAATCGCGCCAATTGCGCGTGGAGGGGGCGAAGTTCCTGCCGGCATTTCTGCTCGCGCTCATATTGATCTTCCTCGTGCTGGCAGCCCAATTCAATAGCTTCCGTGATCCATTCATCATCATTCTCGGTTCGGTTCCTCTCGCCATGTTCGGCGCGCTCACGTTTAGCTTTCTGAAAATGCCGGGCCAGGGCATGCCCTTCTTCACCAATGGATGGACCACGACCTTGAATATTTATTCACAGGTCGGCCTGGTCACGCTCGTAGGCCTGGTGTCCAAAAACGGCATTCTCATCGTCGAATTTGCCAATGCTCTGCAACGGCAAGGCCTGAGCCGGCTTCAGGCCGCGCGCGAAGCCGCGCTGGTGAGACTCCGGCCGGTCCTCATGACCAGTGTCGCCACCGTTTGCGGCCATTTCCCGCTGACGCTGGTGAGCGGCGCGGGAGCTGCCGCGCGCAACTCGATCGGCATTACCGTCGTGTCCGGCATGGCCATCGGCACGATTTTTACTCTGCTCGTCATCCCCAGCATTTACGTCCTGATTGCCAAACAACATGCCGGTGAAGAAATCGGCAAACTGGTTCTGGACGAACGTCCCTCCTCTGAAAACAGCGGCTCCGATATCGCCCTGGAGCCCGCCGTGGCCAAGTGAAAGACGGATCCTGAGCGAAGGGTTCAGTACCATAGTAAATCCTTTTCCGGAGACACAACCCAATATTCTGCCGCGAGAGGCGTCTGTCCGCGCTCTGGCCTACTGAACGTCGCCTGCTTTCTCCTGGAACTAATGCGTCGGCAAGCAACCCAGTTGAAAAGCAAATGTTGAATGTTGAGACGTAGCCCTTTTGGCTTACCGTTCATGACAAAAGGCTTTCTTGACCGCAAAGCCTAAGCAGCTTAGTTTCTGCGACATGGTCAGCCACGTCACTCGGAAGAGAAAAGAGGCTTCGGTTTGCACGGCCGGAGAAACGCCCGTGGTGATGACAGACCGGGAGCGGTTCCGGCTGCGGTTTGGGCCCTATGAGCCGCCCCGGACGGATTTCGGGCGATGGCTGAAGTGCGAGATGAGAGGCAAGGTCAAGGTGGGCCGCTTCAGCCACGGGCCAATCCCATGGCCGCGGAAGTGGCGGACTAATTCGCTGATTTTGTGCGGGGACTTGGCGCGGGCGGTGAAAAAAGAAGCGGTGCAGGCTGTGGCGTGGCATTGGGGAGTGTGCAAGGGAATGGTGCGGGTGTGGCGGCGCGCATTGGGCGTGCCGGAGTTCACGGAAGGCACCCGGCAATTAAGCAAACTTTATCTTCCGCATCGCCTGCGCGCCAAAGCAGAGGTAATGCAAACACTGGCCCGCCGGCCACCTCGCCAGAGACGCGTCGATCAAACCTCATGCTTTAGCTCAACGGTTCGGAGCCGACAGCGTAAAGAACAAATCAAGCGAAATGGGCTAGGGCGGCATTCGGCAAGACTCTGGACGCCCGAAGAGGATCGGCTGCTGGGAAACGACACCGATGCGGCCATTGCCAAACGCATTAACCGCACGCTAAACGCGGTCCGGAGCCGCAGAGGAACTCTGGGCCTGCCGCCGGTGCCGAGGAAAAAGCCGTGGCGCGCCAGTGAAGTCGAGTTGGTGGGTCTGCTCGATGATGCGGAGGTTGCGAAGCAAACCGGTCGCTCTCTCAAATCGGTCGAAGCAAAGCGCCTCGAACTGGGCAAGCCGAAGCTGCACTCGAAATGCCGCCCGTGGTCCCGCCGGGAGTTGGAAGGGCTGGGCAAAATACCCGACGCAGAACTGGCGCGACGAACCGGGCGCACCCTGCGCGCGATTCGAAGCCGGCGAGTCGCAGCGCGATTGTTCAGGCGCGAGGTCCAGAACTGGTCGGCGGCGGAAGTGGCACGGCTGGGCACTGCCTCGGACGCGGAGATTGCGCGGCGCCTCGGCCGAACGCTTACCTGCGTGGCCATCGCGCGGCGCGCACGCGGAATCGCCAACTATCGCCCGGTTGCGACGCAGAAGAAATGGACACCGGAAGAGGATCGCCTGCTGGGCGCCATGCGTGACGAGCAGGTGGCGGAGCGTCTTGGCCGGCCAATCGGCTCGGTCAAGCAGCGGCGTCTCAAGCTGGGCCGGCCGATGCCGGCATCGAAGGTGAGGCCGTGGACTGAGCAAGAGATGAGACTCTTCGGTCAA
>WNFM01282314.1_pt2 | contig 10645 bp, 3 predicted proteins | sample 5400271 | NCBI WGS metagenome assembly WNFM01 (sample SAMN13153352, study PRJNA577476) | soil metagenome | isolation source: 60 cm saprolite on Douglas fir-dominated hillslope | place: USA:California | collected 2013-09-17 | reverse complement strand
CCGCGGCAATTCTCCTTGTTGCCGCGCTGCCCGCGCACGCCCAGCCGAAGGCGAGCGAGCCGGTGAAGACCACCCTGGAAGCGCGCAAGGTCGTCCTCGCCGCCGATGGCCGCGAGAGCTTCGCGCCCGCCGACTTCGCGCGGCCCGGCGACGTGATCGAGTACGCGGCCACGTATCGCAACACCACGCGCGAGGCGGTGCGCAACCTCGAGGCGACATTGCCGATTCCCGTGCACACGGAATTCGTGGCGGGGAGCGCGCGCCCGGCCGCAGTGCGGGCGAGCCTCGATGCGCGTGAATTCGCCGCGCCGCCGCTCAAGCGCACGGCGGTGGCCGATGGCCGCGAGACGATCGAGATCGTGCCGTACCGCGAGTACCGGTTCCTGCGCTGGCAGCCGGTGCACCTCGGGCCCGAGGCGTCGATGACCTTCACGGCGCGGGTGAGGGTGCTCGAGTGAGGAATCTCCGCGCGTTCATCCTCGCCGGCGCGGTCGCTGTCTTCGCGCCGGTATTCGCGCACGCGGCGCCCGCCGCGGGAACGGTGATCGGCAACCAGGCCACGGCGACCTACAACGACGCGGGCGGCACCTCGCGCACCGCCACCTCGAACCTGGTGCAGACCACGGTGACGCAGGTGAAGACCTTCACGCTCACCGCCAACGGCGCACGCACCGCCGCGCCGGGCCAGACGGTGTATTACCCGCACATCATCACCAATACCGGCAACGGCACCGACACCTACACGCTGAACCCGCCCACCTCGACCAGCTTCGGCGCGGGCCCGCATGTGTCGCTCGCCTATTACCTCGACGCGAACGGCGACGGCATACCGGACAACGCGGCACCCATCTCGACTTCCGGCGCGCTCGCCGCGGGCGGCATCTTCCGCTTCGTGGTCGCGGGGACGGTGCCGGCGGGTGCCGCGAGCGGCAGCACCGCCTCCATCGGCGTCTCGGTCACCGACACGACGCCCACCACGCTTGCGAACACCGACACCACGACGGTCGCCAACTCGGTGATCACTGTGACCAAGTCGCTCGCGCCCGCTAGCGGCACCTCGCCCTCGGGCCCGGTGACGGTGACGCTCTCCTATACGAATACCGGCACCGCCGCGGCATCGAGCGTGCAGCTCACCGACGTGCTGAGCGCGAACCTCACCTACGTCGCGGGCTCGGGGCGCTGGAGCGTTTCCGGCGCGGCCGCGCTCACCGACGCCAACGATGGCACCGAGCAGGCGGTGGCGTTCCCGCCGGGCATCGATTTCCGCTCGTCGCCGGGCGCCGGCGCGACCGTGACCGCCTCGATCCCCACGGTGCCGGCGGGCGCGTCGGGAAGCGTCACCTTCCAGGTGAACGTCAACGCGAATCTCGCGCCGCAGACGATCAACAACACCGCTCAATACCAGACGAGCTCGCAGCTTTCGACCAACACCAACACCGCGAGCTTCCAGGTGCTGCAGGGCGCGGCGGTGGTGGCCAACGGCTCGGGCACGCAATCGGCCAATGGAATCGGCGAGCCGGTGAGCATCGCGACTGCGGCGGCGGGCTCGACCTTCAGCTTCAACAACTACGTGTGGAACCGCGGCAACGGCACCGACACCTTCGACATGACGGTCACGTCGAACGGTTTCCCGGCCGGCACCACGGTCGGCTTCTTCCAGCAGGACGGCGCGAGCCCGCTCATCAACAGCGGCGGCGCGGCCGCGCCCGACACCGGGCCGATCCCCGGCGTGGGCCAGCCGTGCCCCGCGCCCTTCGTGAGCGACACCACCGTCTCGCCCGCGGTCTGCGGCGCGCGTGTCGTGGTGCGCGTGACGCTGCCCGCCAACGCGCCCAATGCCGCGTATTCGATCGTGAAGCGCGCCACGTCGGTCTTCAACAACGCGGTATTCGACGAGGTCACCGACACGCTCGCCGCGGTCGCGGCCAACACGGTGGACGTGACCAACGACCGAGCCGCGCCCCCGGCCGGCACCGCGGTGGCCGCCGACGGCCTGGGCCCGACGACCACGACGGTGATCCGCACCAACGCCGTGACGCCGGGTGCCGCCGCCATCGCGACTCGATTTCGTGTTTGGGTCACCAACAGCGGCGCGGTCGCCGACGATTTCAACCTCGCGGCGGTGCTCGCCGCGTCGACGGCGCCCGGCGTGACGCCTCCAACGCTGCCCGCGGGCTGGTCCGTGGTGTTGCGCGCCGACGCTTCCGGCGCGCCGGCCGACTGCACCGCGGTGGGCGCGCCGCTCACCGCGACGGGACCCATCGCCGCGGGCGCCGCGCGCCTGGTGTGCGCGGAAGTGAGCGTGCCGCCGCTCGCGAGCGTCACCTTCGGCAACTACGACTTCGATTTCAGCGCGGCCTCGGCGACCAACCCGGCGGTCACCGACTCCGTGCGCGATCGCGTGGCCGTCCTCGCGACGCGCAACATGACGCTCACGCCCGACAACGTGTCGCAGACCTTCGCCAACGGCTCGATCGTCTACGTGCACTCGCTCGCCAACCTCGGCAACGGCGTCGACACGGCGAACTTCCCCGCGGGCTGCCTCACCGACACGCGCGCCGGGTGGACTTCGGCCGCGTTCGTCGACGCCAACGCCAACGGCAGCTCAATCCCGGCCAGGCGCGCGCGATCTTCGTGCGCGTGACCGCACCCGCCGCGGCATTGCCCACCGACCCGGCCGACGTGACCACGATCGGCGCAACCTACGCGAGCCCGATCCAGGCGACCGACACCACGTCGATCACCGCCGGCCTCATGGTGGTGAAGGAGCAGCAGGCGCTCGGCATCGCCGGTTGCGCCAACAACAATGCGTCCGCGGGCGGCTACACCCAGGGCGCGATCGCCGCGGGCACGAACACCGTGCCGAGCGCGTGCATCGCGTATCGCATCACCACCACCAACATCTCGTCCGCGCCGATCTCCACCGTCGTCGTGAACGACGGGGTGCCCGCCAACACCCGGATCCGTTATGCGTGCAGCGGCAACGGCGCCTCGACCCCGTCGAGCACCGCGGGCGCGATCGCCGGCACCACACCCGCCGACGGCGCCGCCGGAACGGTGAGCGCGAACGTGGGCACGCTCAACGCGGGGCAGTCCGCGGTGGTCTATTTCTGCGTGCGCATCGATGCGGTGTCCGCGGGCACCGCGATCACCAACCAGGCTTTCGACACCGGAACGCAAGCGGGAAACAATACCTCGGTCAGCTCGAACACCGTGATCGCCGCGGTGGGCTCTCCCGCCGGCACCACGGTGGGCGGCGCTCTCCAGCAGAGCAACCACGTCTTCGCGCTGCCGGGCACCACGGTCAACCTGCCGCACACGCTCACCAATACCGGCTCGGCGATCGACACCTTCTCGATCACCGTGACCGACCTCGCCGGCGGGTGGAGCATGAATGCCGTGCTGCTGCCCGACGCCAATGGCGACGGCCAGCCGGATAGCAACACGCCGCTCTCGGGGCCGTTCGTTCTCGCGCCGGGCCAGGTGCTGCACTTCGTCGCGCGCCTCAACGTTCCGGTGAGCGGCTTCACCTCGAACGATGCACGCGCGCGCATCGACGCGGCGAGCACCGGCGGCGCGGTCGTGGCCCCCGTCACCGACACGGTGTCGCTGCTGGACAACTCGCCGCGCGATTGCGCCGTGGCCGGCAAGTCGCTTTCGCGCATCAACGGGCCGTCGCCCCTGCCGGTGGTCACCGTGACCATCGCCTACTCGCCCTGCGACAAGGCGCGCTCCAAGCTCTTCATCGCAGACAAGCTCCCCGCGGGCATGCGCTATATCGCCGGCAGCGGGCGCTGGAGCGGCACCGGCACGGCGGCACTTTCCGATGGCGTCACCGGCACCGACCGCGAGGGCACGGGCTCGACGCAGATCGCCTACGACTGGAACGTGAGCGCGCCCGGCACGGTGACCGCGTGGATCTACAACATTCCGGCCAATAGCCAGGGCTCGGTCACCTTCAACGTCGCCATCGAGCCCGGCATCGCCATCGGCACCGAGGTGGTGAATACCGCCGAGTACAACTACTACAGCGCGTCGGGCTCCTACGAGCTGCGCCAGTTCACCAGCGCCACGTACACGGTGGACGGCACGATCGACCTGCGCCTTACCGGCGCGCGCGTGCCGACCGCCAACCCCGGCACCACGGTCACGTTCACCAACGTCCTCACCAACCTCGGCACCATCACCGACACCTTCGACATCACGCTCTCCGGCAGCACCTTCCCCGCGGGCACGGTGATCACGCTCTTCAAGGCCGACGGCGTGACGCCGCTCGCCGACACCGACGGCAACGGCAGCGCGGATTCCGGGCCGCTCGCCCCCGGCGCGAGCTACAACATCGTGGTCAAGGTGGCGCTCCCCGAGACCACGCCGGCGGGCCCGTACAAAGTGAGCAAGACGGCGCGCTCGGCCGCCTCGCCGACCCGCTTCGTGACCGTCGACGACAACGTCGACGCCGTGGCGCAGGCCTGCCGCGTGGCGCTCGACCCCGACAACCAGGCGCTGATCGGCCGCGGCCAGCACGTGACCTATACGCACTACCTCACCAATCGCGGCAACTGCCAGGAGACGGTGCGCGCGATGGTGGACTACCTCGGCGACAGCAAGCCGGGTTGGACCTCCGCCGCCTACATCGACAACAAGGTTGCCGGCCGCGGCTCGCTCCCCGGCGTGGTGGATGCGACCGATATGCGCGTCGTCCAGGGTTGGTCGCAGGTGCTGGCCCCCGGCGAGAGCTTGCGCGTGCTGGTGGATGTGCATGCGCCGGGCTCCGAGCCGATCGCGAAAGCCGCGCGCACCAAGCAGATCGTCGATTCCGACGTGACCACGCTCGTCATCAGCGGCGCCACCACGGGACCGCTCGTGGTGCGCGACACCACGTTGATCGACGGCCAGGACATCCCCGGCCAGCCCGACAACGCCATCCGCAATTTCACCGACTCCAGCTATACGACGGCGACGATCTGGGCGGTGGTGGGCCACGACCTCTTCATCCGCGCCGACGCGGCCGCGTGCAACGCCGACCCCGCCGCGATCGACTCGCGCACCGTCGTCATCACCGGGCCCAACGGCGAGCGCGAGGAAGCGATCGCGCGCGAGACCGGCGCCGATACCGGCGTGTTCGTGATTGCCGCGCTGCACGTGCGCGCACCGCCCGTGGTTGCCGGCGACGGCATCGTCGAGGGCTCGGCCAACGACGTCTTCGAGTTCGAGATCCTGGGCTGCGGGCGGCGCATCGCCAACGTGGTGACGCTGATGAACCCGGTGAGCGTGGTGTTCGACAGCGTCACCGACGAGCCGATCGCCGGCGCCACGGTGACGCTCGTCGCGGCTTCGGGCGGCCGATGCGGCACGGCCGAAGTCATGGCGCCGGTGACCACGGGCAGCGACGGGCGCTTCGCGTTCCCCGCCGCGGCCGGCGACTATTGCCTCGCCGTGCATGCACCCAACGGCTATCGCTTCCCCTCGACGGTCACCTATCCGCACCTGCCGCCCGATCGCAACCTGAACGTGAGCGGACTCGCGAGCGGCGGCTCCTACGGCAACTTGTTCCACGTCGCCGCGGGCGGCGTGGTGGTGGACATTCCGCTCGACGGCGTGGCCCAGGACGGGCTCTTCGTGCAGAAGGAGGCCTCGCGCCAGGTGGCCGAGCTGGGCGACTTCGTCGATTACACGGTGCGCGTGCGTAACGGCACCGGCAACGTCCTCGATCGCGCCAACGTGGTGCTCGCCGACACGCTTCCCGCGGGCTTCGCCTACGTGAAGGGAACGGCGCGCCGCGACGGCGTCGCGATCGCCGACCCGGTGGGCGGAAGCGGTCCGGGCCTCGCGCTCGCGCTGGGACACCTCGAGCGCGATGCGCAGGTGACGATCACCTATCGCGTGCGCATCGGCCCCGGCGCCCTGCAGGGCGACGGCGTCAACCGGGTGCAGGCGAGCTATTCCGTGGCGGGAACCACCACCGTTTCCAACATCGCCGCCGTGAAAGTGCGCGTGACGGGCGGGGTCTTCAGCGACAAGGGCTTCATCCTCGGCAAGGTGTTCATGGACTGCAACGCGAACGGCGTCCAGGACCGCGGCGAGGAGGGCGTGCCGGGCGTGCGCGTGGTCCTCGAGGACGGCACCTACATCGTCACCGACGGCGGCGGCAAGTTCAGCTTCTATGGAATCTCCAACCGCACGCACGTCGTGAAGGTGGACCGCACCTCTCTGCCGCCGGGCGCGAAGCTCGCCGCGATCAGCGCGCGCCACCTGGGCGATGGGGCGAGCCGCATCGTCGACTTGAAGGCGGGCGAGATGGCGCGCGCCGATTTCGCCGTCGCGGGTTGCGACGAGGCGGTGGTGGGCGAAGTCAAGAAGCGCGCGCTCGCCGCGGCCCGCTCCGACGAGCTGGGCGCATTGGCCGGCGCGCAGCTCCTCACCGAGACGCGCGCGATCACCGACGTGAAGTCGCTGCCGGCGAGCGGCGTGGTGGAGCTCGCTCCCGCCAACGGCATGCCGGGCGCGCCGTCCACGGCGGCACCGGGCGCCGCGGGATTTACGGCGGTGGCTCCCAGCGTGACGCCGAAGGTGCCGACGCCCGCGCCGGACGTGAAGGCCGCCGTGCTCTCGGCGCTCCCGCAGGCGCCGCAAGCCAGGGCCAGCGTGCCGCTCGAAGATGTCGTCCCCACGTTCGCCGACAACGAGCTCGCCTTCGTCGAGCTCAGCGACGGACAGACCCTCGCCTACGCGCAAACGAACGTGCGTGTGAAGGGCGCCGCGGGAACGACCTTCAAGCTCACCGTGAACGGAACCGAAGTCGCCGAGCGGCGCGTGGGCAAGCGCTCGGTGCTCGCCGACAAGCAGGTGCAGGCCTGGGAATACGTGGGCGTGGAACTGAAGCCCGGCGAGAACACGCTCGTGGTCGCGCAGGTCGATGCCTTCGGCAACGAGCGCGGCAGCCGCACCCTGCGCGTGGTGGCGCCGGATCGCCTCGCGAAGATCGTCCTCGACGTGCCCGCCGCGGGCGGCATCGCCGACGGCAAGACCGCGGTGAAAGTGATCGTGAAGCTCACCGACGCGAAGGGCACGCCGGTGACCGTGCGCACCGCGCTCACGCTCGAAGCCACGCGCGGGCGCTGGGACGCCGAGGACCTCGACCCGCGCGAGCCCGGCCTGCAGGTCTTCGTCGAGGGCGGCCGCGGCGAATTCCTGCTGCTGCCGCCGCTCGAGCCGGGCGAGAGCCAGGTGTACGCCTCGAGCGGCGAATTCAAGGCGCAGGCGCGCCTCGACTTCCTTCCCGAGCTGCGCAGCATGATCGCCGCCGGCGTGATCGAGGGCATCGTCAACCTGCGCAACGTGAATACGCGCGCCCTGGTGCCGGCGCGCGCCTCCGACGCCTTCGAGCAGGAGCTCTCGCACCTGTCGCGCGACTGGAACGCCGGAAAGAGCGACGCGGGCGTGCGCGCCGCGTTTTACCTCAAAGGAAAGATCAAGGGCGAGTATCTCCTCACCGCGGCCTACGATTCCGACAAGGACACGAAGGAGCGCCTGTTCCGCGACATCCAGCCCGACGAGTTCTACCCGGTGTACGGGGACTCCGCGGTGCGCGGCTTCGACGCGCAGTCGACCTCGAAGCTCTACGTGCGCGTCGACAACAAGCGCTCCTACCTGCTGTGGGGCGACTTCACCACCAATTCCAACTCGGAGCTGCGCAAGCTCACCAACTACAACCGCTCGCTCACCGGCTTGCGGCAGCACTACGAGAACGACCGCGTGGCGGTGAACGCCTTCGCCAGCCGCGACACGTCGCGCCAGGTGATCGAGGAGCTGCGCGCCAACGGCACCTCGGGCCCGTTCCAGCTCAACACCCAGGGCGCGCTCGTCAACAGCGAGAAGGTCGAGATCGTCACGCGCGACCGCAACCAGCCCGCCATCATCCTGTCGAGCGTGCCGCAGGCGCGCTTCGCCGACTACGAGATCGAGGTCCTCACCGGGAGGATCCTCTTCAAGGCGCCGGTGTCGAGCGTCGACCGCGACCTGAACCCCGTCTCCATTCGCGTCACCTACGAAGTCGACCAGGGCGGCGAGCAGTTCTGGGTGGTGGGCGTCGACGGCCAGGTGAAGGTCACCGACCGCGTGCAGGTGGGCGGGATCTACGTGAAGGACAAGAACCCGCTCGCACCCTTCACGCTCGCCGGCGCCAACTTCGCGGTGAAGCTGGGCGAGAGCACCTTCGTGATCGGCGAGGTCGCGCGGAGCGAAAGCGGCGTCGACGCGCTGAAGGGCGATGCGGCCCGGATCGAGGTGAAGCACGACTCCACCAACCTCAAGGCGCAGGCGTTCGTCGCCAAGACCGACCGCGGCTTCGACAACCCCGGCGCCTACCTCACGCAGGGCCGGGGTGAAGCGGGCGGCCGTCTCGACTACAAGCTCTCCGATCGCACCACCATCAAGGCCGAGGCGCTGCGCACCGAGGACCAGGTGAGCGGCGCGGTGCGTGACGGCGTCGCGCTCTCGGTGCACTACCAGATCGCCAAGCGCCTTTCGTTCGAGCTGGGGCTTCGCCACGCCGCGGAGAAGGGCAACGCCGCGGTGTCTCCCATCCCGCAGGTGCAGGGCGAGCCCGCGCCGCAGCCCATGCCCGCGGAAGTGACCACGGTGCGCGGGCGCGTCACCGGCGAAGTGCCGGGCGTCGAGGGCGCGTCGCTCTACGGCGAAGTGGAGATGGACGTGCAGGACGCCGATCGCAAGGTGGTCGCGGTGGGCGGCGAATACACCATCAAGGGCAAGGGCCGCATCTACGCGCGCCACGAATTCATCTCGTCGATCACCGGCCCCTACGGCCTGAACCAGAGCGAGCGCCAGAACACCACCGCGGTCGGCATCGACACCGAGTACATGAAGGACGGGCGCGTCTTCAGCGAATACCGCATCCGCGACGCGATGGGCGGCGGCGACGTCGAGGCCGCGCTCGGCTTGAAGAACCTGTGGTCGATCGCCCCGGGCGTGCGCCTGGGCACCTCCTTCGAGCGCGTCGAGGCGCTCGCGGGCACCGGGCAGAACGAGAACACCGCGCTCGCCCTCGCGCTCGAGTACACCGGCAGCCCCGTGTGGAAGGGCAGTACGCGCCTGGAACTGCGCAAGGGCCACACGCAGGATTCCCTTCTCTTCACGGCGGGCCTGGCCGCGCGCATCGACGCCGACTGGACCGCGCTCGCGCGGAACGCCTACAGCCTCACGCGCACCGACGGCGCGGGCGACAAGGTGATCGAGCGCATGCAGGCCGGCATGGCGTGGCGCGATAGCGCGACGAACAAATGGAACATGCTCGCGCGGGTCGAGCACCGCCTCGAATCCGATCAGTCCGCCCCCGGCCTCGACCTGCGCACCTCCACGCAGATCTTCTCGATGCACGGCGACTGGCAGCTCGCGCGCCCGTTCCTCGTCACCGGGCGCTACGCCGCGAAATGGGCGAGCGACAAGTCGAACGGCCTCGCGACGAAATCGCGCGCCCAGGCCCTCGGCGCGCGCGCCACGTGGGAATTCAAGCCCAAGTGGGACGTGGGTCTGGTCTCGTCGGTCCTCTTCGGCGAGGGCACGCGCTCCAAGCAGTACGGCGTGGGCGTGGAGCTCGGCTATCTCGTCGCGCAGAACCTGTGGGTCTCGGCGGGCTACAACGTGTTCGGGTATAAAGATGCGGACATGGCGGGCGCCGACTACACTGCGCGCGGGCCGTATGTGCGCCTGCGCTACAAGTTCGACGAGTCCCTGCTCGGAGCGTCGCCGGAGCCCGCACGATGAGCGCGCGCCTCTTCCTGCGCCGCCTCGCCTTCCTCGCGCTCCTGCCGCTGGTGCTCGCCGCGGGCGCGGCGCAGGCCGCCTTCACCTTCGTGAGCGTGAGCTCGTCCACGTTCTACACGGACACGAGCGTCACGCCCAACCTCACCTGCAACTACCAGGGCTTCGCCATCACCAGCAGCACGGCGGTGGCCGACGGCTGGGCGCGCATCAGCGGCTTCTCGGCCTCGTTGAGCCTGGGCGGCGGCGACGACGGCATCATGCACCTGGGGAGCTTCACCGCCGGGCAGACCAAGTACGCGTACTTCTATGTGTGCTCGTCTTTCACCGGGGGGACCCAGGCGGGCGAGGGCTACACCGTCTCGATGTTCGACCGCAATCCCACGCTCGCGGGCGCGGTAAGCCTCGGCAGCCAGGCGTTCTCCGTGAGCCTCGACAACACGGTGATCCAGGCGGCGCAGAACTCGGTCTCGGTGATCTTCGCCGGGCCCAACCCCGCGGTCCTCGGGGGCACCATCACCATGACCGTGGAGGGCGATACCGGCACCATCGGCAACGCGCCCGGACCCAACGGGCCGCTCGTCTTCACACCGGCGGCCTATTCCAACTGGAACGCGTCGGCCTACGAGCTCTATGCGGTCAACATCACGCTCTCCGGGGGCAACGGCGGCTCGTTCGACAACACGCTGGTGCTCACCTCGCTGCCCGCATCCTCGACCACGCACTACGTGGTGACCTATTCGTTCCGGGCGATCGGCTCGACCACGACATCGACCACGCTTTCGCCGATCGGCTATCTCGCGAGCGGGACGCAGATCAAGCATACGAGCACGACCAACGGAGTCTATGGCACCGCCTTGCTGCC
>WNFM01185538.1_pt3 | contig 10645 bp, 2 predicted proteins | sample 5400271 | NCBI WGS metagenome assembly WNFM01 (sample SAMN13153352, study PRJNA577476) | soil metagenome | isolation source: 60 cm saprolite on Douglas fir-dominated hillslope | place: USA:California | collected 2013-09-17 | reverse complement strand
CGACATGGGCATCTGGGACGGCAACGGGAAAAAGTATTATCCCCTCCGGCCAGGAACGGTTCTCTCCAAATGGAAGACCACCGGTGATCCGGAGGAACGGATCATCATCCGGATCTTCATCAAGTACCCGGTCGCCCCTCATTATCGCCACATTGCCAATACTCGCCCTGTGACGCTGGATCCGGCGACAAACGATTTGGTGACTTTCAAGGCATTAAAATACACCGAACCCACCACGGGAGCTGTGGTGGACAACACTGGCGGCTTCACTGCGACCGGTCCGGGCAACACCGTGTTGCTCTTTGGCGCGCTGAGCAGCCCGGGCCGCCAGGGCCAGATTGAAACGCTGCGGGTCCGCGTCGTCCAGACCCGGAATTGGAACGATCAGTTGCCGGCGACCCAGCAGGCCGTCATCGGGCAAAAGATTACCAGCCCCTACGACACAGCGCAGTTGGATAGCGGGTTCCTGATGTTCACCAACGCGCGCTATAATCCCTTTATCTACAACCGGAACCAAGTCCAGGGACCGATTATCCCGGTCAACCTCTTCCCCAATGGCGGTCCTCAAGCGCAGTTTGTGGTGGCCTGGTATGAAATCCGGGACAAGATTCTCTGGCCCTATCAGGCGGTGCGTTACGATCCGGTCTGGCCGACGCCCGCCACGGGCCTCCAGCGCATCGTCATCGCCAGCCGCTACGGGAGCGACAGCGTTGCCGCTGATGGGACTGATCAACTGGTGACCCCGGGAAATGTCACCGGCACTAACGTGATTCCTGCCGAAGTCAGCTACAATCCGGTTCGATTCCAGCAGGTCAAGATCTATAACCAGCCAAATCCGACGGTAACCGGGTATAACCCCAACGAAGAACACGCTTTGATTGCTCCCTCGTTGCGTTATGCAGATGTCTCGCCGCGACCGGTGGCTGCTTACGCCCTGCGCGACAATGATCTGAACGTCACGAACCGTGATGCGAACTACACCTCCGATCCATACGTATTGGTCCAGTTCTTCGATGCGGTGGACAACGAATTCAAGATGAAGGTGTACAACGTGGTGCGGGCGGCCACGAACTTGAACGTGGGTGAACTGAGTTACCGCTACGGGTTTGTGCAATCGATGGATGCCGGCGAGCCGGTCATCCCGTTTTATCCGCTGCCCATCGTGATTGGGGCCACCCCCTGCATCGGCACGTACGGACGCGATGGCGCTCCGAGCCAACAGGTGACCTTTTGGAAGGACCACAAGAGCACCGCCTGGGCGATCTCGGGGAACGGGACCTTCTTCATGTATTTCTTTTACCCGCTCGCCCCTGATTTTTGGTGGCCGCCTAACAGCAGCATCCCGAAGCAGGCCGGGGATTGCGTGGCCTGGCTGCCCAACCGGTCATCGGACGCCGGCTACGCCAAAACGAATTTCACCGTCACTGTCAATGATGCAGTCTTTGATTACACCCGCAACGATCAACAACCTCCCTTCCAGGAGGTTAAGTACACCACCCAGTGGCCCGATAATTTGGCCACCCTCAAGGTCGGGGAAACGCTGACGTTCGCCGGCGGAGAGTATGTCAGTGACCATCCCACCACCGTCGTGCCCACACCCGACGGCGGGGTGCAGACCGTCCAGACGGAGGGCTTGCCGGGAGTATTGGCCTGGGCTGCGGGCGAGGTGGTCTTCGATTCCTGGAACCCGGTTAGGAACGATTTCAAGAATTTTACGAATTACACGGCCCGTTTCCTGCAAGCCCTCGAACAACGGACGGTGCCGCTCTCAATTGATGATTTTCCGGCGACGCTTCAGCCCGCCAATAAGCGGACCAAAGTTGCCAACGGCAAGTTCGTCTTTGTCGAACTGTCGGCTTCGCTGCAAAAACGCTTTTTCTATGACCCGATCGCAGGCCAATTAGGTGTCATTGGCTATCTCAACGACAAGAATATCAGCGACTCGACGCTGACTGCTGATCCGCCCGCAGTTTATGTGTTGGAACCGAACATCCTGACAGAGGTGGAGCACCAGGAGTTGAAGGCTCTCGAAAGCGGAGCATGGGCGACTGCCGTGGATGCTTTGTTTGCCCTCTCCCGGAACCCTAATGCAGTCAACCCCGGCAACACCATTTCCGACGGCGGCTATCGTGCCGGCTTGGAGCAGAAGATCACCGTCGATACAACAACTGGCCTGCCCTTGCTGAAGACAAATGAATTCGGGATTGTGGACTTCGTGCGCGATGCCAGCAAGGCAGCGCCGTTGAGGGCCTTGGGGCCGGGCCTCGCCCTGGTGTCAAATCCTGATTTTCTCGATCCAAACAAAACCACTCCAGCCATCAGCTATGTGACGCTGGCGGAAAACAACCACCCGAGCCTGGGTTCCTCTCCCGTCGCCTTGCATATCATCAAAGTGGACCGGTCGCAGCGTTATCGGGGAGCGATCAAGACCGTCCTTTCCGCCAACGTTTTCGACGAGAACATCATCCTGCGTCACACGGGAGATTTTGGGGCCAATCCGCAATCGCTCGTCTTCGAGTGGTGGTATCGCCCGGATGACGGCGCATCGGTCCGCCCTCCGGATGAACAACCGGATAAATGGAAGCTGTTCGCCGATCCTGCGCCGATCAACCCTTCGCAACCCGGGGCGGGCTTTTATCAATTGAAGCTGAAAGGCAACCCCAGCGCGCCGGAAGTGCTGCTCGCCGACACTCTTTTCTTCGTCCGCTATCGTCATCTCAATGATCTCCATCAGGGCGTGAACTGGAAGGTCCACCAACCGAGCGGTTCAAATTCCATTCCCTACCAATGGGCCGGGGCCGGCAATTCCAGCCCCAACGACCTTGATGGCGATGGCCTCCCCGACTATCTCCCGCAGTTGGCCGAGGGCTGGGTCAAGCGCGTGCTTGATCGCGTTAATCCTTATGAAGCGCGGATCAACGATTTTTCAGGAGACAACCCCGTTACTTATTCAAGCATGATTCAAGAGCTTGGGCCAAGGTTCGAAGGGCCGGTGGCGCTGAACCCGGACAAGAATGTGATTGAAAATGTCGGGCTGATCGAGCTCTACGAAACGATCCTGAAACGGGCGCGCGATTTAAGCATTGATCTTTCCACGCCGATTTCCACGCCCGGCATCTCGACGGCGCTGCAACTGGCTTCGACCCGTCTTTCAGACTTTTACGTGCTGTTGGGCAATGAGGCTTACGTCGATGCTCTCAATCCCACCATCGGCATTGGCAGCGGCACAACCGCCGACCTTTCGGGCGCCAATCCCACCTACGGCAGCCTGGCCACGTCCGTCTTCTGCTTTGAGAACCAGGTGGCCTCGCTGCTCGACGAGGAATTGGCCCTGATGCGCGGCTTGGACTTTTTCGCGGCCCGGCCCGTTTACAACCGGTTGTTCTGGAACTTCACCAAGGGTGAGGGTGAGGCCGCTTACGCCGTCAATTACAACATCTGGGACATCAATCTCGACGGCTTTGTCAACGAGGCCGACGCGCAGCTGCTTTACCCGCAAGGCCATGGGGATGCCTGGGGACATTATCTGACGGCCTTGACCCATCAGTACGATTTATTGCGCAATCCCGATTTCAATTGGGTGTCGCGTTCGGAAAACTATAACCTGCAGGACATCGTCCTTCCGGTGGATTTCCTGGACGAGCGCAAATTCGCCCAGGCGGCGGCCGCCAAAGCCCAAGTGGGCGCCGAGATCGTCAACATGACCTATCGCTCCAAATTCGTCGCGGATCCCGATGGACAATGGCAAGGCTACCTGGACAACGATCAGGCCCGGGCTTGGGGTGTGGACGATTGGGCGCGCCGGGCGGGCCAGGGCGCTTACTTCGACTGGATTACCGCCAATGCCTTGCTCCCTGCCGTGCATCCGAACACAAACTACACCGGCATCCAGAAGATTGACCGGACCACGGTCACAGAGATTGCCACGATTGGGGCCAACCTGGTAGCGATCCAGGATAAAATGGATGATGGGGATAATGGGAACAACCCGCTTGGCCTCGCCAATGGCGCGTTGGTTTTCGATCTTGACCCGACGTTTCTTTTCGTCGGTTCGACCGCGCAGATTGGAACCCGCGCGGTGCAGGGCCTGCTCCATTTCGACCAGATTTTCGAGCGGGCGCTGGCGGCCCTGGTGAATGCCAAGACGGTCTTCGACTATGCAAACCAGACCGAAAACATGCTTCGGCAAGTGGGCAACAACGAAGAGGAATTTCGCCACCAGGTTTTCGATCAGGATCTGGCCTACCGCAACCAGTTGATCGAAATCTTTGGCACTCCTTACGAAGGGACGATTGGCGCGGGCAAGGCCTTTCCTGCCGGTTATCTTGGCCCGGACATCATGCTTTACATGTACGCCAGCGTGCGCGACATCACCGCGAGCACAGTGCCTCAGCCGACCGGAGCATTTACCAACCTGTTCGTGGGGCAGGCTGGGGTGAGCTCCGGCTTGGCCAGAATACCGGATTCGTACCGCATCTCCTTCGCCCAGACGACGAAAGGCTCACAAACCAGTGACTTCTACAATGACTTCCTCAACAATGCCGGCGTGGACGGCTTTCTGGACCCGCACCTCGCAGGGGGAGCGCCGGTGACGAACCTGGTCATCCCTATCACCGCCGCCGGTTACACTTTCCAGGCCCCGCCGGAATGGGGAATTCGCAACTCGCCGGGTGAACTGCAGTCGCTCATCTCCCAGATGCTTCAGGCCGAAGCGGACCTTGCGGAAGAGCTGTCTAATTACGCTCAGTGGCAGGACGGCATCATTCGCACCATGCGGTTGATTAACGCCCGTTACGATATGCAGCAGGACATCCGTTCGCAAATGACGGCTCAAATCGCCGTCGATACCGTGTTAGATGCGGTTTCTTTGGCATTCAAAACGGGATCGGCGCTCATCTCGGCGATCAATGACTTCGCGGACGGAAAAGATTCAAACGGGGGGGTGACAAAGGCGGTGGCGGACATGATTCCCAGTGACACGGGTGAATACGGCTTGTCCGACGGTGTGGGGGACATTCCTACAGCACCCATTAAAGGCGCCGTCGAGCTGGTGGGAGCCACGGCAAAATTTGGCCTCCAAGAGGCCGGGCCGGTGATCCTTGATGCCCTCAGTGGTGCCACCGACATCGCTAAACAAATCGGCGACATGGTAATCGAGCTGAACAAGTTTGATATCGGCAATAACTTCGATTTGAAGCAGGCCCTGAGCGAATTGCAAACCGATCTCGAAAATGAGAATACCCGCCGAATCGAGATGTTCAAGAAGGAGCAGGCCATCGATCAGCTCTCGCAACAGTACCGGGCCACTTTGGCAAAAGGCTTCCGGTTGATCCAGGAGCGGATTAACTACAATAAAAAGGTGGCGGCGCTCACGCAGCGGAACCGCTACCAGGACATGACCTTCCGCGTGGCGCGCAATGCGGCCCTGGAAAAATACCGGTCCGCATTTGACTTGGCGGCCCGCTACACTTACCTGGCCGCCACCGCATACGATTACGACACGAATCTGGGCAAGGATGATGCCGGCTCGCCGATCGATATTCGCGCCGATATCGTCCGGCAGCGCACGCTCGGAGTTTTGAACGACGTCACGGGCCAGCCCGCTTTTGGCGCCGGAGGATTGTCGGAGGATCTGGCGTGGATGAAAGCGAATTATGAGTCGCTCAAGTTCCGCATGGGCTTGAACAACTATCAGCAGGAAAGCACCACCTTCTCCCTGCGCTATGAAAATTTCCGCACCCTCCTGGGCACGAACGTGGGCTCGGATGACAAGTGGCGCGCGGCGCTGGGGAACTTCCCGATTTACCGGACCAACCTCTGGGACCTTCCAGAGTTCCGGGCCTACTGCCGGCCCTTCGCGCCCGAAACCAACGGGCCTCAGCCCGGATTGGTGATTGAATTCAAAACCGAGATCATCTCGGGCAAGAACTTCTTTGGCTGGCCTTTGAGCGGCGGCGATAACGCCTATAATCCGAGCTTCTTCGCGACCAAGATCGATCAGATTGGCGTCTGGTTTGCCAATTATGATGTCGGCAATAATGGCAGCACCCTGTCCGCAACCCCCAGAGTTTATCTCATCCCGGTTGGCCAGGACATCATGACCGTGCCAACCAGCCAGAACCTGGAGGTGCGCATCTGGAACGTGCTTGACCAGGCTATTCCAGTCCCGTACCCCTCCATCTCAGCGAGCCTGAGCAGCCCAACCTATAAACCCTTTACCGATAGTTTGGCCGGCTCTTTGCACGCCATTCACAAGTTCTCCAGCCTGCTCGCGGCTGGCTTTGACCACGACACTTTGACCGCGGATGACACGGTGCCGTTTGATTATCGGTTGGTCGGGCGCTCCGCTTGGAATACCCGCTGGTTGCTCATCATCCCGGGGGCGACGCTCAACTCGGACCCTGACGCGGGGTTGCGGAATTTTATCAGCAGTATCACGGACATAAAACTCGTCCTGGCTACCTATGGCTCGTCGGGGAATTGATTTAACCAATCGGCAGCAACTTATGAATCGTCAGAGCGTCAGAGCGTCAGAGCGTCAGAGCGTTGAAGCGGCGGAGCCTCGGAGCGTCAGAGCGTCGTTGCGTCGGTGCGTGGAGCGGCTGCTCCCACGCTCCCACGCTCTCACGCTCCTCACGCTCCTCACGCTCCTCACGCTCCTCACGCTCCTCACGCTCCTCACGAGGCCCACCCTCGCGGGCATCTCCGAGCCGGGCACGGTTTTTTATGGCAAGATCATCAATCGCACCAGCGGCCAGGAATACTTGCTGACCAGCGGCCACCTCGTTTGGATCATCAGCCGGGCGGATGGGAGCCAGGTCACCCTGGCGGCGGATTTGGCAACACTGCGAGGCGGTGATTTCTCTTACCGGCTCGATGTTCCTCACCAGGCCTTCTCCAGCGGCCTCGACATTGCCTCTAACACCATCCCGCTGACGATCCAAAGTTCCTCATGCAGTCATCTGCAGATCACCGTGGACGGTGCGCCGGCCAGCATCATGGCGCCCGGCAGCGCGGTCTTTGCAGTCGCCCAGAGTCTGCGGGCCTCCACCTACCGGCTCGACTTGGAATTGTTGAATCCTTTGTCCGACACCGACCGGGATGGCATCCCGGACTGGTGGGCAAACCGTTATGGGGTGGATGACGCCAACGCAATGCCAAACGGTGATGGCTGGACGTATCTTCAGGATTTCCTCCACGGAGCCAACCCCAACCAGGACCACCGCATTCCCACGCTGGGCACTCAGGAACTCTTCGTCTATGCCGACGGCACAACTGGGATCCGGCTTCATGCCATCGATTCGGACAGCGGCCCGACCAACCTCTTCTACACCCTCACCAAGCCACCGCAGGGCGGCGCGCTCTACTTGCGCAATAGCAACCCTGGGTCCGCGAACTCGGACGCGGCCCTTGCCGCCGGAGCCACGTTCACCCAGGACGACGTGAACCATGGCCGGCTGATCTTTGTTCAACAGGACGCCAATGGTCCCACCTTGACGACCAGCTTCGCCGTCTCCTTACAGGACGAAAATCCGGCTCACCCCGCCACCAACGGGGTCGTGAGTCTGAGGGTTTACCGGCCGAATTATCCGGACGCGACCCTGCAACTTGCCGCGGCGACGGCCGCTGCTCCCGCTGGCGCGGCCCCCCTGGCCGGGATGTCGGCCGATGAACAGCAAATGGCCGTGAACTATTTCCTGAGCCGCAATCAAGGTTACATCATCTGGGATTCGTCCCGTGCTTCCGCGCCGGAGGAGATGAGCGTAGCGAGTTCCGGGCTGACCGCGGCCCAATATACCCAGTATATGGCGGCCTACGGGCCTGATCGCAGGCAAGTCCTGGTGGGGGGCGCTGGCAACGATCATCTGGTTGGCGGCATGGAAAGCGACATCTTGATTGGCGGACGCGGGCATGACACGCTGCGCGGCAACGCCGGCAGCGACTTGTTCCTCATCACCGGCCCCAATGATGGGAATGACACCATCGAAGATTTTAACACGGTCGAGGGTGATGCCATCGACATCTCACGGGTGTTGCAAGGAGCCTCTTTTTACGTGACGAACTACGTTCAGATCAGCAGCGCGGGCACCAATTCGTACCTCAATATCAACTTTCAAGGCAGCGGCGCGGGCTTTGCGGATATGGTCATCACTCTGTCAGGCACGCATCTCACGCAGAATGATTTGCGAAGCCTGCTCGACAATGGGAACCTGATCGTTGGCAACAAGGGATTTGCTCCGCGAGTCTCCATCGTCGCCAGCATCCCTGCCGCCAGCCAAAACGGGCCCGTTTCCGGGCTGTTCACCCTCACGCGGTCGGGTAGCATTGATGCCGGCTTGGCGGTCAGCCTTTACGTCTCCGGTTCCGCTCGGGCCGGCTTGGACTACGACCTGACCACGCCCGAAGTGAGCTTCGTCTCCGGCCCGAACTGGCAGGTAATGTTCCAGCCGGGACAGAAGACCGCGCGCGTGCCGGTGAATCCCTATGGCACGATCATGGGCGGCGCTAAAGTGGCGCAGGCGGGCGTTTTGGCCGGGGCTGGCTACGAAGTTGCCGCGCCTGCCAGCGCCTCGGTGAGCATCGAGGATCTCCTCCCGCAGATTACCATCGAGGCCCTGAGTCCGCCGATTGCAGTCAAGAGCGATCTGACCCCAGCCTATTTCCTGATCACCCGCGGCGGCATCATCAACCAGAGCGTCCTGGTCCGCCTCGCCATTGGCGGAACGGCCACCAAATCCGTCGATTACGATGGCGTCCCGGCCTTCGTAAATTTGAATGCGGGGGACACGACCGCGTTGATCACCGTGACGCCGAAGTCCACAGCCGTCTTGTCCAACGGCATTGAATACGTCCAGGTTTCGATCCAAACCAATGCCTCCTACAAGGCGCTCCATCCTTCCGCCGCGCGAATCTTCATCGTTGACCAGATGTTGAATTTCAGCCTGTGGCAGCAGAGGAATTTTCCAGGCTCGACCGAGGATTGGACCATCTTTGCCTCGGAGGATCCGGGCCATACTGGCATTCCGAACCTGCTCCGATACGCCTTCGGTCTCAACGCGCTGAACCCGTGGAGTTCCACCGGCATTCCCGCTTACCGAATTCTGGACGGCCACCTCTCGGTCAGCTTTCGACAGCCACTGGCGATCTCAGACCTCGATTATGTTGTCGAAGTTTCGGACGACCTGCTGCATTGGGAATCCGCGCCCGACGCCGTGGAGCCATTCGTGCCGGCGCCAAACACCAACGAGCTCGAAACGGTTTGGTACCGCAGCATTGGTCCGGTGAGCACCACCCCGAAACAGTTCATGCGCGTGAGAGTGGTTACACATTAAGAGCTAGTTTAGCTGATTAACATGTTCAAGATGCTCCATAAAGTTGGCGAAGGCCTCAAGAGGCGAAGGACGATTGTTCAATCGCCTGTCAGGTCGTGCCTGCCTCTTCTCATTAACACCCCGCTTGAGCGGGGTGTAGGCGGCCAGGAAGCGATCACAACCGCTTTAGCGGTTTCCCGCCCCCGGACAAAAACCGCTAAAGCGGTTGAGGCGCTCTTTCATTGCTGGATCACCCTGCTAAAGCGGGGTGTTAATGAGAGAGCGCGTTCAGGAATGTTGAGCCTCGCTGCGCTCGCCGCTCTCAGCGCCGTCCTCGGTTTGACTGCGGGCTGCAAGCCGAAAGCCACGGCTCCCGTCCTCGTCCTCGCCAAAGTCGGCTCACACGAAATTCGCGTCGAAGATTTCAATAACGAAGTTCAATGGCGCCTCAAGAACCATCGCCCGCTTCCCGGCAAGGAAGCACTGCTTGAGGAGATGATCGCCCGTGAGTTGCTGGTGCAAAAAGCGCGGGCCGCTGGCTTGGAAAACGACCCGGATGTCCGTCGCAGTTACGAGGGCATGCTCGTGAGCAGAATCCAGGAGCGCGAACTAACGCCTCGGCTGGACGCGGTCAAGCCTTCTCCGGAGGCAGTCCATGCTTTGTACGAGAAAAACCTTGCTCAATACGCCCGCCCGGCCAAAGCCCGGCTGGCGTTCATCTGCATCAAAATCGAACCCAAAATGAGCGAGGAAAAAATTTCCGCAGCCGAGGCGCGCATCCAGGAGGCCCTCAAGCTGGCCAAGGCCCTTGCGCCTTCAAGCCGCGGCTTTGATCGCGTGGCGGTCGATTACTCGGAAGATCAGGCCAGCCGTTACAAGGGCGGCGATGTCGGCTGGTTTGACGAGGGCCGGACGGCTTATCGTTGGCCGGCTGAGGTCGTTTCCGCCGGCTTCGCCTTGAAGACCAACGGCGAGATCAGCGGCGTGATTCGAGCCACCAACGGCTTCTACATCGTCTCCAAACTAGACTCCCGTGACGCCGTCATCACGCCTTTGGAACAGGTTCAGACCTCGCTCCAGCGCGGACTGCTCACCGAAAAGCGGCGGGAGGCGGAGGCAGCTTTCCGTCGGGAAACACGCTCCTTCGCGGCGGTGGAAACTTTCACCCAGGCCCTCGCGAACGTCCCATACCCAGCCGCGACCATGGCCAAAACGGAGGAGCCGCAGCCGCCGTCTTTGCCGACTCTACACTGATGCTTACTGCCATGAAACCACGACATCTATTCGAGAGCCTGTCCCATTTCAAGGCAGCTCTGCTGATCTTCCTGGCCCTG
>WNFM01276315.1_pt1 | contig 10646 bp, 12 predicted proteins | sample 5400271 | NCBI WGS metagenome assembly WNFM01 (sample SAMN13153352, study PRJNA577476) | soil metagenome | isolation source: 60 cm saprolite on Douglas fir-dominated hillslope | place: USA:California | collected 2013-09-17 | reverse complement strand
ACTCTTGTAATCAGCCACGGACTTTCTTTGTGAGTTCCGCGACCCGCTTACCTTGAACTCGGCAGATGGCGAGATCTTCAACAGTTGGCGCGAGTTCGCCTTTCGGACCGGCTATGGTACTCGCTCCGTAGGGCGTGCCGCCACGCGCTTCGGTGTGGATCATTCCCTGTGTGGAATACGGCACCCCGACGATGAGCATTCCGAGATGAAGCAACGGAATCATCATCGTGATGCAGGTCGTCTCCTGTCCACCATGTGTGGAGGCGGTCGAGGTGAAGACGCCAACGGGCTTGCCTTCCATCGCGCCCGACAGCCACAGGCTCGCGGTGCTGTCAATGAGCGCCTTCATCTGTGCGGTCATGTTCCCATAACGCGTCGGCGAGCCAAGCAGCATGCCGTCGGCTTCACGAAGATCATCGAGAGTGCAGGCCCGAATGTCTTTTTGTTCCCTCCAGATCGTCGTTTCGTAGCTGTCACCCGCCTCGAGTTCTTTTTCTCTGTGTGGAAATTCCGGCGCGCGGCGGAAAACGACCTCGATTCCGGTGACCGAGTTGACACCTTCTTCGACAGCTCGCGCGAGCTGCAAAATGTGGCCATAGACGGTATGATAAAGGACGAGTACTTTCATGGGAGGTTGTTCCTTTTTGGGTTGACTTGAATCGAAAGAAACTGCCTTTAAACACTCTCTCGGACAAAAAATTTTTCCAAGCTAAGCAAGTCAATACGCGCGACTGCGTATTGAGCCTAGCTGTAGCGGCCCGAGAACATAAATCGCCTGGCCCAAAAACATCGCTCATTTCCGGACCACATTGAGTGAGAATAAGATGGCCCTTGGGACCAGATTAAATGAGAATGGGCCCACATTATTTGAGAACAGCCCAAAAACGTCCGCTCCGGCTCATATTAACTGAGAATAGCCACTTTTCCTTCGGGTGGCTCTCTATGGAGTTCGTTTCACTCATGGTTGACTAGTGAGGAACTTCACTAGCGCCGGGATCACCTGATCGGGAGCTTCCTCCATTAGCCAGTGACCGGAGCCCTGCACCACTTGGCCGGACACATCGGTCGCAACTAGTTTCGCCTGGTCGATCAGGAACGTGCCGGACGCTTTCTCACCCGTCAGGACCAGGAATGGCATGTTGAGCTTCGTTGTTGAGAGCGCCGCAAAATCCTTCGCATCTTGTTCAAAGTTTTTGAAATACTCGAACCCTGCCTTCATGCCGTCATCCCGGGCGTAGGCCGCCGCGTAAAACTGGCGGTCTGCTTCGGGTACCGAATGGGTTCGGTCGGCGGCGAAATCGTTCCAGAAGTGTTCGAAATAGGTGCGTTCCCGGCCCTTGACAAGCGCCAAGGGCGTTTCGCCGTAGAAGTGGAAATGCCAGAGGTCGCGCATCAGCCAGACGCTCTTCCAATCGCCGATACCCGGTAGAAATGCGTCCATAAGGACGACCTTGCTGACCTCGTCGGGATACTGGGCCGCATAGGCATAGGCAACCATCAAACCGATGTCGTGCCCGACGAGACTCACCTGCTTAAAGCCGAGCTGGTGCACAAGTTCGTGAATGTCTTTCGCCATGTTCTTCTTGTCATAGCCACCCTGCGGGCGCTCCGAGTTCCCGGCGCCGCGCAAATCAGGGGCGATCACGGTATAGCTTGTCGCGAGCTGCGGCATCAGGGGCAGCCACATATGGCTTGTTTGGGTGTAGCCGTGGAGCAGGACAACCGCCGGTCCCTGCCCTCCGATCTTGTAGTTGATCCTCACCCCGTTCACCGTAGCGCTCTTTTCGGTGAAGCCCGTGGGCAGCTGTTCGGTCTGGGCAGCCTCTGCTGTTGCACTTACTTGTGTAGCATCCTGAGCGAGAGCAGGTAAGCTCGTGAGTCCGGCCGCGAAGGCAAGCGACGGCAAGACCAGCTGTCGTTCCATGATCGGAATACTGATTTTCTTCAATAGGTACTTCATTTTCTTGGTTCTTTCGTTGTGAGTTGGGGTCTTGCTTTTTTAGACTTTACAGTCTGGAATAAACCGAAAAATTTAGCCAAGAGTCGACAAAGCGAGTTTTGTGACCTGTTCGAGCGCTTTACGGTTCGAATTGAGTTTGGCCATTGCCCGCATGCCCTGAATCGTTGCGACGAAAAACCGCGCCAGCGCTGCCGGATCCTCCTTGGCTGACACTTCGCCTCCGGCCTGCGCACGCTGCAGCGCCTCGGTAAAAATGGCTTCGGTCTTCAGTTGGTTGTCCAGCAAAAACTCAGCTATGATTCTATCTTTTGCATCGCGTTCCATATTCGCGCTGAGTAATAGGCAGCCCCGCTCATGCTCCTCCCGCGATTCGCTGCTGATCCCAAACAGAATTTTCGCAAAGCCATCTTTGACAGGGTGACCAGAAGCAAACAGACGGCGCAACCTGGCGTGCTCGTTGTCGCGGTATTGCCTCAACGCTTTGAGGTACAAGGCCCGTTTGTCGCCAAACGTGTCATAAAGACTTTGCTTTGCGATCCGCATTTCGCGCATCAAAACCTCCAGCGACGTATGCTCGTAGCCAAAACGCCAGAATACGTTCATTGCCGTATCCAATGCCTTGCGCGGTTCAAATTCTTTTGTTCTAGCAATATTGGACTGTACAGTCTAATATGCATGTAGTCAATAAAATGTCCGTGCCGATGTTTTTGAGTTCTGCAAGAGATTCGCTCTCCCGCTTCACAACCTGACAAAAACTGACTGGGGTGTGGGGGCCCAATAACATCCGGTTCGACAAAACGATCGTTTTTCCGAACTCTTGGCAGATCACAGTTTTCCCCTCTAAAACCGCCTTTTATCAGTCCGAAATACTCGTTTCGAAAAACAAAGTTCGTTTTATTCGGGCCAGATGAGTAAACTGAACTCCGTCGAGAGTCCGAAGAAGGGCGAAAATGAAAGCCGGCTACGCCCGCGTTAGCACGAAAGATCAAACCGTCGGCGATTATAAGAGCGAAGCGAAAACCCAGTTAAGGGTTAGTTCTCACGGCCAGCCTGCGATCAGCTCGTCTGGTCTACGAAATTCCGCGAGAAGAGCTTTGTGGTATGTTGGCTGCCCTACGTATGGCACCGTTCTCTTTACGTCACGCTAAAGCCCTTTTTGAGAAGCGGATCAAGGTTTCGCTTTCTCGGCGCGTTCGAAACCGACTTTGGGACACGATGGGTCAACATAACGAGTCATATGCCACAGTTTCGGAAACAGGGTGGCAATCAACGAGAGACCTGCTTGACGACACCGAGCGAGATCTCATTCGCTTGCTTGGGTTAGAGCAGCTTACCGTCGATAAGAACAAAGCTAATCTGGAGCGCTACTTCAAGGATAGTTATCCCTCTAACACACTCGACGTATTGGAGCAGTTCTACTTGGTCCTTGGAAACCATGCTCTGGGTTATTGGGAAAGGGCACTTAAGTTTCAAGACGAGGTTAATAAAGCGATGACTGATTTCGAATGCCCTTGGCGCTTGTCGGAAGCTTTGTTTTTCAAGATCGATGCGGAGTTTCTAGATCATGAAACCGTGCAAAAGGCAGAAGATCAACTCCGTCAGCAGGGATTTGCCGGAGCATTAGACGAATTCCGTGCGGCTCGGGACGATCTCTCTGGTGGGGAATACAAAGACGCGATCGCTAAGGCTGCCCACAGCGTTGAGAGCACACTTAAAGTTGTAACAGACGCCAATGGTGATTTAGGAAAGCTTGGCGAAGCATTTCAAAAACAAGGGCTTCTAGACGACCTCCCGCCGGACAAACAAAGGGCTATCATAAAACCTATTTTCCAAGGGCTGGGTGTTCTTCGCAACGAACTCGGTAGTCACGGACAAGGGGAACAAAAGATCGAAGTCAGGAAGGCGTATGCGGCCTTGGCATTACATTTTTCGGGAGCCCTGACTCAATTCATCATCGATCAATATTTGCGCAAGCGCGCAAGCAGCCTCCTCCGGCGCAAAAAGCTGATCTGCCGCCTACTTTAGATCCTGATTCTGATCCTGACCTTGATAGCGAGCCAGACGATATCCCGTTCTGAGCGCCTTCAAAAAATTCCACCTAAGGGGTTCTCCCAACAGTCCTGTCACCAGGGGCCATTTGGGCTGAGGTCGAGCCGGGTTTCCATATCGAGATCGAAACGGCCGTATGGATTAACATGCTCCCAGATCAGCGGCGTGACGGCGCGCAGGTCCGTCGGCGTCAACCGCCCAGCCCAGTGCGGCCGAGCAAGCACCTGCTGCATCATCAAAGTGTTAATATAAACCATGCAGTTCTGCAGGAGATGCAGCGCCAGCATGCTTAGTTCGTGATCTTCGGTTCGGTTGCTTACCAGTTCGCCGCGGCGGGCAAAGAAGACGAAATCATTGGCGCCGTTCCACTGTTCGATCACGTTGAGGCCTTCGTGAATTTCGCTGCGCAAGTTTTCGTAGTGCCTTTCGCATGTCCTCTTGTAAACCAAGCACGAACCGGTCGGCCTCAAGCGGGAGGTTAAGCGCTTCATAGTACGGGGTACGCTGCGCCTCAAAATCGGTTGGCAGGTCCTCGTCCGGATTACGATAGCGGTTAGCGCCGACGACCCAAATCTCCTTGCAGCGCAATTCGGGACACCTCAAGAAAAGGAATATTACGTACGTTAAGAGCGTGAGGCTGCAATTACGCTTTGGAATGCGGTCTATCTCGAACGGGCCGCAGAGGCGCTGGCAAAATTTCGGCCTTCGCTACCTTAGGGCCAAAGAGAAGGCACTCAGCAAAGTGGCGCCCGCAGGTCAGAAAACAAAACGATTTCGGGCGGATGACGAATTGCTTCGGTTCCTAAGCTCGCTTTGATAATGCCAAGTCAACCGCTACTCAAACCCACTCCACGTGCACGTTCGCCGACTCTACTCGGCATTACGATAAACTCGACATTAGGAACCTAATCCCGAGCTCGGGATTAGGTTCCATTGCTACTGGCAGCCCAATATCGCTCGAGAACTTCAACGCGTTGCTTCACCAAGGGGAACTGGCCCTGGCCATTACCACCGAATGTGAGCGGTACCTTGGAGACCGGCTGCTTCTACTTCAACAACAGCTCGAGAATGTCGATCGCATCTCCCAAGCTAATGAACTGCCAGACGCCATCATTACTGCTTCAGGGTTAAGGATAACGCCGTTAGCCAATGCCGTTCCGGACGAAGCCGATATCCTTATGCAACGCGCTTACGCTTTGCTTCCGCATGTCAAGATCACCGAACTGCCGTTGGAGGACCAGGATTTGCTGCAGAAGCGTCGTTCTACAAGGCAAGCTGGCTATACCGAAATGCGGCTACCTACCGCTCAACAGGTGCGTGGGCGCGAAGGTCCCGCCCAAGTATCAGTCCCTCCTACTTCGCACCTGCGCGCGGAGCACTATCTGATTCCGTTGTGCAACCGGCACAGGGCTCATCCAATTGTGGGCCAAACTGTTTGGAACAGTGTTTCTTCGAATGCCTTGCTAATCCTTTTTGGATGTGGGGCACTTGTTTCAACAACTGCAACGTTACGTGTACCTGTCCCTTTCCCGAAGTCTGCGAGAATGGGAGTTGCGTTTGTGCACCACCCTTCACCGAGTGTAGCGGCGTCTGCACGAGTTTGGCGGACGATCCGAATAACTGCGGAGCATGCGGGAACACGTGTCCACCCTTTAATTTCTGCGCGCCCGATCCTGTGACGGGCTCGCCTACGTGCTATCCGATAACTTGATCTTCTGCTGGAAAGGAGAAAGTCATACAACTACCGAGACTTACTGCGGACCTCTCGATCTGCGCAAGCACGTCTAAGCCGACGTTGATTTTGCAGAGACCTGCCGTTTTCATCGAAGATGTTAGGACCGCCGTGCCTGCTCTTCGCCCTCAAATAACGTGTGGCGGATGGGGTAATCTAAGTTGGTGTGTTGGTGTTGCTCGGGGTCGGGGTACTGCGGCGCGTTGAACGGAGACATTCCGATGGGGTGCGGCTAGCACGAAAGTTGGCCACTGGATGGCTAACCCTGCGGAACTAACTATGGATAGCCCGGGAAAATGGGATGACGGGACGAGAATAGCAATAGTACTATACGCTCAAACAGCCGGCGACGCCGACCTTGGTACGCTTTCGGCGGACGCAATTGTAAGCTACTTCATTTCGCCAATATGTTTTCGATTGAGTCATAAAGTGAGTTCCTCTTTTTCGACAGATCGTCACATGACTTTTTTGGCGATGCTAGACGGTTGTTAACCAAGCAAGCTCTCGTCCACTATGCGCGCCCCCTTTATTTTCTTCCTCAGCCTAAGGTGCACTTTCTGCAATTCACTCCAAGCACAGTCCCAACCCTCCTCAAAAATCTTCCAGACCCGCCGGAACTCAGACAATAAACCTGTTGTCACGATCCGTCTTGAAGCTTCAAGTTGATAACCAGGACCACCTCACCAACGAATACATTTTTGCCTCGGACTCAAATCCTACCGATCAAAACGGATTTGCGAACAAGGAGAACACCGTGTTTGGAGTTAGTTATGAACCGGTGACCAAAGCCTGTTTCGTGAAACTATTTCTGCTCAACTCTTCCGGCACGCTGGTCTTCGTCAATAACGTAAATGCGCGTGCAGCCAAGCTTCTTCCAGCACCGTGGGCGCAGAATGCGCGCGAGTTTTTGCGCATCGAAAAGATCGTTCATCGTCGCGTCTACTTACAGACGATTGATTTTTCAACTGGAGCCAGGCCGACCCACAATTTCAGCGTCTTGGTCGCCCCGGACGGCACGCTGACTTTGCGCTAATCGGGCATTTCGATTTCGGAGCAGCAGAGAGCTTCCCGCTGAGGCGGAGCAGCGCGCCTCTTTCTGCGCTCTTAAAAAGCGGCCGCGTAGGCACGGCCTTACACAACCGCTTTTTTAGCCAAGGCCGACTCGCATTCTCTGCAAGCTTCGACTTAGCGTCTAGCCTGATCCGCGTCCGTAGCCAAGTCGGCTAACAGCTGCATAAACTCCGTAGTCTGGCCGATGAACAGTCCGTCTGCGGTCAGAAACTGGAGTGCGCCCATCGCTGCTCCCTTGGTCTGGGTTGGACGAATGATCGAGCACTTCGGGAATGCCGTCTTACTAAGGAAAAATGTAGGCTCTGGCATGATCAGATTGGCCTGCAACGTCTCAGTGGTGTTAGCAGTGAGGTCGGTGAAGGTAACCGATGAATTATTTATCGGATCAAAGACGGTCAGCGGAGGGTTGCCTGCATTCGCGTTTCCAGCCTTGTCCTGCCAGGTCTGAAAATGCATCGTTTCCGTCGGACCGATACTCAGCAGGATCCGCAAGACTTCTGGGTTATGTGCTCGCTGAGCAAGCGACATGTATAGGCTAGTCCCGCCTTGCTCGATAACGGCAAAGTGGAATCCCGCCGTAAATGCGATTGCGTTAATGAGATTTTGGTTGGTCGTATCGGCATCAGTTCTGGGGATTGCAGTATGCTGCCCGACGTTCAAACTCGGAACGGCTTCAGTGAAGGATGTGTCGCCAAGATCAGGGTTCAACCTGTCGGACCGGTAGCGACCCCAGAAACTGGTGTCTACTGTGAGTTGGGTGAGGTTTGTGAGGCGTGGTTTTTTTGTTGATCCCTTTGCCCTACTGGTTGTTTGCACCAAGGTTCGGAAATGAGGACCAACCAGGAGATCAATATCCGACGTGTCTGCTCCTTTAGATCTTAGATAAGCAAGCAGGAAGTTCGCGTGGCTGAACTCGTCATCAGTATTGTCCAGAATATATTGGGGCATGTCGCCATCCAGAATCTGCAACGACGTCGTGTAGGCGGCATTGCCGCCCGTGGGTTTTGGCGCCGTCCCAGTGGCGGGATTGGTGGATGCGAAATCTGCCTTCTGGGTTCCACCGAGCTCCCAGTATTGTTCCCAGAGATCGCTCTCAATGATCTCGGCAGCGCACACAAAACGTAAAATTGAGGCATCGCCTGGCGTCAACTTACCTCCGCTATCATCACTCAGGGCGCTCATAGCGCTCTGACCGGTTGCTCTGTTGATTAACGTTGCACCAGCGGGTAGCAAGAGGGCACTGGTAGCGCCTAGGCCCTTCAGAAACGAACGCCGCTTAAAATTGCGGGCTTTGACTTGGTCGGACGAGGGCTCTGAGGGGGTAGCTGACTGAGCCGGCGTCCGATTTTCGTAAGTTGATTTTTTCACGGTTTGTCTTTGCTAATTAATTGAGTTCGCACAGTGATTTGACCCGGAGAGGAGCTATCCGATCACTATGCTCCACAGACAAAGACTGCTACTTGCTACATTAAATCAATAGATAAATGGTCAGTGGATGTTCTCGAACAGTAATAAACGGGTAGAGATTGGCAGGCCCGCTTCGCTGATAGCTGATTCGTAATCAGGAACACCTGGGGGTAACGAATGCCCAATAGAATTCTCAGATAATGCGATCCCGGAGGGTTATCAGACTTGGACAGAACGCCGTCGACCTTTAGCTCTCAAACACGAACGAATACTCCGCCCTCACTGATATCCAACCCAATCTGTACCCGCCTTCCGCAACTGGGTTTTGCCGTCGATTTTCGGTGAGCCCCGCGTGCTGGGGGATTACGGTTGGGCCTTCATGAAGCCGGTCCGCAAACTTTACTATAACATGACGATCACGTTCGTTTCGGTGATGGTTGCACTGGTTATCGGAGGCACCGAAGCGCTGGCTCTCGTCAATGACCAACTCAGAATGCAAGGAACGTTCTGGGACACCATCAGTTCACTGAACAATAATTTCGGTACAATTGGACTTATCCTCGTAGGCGTCTTTGTCGTGAGCTGGGTGGCCTCGATCATTATCTATCGCCTAAATCGTTTCGACGAAATCGAAGTCAACACAGTGTCTGTGCGCGAGTCGAACTGATCGCTGCGGAAACGCTAGTCAGGAGCTGGTCACTAGGCGCAAGGCACCCGACCCGGCGAGTTCCTGATCAATCCTTCGCGATCTCAATCCCGATCTTAAGATTTAAAAAAGGCCAACAAATCGGCATTGACCCGGTCCTTCAGAGTCGAGCAAAGACCGTGCGGTGCACCGCGGTAAATCTCGAGCCGGGCATTCTTGACGAGTTTGGCTGTCAGCAAAGCAGAATCGGCGATCGGCATGATCTGATCGTCGTTGCCATGGACGATCAGAGTCGGAACGTCGATCTTCTTGAGATCCTCGGTGAAATCGGTTTCAGAAAAAGCTTGAATGCAATCATAGACTCCCTTGAGCCCGGCTTGCATCCCTTGAAGCCAGAACGAGTCGCGGAGACCTTGGGAGACCTGCGCGCCTGGGCGGTTAGCGCCGTAGAATGGCACCGTGAGATCCTTGAAGAACTGTGATCGATCGGCTTGAACGGGACACCTCAAGAAAAGGAATATTACGTACGTTAAGAGCGTGAGAAAACGACGCTCTTGGAACGACGAAGAGCCATTTCAAGTGGGTATTGCGTTCATGAAAATGGTCGTTTTCAGTACACTCCAAATTGATGCCGCGCCGCGAAATCCTCACTTCGTCCGACCGAATGCAATTGCTGGCCTTTCCGGAAGACGAGGGAGAGTTGATTCGCAGGTATACGCTCACGAAGGCGGATCTGGCTTTTGTGCGACAGCATCGCGGCGACCATAATCGGGTTCCACTATCATTGGAACCTAATGCCGAGCTCGGCATTAGGTTCCAATGATAGTGGAACCCGTACTACTGTTGCATCTTACTTATACGCCGACGCGCGCACAAATCGGAGAGGGTTGTTTATTTGTCTCCGGCTCAACTCGGTACAGGCGCGGAGGCGGCCGACGATTACTGGCTTCCGTCTGGCAGGGCCGAGGGACAACCCTACAACCGGTACGGTCCTCGATGATTATAGATATTGTGCGGTTCGACTCGCCCGTAACCACCGGACGCCACCCTACTTGCAGCCTAATGACCGATTTCCGTTGGGCACCGCAGAATAGAGAAATCATACTGAAAATCACAAATAAATGGATTTATGAACAGGAAGCTTCGTCTCGCGAATATGCTTTTCGAGCTCGGCTCTGCTGGATCTTAATCTCGCGCCCATTGCCTGGTTTTTTGAGTTTGCCGCTTAAAAGCACGCTCAGACGTAGGATGGAAATCGACTTCGGTCTCTTGGAGTCCGTTGGCGGTTAGCCTTTCGGCTATCTCGGGGTGCGCCCAACGAAACGGAAAATAAAGCACGGTAAGGTGGCACGATACTGAAGGGGGTTGCCCGTTCATTAAGCTGCGAATTGCTTTCGCTCTAGAGCCATTGCTTTGCTAGGCTAATAGAGATGAAGTTGCCCGATAGCGGCGCTACCAACGCGGCTCGAGAATCATCAAGTAGCGTCAGTCCGGAAATCGGGTGGACGAGCACGGCGATTATGATCTGTCGCTCCGCAACGACAGTCAGAACGACCTGAACGCCGTAGCTCCTAGCCAATTCGGGATTTCGAGCTATCGCGGTAGGGACATCCATTGCTGGATGCCCCCCGCACAGATCCCGGCGGGCGTGATTCACGCACCTTATGTGCTGGAGCACATAAGGTGCGAAATGTGGTCTTGCCACTTATGTGGTGTTGGGCTCGTAAGCCGTTGGCGTAGAGGCTCATTGGATGAACTCTACGCCACATAACAAAACCGCT
>WNFM01252728.1_pt1 | contig 10646 bp, 10 predicted proteins | sample 5400271 | NCBI WGS metagenome assembly WNFM01 (sample SAMN13153352, study PRJNA577476) | soil metagenome | isolation source: 60 cm saprolite on Douglas fir-dominated hillslope | place: USA:California | collected 2013-09-17 | reverse complement strand
TGATCCTGGTAGGCGGGTCGCTGGGCGACTTATTTGGGCGCAGGCGCATTTATGCTATAGGGATTACGCTCTTTACAGCAGCTTCGGTGCTATGCGGCCTCGCGCCAAACGTAATATTCTTGATCATTGCGCGAGCCGTGCAGGGCATAGGAGGCGCGCTGCTGGTGCCGGGGAGCCTGGCGATTATCAGCGCTTCGTTCGACAAGGAACGGCGCGGGCGAGCAATAGGAACGTGGTCTGGCTTCACGGCGATTACCTCGGCGTTGGGCCCGGTGCTGGGAGGCTTGCTGGTCCAGTATGCTTCCTGGCGCTGGGTGTTTTTTATCAATGTCCCGCTGGCGGCGATCGTGCTGGGGCTGCTGTTCTGGCGCGTGCCGGAGAGCCGCGATGAGGAAGATAGGGAATCGCTAGACTGGTGGGGCGCTCTACTGCCTGGGCGCGATCGTGTACGGGTTGATAGAGTCCAGCGACCTTGGACTGGGGCACCCATTAGTACTGAGCGCCCTGGTAATAGGCGTGGCTGCGCTCATCGCCTTTCTCTTTGTGGAGGCTCGCACGGCTACACCGATGCTGCCGCTCAGCCTGTTCCGCTCAAAAACTTTTAGCGGCGCCAATCTGCTGACGCTGCTGCTCTACGCGGCGCTGGGAGGCGCCCTGTTTTTCGTTCCCTTCAATCTCATTCGCGTGCAGGGCTACACGCCTACGGCCGCGGGTGCGGCCAACCTGCCGTTTATTCTGTTGATGTTCCTGCTCTCGCGCTGGTCAGGAGGGCTGGTGGCCCGCTACGGCGCGAAATTGCCGCTGGTGGTTGGTCCACTCATAGCCGCCACCGGCTTTGCTCTCTTTGCCGTGCCAGGTATTGGAGGCAGTTACTGGACGACCTTCTTTCCGGCGGCAACGGTGCTGGGCCTGGGCATGGCTATCAGTGTTGCGCCGCTGACAACAGCGGTGATGGGAGCAGTAGATGCTCACCGCGCCGGCATCGCCTCGGGTGTCAACAATGCTGTTGCGCGAGCAGCCGGATTACTGGCTATCGCGGTATTGGGCATTGTGATCTTGAGCGTTTTCAATAGCAGCCTCGATGGCCACCTGGCAGGATTGAACATACCAGCGGCAGTGCTGCATATGATTGATATACAACGCAGCAAGCTGGTTGGAATAATAATACCAGCCGGAGCGAGCGGCTCTGTGCATGCAGCGCTGGGGCGAGCCATTGCCGAGTCGTTTGTAGCCGGTTTTCGCGTGGTAATGCTCATCGCCGCCGCGCTGGCCGTGGCAAGCTCTCTGAGCGCTTTGTTACTGATAGAAGGCAAGAGCGTGGGCAGCACGAGCCAGCAGGTAGCAGGAGAAGGAAGTAGCGAGGCGATCGCTCCAGGCTCATCCTTCTCCGACGGCGGTTAGAATACCGAAGTCGACGAGTTTACATACCGATGAGGTCGGCTTGCTGGATGATGTTGCTAGCGTTTCTGATCACCGCCATGTCGACCAGCTTGCCTTCAAACGCGACCGCTCCCAGGCCTTTTTCCTGCGCTTCTTTATAGATCGCATCCAGCTTGCGAGCGCGAGCGACATCTTCAGGCGATGGAGAAAAAACCTGGTTTGCTATGTCGATCTGGCCAGGGTGGATGGCCCATTTTCCGATCATGCCCAGGACTTTCGAGCGCACACACTCCCTGCGATAACCGCCGGGATTCTTGAAGTCGAGGTATGGGCCATCGATGGCAGCGATGCCAGCCGCGCGGGCGGCAATGATGACCTTGTTACGCGCGTAGTGCCACAGGTCGCCGGGGTAGGTATCGAGGTCGTTGCCGATGAAGCGGGAGTCGATGCCCTGCGAGGCGCTGTAGTCGGCGGGACCGAAGATACCTCTTCTATGAGCACTTCGAGGCCAATGCGCCGGGTTCGCTGCAGGCGCTTCTCGATTTGTGAGAGGAGCACATCCACCCACCAGACATCCCGCGCCGATTTCACTTTGGGGACGATGAGGATGTCGAGGTATTCTCCGCCCTCTTCGACGATTGAGATGATGTCCTGGTAAGCGTACTCGGTCTCCAGGTCGTTGACGCGGACGGCGCGCGTTTTCTTGCCCCAGTCGAGCGTTTTGAGCGCGTTGATGACCTTTGCTCTGGCTCCTACTTTCTCGTTGGGAGAAACGGAGTCTTCGAGGTCGAGAAAGACCAGGTCGGCGCTGCTCGCGGCGGCTTTCTCTATCATGCGTTCGCTGCTGGCCGGGGTCGATAATTCGGATCGTCTCAAGCGCATGGCGTGCTCCTTATAGTTCCTTGGGTGCGCGAGCCCTGGACATTTTTTCGTCCCAGAGGCGCTGTTGGTTTTCGTCGTAGGCCCTGGTGGGAACCATGACGCGGCGTTTGAAGGAGAGTACATTTTCGCCGCGCTGGTTGTAGGCGATGGTTTCGACGGTGACGATGCCGCGATCGGGTTTGCTGCGCGAAAGCTGTTTGTCGAGCACTCTGGTTTCGGCGTAGATGGTGTCGCCGTGAAAGGTAGGGCCGAGGTGTTTGACGTTTTCGAATTCGAGGTTGGCGATGGCTTTGCCGCTCACGTCTGCGACGCTCATGCCGAGTGCGATGCTGAAGATGAGCGGGCCGACGACAAGGCGCTGTTTGAAAGGGGTGTTCTCGGCGTAGTTGGCGTCGATGTGCAGAGGCTGATGGTTCATGGTGAGCATGCAGAAAAGGGTATCATCGTATTCGGTGATGGTGCGGCCCGGCCAGTGTTTGTAGACTGCGCCGGTGTCGAATTCTTCGTAACAGCGTCCGAATTGCATGGTGTGTGTTTCTCCTTACTCAATCGCATATCTTTGCAACAACTGGCGCGCGATTACAAGGCGCTGGATTTCGCTGGTGCCTTCGCCGACGAGCATAAAGGGGGCGTCGCGGTAGTAGCGTTCGACGTTGAACTCTTTGGTGTAGCCGAAGCCGCCGTGGATGCGCATGGCCTCCAGGGTCACTTCCTGGCACATTTCGGTGGCGAAGAGTTTGGCCATGCCAGCTTCGAGGTCGCAGCGCTCGCCGCTGTCTTTTTTCGCGGCTGCATTTTGCATGAGCAGGCGGGCAGCCTCGATTCTGGTGGCCATGTCGGCCAGCTTGATCTGAATGGCCTGGTGCTGCGCGATGGGTTTGCCGAAGGTGTGGCGCTGCTGGGCGTACTTGATGGAGTCGTTGAAGGCGGCCTGGGCAACGCCCACGGCGCGGGCCGCGACGTTGATGCGGCCAACTTCCAGGCCGCTCATGGTATGCTTGAAGCCTTCTCCCTCGCGGCCGCCAAGCAGGTTGGCAGCAGGAACGCGCACGGCATCGAAGACGAGTTCGGCGGTCTCGACACCTTTATAACCGAGTTTTTCAAAGGTACGGCCGGCACTCAGGCCAGGGATGCCCTTTTCAACAAGGAAGAGGCTCATGCCACGGTGCGGCGGTTCAGCGGTGGTGTCGGTGCGAGCGAGTACAGCGAAGATGGCGGCACGCGCACCGTTGGTGACCCACAGCTTGGAACCGTTGAGTATATAGTCAGAGCCATCGCGCCGGGCTGTCATGTTGATGGCCTGCACGTCGCTGCCCGCGTTGGCTTCTGAAAGGCAGATTGCGCCGCGCTTCTCACCCTCGGCCATGGCGGGCAGGAAATGCTGGCGCTGGTCTCCCGTGCCATACGACTGGATCATGTAGGCAACCAGGATATGCGTGTTCACTACGCCGGCAAGACTCATCCAGCCGCGCGAAAGCTCTTCGATGACCCGGGCGTAGATGGCAAAGTTCAGTCCAAGGCCGCCATAGGCTTCGGGGATGGTGGCGCTGAAGATGCCCAGTTTTTTGAGCTTCTCGACGAGGTCGGCAGGATAGGTGTCACTCTGCTCGAGGTCATGAGCGACGGGGATGACTTCACGATCTACGAAACGCCGCACCTCGGCGACGATCATCTGCTTCTCAGGGTCAAGCGTTGTATCCATGACATGCTCTCTTTACTTGGGCTGTCCCTTCCTGCGTACACGGCGGTCCGCGTGCTGCAAGAGGAAGAGCTTGAAGGCGCGGGCAGTGGCAGAGAGGTGCTTGCCTTTGAGATGCACCAGCCGCCACTGGCGCATGACCGGAAAGCCTACGACGTCGAGGATGACCAGGCGCTTTGTCTCCAACTCCAGTTCGATGGCTACATGCGAGATCAGGGCGATACCAAGGCCAGCGATCACGCCCTGTTTGATAGCGCTGTTATTGCCCACCTGCATGCTGATCTGGAGTGGCATGCCCGCCTCCTGGAAGGTCCTTTCCAGGGCGGCGCGAGTCCCTGAACCGATCTCACGTAACAGGAAATGCTCGCGCGCCAGTTCCACGAAGGGGATCTCCTTGCGCCCGGCCAGGCGATGGATGGGCGCGGCAATCAGCACCAGTTCGTTGGGCGCGAATGGCTCGATAACCATGGGAATCTCGGCAGGGACGGTGCCCATAACTGCCATGTCGACGCGGTTCTCGACGAGCGCGTCGACCAGCGTGGCACGGTTCAGTACGTCCAGGGTTATCTCAACTTCGGGAAAGAGCTGGCGAAACTTGCCCAGCAGGCCGGGGATGACATAGGTGCCAACGGTGGTATCGGCTCCCACGCTCAGCCGACCCGTCTCTGGACTGCGAAGAGATTCCATCGTCTCCATGGCTTCGTCGATGACGGAGAAAATCTTGTCGCAGTAGAGAAGGAGTTCTTCACCCGCCTGAGTCAGGTGCGTGCTGCGGCCGATCTGTTCAAAAAGCCTGATGCCCAGCGATTCTTCGAGCTGGCGCATCTGGGCGGAGACGGCAGGCTGGCTGAAATGCAGCTCTTTGGCTGCACGTACGTAGCTGCGGTGCCTGGCGACCGATTGAAATGTAGCAAGTTGATGCAGGTTGAGCGTGCGCATGCAGTTGCCTACACAGGAAGCTCCCTGGGAACACATATAGCACTGGAATACAGTATGTCTTATTGTATGTAAGCTCTGATCGACGTGTCAAGTTAAAATGACATCCCTGGTTTTCGATGTGCTATAACGTTTTTTTGCCGATGAATATCTATAAGGATCTGGCAGCAGGAGTGGCTTGCGGCTTGCTTTCCTGCTGCTACTTGCGCTTGATTGCATAGCGTTGTAGGATGATACAGAAAGAGATACTCCGATATAATGAGGGCCGGTTGATGATGAATTTACTACGTGGAAGAGGGCAGCAAAAAGTGCAGAGGAAGAATGAACGAGGGGCGACGCAGGTGCTTCCCGAGACGGTCTGGGCCGATGATTCGCTGGCACCAGGCATACCTCCCGAGGGCAGTGTGGTTGTGACTATTACGCGCCAGCTTGGCAGCGGCGGTGTGGAGATCGGGCGCATAGTGGCGAGAGAGTGCGGACTCCACTACGTGGATCACCAGATCATCGACGAGGTGGCGAGGCGATTGGGGGTGCAGGTACAGCAGGCCGCGCGCCAGGATGAATATACGGCAGGCATCGCGGGGCAGATTTTTGAAGCATTGCAGCGCAGCAGTCCCTTTACTGCTAATTACTCCAGACTGTTTGAGCCACCGCAGGTTTCAGAGCAATCTAAAGAACTCGCGTACTTACGCCTGACCCAGAAGGTGATCCTGGAACTGGCGACGCAGGGCAATGCACTGATTGTTGGCCGCGGCTCGCAGTTCCTGCTGCACGGGGCGCCCCGCACGCTGCATATTTATGTCTTCTCGCCGATGCCCTATCGTATCGAGAATGTTATGAGGCGCTTTCGCGTGGATCGCCAGCGAGCTAGCGAGTTGATCGAACAACGCGACTACCAGTATGATTCGTACCTGCTGCGCTACTATGGCGCTGATGGACACCAGCCTGGCCTGTATCACCTGCTCATCAATACAGGACTCTTCTCTATCGACCTGGCAGCAGGCCTGATACGGCAGGCACTCGCAGTGGCGAAAGAGATTAGAAATTGAGTTTATCCCCAACGTTTGCGCAGTCTCGGCAGAATGTCCTGGGCATAGAGGCGGATGAAGCGAGACTGGTCGTCGCCAGGAGCGTGAAAGATCAGGTGAGTGAAGCCCAGATTGATATAGTGCCCAACCTGCTCTACGTGTTCCTCTGGATCGCTTGAGACGAGCCAGCGGCGGTGCGCCTGGTCGGCAACCTCCAGCGCTCGTTTCTCCATCACGCGCGGATCGTGGATACCTACTTTCTCCTCGGCTGGTAGGGCCAGCGCTGCCCAGATGCGCGTATCGGCCAACGCTCGCCCTTTGTCAGTGTCAAATGAGACTTTGACCTCAATGGTGCGCTCAATTGTGGAAGGATCGCGACCAGCCGCCTTTGCACCCTCTTCCAGGGCGGGCAGGAGTTGATCGCGGTACAGTTCGTCGCCTTTGCCGGATGTGCAGATGAAGCCATCTCCGGCACGACCTGCGAATTTCGCAGCGACGGGACCACCCGCGCTGATATAGATAGGAACTGGCTGATCGGGCTTATCATAAATTGTAGCCTTGAGCGTGTGGTAATATTGGCCCTCATATGTCACCAAATCTTCCGACCAGAGACGGCGAATCAGGTCCACGGCTTCGCGCAGCCGCGCCAATCGCTCTTTTGTTGAAGGCCACTCAGAAGCGGTGACCGCGACTTCGTTGAGCGACTCCCCCGATCCGACGCCCAGGATCATGCGCCCAGGATAGAGTGCTCCCAGTGTACCAAAGGCCTGTGCGATGATGGCCGGCTGGTAGCGGAACGTGGGAGTCAAAACGCTGGTGCCCAGAATTACGCGTTTCGTGCGCTCGCCTGCCGATCCCAGCCATGAGAGCGCAAAGGGTGCGTGCCCGTTGGTATGTCGCCACGGCTGGAAATGATCGCTGATCCAGACGCTATCAAACCCGTACTGCTCGGCTTCCGTCGCGAATTCCAGAAGCTGGCGCGGACCGAATTGTTCAGCCGATGCCTTATATCCAAGTCTTAATGGGTGTGCAGCCATGTTTTCTCTCTTTCTCTTTCGTTATAGAGGGTCTGTATCGTCTATTGGTTATTGTACGTCACAGACGTCAGGTGTAAATTTACACTGTGGGTCAGGAAGTCCCCGCTTGCCAGCGTTGCGAGCCGTATGAACTGTATCGTGGACGTCTCGACGAAGCGCCCACGACCAGAATTCCTTAGATCTGTGCCTGACCCCCATCGACGAACAGTTCGATCCCGGTAATAAAACTGCTGTCATCCGAGGCGAGGAACACCACCGCTCTGGCAATTTCGTCAGGATCGCCCAGCCGCCCCAGCGGGATGCTGGCCTCCATTGACCTCAAGATCTGCTCAACCTGCTCCTCAGTCTGCCCTAAGCCACTGAGTCCCGGTGTGTTGGTTGAACCAGGGCTGACGGCGTTGACGCGGATCTTGCGGGATTTCAGGTCCAGGGTCCAACTGCGCGCGAAGGAGCGTATAGCTGCTTTGGTGGCGCTGTACACACTGAACCCAGGTAGCACTTTGATCGTGCTATTCGAAGCGTTCAAAATGATCGAACCGCCGTCCTGCAAGAGCGGGAGCGCCTTTTGTACTGTGAAGAGCAGCCCCTTCACATTGACGTTGAACGTTTTGTCAAAATGGGCTTCAGAAATTTCCCCCAACGCGCCGAATTCCCCAATCCCGGCGTTGGCGAAGACGATATCGATGCGGCCGTGCTGCTGCTTCACCGTGGCATACAGGCGATCAAGATCCGCGAGACGGGAGACATCTCCCTGAACCGCGGTCACGTTCTTCCCGATCTGCCGTACGGCTGCATCCAGTTCGCTTTGACGGCGACCGGTGATGTAGACGTAGGCGCCCTCTGCGACGAAGCGCCGGGCCGTGGCCAGGCCGATGCCGCTGCTGCCGCCCGTGATGACGGCGACTTTTCCTTTAAGCTTTGTCAAGATGTTTCTCCTCTTGAGAGCATTTCATAACTCAAAGGCCCTCCAACAGGAGTTTGGACCACCCCCTCCAATTGACGAGCCCGTGCCCTCTCTGGTACCAGTTTAAGGAGGAAGTGTCATGAAAGCGCAATGAGCATCGTCAAAGTACTGGTATGTGGCGCAGGATGGCCTGTGACCATTTACTTCTGTGAATTTGTAACGCTTACCGTAACGATATCGAGACAGTTATAATTTATACTAGTGCTTAGCGAAGGAGTAGCCCAGCAATGGGAGCAACTCCTGTGGATCTTCCCATGTTTTACACGCCAGGCAATAAAAAATAGCTATGGGACAATCGAAAGTACGACTACTTACTCTAGCAAGGAGTAGCAAGTATGGCAGTGTCTAAGCGTACCATTTTTCGCAACAAGGCTATGCAGCACTATACACAGAGCCGGGAAAAAGATATTTTGCCCCGCTTTGTTGCCCCGCCTGTCTTTATCTTCTTATGGATCCTGCTCGGATTATTGTTCATTGCGACGGTACTTGCCTGGTTAGAGCAGGTGCCAACGTATGTTACCGGGTCGGGAGTTGTACTCGACCAGGGAGTCGGAACGCAAAATGGAGGCAACGAAGCTGTGGCAGTGGTATTCTTGCCAGCTACCACATCCCTCAAAGTGACTGCCGGACAACCAATCCAGGTGCAGGTTGGCTCGTCAGGACCACAACTTTCCGGCACGATTGCTACGGTCAAGCCGGGAGTTCTCAGTCCTAGCCAGGCACGCCAGCAGTATGGGCTCAATGGCAGCCTGGCACAGGTGATAACCCAGCCCTCGATTGCTGTGACGGTCCAGTTAGGACCCGGCTTCTCGACGCAGACATATGCAGGAAGTATCGTCAATGCCCAGGTACAGGTGGGGACGCGGCGCGTGCTCTCGCTGCTGCCATGGATCGGTCAATTGATTGGAGAGTGACAGATGGACAAGAACGAACTAGATGCAACTGTGCTGGCAAGCAGGTTAGGTGTAGATAGCACGGTGCTGGGCGAGTCCACTCTACTGACAGGGAAACGACGTGATGCGCTCCTTAACAGCCTGATTACCCCAAAGCAGCTGTTACCGTCAGATGTGGCGGAGCTGATGGGGCACAGGGAACGTCGAACCGCTATGACGACGATGGCGCTAGGAATGCTGGTCGCTCAAGACCAAGAGCCAGCCCTGACGGCAACGCTTCTTGCCCCATGGAGGATACCAGGGGCATCTGTAGCACCACCGCAGGCGCCAGCAGCGCCGAAGCAGGCTGCACCCGCAATGGCCGCGCCACCACCAACGGCAGTACCCGTTACACCCCCGGCAGCGGCACCAGCAGCGCCAACACCAACCGTGCCCCGGCCTCCACAGGCTGCACCACAGGCTGTACCAAAGCCAGGTCTCTTGCAAAGGCTGCGAAAACGCCGTGTGCCGGTCATTAACCAGATGGGGGCGGTAGAATGCGGTGCTGCTTGCCTCGCCATGATCTTGAGCTATTACGGGCGTAAGACGAGCGTCTCAGAAGTTCGCGATTACTGTGGCGTGGGACGTGACGGCCTGTCCGCGCTCAACATTGTCAAGGCTGCTCGCTCATATGGCCTGCGCGTCAGGGCAGTCTCGCTCAAGGAGAACGATTTTCGCTATATGACCCTGCCAGCCATTGTCCACTGGGAATTCAATCACTTTCTGATCGTTGAACGCTGGACCCCGAAATACGTGGACCTGGTTGATCCGGCTATGGGGCGCAGGCGTGTGACGGCCGAAGAATTCGACAATAGTTTCACCGGCGTCGTGATCATGCTGGAGCCGGGAGTGCAGTTCAATCGCACCTCAGCGGAACAACACATCAGTTTGAGAACGTATGCCATGAACTATGTGAAGCTGGCTCCCATGTCGCTGGTGCAGATCATTGGAGCTTCCCTGCTGCTCCAGATTTTCGGGCTCATCGTCCCTTTGTTCACAGCCGTGGCGGTGGACCAGATTATCCCCTTCAAGTTGAAAGATACCCTGGTGCTGCTGGCACTGGGCCTGTTCATCCTGTTACTGGCGCAACTGGTGACGACGCTGCTGCGAGCGGTGGTCTTGCTGTACCTGCAGACGAAAGTGGATACGCAGATGATGATCGGCTTCTTTGAGCAACTGCTGACACTACCGCTGCGTTTCTTCCAGCAGCGTTCCAGCGGCGATATCCTGACGCGGTTGAGCAGCAACACCGTCATTCGCGACACGATCAGCAACCAGCTCGTTTCGACGGTCCTGGATGGCAGCTTCGTGCTGGTCTACCTGGTCATCCTGCTGGTGACATCGCCGGTCTTTGCCGGCCTGGCCGTGGCCATCGGCCTGGTACAGGTCATCCTGCTGCTAAGCACTAACCATCTGATCCGCGACCTGGCACGACGCGAACTACTGGCGCAGGGCAAATCACAGGGCTACGCCGCCGAAGCACTGGCAGGCATAGCAACGCTCAAGTCCGCCGGGGCTGAGCAGCGCGCGCTGCAGCAGTGGTCCAATCTGTTTTTCGACCAGATGAACGCTTCGGTACGCCGCAGCTATATCTCGTCGCTCATCAACACGGCGATGAACACGCTGCGCACCTTCTCACCCCTGGTGCTGCTGGTGGTGGGGACGGAACTCGCGCTCAATGGCACCCTACAAGTGGGAACCATGCTCGCTCTCAACGCCCTGGCGATCGCCTTCCTGACGCCGGTCGCCTCGCTGGTGAACAGCGGACAGCAGTTGCAAGTGGTCCAT
>WNFM01102391.1_pt1 | contig 10647 bp, 8 predicted proteins | sample 5400271 | NCBI WGS metagenome assembly WNFM01 (sample SAMN13153352, study PRJNA577476) | soil metagenome | isolation source: 60 cm saprolite on Douglas fir-dominated hillslope | place: USA:California | collected 2013-09-17 | reverse complement strand
ATCGGCTACAACCCGTCTAGCCGCTTTACCACCGATTTCAAGAACAAGCTGTGGTACGAAGTTCTTTCGGAGCCGGGAATTAAGATTGGACGGACCGATCCAAAGCTCGACCCCAAGGGTGCATTCACCGTCGAGCTGCTACAGCGCGCGGAAGAGTTTTACAAACAGCCCGGCCTCTCCCAGCGAATCCTCGGAGCCCCTGAAAACCCTGCTCAAGTGCTTCCGGAGGAGGTTCTAGTCGGTCGGTTCCAGTCGGGTGAACTTGATGTGGCATTCTTCTATTCGACCGAGGCCTCGGACGCGAAAATTACATTCGTAGAGCCGCCCGCCGAAATCGACCCGAAGGCACACTACACCGTTGCGATCCTACGCGATGCTCCCAACCCAGCGAGCGCGGAGCGGTTCCTTGTCTTCCTGCTGGGCACGGAGGCGCGAGATCTTCTGCTGCAGCACGGGCTTGACCTGGTGAGGCCCACCTTGATCGGTGATGCGCAGACGATACCGGCATCGATCAAGTCGCTCGTCGAAAAGGCCCAGTGACGCGGCGCCTCCCCGCTCCGCTGCCGTGGCTCGCGGGCCTACTCGCCGTTTATCTGCTTGGCCCGTTCTTGGCCGGCATACCGCAGGTCTGGTTGGCAGACTGGCACTCCGTGGACATGGCAGCGCTCGGTCGGGCGTGCGCCGTGTCCGTCGCCAGCGCCACATTGGCGACTGCGCTCATCGCACTCGGCGGCATCCCGCTCGGCTACCTGCTGGCGCGCGCACCTGGCCGCGCCGCCGCCGCGCTCGGATTCCTCGTTCAACTTCCTCTCGCACTGCCGCCGCTTGCAAGCGGTATCCTGCTTCTATTCCTGCTGGGGTATCGTTCCCCACTCGGCCGCCTGACGGATGGCGGCCTCACCGACTCGTTCGTGGGGATCGTGCTCGCCGAAATTTTCGTGGCCGCACCATTTCTGATCGTGGCCGCACGTTCCGCCTTCGCTGCGGTCGATCCCGTGCTCGAGGGTGTGGCCTCGACACTCGGCCACCGCCGTTTGGCTGTCTTCCTGAGGGTCAGCCTACCGCTCGCGTGGCCGGCAACCCGCTCTGGGCTATTGCTCGCTTGGCTTCGTGGCTTCGGCGAGTTCGGGGCGACAGTCATGGTCGCCTATCATCCCTACTCGCTACCGGTCTACACCTACGTCGCCTTCGGTTCCCAGGGCCTGCCGGCGATGCTGCCCGTGCTGCTGCCGGCGCTCGCGGCGGCAGTCATCGTCATGGGCCTGAGCAGTGCCGGCACCCGACCGGCGTCGATCCGCGGCGGGCGTGCGACGGTCCCGCAGGCGGCCCGGTTGGTCCAGTCGCTCGATCCGTCTAATCGCCACAGCCGACCACGAAACGCCACTGCACTTCCCGTTGAGCTGGCGTTCCGATTCCAGAAGCAACTCAATGGTTTTGAGCTCGATATCGCTTGGTCGAGCCGCGCACGCCGCCTCGCCATCCTTGGACCCTCGGGGTCCGGGAAGTCGCTGACCCTGCGTTTAATCGCCGGGCTGGAACGACCGGATGTCGGAACGCTGAAACTCGGCGGTCGCGACCTGTCAAAATTTCCGCCGGAGTTGCGAAGCATCGCCTACGTTCCGCAGAACTACGGCCTGTTTCCCAATCTGACGATCGCCGAGCATCTGCGTTTCCCGATTGGAGCGGCCCCGGACGTGGCGCAGCACTGGCTTGAGCGCCTCGGCCTCTCGGACCTGAAGGACCGACTCCCGACAACGCTGTCGCTCGGCCAGCAGCAGAGGGTGGCGCTAGCGCGCGCCCTCGTGCGACCGGCCGATCTCTTGCTGCTCGACGAGCCTTTCTCGGCGCTCGACGCGCCGCTGCGCGCCCGCCTCCGTCATGAGCTGCGGGACCTGCAGCGCGACATCGCCGCAACGACGATCATCGTGACGCACGATCCGGAGGAGGCGGCGCTACTTGCCGACGAGCTCCTCGTCCTCGAGGACGGCCGGGTGTTGCAGGCAGGCCGGGTCGAGGCGATCTTCAGCCGCCCAGCCAGTGAAGCGGTGGCGCGGTTGCTTGGTGCCGAGAATGTCGTCCAGGGCATTGCGGTCGCCGAGAACCAAATCGCGATTGAGGGTGGCGCGATCGTGATCGTCGCCGGGCCAGCGCTGCAACCGGGCAAGCGGGTAGGCTGGAGCGTCCGACCGGAGTGCTTGCGGCTGAGCGCCAATGGGCGCTACGAGGCAACAATTGCGAGCAGCGCCACGATCGGTGGCGCCCGCGAGATCTCAGTCCGCCTAGGCGGCACTCTCCTACGGGTTCTGGCCGGCCTCGAAGACGGCGCACCGACGAGCCCTTGCCGCCTGGATATTGATCCGGGCTCGGTCCAGGTGTGGCAGACAGAGGGGGCGGTCCACAATACTGTTGCGCCCGCACAGACGGCTTGAGCCCAACGTCCTGCGCGTGATGGTCGGTGCAACTGCGAAATCTATCTTCGCGATAAGATGCTGACGGTTGGACTACGCCGTCCTGAACTCACCCGCGTCGCCGGGGCCTCCTCTACGCCGACGCTCAGCTGGCGAATGGATAGAGAGCGTCGATCCCCGGCGGCTCAATCTCACGAGCAGACGCTTCGCCGTGATCTAGTAGGTCTAAGGCCGCCCCGATCGCGCGGGTGCCGGCTCGTCCTTGCTCCGGCTACGGATTTCCTCCTGGCTGAGCGCCGGTGGGTGCGCTCCACGTCTTGAAATCCTCCTCCGAGACGGTCGGGAGCTTCTTCAGGAAGGCGACGATCGACCAGATTTCCTGGTCGGGCACGCCGATAGCGCCGAAGCTCGGCATGGCGGTCATCTTGATCCCGTTCTTGATGACCCAAAATAGCTGCCGCGGTTCGCGATCGTTGACGATCTCCTTGAGGTCGGGCGGATAGGGCTGCATCCCTTCCGTGAACTTGGCCCACTTCACCCCCGGTGCGCCGTGGCAATTGGTGCAGCCGCGCGTGTCGAAGGTGTGCGCCCCCGCCCGCACCACCGCAGTATCGTCGAGCGAAATGAGCGGTCCCTCGGTCGCGTGCCGGTCGACCGAGGCCTGGCGGACGTGGACCAGGACCCAGGCGACCCTGTAGAATCCGCCGAAGAAAAAGACCGCCGCACCGATCGCGACAACGATCGCAAGAGCACCGATGACAGCCAGGAATCGCATTGGGACTCTCCAGCTCCGACTCTCAAAAGCTATGCTCAACGGGAGGAACTGGGTTCTCGCTTCGCCGTCTGCTGCGCCGTTATGCCAGGTTCAATTGGTGCCCCCCAGATTAAGCCGACAACTCCACACAATGAAGTCCCCCTGGCGTCGGAGATGCGCCGCGATTTACTTCACCCCCACTAGTGCGGATCCTCAATCTTCCTTTTTGCTCGGCTCAAGGACCGCGCCGCGAGAACGACACGGCGTACGCGCCGTTGCGCACGTCAATCATCATATCGTCGGAGGGCTCGATTCCGTCGGTAAGCTGGCCCGGCAGGAACAGCAGCGTTTTCTGCACCTCTGCGCTGTTTGCCACCGCCTTGTCGATCGTCAGCATGCCGAGCTCCACGACCTTGCGGTCCTCAGGCCAGGGCTGCGCCGGGTCCTTCGTGGAATCGCCGGCCGCGGCAAGTTGCGCTTTGAGGTGGAATGTCACCGAACCGCGTTTCAGACGCTCCGGCAGCTCGTCCATCAGGAAGTCCGGCGCCCGTTTCGCTACGTCGGCTGCCTCCAGATGAACGGCGCGCTCGGGCACCATCCGATAGCGCACCGCCTGCCTCTCACCCGCCTTGCTGACGAAAACGAACGCATTAATGCCGTAATACTCTTCGTCGGCGAAGCTATCGGGCGTGATCGCGGTGGCGAAGGCAGCCGGCACCGTGGGATGGCTCACTACGAACTGCTCGAATTTCGTCGGCTTGGCGGCATCCGGCGGGCTTGCAGCCACGGCCAGCAGCAAGTCGCGGAAATCGGCGCCATTGGATACTGGGAAGAACTGGAGAGAGTTCATCACCATGTCGGTATCGCTGCCGTCGGGCAGATGGAACTTGATTGCCATGCCGTGCGGATTGGCTGGCCTAGACCCATCCGGCACATTCGGTATCCCCGATGCATCGGAGAATCGCACTGTCACCGGGATCGTGCTCCCGTTGAACAGAACCGCCTTGCTCAGGGCCGCCGCCTGCGACGATGCCGTGAAGCTACCCTCGACCACGATGCCCTTGGCGTGATTGGCGCGGAACCCGGGATGCGTGCCGTATAACTTGTTCATCGCGTCCACGAGCTGGGTCTCGATGGGTTGATCATCCGCCCGGGCGAATCCGAGCGACGCAACCGACAGCGCGACCACCGCGGCCAGAAGGTCGTGTTTCCTCACGCGTGCCTCCCGTTGCAGTGCGCGCGGCCAGACGAGCCGCACGCCTCCAAAAACTGACCGAAGAATGCTGGCTGGCTAAGCTAAACCACTCTGCATTGTGTAGAGCGGGCGCCCCGGCCTGCTCCGAGAGTTGAAATCGCCTGTAAGCTGCGCCTCAATGTTTAAGGCAGTTTTACGGAGCGTTCCACGGCTTGACGGAGGAGCCCAATCACCTCCAAGGACCGACAAGTCGTCGCCTGAGCAGATCACGCCGAGACCGGAGAACGCGAGCGCCGGCAGGGTCGTGTCATTTGGTTGGCAAGCGAGCCCTGGAATACCTGCACTCTGCCCGTCAGATCACGTAATCGTCAGACCGGGCTGTCCGGCCGAGGTGACAAAGATCCGACCCATAAAACTGCCTTAAACGAACACGCCGAGGATCGCCGAGATAGGCGCGCCGCCATTTCCCGTGCTGGCGCATGAATCTTGTCCTTGGAAAGGGTGTGAATGGTCGGCCGGACGGAAGGCGATGTCGGGGGAACTCGGCGAAACGGCCGTGCCGTGCGATGGATCGATCACCGGCTGCCGATCTTCACCTTTCTCGATCGCCGCCGAGGAACCTCAACTAATGGTGGAACTTCGGCTCGCTTGCCGGATTCATTCTGGTGGTCATGATCGTGACCGGCGTCGCTCTTTCAATGCAGTACACGGCGCAAGTCAACCTTGCTTCCGATTCGGTCGAGCGCATCATGCGCGACGTGAACTGGGGATGGATGATCCGCTACATCCACCTGAACGGCGCCTCGTTCTTCTTCATCGTCACCTACATCCACATCTTCCGCGGCCTCTACTACGGCTCCTACAAGGAGCCGCGCGAGCTCTTGTGGATATTGGGTGTCGTCATCCTGCTGCTCATGATGGCGACGGCTTTCGTCGGCTATGTCCTGCCGTGGAGTCAGATGGCATTCTGGGGCGCCACCGTGATCACGAATCTGTTTTCGGCAATCCCCCTCATAGGCAACGACGTAGTCACCTGGCTGTGGGGTGGCTTCTCCGTCGACAACCCGACGCTCACGCGTTTCTACGCGCTGCACTACCTCCTGCCGTTCCTCATCGTCGGCGTGGTGATGTTGCATCTCATCGCGCTACATCAGCACGGCTCCAACAATCCGCTCGGCATCGACCGCAGGGGCCCGCAGGACAACATCCACTTCCATCCGTACTACACAGTCAAGGACATGTTCGGGCTCGCCGTGTTCCTGATCATCTTCGCCATCTTCGTCTTCTACTTGCCCAACTACCTCAACGGCGCAGACGCTTACGTACCGGCGAACCCGCTGCAGACGCCGTCCGAGATCGTGCCGCAGTGGTACTTCCTGCCGTTCTACGCGATCCTGCGCTCGATCCCGAACAAGCTTGCCGGCGTCATCGCCATGTTCTCGGCCGTGGGCATTCTCTTCATCATGCCCTGGCTGGATACCTCGAAGGTCCGCAGCGCCTACTTCCGGCCAATATACAAGTGGGTCTTCTGGCTCCTGATCATCGACGCCGTCGCTTTGGGCTGGGTCGGCGCCAATCGACCGGAGGGCGTCTATGTTCTCGTCGGCCGCGTTGGCACGCTCTACTACTTCCTCCATTTCCTGATCCTGATGCCGTTCATCGGTTGGTTCGAGCGGCCGTTGCGATTGCCGGCGAGCATTGCCACGGCCGTCCTGTCGAAGGACGGAGCGCGTCCTGTCGCGGCGTTGGCTCAGATGGAAAGGTTGTAACCGCGTCAACTTGAGCATAGGAGGTAAACATGATCGGAAAAAGCTTAGGCATCGGCATCGCCGCTACGGCAATCCTGATCTTTGCGAGTTTATCGTCCCGGGCCGAGGGCGATTCGGTTGCGCTCGCCAAGGCGCTGCCGCAGGCCACCGTCTCGCTGGATCAGGGTCTCAAGGCGAGCGAGCGCGAAGGCAAGCCGATTTCGGCGAAGTATGAGATCGAGACACGATGAAGGGGAACCAGTTCAGCGAGGTCATCGTCGATCATACTTCCGGCTCCATCAAAAAGGCGGAGCCGATCACCGATGCCGACGACATGAAAGCGGCCCAGGAGCAGAGTGCGGCCATGGCGAAAGCTAAGCTGTCTCTCGATGCGGCCGTCGGAGGCGCCGTCAAAGCGAATAGCGGCTACCGCGCCGTGAGCGTCATCCCGATGCTCGACGGTGGCCAAGCTGTGGCGGCCATCACGCTGATGAAAGGCGAAGAGGTTAAGAAGGTGACCGAAAAGTTGGAGTGACGGCTCTAAAGCGACACGCCGAAGCGCCAAGTTTTGCGTAGCGACCTAGCCATTGTCACGGCGACAAATCGAAAGTGAAGGAGTACCCGGATGACCCTCGCAATTCGAGTCGCAATCCTACTCGCTGTGGGTGCGATGACCACGCCTTCCCTCGCCGCCGCTCCTGACTGGAATAAGGTCGGAGAAGCGCTCGGCAAATCAGGGTCCAGCCAGCCAGGTGATGTCTATAGAGTCGGATTTCCCCGCACTGATCTTAAAGTGTCGCTCGATGGCGTAGCGATCAAGCCAGGTTTCGCGCTCGGCGGATGGGTCGCCTTCGGACCGATGGGCGACCAGGCAATGGTGATGGGTGATCTCGTCCTGACGCAGGATGAGGTGAACCCGGTTATGAAGAAGCTCGAAGAGGGCGGGATCGAGATTACCGCGTTGCACAACCACTTGCTTCGCGCCGAGCCGATGACGCTCTACATGCACGTCTTCGGACATGGCGATCCGATCAAGCTCGCCACCGCGCTCCACGCCGGCTTGGCGCTGAGCAAGACGCCAATGGGAGGTGGCGCACTCGGCGGCTCACAGCCGCAAGCCGCTGCGCCGCAGATCGATTTCGACACGGCAGCCGTCGACAAGGTCATGGGTTACAAAGGGAAGGACAATGGCGGCATCTACCAGTTCAGTATTCCGCGCGCCGAGCCCATAAAGGAAGAAGGCATGGACGTGCCGGAAGCGATGGGCTCGGCGATCGCGATCAACTTCCAACCGACCGGCGCCGGCAAAGCGGCCATCACGGGTGACTTCGTGCTGATTGCGCAGGAGGTCAATCCCGTGCTCAGGGCGATGCGCGACAACGGCATCGAGATCACGGCTCTGCACAGCCACATGCTCGATGAACAGCCCCACGTGTTCTTCATGCACTTTTGGGCGAACGACGACGCTCAAAAGCTGGCGAAGGGGCTGCGCGCCGCCCTCGACAAGACCGACGCCAAGAAGGGTTAACAATACCGGCTGGCTACTAAGCCGGCGTCTGCGACTGAGGCGGTTCCGGTCCGCCGACTCACCGGAGATGTCATGCTCTCCAGCTGGAGACGCGCGCTCCGCTCGCGAGCACGGGAGAGGAACGATGATCGATGTGTCCAGGCGACAATTCATAACCGCTGCTGCTGCAATGGGGGCATCCATGTCAATCGGAGACCGGCGTTCTTGGGCTGCGGAGCCAGAGGTTCACTTTGACTTTACTCGCCCGCTCGATGGCTGGGAGACGGTGACCGGCAAATGGGCCGTCGCGGATGTGCCAGGGGCGTCACAGGGGGGCCGGGCGTTGGTTCAACGCGCCACGAACAATGCATTCAACGTGATCGTCGCGCCAGGCGGTCCCTACACCAACGTCGATGTTTCGGCGCGCTTCAAGCCGATGTCCGGTCGCGAGGATGCTTCCGGCGGCATCGTCTTCCGCTTTTCCGAAGGGCGCTACTACGTGATCCGCGCCAACGCTTTAGAGGACAACTTCAATTTCTACTACTACGACCGTAGTCGCCGGCAAATCGCGGGCGCGAATGTCAGGGCTCCCGCACTCGGCCAATGGCATAAGTTGCGCATCACCGCCGAGGGCGATCACATACGGGGATGGCTGAACGATCAGCGTCACATCGACTATCGCGACAGCCGGTTTAGCGCCGGACGAATCGGGCTTTGGACCAAGGCGGATTCGATCACCGCATTCGATGATCTTGTTGTCCGTCCCATAAGTGGCAGCTGATCGGCGGGAGCAGGAGACGCTGATGTGTGCTGCGATGTTGTTGGCCGGAATTGGTGTCGCATAGGCGTCATCGACGTTCTTGCACGGCGGAATACGCGTCCGAGGAAGGCGCGGAGCGCAGACCTCCGGGATGCAGCTCTCACCTCCCGGAGATAGTGTCGCGCAGTGGCTGTCGCGCGGCGCCGTCGCGACGATGCAAGCCACGATTGCAGCAGCTATAGTCGTCGGTGAAGGAGTCGCTAATCCATGCCCCGCAGCTTGCTGGTGTGGCCCGGCGCGCCGCTGGCCATCGCCTCCGCAGTTCTCTTCGGCGCGAGCACGCCATTCGCCAAGCTTCTGCTCGGCGATGGCGTAAGCCCATGGCTGCTCGCCGGCCTGCTCTATCTTGGCTCGGGTCTTGGTCTCAGCATTGTCCACGCGGGACGCCTGAGCCTCGGCATCATGCCGACTGAGGCGCCGCTTCGCCGGACCGACCTGCCGTGGCTCGCGCTGGTCGTCGTGAGCGGCGGTGCGATCGGCCCGGTCCTGCTCATGGTGGGCCTGACGACGACCCCGGCCTCCTCAGCCGCGCTGCTGCTCAACCTCGAGGGCCTAGCGACGATGGCGATCGCCTGGCTGGCCTTCCGCGAGAACGTCGACCGCCGGCTGCTGATCGGCGCGGGCGCGATTCTCGCCGGAGCCGTGTTGCTGTCGTGGCAGGACGGATCGGCCGGTTACGGAGTCGGTGCGGTGGCGGTGGCCGGCGCCTGCCTCGCCTGGGGGATCGACAACAACCTGACCCGGAAGCTCAGTGCCGCCGATCCGCTGCAGATCGCTCTGATCAAGGGCTTGGTGGCGGGTGCGGTGAACTTGGCCCTGGCCTTGGCGATGGGCGCCAATCTGCCGTCCGCGATCTCGATCGGCGGCGCGGCGCTAATCGGCTTCTTGGGTTACGGCGTCAGCCTGGTACTGTTCGTCCTTGGGCTCCGTCACCTCGGCGCGGCCAGGACCGGCGCCTACTTCTCGACGGCACCGTTCATCGGAGCGGTGGTCGCGATCGTCATGTTCGACGAACCGGTCACCACCCGCCTGATCGTCGCCGGTGTCCTGATGGCCGTCGGACTCTATTTCCATTTGGCGGAATCACACGATCACGAGCACGCGCACGAGGTGTTGGAACATGAGCATGGCCACGTCCATGATGCGCATCACCACCACGAACACGGGCGAGACTGTCCGCCCGGCGAACCCCACGCTCATCGGCACCGCCACTCGCCGATGGTGCACAAGCACCCCCACTATCCGGATCTCCACCACCGGCATGGCCACGCTCGCTGAAGCGGAAGCGTCGTGCGGCGACTAATCCTCTGTCAGCCTCATTTCACCACCCCTGCGAACCGAACGCGCCCAGGCGCGACCGAACTCCTGACGTACTGCATTCCTTCTCAGGCCGGTGCGGGTCACCCAACAGAGAAAGGCGAGTTCTGTCGCGAATGCAGCTTTCCGCCGGGCAGCCTCTAGCCCAGCCGATCTGCCCGTAGGTGGGTATATCGCGTGAGCATGGCCGGCGTCAGATGCCCGCTGATCGCCATGATTTCACAGCGGCGGTGTGTCCTCGGGAGCGAAGCGGTAGTCTAGGGTGACGCGCCCCTCGGTCTGCTTCCGGAAATGACGGTATTTGCGCGGTCGGATGCGACGCAGCGTATGGTCCGCGCGGGCCGCCAACTTTTTGGTTGGCAGGCAGCCGTCCAGTTACTCCTACTGACCGTCAGGGCGGCGCCGATACAGAGTCAGATATATGGCGGCGTCGAATATCCCCCCGCGTGCACTCAGCGCTCGAGGCCGTCACGCATGCGGCTGCCAATGCGGGTCCCTTCAAGCTGAGTGTCTTGCGACCCGCTGCATAGCGCGCACGCGGCGCCCTGCAGTTGAAGCGCCCGGCGCTCACCCAGAGCGAATGCACGTCTGATCGCCCACGGTGACCCGGATGGCAGGAGTTGCAATTCGTAGCCTCACTGACCACGTTTGCCATCGGATTGGAGCGTTGACGCCGATGGGCGAATACCAGCGAGAGTAACGGCCGCATGAATTCATCGTTCGCAAAACCAGGGTTGGTACTTCAGCCGGAGCAACCGGTCGAGGGACAGGAGCGTGGTATTGGAAACCATGGTTCGGCCGGGTTGCTGGCGTCTTCTGCCGGCCGGGGCTGGTCCGGCCTCGCAGCAGAGCTTCGCAATCACAGCGGTGTGATCGCGAAAAAACCGGGCCCCGACAC
>WNFM01051415.1_pt1 | contig 10647 bp, 12 predicted proteins | sample 5400271 | NCBI WGS metagenome assembly WNFM01 (sample SAMN13153352, study PRJNA577476) | soil metagenome | isolation source: 60 cm saprolite on Douglas fir-dominated hillslope | place: USA:California | collected 2013-09-17 | reverse complement strand
GTAAGTACCAGAATTGGGAAAGGTTCAAGGTGGAAATCCTAAAACAACACACTCCATCTCAAATAGACCTCGCTATCGACAGCGAGGTCTTACATACTCTTTGGCAAAAAGCGCTGGCCGCATTACAATCGTTGCAAACTCCGCTGGGTGTGAAGGCCAGCGGGCAGGATGATCAATTCCATGCGATTTTCGGGCGCGATTCTCTCTGGACCGTGCTACTGGCGCTGGAGGCCAACCACCTTGTGCAGGCAACCGAGGCACAAATAACAAGCTGCAAGGGCGTGTCGTAAATGATATCAATGAAGAACAACCCGGTCGCATCATTCATGAATACTGGGACCCCACGCCACGGCGTATGATTGTGTCAGGCTGGCCGGTTATCAATGGACGCTACTACGGAGCCTTTGATACAACGTTTCTCTATGTCGTCACGGCAGCGCGGGTCGATGCGTGCTTCCATGACCAGGAACTGTTAGAAGAACTCTGGCCACATATCGATGCAGCGCTCCATTGGATGCTGGATTGGTCCGATCTCGACCGGGATGGCCTGGCGGAGTATAGCAGGCGCAACCCCGAGGGACTGGGCCTGGCAAACGAGGTCTGGAAGGACAGTGGGGAAGCTGTTCAGCCACCCGCGCATGAAGTACTCCTCCACCCGCTCGCCTGGATCGAGGTCCAGGGATATGCCCTGGCAGCCTATACCAGCTATATCGAGCTGGCCAGCAAGCTCAAGCGCCTTGATCCTGCTCTGCTCCTGGAAATCCAGCGTCGCGTAGAAGGTCTCCGGCAGGGACTCACACGTTTCTGGCTTGCCGGTGAGCAATTTCCCGCCGTTGCTCTGGATGGCCAGAAACGGCCTGTAGCCGTTGTCTCATCCAATCCAGGACACCTGCTCTGGAGCGGAGTTATTGACAAACAGCAGGCAGAGCAGATATGTCAGCGCCTGGTGCAGCCCGATATGCTCACACCCTGGGGAGTACGCACCCTCTCGGAACAGGCATACTACTACAACCCTTTCATGTACCATTGTGGTGCCGTCTGGCCTTTCGATAACGCTGTGATCGCAGCGGGCCTGCAACGCTACGGTTTCAAAGCAGAGGCTCACCGCATTGCTCATACCGTCCTGCAGGCCATCTGCACGATTGATGCTCCTGTAGAGCTTTACATAGTGTTACCTTCCGGCTGGATTCGTTCTCCACGTATCGAGCAAGAATGGGTTCTCATGGACTACTTCTACGCCAGTAGCTTTCAAGCATGGACGATGGCTGCCATACTCTACCTGGCATCGCTGCTCTTGCATGGCTGAGTACAGTGACAGTTTGTACAGATCGTTGGCAAAACTGGTAGTCTGACTGGAGCGCCATCATCCTGGTAGCCCTGCCACACGCTTCTTCGTCGTTAGCTGTGGCCTGTCCACCTTGCCGGTCTACGCGAGGAGTTGTTCAATCGTGTGGAGCAGTTGGTCTAATTCGAAGGGTTTAGCGACACCAGTGAGGTGACGTTCTTGAAGCGCTTGTGAGGGCAGGTTGGCGCTCATGATGATGGCGGGAATGTCTGCGAGATCTGTGATGGCATGCAGGCGGTCATAGAGGGCGATGCCGTTCATGCCAGGGAGTTGGTAGTCCAACAGGAACAGGCTCGGTTTCAGGTCATGCACCATCTTGAGCGCCTGGAAACCGTCCGTCACGAGTAGGGCATGATACGGACTCTCCGTGAGCAGCATCAGCACGAGAAAGGTGCCCACATCCTCATTGTCTTCCACCACTAATATGGTTTTCTCGTCGGTCTGGTCCTGTACCGAGGAGTGATGTCGCGTGTCAATCATCATGCTTCTCCTCCTAGTGCGGCTACTACTGAAGTTTGTCATTAACTCTATAAACACGTATAAGAAGAGGAGGTGGTGACAGAGGTCCTTGTTTGTCGGGTCGTGAGGATGCAGGGAAGGTGAGTGAGCCATCACGTGACCGCTCGTTTCCTTGCCATGAACAAGGAAACCGTGATGCTCTGAGAGAGCGTGTACCTCCAATGACGAGCAGAAGTGAAGCGAAACACAACCATCATACGTGTAAAAGATGTGATTCTCGTACCTGCTCCTCTCCGTAAGGCAAGAAGTAGGTGTGGGCCTTGAGGTCACAACGGAAATCATCCTGGATGTAAAGCATAAAACAGATAGAGAGGCTATAGCTGTAACGAGGACAGATGCAGTCATTACCTCCCTGAGGAGTAAGTCGCTATGGAAGCATTTCTCTTCACGTTAGCAGTGGTGAGCCTGCTCATTATTGCGGGCGTAGTCATCAGTGTGCGTCTCTATGATCGGGGTGCATTGGGAATAGGTCGGTTCAGACGAATACGACGGGTGCGCTTTCTCAGACCTAAGCCGGGCCGCGCTGGGATTGAAGAGACAATTGAAGAGATTGTCGAGGAGGAAGTACCTGTTGAAGCAGAGGCGTAGCGTGTTTCTTTTTAAGGAGGAAAGGCATGACGGTTACTTTTACGCAACTCATTGTCTGGGTTATCGTCGCTGCGATTGTTGGCTTTTTAGGAGAACTGATTTCGGGCCGCCGCGCACCTGCTGGTATTCTCGGAGCAATCATGATTGGTCTGTTCGCAATTTTCCTGATTGTCGGCTTCTTCCATTTCAGTATCGTCGGAGAACCAAAGCTGGATGGGGTCCCCATAATCAGCACGATCATCGCCGCAGTTATCCTGGTCATCATCTGGAGCAGCCTGGCATATCGGAGTAGATAAGTAGCGAGGAGTTTCTCCCAAACCTCGCTACACATAAGGTCTTCCGCGAAGTTAATGACGCTTACCTGATCGCTTGCTAGAAATAAGCCATTTGGAAGCATCTCTTGCCATCTGAATTCTTTCTTCAACCAGGTTTGCAATTTGCTTCGCTTCTTTGGTCGCGTCTTTCTGTTTTTTCACGAGGCCGCGCCCATCCCTGTGTGGCTGGTCGACCATCGAGCGGCAGGTCGCCTTCACGAAGGGATGAACTTGCAAGGAGAGACTTATAAGTTTATACTTAGTAAGTGAAAGGAGCAATAGGTGGAGCCATTACCGCTTGAAGTGATCCGTGCCGCTGGCGAATTGCGCGCCCTGGTCGGTCGTTTATCTCGCCGGCTGCGGCAGACCAGCGTGGTTGGCGAAATGACCCTCTCGCAGGCATCAGTGCTGAGCTTACTCGAGCGGGAAGGCCCAGCGACCCCAGGTGTCCTGGCCACCAAGGAGCGTATCAGCCCGCAGTCCATGGGGGCGATCCTCATCTCGTTGGAGACGCTTGGACTGGTCTCGCGCACACCAGACCCAACCGATGCGCGCTCTCTCGTTATATCACTCACCGAGGCAGGACTCCAGGCAGTTCAGGGCGCACGACGACACCGGGAAGAGCGACTTGCTCACGCCCTTGCCGCTCACTTCACTGCCGAAGAGCAACAGGTGCTGATCGCAGCACTTCCGCTCCTGGAACGCTTGGCTCGGGTGCTCTAAGGCGAGCTGCCATATCGGGACACGTTGGTAAGACAGACGCTATATGATGCATGCAGCAGTCTCCGCCGCTACATGGGACGAACATGACAGAAACACTCACACAGGAACAAGTACAACGCACACACGATCGCCGCCGCCGACCCGTTGGGCCGCATTACAAATGGGTGGCGCTTACCAACACCACGCTGGGCTCGTTGATGGCAACCATTGATGCCAGCATTGTGCTCATCGCGTTTCCCGCTATCTTCAAGGGAATTGGAATTAACCCACTGGCCCCAGGCGAATCAAGTTATTTCCTCTGGCTCCTGCTTGGCTATATGGTCGTGACCGCCACGCTGCTGGTGACCTTTGGCCGCATCTCCGATATGTTCGGTCGGGTGCGCTTGTATAACCTCGGTTTTCTCATTTTCGCCATTGGCAGTACTCTGTTGGCCCTGACACCGAGCACAGGCAATACCGGGGCCCTCGAACTCATCATTTTCCGTCTGATTCAAGGCATCGGCTCGGGGTTTCTCCTCTCCAATAGCGCGGCGATCCTGACCGATGCCTTTCCAGTGGACCAGCGGGGGCGCGCCCTGGGCATTAATCAGATTGCAGGGATCGCCGGGTCGTTCATTGGCTTGATTGTCGGCGGCATCCTGGCTGCGATTAACTGGCGTCTCGTCTTCCTCGTCAGCGTGCCGGTTGGGATCGTCGGCACCATTTGGGCCTACATGATGTTGCGCGAAACAGCGACCATCCGTGAACATCAACAGATTGACTGGCTGGGAAACGTGACCTTCGCGCTTGGCCTCACCATCTTCCTGTTGGGGATCACCTATGGTATTGAGCCATACGGGGGGTCGCCAATGGGCTGGGGTAATCCCCTGGTCATCGGAGCCATTCTTCTGGGCATCGTGCTGCTGGCAGCCTTCGTCTGGATCGAACTGCATGTGGACGACCCCATGTTTCGACTCGATCTCTTCAAGATTCGCATGTTTGCTGCTGGGAATACCGCAGGCTTTCTCTCCGCCCTGGGGCGTGGCGGCTTGCAATTTATGCTGATTATCTGGTTGCAAGGCATCTGGCTGCCACTGCACGGCTATCGTTTTGAAGAGACCCCCTTGTGGGCAGGCATTTTTATGACCCCTCTGCTGCTCGGCTTCATTCTGATGGGCCCTATCAGTGGGTACCTCTCGGACCACTTCGGGGCGCGTCTTTTCTCGACGACTGGCATGCTTCTCCAGGTGCTCGGCTTTCTCGGATTGACCTTGCTGCCAGCCAACTTCAACTATCCGGTCTTTGCCGTGCTGCTCTTCATGCTGGGCTGTGGTTCAGGCTTGTTCGCCTCTCCCAACACGAGTTCTATTATGAGTAGTGTTCCCCCGGAGACGCGTGGAGCCTCCTCCGGGATGCGCGCCACCTTCCAAAATAGTGCCACCCTGGTCAGCATCGGCCTCTTTTTCAGTATAGTCACGCTGGGCTTGGCAGCAGCGCTTCCTTCGACCCTCTCAACGGGGCTGATTACGAATGGTGTGCCCAGGCAAGCGGCTACCACCATCGCGCATCTGCCCCCAACTGCTGCGCTCTTTGGTGCGTTTCTGGGATATAACCCGATTGGAGAGCTTCTATCGCCATCGGTGCTGCACATCGCCATCGGTGCTGCACGCCATCTCACCGGCACACCAAGCGATCCTGCTGGGCAAGACGTTTTTCCCGAACTTGATCGCTACACCATTCATGGAGAGTTTGCACGCGGTGTTCTATATCTCGGCGGCACTGTGCCTCATTGGGGCGGCAGCATCGTTGCTGCGCGGCAAGCGTGTTGTCTACGGGCAAGAAAAACACTGAGCGAACAAAAGCTGCTCACCAGACTTTTATTAAAGAATCGGACAACACACGTCACACAGCTACGTCCGACGATGGTTTCCTGGTGAGTGCTCACGCACTCGTTGTATACGACGCACGACTGCTAGTGGTTCTCCAATACTTTCCGGGTGGGATGCAGCAATCCCGCTCGCCAAGAACGCTGCCACATTCATTTTTTGCCATGTGGCCAGATCGTCTCGAATGACCAATGCGATTTTTGTATCAAAGAGCATAAAAATAATCCTCGCTTTACAATCTTCTGTGAGAACGTCCAAGAGCGTACTGCTCTCATGACGTTCCGTAGTGATACTCGCTCTCTCTCAAACCGCTATCAAGTAGCAGTCGGACGCTCCGCCTGCTTCCATCCTGCGAGGATCGTGAGCAGGTTCCGCAGAAGCTTTCTCTCTTCAGGAGGGAATTCGCCAAGAAAATCCTGATTCAACTGGTCCATCTCACGGTCAAGCGGTGCCTGAAGGTCGCGGCCGCGAGCAGTGAGTGCCACCTTATTTACTCGGCGATCGGTCGCATGCGCCCTGCGCTCGATCAGTCCCGCATGCTCCAGACGATCAAGTAGCCCGGTCATCGTCGCGCTATCTAGCAGCAGGCGCTCACCCAATTGAGCACCGCTCTGCTGATCGTGTTCCCAGAGGACCTTGAGCAGCGCGTACTGCACTGGGGTGATCCCATACGCAGCCAGACGCTGCTTGGCCGACTGCGTGACCCGCTGATATGCCTTGCCGAGATAAAAGCTTAAACAATCCTCAATCTGATCCATGATAAACAATTTCTTATCGTATTCTCTCTCCAGGAGACACTTTCTCGCTCGTTCACCAGCCCCTTATTGTTCAGCTATGAAATCTCGTTGCGCATCTCGTGGGATCAATGCAAAAATTGGACGATATTGCCAAATGTGCCTCCAGATGCGACCAGATCGACAAAGGCCGCCTGGCACATGCGCCGTATCAGGTGTTTGGGATCCAGGCCGACAGAGGTGAAATAGGCGCGTAGCGCCCTCCATGCCTGAGGTTGAATGTTGGGATGATCAAATCGCAAGGAAAAGTGCAGCAGATGAAGACGATCTGCCCAGGTCGAATCAAATCAGTGTCTTAGAACAGGCATTTCAGTGAGAGGGAAGAGTATAACAACCCATCTTATTACGCTCGTTTTTCGATGTTGATTTACAGACGACAATGTGAACAGCGATCCAGAACGCCAAAGCTCTAGAACTGCTATTCTTTTAATAACCCCACACCGACACTGCAAACAACACCTCAAACAACACTTTCGTGTCTATGCATGAATACTGCCATGGAGCTATGCTTCTTGTAGATCCCACGGGATGCGCAACAAGTTAAGAGAATTTGAATAAAAGGAATAAACCATATGATGCAACAAAAGGAAGGCAGTTCTGCGAGACAGCAGTTCGCAGACCCAGATTATAGGAGATACGAGGGCAATCAGACGGGCGACTCTGGCCTCCACTATGAGACATCCTCTGAGCAAGGTGCCAGAGAAGGACAGTTCAGCAAAGTTTATCCGCTCCAGCGTGACAAGACGAATCTCCTCTGTTTCGCATTGGCTGTGATTGCATTGGGGCTGATTGTGCTGTTCGGTCTTCTCTTCGTTGTTGTTGTCGGCGGAACAGTAGGGGGAGGGGCTTTCGCGGCTGCGTGTTTCTCTATCCTCATCATAGCAGGGGTGGGCATGATAGCAATAAAAAAGAACTAGGAGCAGCGGCACCAGAGCGGATGGAGGCATCGACAAGATCGACTTCGCAATTTTCACGACAAGAATCAGGAGCGCCGGGGGAAGAAAACAAGAGGTACAGAGTTATGTCAAACACACGCAACTCAGAATTTGATCCAGGTCAACCAATGGTCTATCAGATCAGGATCAAGGGCCATCTGGGTCGCGAGTGGACAAACTGGTTTTCTGGCCTGACCATCACGCTGGACAACGGCGAGACGCTTTTAACCGGCTCGGTGGTCGATCAGGCCGCGTTGCATGGGGTGCTCAAGAAAGTGCGTGATTTAGGAATGCCATTGCTCTCGGTCAATCGCATGAAACCCGGCAGATAGATGCCCTGGATGTCAAACACTATCATTTTAATGATTTCTTCCAGTTAAGTCGCTTTCGTAAACTTACACGAATAAGAACATATTATGCTTAATAGCGTTTAAGCGAGAGGGGCAGATTATATGATGCCACAAAAGCAAGCTAATGAAGCAATGCTGAAACAAGCAAACCCGGAGTATAGGAGATTCTTAAGTGATGGAACAGACCGCAGAAGCGTCTCAACTCGCCTATGCACGGTTTGCAGGGCTCGGATTCGATATAGCGGGTTTACTTATCGTCTCCAGCATCGGCGGTGGCGGCAACTTCGTTGAAACATCACACAGGATCATAGCGTCCGAAACGCTCTACCGTCTCGGCCTCTGCTGCTCTCTGGTCGGTAGCCTATCTACCATACTGCTCGCCATTGGCCTCTATGTAGCCGTAAAGCCGGTCGACAGGAACCTTGCGATGATGGCGCTATTGTTCAGGGTGGCCGAAGCTGCGACCGGTGCAATTTCTCAACTTAAATGCACAGGTCGGCTATATCGCCCTGGTATTCAATGGACTGTTTTTGCTCCTGATCGGCTACTTAGTATATCCGTTCCAAATAAAGAGTCCTCATGATAGCTCTACCAGTGTTTTTCTTTGCAATCTCCATTCTAGATAGGTTTCCTCATGGCTATTTACTTCCTGATTTTGGAACGGATAGGCGAAGTAGCCAGCACAGGAGGAGCAAGCAGCCCTGGAGCACCTGGGGACGGAACCCGGATACGATTGTGAACCATTGCGCCGCTGGCTATGTGGAGAAGCAGCATCGGGAACAGTTTATACAGTCAAGGTCAAATAAAGCTGGTATCCACTTTGGGGAGGTAGGGTTTGCTTTCTCTCCTCAAAGCAAACAAGCAGGCAGTAAGCCCCCGAAGTGGTCAAGAGCCGTATTCACTCCCTGAGAAAGAAGAGGTTCTCTCATAGAACGCTTCTTTTCTCCTATCTCCTTTCCTTGACAGAAGAGCCGACTCAGACCGATACTATAGGGAGAAGAAGCTCTTTTCAGGAGGACAGGCGATGGCAACCTACGTTTTTGTGGCATGGAATTCCCACATGTACATCTTGCCGCCCTCATACGATGTCCGCGGCTGCTGCACCATCCGTTCTACGGCAGAGGGGATGTCGTCGTGAAGCGAATTCTTTTGACGGGGATGTCTGGAACCGGCAAGTCCACGGTCATCGGCGAGCTTGCTGCACGTGGATATAAGGCCGTGGATGCGGACTCTGACGAGTTCTCCGAGTGGGTGGAGGTCATCGACGACTCTGGCACCTTCGAGTCGCCGGTGGAAGTGGACAGGGACTGGGTGTGGCGAGAGGACTGCATTCAAGACCTCTTGTCCACCGAGGACACCGAGGTGTTGTTCCTGAGCGGATGTGCGGAGAATATGCCGAAGTTCCTTCCCCAGTTCGACCACGTCGTCCTGCTGAGTGCGCCTGCTGATGTCATCGTTGAACGATTGGGCACGAGGACAAACAATCCGTACGGGAAGCATCCCGACGAAATCGCTCGCGTGCTGGGTTTGGTGGAAAGGGTCGAGCCGTTGTTGCGACGTGCTGCCGAACACGAGATCGATACCAGTGCTTGTCTCGAAGATGTCGTGGCGACCCTGCTCCGGCTGGTGCAGTCACAGCAATGATGCTCAGCCTCCCGGTTACCTGGTCGCCGCCGAAAAGCGGGGTTAGCAGGACAAACCCCATGCATTCCTACACCCCGCTTGCTAGAAACAACGACCACCTGTTTCGATAGTGACAGGTGTGGTATGCTGGAAGCCTGGAAGCATATTCCCTGGCCTATTCACTGCTCACAAGCAAGCAAACGGCCTGACAGCGAACGCAAGGAAGTGGATGTGTTTGCGCTCCGAAGTGAGGTCGTGCAATGCGTACTATTGAACATGTCCTGCCCATCAAGAGCAATCAGATGGTCCGCGTGCTTCGCTATCTGCTCGATAGCGTACTGGCGTGTGCCGGGTCCCTGCTGGTCACCGCAGTCATTGTTGTGTTCCATCTCTACCCAGCCATTTCCAACATTTCGATCGTCTATTTGCTCGTGGTGTTGGCCTTGGCAATCACGCGCGGACGCTATGCAGCCATCCTCAGTGCCGTGGTGGCCTTTCTCTCCCTCGCTTATTTCATCGTCCCTCCCCTCCATACCTTTGGCATCTACCTCGTCGAAGAGTGGATCGCGCTCTTCGGCTTGCTGATCGCTGCCCTACTCACCGGTCACCTGGCGGTCGCCTTGCGCGAGCGGGCGGAGCAGGCGAACCGTCGAGAAAGCGAGACGCGTCAGCTCTCCGAGGTGGTGCGTGCGACCAGCCAGGAGGCAGAGGCAGCACACGCCCTCCTGTATGATTTCTTCATGCAAGCCCCTGCCGCGATGACCATCCTACGTGGGCCGGAGCACCGCATCGAGTTTGCCAATCCCCTCGCCCTCCGCCACAGGGACCAGACTGATCTGATGGGCAAGACCGCCCGTGAGGTGAGGCCCGAACTCGTGGAGCAAGGTGTACTTGCCATCCTGGATGAGGTCTACACCACCGGTACGCCCTTCGTTGGCACCGAGTTCCCTATCAGGGTCGACCGCAGGGGAGATGGGGTACTGGAAGAAGCCTATTACAACTTAGTGTATCAACCTCTCCGTACAGCGCAAGGGGACATCGAGGGGATTTTGGTTCATAGCGTGGAGGTGACCGAACAGGTACTGGCACGTCGTCGTGTCGAGGAGCTGAACCGCCAGCTCGAGGCGGAGAAGAACGCCCTACGCCAGACCGAGCAGGAGGCCCAGGCGCGATCCGCCGAGCTTGAGGCGATTTTTGAGGCCATGACCGAGGGTGTTATCGTCTGCGATGCCAGGGGAGAGGTCCGCTACATCAATGCCGCCTACCGTTCTCTGCTGGCGCTGGAAGAGGACGCTGATCCCTCAGTGCTCCAGCTCGACCACCGCATCGAGTGGTTGGCCTTCCGTGATCTGGAGGGAAGACCACTGCCTAAAGAGCACCTTCCGGTGCTGCGGGTGCTGCAGGGGGAATGCTTATCAAGCACACACAGAATGGACTGCATGTGCCGCACTCGCAAGGGGGAATACCTCATCCTCAATGTCAGCGGCGCACCAATTCGCGATGCCGCAGGCCAGATCGTCGGGGGTGTGGTCGTCTTCCGCGATGTGACCGGACAGCGTCACATCGAGCAACAACTCCAGTACAGCGAACG
>WNFM01008981.1_pt5 | contig 10647 bp, 14 predicted proteins | sample 5400271 | NCBI WGS metagenome assembly WNFM01 (sample SAMN13153352, study PRJNA577476) | soil metagenome | isolation source: 60 cm saprolite on Douglas fir-dominated hillslope | place: USA:California | collected 2013-09-17 | reverse complement strand
CGACGCCGTTCTGATCACCAACCTGCTGCATCACTTTGAGCCGGCCGCCAATGAAAAGATGCTGAAAAAGGCGCTGGCGGCCCTGAATCCGGGCGGCGTGGTGATAATCTTAGAGTTTGTGCCGAACGATGACCGCGTGTCACCGCCGGTGCCCGCGATGTTCAGTTTGACCATGCTGGGCAGCACACCCAAGGGGGATGCCTACACGTTTGCCGAGTACGCGGCCATGTGCCGCAACGCCGGATTTGAAGCGCCAAAGCTGATTCCCGTGGAGCCCACGCCGGAGTCGCTGCTGGTGGTGCGGAAACCTTTTTGAGGCAGGCCTTTACATAGTATTTTTGGAGGAATTACACTAGCCGGTTTGGCATATCTGCAGGAGACGCTCATGCCCGCAGTGGAGGACAAGGTAAAACAGATCATCGTGGACCAGTTGGGAGTGGAGCCGGCGGACGTGGCTCCAACGGCTTCTTTTGTCGACGACCTGGGGGCAGACTCGCTTGACCGCGTGGAACTCATCATGGCGCTGGAAGAAACGTTTGGCATGGAAATCCCGGACGAAGACGCAGAAAGAATCGCCACGGTCCAGGACGCGGTCGATTACATTCAAAAGAATGCAAAGTCAGTAAAGCAGTAGCGGCCCCGAATCACGAGAAATTCAGCAGGAAAATCAGAAGGAGACACAAGCGTATGGCAGCAGTCGTTGAAGATAAAGTGAAACAAATCATTGTTGAGCAGCTTGGAGTGGATGAAGGCGAAGTGACGCCCAATGCCTCCTTCGTGGACGATCTTGGCGCGGATTCGCTGGACACGGTGGAACTGGTGATGGCCTTTGAAGAGGCCTTCGACATCGAGATCCCAGACGAGGACGCGGAGAAGATCCGCACCGTCAAGGATGCTATCGACTACATTGACAAACACTCGAAAGGCGGGAAGTGATTGGCGAGACGGGTGGTCGTAACCGGCTTGGGGCTGATCTGCGCGGTAGGCAATACCAGCGCTGAGGTCTGGCAGAACATTGTCGCCGGCAAGAGTGGTGTAACTAAAATTACCACCTTTGACACGACTCAGTTTGCCTGCCAGATCGCCGCGGAGGTCAAAGGCTTTGATCCTCTGAATTTCATCGAGAAAAAAGAGGTCAAGAAGATGGGGCGCTTCATCCATTTCGCCATGGCGGCGGCGGATGAAGCCATGAAGATGTGCGGCCTGAAGGTCACGCCCGAAAATGAAACGCGCGTCGGCGTGCATATTGGGTCGGGAGTGGGCGGCTTTGACGTGATCGAGCGCGAGCACGCCGAGTTGCTCAAAGGCGGGCCGCGCAAGATCTCGCCCTTCTTTATTCCCGCGGCCATCGTGAACCTGGCTGCCGGGCATGTGAGCATCCGCTACGGGGCCAAGGGACCCAACGAAGCCACGGCAACGGCATGCACCACCAGCGCGCACGCCATTGGCGATGCCTACAGAATCATCCAGCGATGTGACGCGGACGTGATGATTGCCGGCGGATCAGAGGCCGCAATTACCCCCATGGGCGTAGGCGGCTTTGCCGCCATGCGCGCGCTATCCACCCGCAATGACGCGCCGGAGAAGGCCAGCCGGCCCTGGGACTCAGGACGCGATGGCTTCGTCATTGGCGAAGGCGCGGGCATCGTGGTGCTGGAAGAGCTGGAACATGCGCGCAATCGCGGCGCCAACATTCTCTCTGAGATCATTGGCTACGGCATGAGCGCCGACGCTTATCACATCACGCAACCCGCTGAAGGCGGCGAAGGCGGCTGGCGCGTGATGACCACCGCGATCAATGATGCCAAGCTGACTCCTGCCGATATCGATTACGTGAATGCCCACGGCACCTCAACGCCTATTGGCGATGTGCTGGAAACCATGGCCATCAAGCGGACTTTTGGCCAGGACACCAAAATCGCGGTCAGCTCCACCAAATCCATGACCGGGCACCTGCTGGGCGGAGCCGGCGGCCTGGAAGCCGGCATCACCATCCTGGCGCTGCGGGACCAGGTCCTTCCGCCAACCATGAATCTGGAACACCCTGATCCGGAATGCGACCTGGATTACGTGCCCAACCAAGCGCGCAAAGCGACATTGAACGTGGCGCTCTCCAATTCATTTGGATTCGGCGGCACCAACGGCTCACTGATCTTCAAAAGGTGGACGGAGTAAAGAGACCCTTGCCGCTGATGAACGCAGATTAGCGCTGATCAAGGCAAGTCAGTACACCTCAATGTTCCGCTCCAGGCTCCAACGCGAAATTATTTTCCTGCTGACGTTCCTGGCTGGCTTTCCTGCGTATGCCGTGCCGCGCCAGCAGAAGTGGAATGTGCAGTGGGAGCCCACGCGTGTTGTGAACGGCTCGCCCGTGCTGTTTCGCGTGACCGCCCCGGCAACGCTCAAGGAGTTGAAGGCGGATTTTCTAGGCCAGGAGCTGGACTTTCGCTTTGGGCCTGTGTGCCATTGCTGGTATGCCCTCGCCGGCGTGGGATTGAATACCAAGCCGGGCAAGTACGCGCTCCACGTCCGCGGGAAAGGCGCCGCTTCCGATAATGGCGTTGCGACCTACACAGTTACGGTGGGCGCAGCGCATTATCCTTCCAGTACCCTCAAAGTCGCGCCGGGATTTGTGGAGCCGCCCAAAGAAACGCTGGCGCGCATTGAAGAAGATCAGGCGACCAAGAAACGCGTTTTTGCCGCCACCCTGTCTGAGCCGCTCTGGTTGGGGCGGTTCATTCCTCCTGCCGAAGCTGAAGTTTCCGGCGTCTTCGGAACGGCCCGCGTGTTCAACGGGGTAAAGAAGAGCCAGCACACGGGTATCGACTTTCGTGTGAGCACCGGCACTCCTATTCACGCCAGCAACAGCGGCACGGTTATCCTGGCACGCCCGCTGTACTTTGAAGGCAACTGCGTGATGATCGACCATGGCCAGGGTCTGCTTACGCTCTACCTGCACCTTTCCGAATTCAAAGTGAAGGAAGGCGACAAAGTGGAAGCAGGACAACTCCTGGGGCTGAGCGGCGGAACCGGCCGGGCGACGGCACCGCATCTGCACTTTGCCGTGCGCTGGCGCGGCGAATACCTTGACCCTGCAACCTTGCTGCAGTTGCGTCCGCCGGAAAAATAAAAAGCGCTGCAAAAAAAGAGCGCTGCCGATTGTGACAGCGCTCGCATGGAGGGCATGAAGGAAACTAAATAAAGTCGCAGCCGATCTTATGTTCTTTCATAATCTCTTGAGCGCGTTCCAGCTCTCGTGCGGCATCACGCGCGGCTTTTTCCGCCTGCGGCTGGATCTCCAGTTCCTCTAACTGTAAGTTGAGCGAAGCCATATCTCCATCGCTGTCCAAATCACCCAGCAGGTTGTCCACTTCGTCCAGGGACGCGCTCAATTCTTCGGAATCGAACTCCAGGAGCGAGGAATCGCGCGATCCGCGATCAGGCAGCGTTACCACGACCGTCTGCTCATGTTTATCGCGCATAACTACCAGATTGAGTTTTCCGCCGCCACGATGATTGCGCAGAATGTGGCTGAGGTCGGTACGATCGGTGAGCTTCTCATTGTCAGCGCGGACAATCACGTCACCGGCTTTCAGACCGGCCTTCTCCGCAGCGCTGCCCTTTTCCACTGACCTGATCAATATGCCTTCGCCGTCCTTCACCCCGAAATATTCTCCTAGCTGGCGGGTCAGGTTCTCCGTCTGCACGCCGAGGGTGGAAGAGTAAGTCTGGAGTTGAAAGGCGTATCCGGGCAGGTCCATGCGGTTGCGGGGGAAGTCGCCGGTGCGAGGTATGGCCGGCACGAACACGTGCGGAGAGCTCTGCGCCATTACTTTACTGTGATCGGCAAGCTGCACGCTGATCTTCAGGGGATTGCCATCGCGGCTGATGCCCAGCGTGACCGTGCGTCCCGGCGGGATCTCGCGAATCAACCGCCGAAGCTGCTCTTCACTTTCCACCGCGGTGCCGTTAAATTCGAGAATGACGTCGTGTTCGCGTAAACCAGCTTTTGCGGCCGGTGCATCTCCGTCTACCATTGTGATCTCAACTCCGCGCTCTTCTTTAAGCTTGAGCGCGCTCACGCGGTCCGCGGTCACATCCTGAATATCGACTCCCAAATACGAGCGTCCGGGTGCGTAGAAGTACCCGGAGACATGCTTGCTGAGCGAATCCGGCTCCGGCTGCGTTTCCTCCGCCGAGATCGCCGGCAGCGCCAGCCCGGCCAGCAGCACCGCCGTTGTTAGTGTGCGAGTCATATCATCACTCCGAATTTCTTTTTGACTGCTCTAATTTTTTGTTTCGCGCTTGAACTCGATATTGCCAGTGGTCGTGTGTACGTGCAGGTTGGGGCCGCCTCCGTTCAATCTGCCATCGGCATACATTTCCCGCGGGCCAATATTCCGCGAGCTGGAGATCTTCAGCTCATCAAAATCGCTGCGGATGCCGTAACTGCGCGCCACTTCCACCGCTGCATGGATATTGAGCCCCAGTCCTTCCGGCACGTAAACCACAATGTCGCCGACCTGGGTTTCGAGTTTCGAATCAGTGAACGTGCCACCGCCCGAACCCAGCCGGGCCATAATGGCGCCTCCGCCGGTTTCAGCCCGCACGCCGCCCCTGACCGAACCAATATGAATGCTGCCGCCGCCGGTTTCGATCTGCGCCGCGCCGGCAATTTCATTCAGTTCGATATTTCCACCGCCGGTTGCCGCTGTGATCCGGCCATCGCACTTGGTTACGTGGATCGACCCGCCGCCTGTTTGCAGCGTCATCACCTTAGCCCATCCGATGTTCAAATTCCCGCCACCCGAACTGGCCGTAACGTGCCCCGCCGCCGACACCAGGTGAATGCTTCCTCCTCCGGTCGAGGCTTGCACGTCGCTGCCTACCTTGCCAATGTCGATATTCCCGCCGCCGCTGGAAACCGCAATCACACCGGAAATCTGGTCCAGCTGGATTCCACCCGCACCGGTGCTGGCCTCAACCCGGCCGGAAAGGCTATTCGCCGTCACTGACCCGCCGTCCGTCTCCAGCTTGACCAGTTGCGTCTGCCCGGGAACTTGGATGTCGAAATCAATGGAGCCGCGGTTCGAACCTTCACAATCCGCGCGCAGGACTACTGTCTCGCCCGAACTGTAGGTACTGAATTTCATGCGGCCCAGTTCGCGACGCGCGCCTTCTTCAGATGCGGCCCGCACATGCTCGCGAATGGTATAGGTCACGTTGTTCTGCTGAGCGCCATGTATGCGGATCGATCCGCTGCTGGACTTCACTTTGACGATCTTGCCGGCGGAGAACGTTCCTGAAACTTCCTGGATCCATTCATTGCCGGAACGATAGAGACGTGGGTTGGGACTTTGCGCGAATGCCGCCTGATTTCCCAGGAGAAAGCTTCCAGAAGGGAAGCCTGCTGCAAGGAAGCTGGCCGCGAAAATCAAAGTCGCGAATTGTAGGTGTTTCTTCATCGGTTAGGTTTCTCAGTTACTCAATCAAGATGCGGCATGCTTGCCAGATACCGCTTGGATTCCTCACGGATAAACTTGTTTGCGTCGCTTCCCGCCAGCACCGCCAGCGCAGAGCGCACGCTGCTGTCGGCCTTCACCACGTCCAGCAGGCTGATGGCCTCCTGGCGCACGCCGGCATTGTTGTCATGCAGCAGGGCTTCCACCACCGCATCGCGCACCTGGACGTCATCTTTCACGTAGCTCTTCAATCCATCCAGCGACTTCAACCGCACGCCGGGGTTCTTGTCATACCGCAGCGCATATACCAGGGCCTCGCGCACCGCGTTGTCCTCCGGACGCCGCGTCAGCACCTCCAGTGAATCCAGCACCACGCCGGAGTTCCGGTTATTGCGCGCTGCCAGCAAAAGCAACTGCCGTATGCGCGGATCGTCGGTCGAACCGTTCAGGGTCTGCGGCTGCAGCGTGTTGTATTTGATGGATACCTGGTTGGAATTTGCTTCCGGCGTGATGGACTCGATTGCGGCAACGTTGGCGGTATCGACTGAAGATGTCCCGGTGTTCCCGACCGTCGGGCCGCTCTTGCTGTTCTCCATCATTCGATACGTCGTTCCCACCCCCACGGTAAAGCCGATGATCAGTAGCGCCGCGGTCAGCGCCGGCGCCAGCTTGATCTGGTGAAACCATCCGGTGGCGTCAAAAATGAACGAGCTGAAGATATTGCGCGACTGCTCCGCGTGCTCCAGTGCCTCCTGCAGCTGCATCCGATTGGCAGCCAGAAAGTTCGGCGAGACTTCTTTCACCGGCAGCGCGGCCAAGCTCTCTTTGAATTCCAGCGCCGCATCCAGCTCGCGCCGGCAGCCCAGGCAATGGCGCACGTGCTGCTCGAACTCGAACTTGGCATCGTCCGCCAGCTCGTTATAGACGTACAAAACAACGTTATCTTTGGTCCAATCACAGTTCATAGAATTATCCAGTACTTAGTACTTAGTATTTGGTAGTTAGCTCAAGCTCCCTGGCTCTTTCGCCATCTCAGTGTTTGTATCTGCAATCCCCAAGCCCATCTCGTCCACTCTTACAGGCTGTCCGCATCTTCCAAACAACGCTAAATACCAATTACTAATTACTAACTACTGTTCCTTACTGCCTCATCGTCGCCAGCGCGCTTCTCAACTTCTGCGTCGCCCGGAAGAGCGTGTTCTTGGCCGTCTCTTCCGTAGTGTTCAGCATCTCGCCAATGGTCCTCAGCCGCAGTCCCTGATAATGCTTCAACTCAAACACCATGCGCTCGCGCGGCGTCAGCTTGGTGAGCGCATGGCTGATCTTTGCTCCCAGCTCGCGCCGCATCAGGTCGCGCTCCGGGTTCGCTCCTGAACGGTCGTCAGAGACGCGCTCCAGCACGTCCACCGGCTGGCCGCTTGAATCCATCACCATCTGCGGGTCTTCTTTGCGCGTCTGCCGCTTGCGCAGATGGTCCAGGCAGAGATTGGTTACAATCCGGTAAATCCACGTATAAAACGAGCACTCAAAGCGGAAGTTCCCGATATGCCGGTAGGCCTTCAGGAACGCTTCCTGGTAGATGTCATGCGCGTCGGCGTCCGAGCCGGTCAGGTGCATGGCCAGGCGCAGCACGGCCTGGTCATACTGGCGTACCAGTGTCTCGAAAGCGGCGCGGTCTCCGCGCTGAGCGGCGCGAATCAGCTCGCTGTCGTTAATTCGACTTAGGGCTTGACTCACCATTTCTCCGGAAGAATGGGAGCTTCTTTTCCTACCGCTCGCGCCAACCGTTACCCCTATCAGTGCTGTCTCGGCCGGCATCGGTTGTGTCCCTGAGTAATCCTCTCTCCTTGCAATTACTTGGACGGCTCACCCAGCGATACGTAAGCCGCCATTATCGCACTTCCGAAGGGCCCGGGAACCGCCTGGGACGGGTGGGAACGCTGCGGGGGCAAAGTGCTCCAAAGCCCGAAATCTGCCCCTGTTACGGTGCAAAACCCGTGCCAACTGTGTCGTATACGTTACGCACTTTGGACAATTTGCGCCGATATTCTCCCCTCCCCCTCTGTGTTCCTCTGTGTCCTCCGTGGTAGAGGCTTTTGGTTTTTCCGATCACCCCGGTCCTTCCTGATCTGCGCTCATCTGCGAAAATCTGCGGCAAATGGTTTTGGTTCTCCGATCACAGCGATCACCCAACGTCTCCCATGCATTTCTTCAACTCGATGACTTCCAGCGGGCAATCCGGCCAGTTGTTCTCCCAGCACACAATCAGATCGCATCCCTTCGGGTCGTGAGAATGGTGCAGAAAATTGCGGCTCAGAAATTCAACCTCTATCCTCACCCACTGCCACCGCCCCGGCGCCACCTCGCGATAGGCCTCAACATCGGGAAATTGCGTTCCAATCCACGTCACCATAAAACCCAGCTTGCTCGCCATCGCTCCAAACAGAAACACCACGCCCATCTCATTCACCGGCGCAAAGCCCAGGGCCGTATGCAAAAACGGCGCTCCACACAGGGGCCGGTCCGTCCGCACCCTGGGCCTGGAAGTCTGCGCCCTTTCCTGCTTCAATGTATACGCCCCTTTTACCTCGCTGCTGTACTTCCGCGCTATCTCCAGCACGTCGGCCCATGGCTCCGCCAGCGCGTTCGTTTCTGCGTATTGCGCCATGCCTTCGGCAACAAAGCTCCACGAGCCATATCGCTGGGTCAGCGGACGGATACTGTATGCGCTGCGCTGCCCGTATTCGGAGACGCTTGGCACTTTTCCCGTCTCGCGCACCATCCTCGCCCATTCCTCAAACAGCTCCTTCATGTTGATCCGGTGCCCGCTCCCGCGCCGTTCCAGTCCGCAGGCCTGCACCGCCTTGGTGTAGCTAGCTGCCAAACAGTCGCCGGAAGGTCTTGGTCTTTACGTCGATCTCTGTTTTTAATTCCGTCTGGCTCGGCGCATGCCCGATCTTCGCGGCACACTTTTTAATGGCGGCTATGATTTCTTCTTTGGTTGGTTTCCTGTTTGCACTTTCGCCACTCTCGTTATCCACTGATGTTTCTCCTCAAATCAATCTCAAACCCGCCACACGCCATCCCGAGCCGCGCACGTATGTATCCCGCCGCACACACCCTCGATCATCCGGCGTGCGTAGCGGGGCCCCCAACACGCGCGGTTTTCGCGTGCTGGGGCAAGCAGGCGAGGGATCTGCTCCGCCACTCACGAGGGTGACGAAGATTTTCCGTTATGGCGGTTCCCGATCTCCTCTGTGTTCCTCTGCGTCCTCTGTGGTAAAGGTTTCTGCGTTCCCCCGGACCTGCGCTCATCTGCGAAATCTGCGGCAAAGGGTTTTTTTGTTCGTGTTCATTCGCGTTAATTTCGCGGCTAAATCCCTCTATTTCGCGCTCACAAACGCCCTCCCCATCCCGCCAATCCCTTCCACTTCCTTGATCTCGCCTGCCTCTTTCATCCGCTTCAGCGTGTTATGAATCGGCGGCATCACGAACTTATACTTGTCCAGCTCGTACCCCATCTCCGCCAGACGGTCCCTGACCTGGGTCGGCGTCAGCGGCAGCATCAGCGGTTGCCGGAAAACCCAGCGGATTGCCTCCGTCAGCCCCATCTCCTGCCCCGCCGTCGCTTGAGTTTCCTGATTTAACTGGTTGATTCTGCTGGTAATCTCCGCATCCATCGGCTCGCCGACGAGCCGGGCCAGCTGTTCTACAATCGGTGCCCAATGTGAAATATGGTCTTTGATCTCCGTTTCCTGCCGCAGCAGCTCACGGAGCCTCTCCCGGGCCGATTCATACATTTTGGTGGCAGTTTCATCTGGCATACTAGTACTTATACATATATGTTCATTTTATGTCAACATATATATTTCATATAAGTTAACATAAAACGAGTATTGACCTCCGATTGCCGCCTGCCTATCGCTTGAAATATTGGCGAATATACAACGAATCTGCTATATTCAGTTTCTGGCGAGGGAATCGCAGCGGTTTTCCACAGAAAATGGCTCTGATCCACAGAAAACTGCGTTGTAGGTTCCCAAAACTAAAGATTTGTAATCGCGCGAGAGTTGAGCGCTTGGTACTATGACTCCAATGTCTGTACGTGGAACTGACAACCTTCTCACAGCTGATAGACACGAAGTCAAACCTCGACCCACGGAGCACAGTTTGGACGTCTACTTCTCAGCTGATGTGGAAACCGACGGTCCGATTCCCGGTCCCTTCTCAATGTTGTCCTTTGCCCTTGTATACGCGGGCGCATATGACGGACATGAATTCACAAAGCCAACAGAGTATGAGCGCCACTTCTACGCAGAGCTAAAACCAATTTCCAATGATTTTGATCCTGAGGCGCTCCGTGTCAACGGAATGAACCGGGACAGGCTGCTTCGTGAAGGGCAATCCCCAGACACGGTCATGCGGGAGGCTTTGGACTGGGTTCAGAGAGTTGCCGGAAACGGAAAACCTGTGCTTGTGGCTTACCCGCTGAGTTTCGATTGGAGTTGGTTATATTGGTACTTCATCCGCTTTTGCTCGGAATCCCCCTTCAACTATTCCAGGTGCTTTGATATAAAGACCGCGTTTGCGGTCAAGGCACATTTGCCGATAGCGGACGCTGGCCGGTCACGGATGGAGGTCACACTCCGACCTCACCGCAGCCACACTCACCACGCCCTGGACGACGCGATCGAGCAAGCCGAAATCTTTGCCAATGTCTTCCAATGGGAGGGACGAAGTGGGAGAGGCACTTGAGAAGCGCAGGTCCAAAACAGCGGAGCGCATAAACGAGCTGAAAACACGGCTCACAGTCGCGGAACAACTTTGTGGCGACAAAGCCTGCGTTTTTGCCACCGGCTCGTTCGGGCGCGAGGAAGCGAGCCAGTACAGTGATTTGGATGCTTTCATCGTAGGTGACGGCACTCGTGAGAAACCGGCTTTAGACCCTCTCGACGAGATTCTTATCAAAGCAGACCTGATAGATGCGATCCGCGCAATGAAACTCCCGGATTTTTCGGGAGGCGGAGAATACCTAAAGCACTACACAGTTGACGAATTGATTCGATCCCTCGGAACGCCGGAGGACGATGCAAGCAACACGTTTACGGCGCGTTTGCTCCTTTTGCTTGAAAGCTCACCTCTGCTCGGCGAACAGGTTTATCGGCGCATCACGAACAGAGTTATC
>WNFM01041858.1_pt1 | contig 10648 bp, 11 predicted proteins | sample 5400271 | NCBI WGS metagenome assembly WNFM01 (sample SAMN13153352, study PRJNA577476) | soil metagenome | isolation source: 60 cm saprolite on Douglas fir-dominated hillslope | place: USA:California | collected 2013-09-17 | reverse complement strand
GGTGCCCCTGCCCGTCTACCAGCCGCTCGTATCCGTCCGCCAGGCGATCGAGTCCAGCTGCGCTATCGGTGAGGACGAGCGTGCCTGGCTCAGGGACTGCTGCTCGCGGCTGCTGAACGCCTACGGGCGGCTCAGCTTCTCGCTCCCGCCCGGGATGATCCACGGCGACGCCTGGCGCGGCAACCTGCTCCGCGACGGCCACCGCGTCGTGCTCGCCGACTGGGACGCCGTCAGCACCGGTCCCCGGGAAGTCGACCTTATCCCCACCCTCCAGGGGCCCCGGTTCGGGCTGCCAGATGACCAGCGCGACGCATTCATCGCTGCCTACGGGCACGACATCCGGTCCTGGGACGGGTACCCCATCCTGCGCCAGATCCGGGAACTGTCCACGATCACCGCGCTCCTGCGCGACGGACACATCGACGTCGGCGCCCGGCGCGAACTCCAGCTCAGGCTCCGCTCGCTCCGCACCGGCGACAACCAGCAGTGGACGCCCTTCTGAGAGATGCTGCTCACTGAGGCGCTGGCAGCGATCTGTAGGGGAGCCACTCGCGTCGGAGCCCTCGATGCGTATCTCGTGTCTCCCGCACATGGATGATATGCCGCATACAGCGCGCCAAGTCGGGGCATGACGTAGCTGCCTCGCGGGCGGGCGTCAGCAAGCACCTCGCCCAGCGACCGACGGCGGCCTCCGGCATGCCGGTCGCGCCCGGTCCGGAGGTCGACCTCGGACTACGTCGATCCTCGGCATCACGCTGAGTGACGCAGACGGTCAGGGAGAACGCTCGCCGAGCCGCCGATCTGTACGCCTGGCTACCGCGGCGTGCCGAGTCCGGGTGCCGCACAGATCCGGGTCATCTGCGCGCCCGGACAGCTTGCCAAGGCTCCCGGTCATAGCCGATGTGAGCGTGGCCGGGTGGGTGCTGAATGTGGTCATGCTGCAGTAGGTTTTCTCGTTCGGCGTGATCAGCTCCGAGGAGGTGATGCTCGGGAGAACCGGTGCTTGACCCACTCGGCGTCGGCTGTGGCTGCGGCGGGGTCGAAGCCGAGCAGCTTGCCCTCGATGTCCACCCAGGTCTGGCAGTAGCGTTCGGACTCGGCGCGAATGGTGGTGTCGTAGAGGTGGGCGTAGAAGTTCGTCATTTCGGGGCTGGCGTGACACAGCTGGCGCTGGATCACGTGCTGCGCAACCCCGGTTGTTGAACCTGGTAACCGGTCGTATTTGGGTGGGACGAGTTGGCCGGACGGAGCCCCCGCGCCCTGCCCAGGACGTGGCGTCCGCGCGAGGAGAGAATGGATGCCTTAGATCTGCTTAAAACCGTTAACGACCTTGAGGATAGGGGGTGACCAGGGCATGGCTGATGCGGCTGCCTCTACACCGCCGGCGCCGGCCGCGCCGGCCGCGTTGACGCCGCCCGCTGGGTTGAGCAGCGCCCAGGTTGCTGAGCGGCGCTCGCGCGGGCTGACGAACGCGGGCGGGGAGCACACCAGCCGCTCGGTTGCCCACATCCTGCGGGCGAACATCCTGACCAGGTTCAATCTGATCCTGGGCGTCCTGCTGGCGGTGATCCTGGCCGTGGGCCAGCCGCAGGACGCGCTGTTCGGCATCGTGCTGGTGACCAACGCGCTGATCGGCATCGGGCAGGAGCTGCGGGCTAAGCGGACGCTGGACCGGCTGGCCGTGCTCAGCGCGCCGAGGGTCCGGGTGATCCGCGAGGGCGCGGCGCGTGACATCGCTGTCGACGAGCTGGTGGCCGATGATCTGGTTGACCTGCGGGCCGGCGACCAGCTGGTCGCGGACGGGGTGCTGCGGGCCAGCGCGGGCTTGCAGGCCGATGAGTCGCTGCTCACCGGGGAGTCCGAGCCGGTGGACAAGCGGGCAGGTGATCGCCTGCTGTCGGGCAGCTTCGTGGCCGCCGGGTCGGGCGACTACCAGGCGACCGGGGTGGGCGCGGAGGCGTACGCCAGGAAGCTGGCGGCCCAGGCGCGGCGGTTCACGGTGGTGCGGTCGGAGCTGGTCGCGGGCATCAACCAGATCCTGCGCTACGTCACCTGGGCGATCCCGCCGGTGGCGGCGGTGCTTGTCATCAGCCAGCTGCACACCCACCAGACCGTGCGCGAGGGCGCCACCTCGACCGTCGCCGCGCTGGTCGGCATGGTGCCGCAGGGGCTGGTGCTGCTGACCAGCATCGCCTTCGGCGCGGCCGCGGCCACGCTCGCCGGGCGCCGGGTCCTGGTGCAGCAGCTTCCGGCCGTGGAGGGCCTGGCCCGGGTGGATGTGGTGTGCCTGGACAAGACCGGCACCCTCACCGACGGGACGGTCGTGTTCGACAGCCTGATCCGGCTCGATGACCAGGCGCCGGCTGAGGCGGCGCTCGGCGCGCTCGCCGACGACGAGGCCCGCAACGCGACGCTGGCCGCCATCGGGCAGGCCTTCCCGCCGCCGCAGGGGTGGGCGCGCCAGGACGCCGTACCCTTCTCGTCCGCGCGCAAGTGGAGCGCCGCGAGCTTCGCCGGGCACGGCGCCTGGGTGCTGGGAGCTCCGGAAATGGTACTGCCTGCCAGCCAGGACGGGATGCTGTCGCGAGCCGCGGACCTGGCCGCCAGCGGGCGGCGGGTCCTCGCCCTGGCGCACGCTGACGGCCCCCTGAACGGCCAGGCGCTCCCGCCAGGCCTGCGCGCGGTGGCCTTCATCGTGCTCGCGGAGCGGCTGAGATCCGACGCACCGCAGACCATCGCCTACTTCGCGGCGCAGGGCGTGGCGGTCAAGGTGATCTCCGGGGACAGCCCGCGCACGGTGAGCGCTGTCGCGGCGCGCGCGGGCGTGCCCCTCGCCGGCGACCCCGTCGACGCGCGGGGCCTGCCGGAGGACCCCGGCGCGCTCGGCAGCCTGCTCGACGAACGCTCCGTCTTCGGCCGGGTGACACCGCACCAGAAAGAGTCCATGGTCCAGGCGCTACAGGCGCGCGGGCACACGGTGGCCATGACTGGCGACGGGGTCAACGACGTGCTGGCACTCAAACTCGCCGACATCGGCGTCGCCATGGGCACGGGCGCGCCCGCGACCAAAGCGGTCGCCGAACTGGTGCTGCTCGACGACCGCTTCGCCACGCTGCCCGGCGTGGTGGCCGAAGGCAGGCGGGTGACGGCGAACATCGAACGCGTCGCCAACCTGTTCATCACCAAGACGGTGTGGGCGACGCTGCTGGCCGTCGCCGCGGGCGCCGCCCTCATGCCCTACCCGTTCCTGCCCCGCCATCTCACGATCGTCGACACCCTGGCCATCGGCGTCCCCGCGTTCTTCCTCGCGCTCGCGCCGAACCGTCGGCGCTACCTGCCCGGGTTCGTCGGCCGGGTGCTGCGGTTCGCCGTCCCGGCTGGACTCATCGTCGCCGCCGCGACGTTCTCGGCGTATGCCCTCGCGCGGACGCGTGGTCTGCCCCTGGCCGAGCAGCGCACCGCCGCCACCTTGGTCGCGCTCATCCTCAGCCTGTGCGCGCTCGCGCTGCTGGCGATGCCGCTGACGTGGCGCAGGATCGCGCTGCTCGTCGTCGCGCTCGCGGCCTTCGTGCTGCTGTTCCCCGTGCCCGCTGTGCGCAGGTTCTACGCGCTCCAGCTGCCGCGCGGCGCGATCGGCAGCACCCTGCTGATCGCCGCACTGGGAGCAGCCGCGCTCGCGGGCTTCTGGGTCCTTTCCCGCCGGAAGCGCCGCGGACCAGCCGAGGTGGCCCGTGAGTGAGCTGAACCGGCCGCCGAAACCGTGGCTCAACACCTACCACTGGTGCGCTGTCGATCGGAGCGCTGAGCGCTGTGCGGTCCTCAATTCGCATGCTCTCTTAGCCACCATGATGTGGCACCACGAGCACGGGGCGCTTGGCGTGCGCCAGGACCGCAGACGAGACGCTTCCCAGTAGCAGCGACCCCACCCGGGACAGTCCGCGCGCTCCAAGGACGATCGTCGCGGCGTCGGTCTCACCGGCGACGTCGCAGATCGTCCTCCACGTCTTGCCGTGTGCCACCCGTCCCTGAGCCGCAAACCCGGCGCCGGTTGCGAGCGCCACTCCCTGCCTGACCTTCTCCTCTGCCAGCTCGGCGGCGATCTCGTCAATACCGAGCGCTCTGGAAACAAGCTTCGACAGCGGAGCGCTGAGGATCGTGGCCGGGTCATAAGGCTCCCACGTCGCGACCGGCTCCCAGACGGTCAGCACCACGGCGCGCCGCGGAGCTAGCAGCTCAGCTGCCTGCGCGATCGCCGCGCCAGCGTCATCTGATCCGTCGAAGCACAAGAGCACCGGATGCCCAGCTTCCCGCTCGTCGGTGTCGGCGGTCACGGTCTGATCATCTCCTCCGGGCGTTCACCCCGCAGATCGGCGGCCGTCTGGGGATCTTGGTGGCCGCGCGTGCTGCGAGCTTAGTGTTAGCCCCTGCGGCGATCCGGCCAGGTGGCGGGGCACAGTTTAGAAGGCGAAGCGGGCGATGCTGAGCGCACCGAGCGCCAGGCAGTAGATGGCGAACGGGGTGAGGGTGCGGGTCTGGAAGTAGCGGACCAGGAACCGCACCGACAGGTAGGCGGTGATGGCGGTGACCACGATGCCGAGCAGGACCTGGCCGTGGATGTGGGCGCCGGCCGGCCCGGCGAGGGAGGGCAGCTTGAGCACCCCGGCGGCCAGGATCGGCGGGGTGGCGAGCAGGAACGCGAACCGGGCGGCGTCCTCGCGGTCCAGGCCGCGCCGCAGTCCCCCGGCCATGGTGACTCCGGACCGGCTGATCCCGGCCAGCAGCGCGGCGATCTGCAAGACCCCCACGTAGAGGCTGTCGCGGAAGCTGAGCCGGGCGATGCGGACATCAGAGAGCTCAGCCGCCCGGATATCGGCGACTTCCCGGCCTCCCCGTCTCCTGGCGTGGCTTACCGGCCTGCTCCGGTACCCACCCGCCTGGTACCCCGGCGGCTGGTACCGGGGCGGCTCGTACCCGGGCGGCTGGTACCGGGGCTGGGACCCCGGCTGGTAACGGGGCGCCGGGTGCCCGGGCGGCTGGTATCGGGGGGGCTGGTACCCGGCCGCCTGGTGCCGGGCGGGTCCGGGCACGGCGGGCAGCGGCACGGTGGGCTGCTGGGCCCGCGTGACGGCGCGGCGGCGCCGTTCGGCGGCAAGCAGGATGAGCCCGTTGATGAACAAGAGCACCGCGGCGGCGGCCGGCTTGGCGAACAGGGTCCGGAAGGTGTGCTCCAGGGCGATCCCGGTGACCCCGACGGGGATGGTAGCCAGCACGATCATCCAGGCCAGCCTTTGGTCGGAGGTCTCGACCCGCCGGTCGCGGATCGAGCTGAAGAAGCCGCGGATGATCCGCACCCAGTCGGCGCGGAAGAACCACAGCAGGGCCAGCGCGGTGGCGCAGTGCAGGGCCACGATGTAGGCGAGGTAGAACGATGACCCGCTGTCGGCCTGGGAGGACTGGGTGACCATGGTCTGCCAGCTGCCGCCGATCCAGGCGGGCAGCAGCACCGAGTGGCCGAGGCTGGAGACGGGGAACAGCTCGGTGACGCCCTGCACCAGGGCGATCACGAATGCCTGCAGGTAGGACACGCTGGGTTCCTCCGCGGTCGCGGGCGCACCGGATGGTACGCCGGTTGATCCAGGGCCGGGGCCGCGACGCCAGCACGCCGGGCGGGGGCGGTGCGGTCGTCGGGCCTGGCCTCCTTCCTGCCGCTGGCAGCAGGTTCGCGTGGCGGGCGGCGGTGCCGGGGTGGCACACTGTCAGCACGGCCTGAGCATCTACGCCCGGGTAGAAGTTCTACAGTCATGTAGATGGTACAGGCTCAGGGAGAGGATGCGCGGCGATGCGCGGAACTGGCAGGCATCCCGGTGATGACGCCGCCGTGCGGCGGGCGGCCGGGGAGCTGGAGGCGGCAGTGCTGGCGGTGCTGCAGGCCGCCGGGTCTGCGCTGTCCCCGGCCGAGGTCCGCGGCCGGCTCGGCGGCGATCTTGCTTACTCCACGGTGGTGACGATCTTGTCGCGGCTGCATGCCAAGGGGGTGCTGGACCGGCGCAAGTCCGGGCGGGCGTTCTTGTACCAGCCGGTCGCTGACGAGCCGGGGATGGCGGCCCGCCGGATGGCGCACGTGCTGGACGCGGAGCCGGACCGGGAGGCGGTGCTGGCCCGGTTTGTGTCCGGCCTGTCCGGTTCCGATGAGGATCTGCTGCGCCGGATGCTCGGCGAGGGCATGGCGGGCGGCGGGTAGGCGGGACGGCTCAGGCGATGCATCTGGCGGTTTATCTTTCCCTGGTGGTGCCGGTGCTGGCCGCGCGACCTGGCTGCTGGCGCTCAGCGCGATCGCGCTGGCCGCCGCCAGCAGCGCCGTGCTGGGCCTGCTTGCACTGACCGCCCTGGTACGCATCCCCCTGGTGGACTCGCTAGCGGGCATGTCCGGGCCGGTGATCAGCCATGGTGACCCGGCCTCGGTACCGGTCGCCATCATCGCCGGGGCGGTGCTGGCCGCCGCCGCAGCCGCGGCGTGCCGCGCGTTGTGGCGGCGCGCGGGAGCACTGATCGCGGCGGGCCTGCAGGCGCGCCGACTGCCCGGCACGCAGCAGGTGGTGGTGACCGACGATGAGGCCGCCGACGCCTACACCCTGCCCGGGGTGCCGTGCCGGATCGTGATCACCGCCGGGATGCTGCACGCGCTCACTGCCCCAGAACGGCAGGTGCTGGTGGCCCACGAACGCGCCCACGCCCGCAGCCTGCACTACCTGTTCACCACGGCCGCGCGGCTGGCCGCCGCGGCCAACCCGCTGCTGCATCCGGTCGCCGTGGCCACCGGCTATGCCGTGGAGCGATGGGCCGATGAGCGCGCCGCCGCCGTCACCGCAGACCGCCAGCTCGTGGCCCGCGCGATCGCCCGCGCCGCTCTGGCGACCACCGCGGCGCCGCCCCGGAACCCTTCCGCGGCTGCTGGCGTGCTGGGCGCGGTCACCGAGGCGGCCCGGATGCGGAGGGCCGGGCCGGTGCCCGCCGGGTCGCTGCCCTGCTTCGCCCGCAGCCGCAGCTGCGGCTCCTGCTGCTGGCTGCGGCCGTCCTGCTGGTCGCCGTGGCCGGGGTCTCCGCCCTGGAGGCCGCCCGCGACCTGCACCTGCCCATCTCCGCCCGCGCCGCAGGCGCCGCCTGACCGGCGGACTCATCGCGGTCGGCCGGGCGCCGATGACCCGGCACCTGGACGACGCGGAACGCTCTGCAAATTCGTACACGACCACGCCCGGGCGTTCGCCGTATGAGACCAGTAGCGTGCCAGCAGCTCATCGGCCCGCCGCCGACCCCCCCGGCTACATGTCCCGCTCACGCGCTCATCGGCATCGGCATCTCACGTCGGCGCGCGCTGGTTGGTCTTCTGCCTGGAGACAGATCCGTTCCAGAGCAGGCCACGTTACGGGCTTGCGGGACCCCGCTTGCGGTCGGCCGTGCGCCCGGCCCCGGCCCGCAGCGTAAGGAGAAGCCGACGCATGCTGTGCGAGGGAATGGCGTATCTGTTTGTGGCGAGCGCGGGGCGGCAGCCTGCGGGAGCCGTTCCAAATGGCTGCCTGACCGTAGGTTCGCCGCATATTGCATAGCCTGAGCGGGTGAAGGTCGTCAGCCGGGGTCTTCGGGTCCGGCGCGTCGGCGCTCAGGTGGCCGCGGTGCTGCTGCCGCTGGCGCTGGGCGGATGCGCGTCCGTTCTCCACTCGGTGAAGGGCGGGCATGGCGCGCTGCTGCGACTCGGGCCGGGCCGCTGCAAGCCGGGGCCGCCGCTGGCAGGGGTCTACCTTCCGTTCCGGCTGCACGTGAAGAACGACTGCGTGACCGTCAGCGGCACCGTCGATTGCCTGCGGCACGAAGATGACGGCGATATCCACATCCGGCTGCGCGTCGACCCGGCCTACCGCCGCCTGCTGACCCCGGCCAACGCGCTCCAGCAGTGCCCCGGCCACGCCGGCCCGCATCTGGTGGTGGAGATCATCCCGCAGCACGGGCACCTTCCCTTCCTGACCAACAGCGCCAGCCGAGGCGGCTTCGTCACCCCGCCGGCCCCGGCGGTCGGTGACCACGTCACGGTGACCGGGCCCTTGGTGTGGGACAGCAACGCCCTGCACGACCTGATCTACCCGGGGAAGAACGTGGCGAACTGGGCCGAGATTCACCCGGCCTGGAACGTCACCGTCGAACAGCGGCGCCCGGTTTAGCCAGCGGGGCGCATACCGGCGCCGTTGCGGACGGCTATCTGGACATCACGTCGCGCCACAGGCGCACCTATATCCGGTTCTATTCCCTGTCGGCTCCGCCGGATCGGCCGCGTAGCGGCGTTCGCCAGCACTTCGTCAAAGGTCGGCAGCGGCCGGCGTTCCAGGCGGGGATTGCAGCGCGAGCATCGAGTCCCGTGGCAGCTCCCTGCCGGTGAAGCCAGGGACTGGCGCTGTGCCGGTGAGCGGAACACGCCCCGGCATCGGCGTAGGCTGCACGCTTGGACACCCCCTGGATCATGCCGACGACCGCCGCCTCCAGGTATGTCAGGTGGGTCATGCCAGGCCTTTCACGCAGGGGAAGGTCTCACAGGAGCAGCACGCCAGGTTCCGCTGCGGGAAAGGAGCGGCGAGCCACCTTCTACAAGACTGTAGAATATAAACGCCGTCCGGCGGCAGGGCTCGCCGCAGGGGAACGGAACTTCCGATAGCCGGTTACCCTTATGGATGTAGCATGCGTTACATTTGATCATGGTTGTGCTCGGCCGGGGCGTTGAAGGGAGTCGGGGATGGTGTCCACTGTCGTTGTCAGGGCCGCTGAGTTGCTGGCCGGCGGGGTCGTCGTCCTCGCGGCGGCAGCCGGCGCGGTCTGGTGGGTGAAGCGCCGGGTGCGCCGCCGACTCGAAAGGATCGGCCGCGCCGTGGCTGGCCGGGCGGCCGGGATCAGCGCGGGTGCGGCCGCGGCCGGGTGGCAGTGGCTGTGGTCGCGGCCGCTGCCCGACCGTCGCTGGATCGCGGTCGGCTGGGCGCGGCGGAGGATGTGGCGGGCCGTGGATGCGGCCGGCCATGCGGTCGCGGTGGCGCGCGAGGCGGGCGCGCCGACCGGGGATCTGGAGACCTTGTGCCGCCGCCTGCGGCAGGCGGCCGCCGACACCGACCGGTCGCTGGTCATGGCCGGGCGGGCCACAGCGGCCACCCGGAGGGCGCAGCCCGGCTCCGCTGAGGTCGGTGACCTGGTGCGGGCGGCCGACCTGATCCAGGAAGCCGCCGCATCCGCGATGGCGTCGCTGTCGCGGCCCGCGGCCGCGAGCCTGGCCGACGACGCGCGCCGGGAGGCCGAAGCGCTGTCGGCCGGGATAGCCAGCGCTTCGCGGGCCGTCGCCGGGTGAGCCCGTGTCCTGGCGGGTGATCACCTACCGGCTGCCCGCCGACCCGTCGCGGCACCGGGTGGCGATCTGGCGGGAGCTGCGGCGTCTGGGCGCGGTGCCGTTACAGCAGGGCACCTGGGCGGTGCCGGCCGGCGAGCCGTTCGACGCCGGGTTCACCAAGGTCACCGAGGCGATCGCGACGGCCGGCGGCCAGCCGGTGGTGCTGGCCGTGGCGGAGGACCAGGCCAGCGTGGCGCAGCTGGAGGAGCTGTTCACCGCGCAGCGGGAGGCCGAGTGGGCCGAGTTCATCGCCGACTGCGGCAAGTATGAGGCCGAGCTGGCCGGCGAGGTAACCAAGGGCAAGCTGACCTTGGCTGAGCTGGATGAGGAGGAGCAGAGCCTGGAGCGGCTGCGGCGCTGGTACCGGGCGATCCGGACCCGGGACCTGTTCGGCGCCGCCAGCGCCGTGGCGGCCGAGCGGCGGCTGAAGGAGGTCGGCGAGGCGCTGGAGCGGTTCGCCGACGAGGTCTACCAGGCTCGTGAGCAGCCAGCTGAGGAGCCAGGATGAACGTCAGCCACCTGATCGCCAGCTACGGCTACTGGGCGGTGTTCGTCCTGGTCGGGGCGGAGAGCCTGGGCATCCCGCTGCCCGGCGAGACCGCGCTGATCACTGCGGGCATCTACGCCGGGCACACCCACCGGCTGTCGCCGTGGCTGATCTTCGCCGTCGCCGCGGCCGGGGCAATCATGGGGGATAACATCGGGTACTGGATAGGCGACAAGGGCGGTTACCGGCTGGCCCGCCGCTACGGGCCGAAGGTGCGGCTGGACGAGCGGAAGCTGAAGATCGCTCGGTACCTGTTCGACACCCACGGCGCCAAGGTGGTGTTCTTCGGCCGGTTCGTGTCCATTCTGCGCACCTACGCGGCGTTCCTGGCCGGTACCAGCAAGATGGCCTGGCGGCGGTTCGTGGTGGCCAACGCCTCCGGCGGGATCGTGTGGGCGGGGATCTACACGCAGGCCGCCTACCTGGCCGGCACCGCGCTGCAGCGGGTTTCGGGAACGATCAGCTGGGCGCTGCTGGGCGCGGCCGTGGTCGCCATCGTCACGGTGCTGGTGCTGTCCCGGCGCCAGATCGGCAGGCTCGCGGTCCGAGCCGAGGCGGCATACCCAGGCCCGCTGACATGAACGGCCAGGGCGGCCATGACCCTGCGTGCGCCCCGGCCCAGAAGGCCGTGATCGCGGACGGCGATGCCCGGAAGGGCGCCATCCGCCGCCGCCCGGCCGCCC
>WNFM01201153.1_pt1 | contig 10649 bp, 11 predicted proteins | sample 5400271 | NCBI WGS metagenome assembly WNFM01 (sample SAMN13153352, study PRJNA577476) | soil metagenome | isolation source: 60 cm saprolite on Douglas fir-dominated hillslope | place: USA:California | collected 2013-09-17 | reverse complement strand
TCGCCTCTTTTATGGGATGTGTTTGCCATCTCGACGTACTTTACCGTTTCACTGGTGTTCTGGTACATGGGCCTGATCCCCGACTTTGCCGTGATCCGCGACCGGGCGGTGCGCTCAGGTGATAAGATCCGGGCTGTAGTCTACAATGCCCTGAGTTTCGGATGGAGTGGGGGAGCCCGCACGTGGATGCGCTACGAATCGGTAGCTCTGATCCTGGCCGGCCTTTCCACGCCGCTGGTACTTTCTGTTCACACCATTGTGTCCATGGACTTCGCCACCTCTGTTGTTCCGGGATGGCATACGACCATCTTCCCGCCGTATTTTGTTGCGGGGGCTATTTTCTCGGGCTTCGCCATGGTGCTGACGTTACTTATTGTAACGCGAAAAGTGTTTAAGCTCGAAGATTACATTACGATCTATCATATTGAATTGATGAACATCATCATCATTATCACCGGATCGATTGTGGGGATCGCTTACATTACTGAGTTTTTTATTGCCTGGTACGGCCAGGTGCCCGCCGAGCAATACGCCTTCATTAATCGTGCTACGGGTCCGTACTGGTGGGCGTACTGGTCGATGATGACGTGCAATGTAATTTCACCGCAGTTGTTCTGGGTCAAGAAGATCCGGACGAGTATCGTTGCCACTTTTGTCCTTTCGATTGTCGTCAATATCGGAATGTGGTTTGAGCGCTTTGTGATCATTGTGACCTCGCTGCACCGCGATTACCTGCCGTCCAGTTGGGCCATGTTTTACCCGACGCGGTTCGATGTGGGCCAGTACCTTTTCACGTTTGGATTGTTCTTTACCGCATTTTTCCTCTTTGCCAAGTTCTTCCCGGTCATCAACATGGCCGAAGTAAAAAGCATTATTAAATCGACCTCCGAAAAAAAGAAGTAAACCATCATGGAGAGTAAACACTATTTGGTTGGAATTTTTGATGATGAAGATGTGCTTCTTCACGCTGTGGAACAGATCCGCGAGAAGGGCGTCCGGATCGAGGAAGTGTATTCGCCTTTCCCGGTGCACGGATTGGATGAAGTGCTGGGATATAAGCGTTCACGGCTTCCGATCGCCGCCTTTATGTTTGGCTTGACGGGTACGGCGTTGGCCTTGATCATGCAAATCTGGATGCTGGGGTACGATTGGCCCATGATCATCGGCGGCAAAAACTTTGCATCCCTTCCCCCCTTTATCCCCGTCACATTTGAATTGACGGTCTTGCTATCCGCATTAGGCATGGTTGCCACGTTCCTGATCGTCAGCGACATGAAGCCCTATCACTGGCCGCGCCAATTTGATTTGCGCAGTACGGACGATAAACATGTGATGGCCATCGACCTGGGTTCGAACAAATTAAGCAAGAGCGATATTGGAAGGATATTAAAAGACAGCGGGGCTCAGGAAGTAAACGAAAAGAATTTCTAATACCATGCACACGATGCAAGTGATAAAGAAGGTAATGATGGGTGTTTCTGCCGCCGGGTTGTTGGCCGGCTGCCAGGGCAAAGGCGATTACGCCGGCAGGGAGTACGCGCCCAACATGTATCATTCTGTAGCTTACGAGCCGCTTACTCAAATCACCGATGAAAACGCGGGCCGCTGGGTGAATGCGCTGGACAACGGAAGAGGGGAATATTTTAATTCGAATAAATACAACCCGTTCCACATGAACATGCGTGTACCGCCTCCCAATACGGTGCGGAGGACACCCAACGGATGGCTGCCTTACCGCGCCTCCAACGATACGACCAGCTTGCGTCTTGCCAACAGGCTGATCAATCCAATGGATTCCTCTAAGGCTGTTCTGGCCTCGGGGAAAATATTATTTGAAACATATTGCAAGCATTGCCATGGAGCAACCGGCGCGGGTGATGGAAAAGTGGCTGACAAATTTCCGGGCGTGGCCAATCTGAAGGGGGATGCTTATAAGATGATAACCGAAGGTCACATTTTCCACGTCATCACGTATGGCAAGGGATTGATGGGAGCGCATGGCTCCCAGGTGGCCCCGGAGGACCGTTGGAGAATTGCGAAATATGTAAAATCGTTACAGAAATAGGGAGTAAACGAACGAATCAAAAAACCTCAAATGGTAGCGGACGAGAAATACGAATTCAAAGGAGCGACGAAAACAAAACTGGTCGTACTGGCCTTCGCAGGGGTCGTGCTATTTGCGTTAGGAGTTTTCATGGCTATGCGCTCCGGGCATGAAGAGCATGAGCCAGCGGCCAGCGCTTCTGTAGAAGTGGCTAAAACCCTGGTGGCAACCACCGAACCTGTAGCCGCCTCCGAAGCACACCCGGAAGGACAACATCACGAAACGGCCCCCTGGATCAAACGAATTTTTGCATCGCTTTGGATGAATAATGTCTTCTTTACAGGAATCGGAATCATTGGATTATTTTTTATTGCTATTCAATACGCTGCACAGGCAGGGTGGTCCACCCCCATTCGGAGAATACCGCTGGCGATCGGTCAATGGATACCCTATGCGGGAGTTTTGATGTTGGTCAGCTGGTTCATTGTAAAGCACGATGTTTTCCACTGGACTCACGCCGACTTATACAGACCGGTTGCAGAGGGAGGTGATAAGATCATACAGGGGAAAAGCGGCCTGTGGTATTGGCCCATGGCGAGCGGCACCTTTCCTGTTTTCTACATTGCCAGAATGGTGATCTTCTTTGGCTTATGGTATATGTTCTTCGTCTGGATCAGGAAAGAAATCCTGACCCAGGATGAAGACGGTTCGACTGAACACTGGTACAATGCAAGGAAATTCTCTGCCATTTTTCTGGTCATCTTTGCGGTAAGCTCCTCGATGGCGGCCTGGGATTGGGTAATGAGTATTGATCCTCACTGGTACAGCACCATGAATGGCTGGTATGTGTTCGCCAGCTGGTGGGTAACCGGGTTGGCGGCCATTACCTTGATTGTTATCAACCTGAAAGATGCAGGGTACCTGAAAATGGTCAATTCCAACCACCTTCACGATTTGGGGAAATTCTGTTTCGCATTTAGCATTTTCTGGACCTACATCTGGTTTAGCCAGTTTTTGCTCATCTATTATGCGAATATTCCGGAAGAAACGATCTATTTCGTCGAACGGTTGAAAAACCCATGAAAAACCCACCCTACAGTTGGATATTTTATGCCAATCTTTTCTTAAACTTTGTATTCCCGTTCCTGTTGTTGATGACGCGCGACGCAAAACGCCAGAGTTCCATGCTGAAGGTAGTTTGCCCCATTATTATTGTTGGCCATTGGTTTGATTTTTACAATATGGTCACTCCCGGCGTGATGCAAGACCAGGGTGGGGTTGGATTCCTGGAAATCGGAATGACCTTGATATTTGCGGCAGGATTTTTATTTGTAGTCCTTTCCAGTCTGGCAAAAGCGCCCCTGGTGGCCAAACATGACCCGCTGATGGAAGAAAGTTTGCATCATCACATTTGATCGAAAAAGAGCTGATTAAAAGATAAAGCTATGATGAGTATTGTTATCGGGTTAGGAGTTGTACTGGTACTCGCCATTCTGTACATGATCTTCAGAATCAGCAGCCTGGTGGGGTTAGTGAAGGGCGGGAAAGAAAAGGTCAAAAAGGTCGATTCCTGGAATACAATAAATGCCTTCCTTTTCATGGTCTTTTCAGTCGGCAGTACGGGCGGATTCCTGTGGTATTCTTTCGCGAATTTTGACGGATATACCTTGCCGGTGGCATCGAGCCATGGAAAAATTACCGACGGTCTTTTCTGGGTCACCATGTGGATTACCGTCATCGCTTTTATCATTATTAGCGTTGCGATGTTCTGGTTTACCTATAAATACCAGTACCGCGAAGACAGGAAAGCAGAGTTCATCCCGGATAATCATACCCTTGAAATTATCTGGACGATTGTTCCGGCGATTGTCCTCGCGCTGTTGATTTTCCGCGGCTTGCGGGTCTGGAATGATATTACCGGCCCGGCTAAGCCAAACGCCGAGGTTATTGAATTGATTGGTCAGCAGTTTGCCTGGACTGCCCGGTATCCCGGAACAAAAGATAAAGAACTTGGGACCGTCAACTATAAATTGATCGATGCGTCAAACGAGTTCGGCCTGGACATGCGCGACAAGAATTCCTTTGACGATTTTAAGTCCCTCGAATTGCACCTGCCCCTCGGGAAGGAAGTATTGCTTAAGATCAGGGCCAAGGATGTTTTGCACAGTGTGTACCTTCCGCATTTTCGAGTAAAAATGGATGCCGTTCCGGGAATGGTGACGCAGTTTAAATTTACTCCCACCGTGACCACCCAGCATATGCGCGATTCCCTGGGTAATCCCAAATTCAACTATGAAATGGCCTGCGCCGAGATTTGCGGAAAAGGACATTTCTCCATGCGCTTCCCCGTGGTAGTAGATGAACCGGAAGTCTATGAAAAATGGAAAGCTTCACAGGAATCCTGGTTGAAACAAAATCCGGATTATTTAAAACGCGTGCCGGCCGAACTTCGGGAAGCCGCGATCATTAAAGCGGGCTTGCCGATTGACAATGCGACAGCCGGCTCAGTAAGAACAGTATCAGCTAATTAATTTACGCATCATGGCAACTACCCATATTCATACTTCTGCAGATGTCCACCACGATGACCATGACGAAGAGCATGCTCATCATGGCAATTTTTGGACTTCTTATGTTTTTTGCCAGGACCACAAAGTCATTGCAAAGCAATTCCTCATTACCGGTATGGCCTGGGCACTCCTGGGTGGTATCTTCTCGGTTATTTTTCGCCTTCAGTTGGGTTTTCCGGAAGCCAGCCTGGCTTGGTTAAAGCCCGTACTGGGTGGGTGGATTACGGAACAGGGAAAAATTGACCCCGAATTCTACCTGGCGCTCGTCACCATGCATGGAACCATCATGGTCTTTTTTGTGCTCACCGCCGGATTGAGCGGGACCTTCAGCAACTTTCTCATTCCATTGCAAGTAGGGGCCCGGGACATGGCCTCTGGTTTTATGAATATGCTTTCCTACTGGTTCTTCTTCCTGTCCAGTTGTGTAATGGGAACATCCCTGTTTTTGTCTACCGGTCCGGCCGCCGGTGGGTGGACGGTTTATCCCCCCTTGAGCGCCTTACCGCAGGCGATCTCCGGTTCCGGATTGGGAATGACACTTTGGCTCGTGGCGATGGCGCTTTTTATTGTGAGCACCTTGCTCGGAGGGATCAATTATATTACCACGATCATCAACCTAAGGACGCAGGGAATGTCCTTCACCAAATTGCCCCTCACGATCTGGGCATTCTTGTTTACCGCGATCATTGGTCTGCTTTCCTTCCCCGTTCTCTTCAGCGCGGCCTTGTTGTTGATCTTTGACCGCAGTTTCGGTACAAGCTTTTTCTTGTCGGATATTTACATTGCAGGGGAAGCTCTTCCGAATCAAGGAGGAAGCCCCATCTTGTTTCAACACTTGTTCTGGTTCCTCGGTCACCCCGAAGTATATATTGTTCTCTTGCCGGCCCTTGGGATCACCTCCGAAATCATTGCCACCAATTCGAGAAAGCCCATCTTTGGATACAAAGCCATGGTGGGATCCATGTTGTTCATCACCATCCTTTCCTTCGTGGTTTGGGCTCATCACATGTTTGTAACCGGCATGAATCCTTTCCTGGGTTCCATTTTTACCCTGTTGACCTTGATCATCGCTGTTCCGTCGGCAGTAAAGATCTTTAACTATGTCACTACCCTGTGGAAGGGGAACATCCGGTTTACACCGGCGATGCTCTTTTCTATCGGTCTTGTCTCGTTCTTCCTCACGGGTGGGATCACTGGTATTTTTCTGGGCAATTCGGCCGTAGACATTCAACTGCACGATACCTATTTTATAGTGGCCCATTTCCATTTGGTGATGGGTAGCGCGTCCTTCTTTGGCATGTTGGCTGGAGTATACCATTGGTTCCCCAAGATGTTTGGCAGGCTGATGGATGACCGGCTGGGATACATCCACTTTTGGATCACGTTTATCGGTGTCTATTTGGTCTTTTTCCCGATGCATTACATTGGCATTGCCGGCTTTCCAAGAAGATATTATTCCTGGACCAATTTCGAGACCTTTAGCGGGTTCACCGACCTGAATATGCTGATCAGTATAGCGGCTATCCTGACGTTGGCGGCGCAGTTTATTTTCCTCTTTAATTTTATCTACAGCATTTTCAGAGGCAAAGCAGCTCCCGCCAACCCCTGGAATTCAACGACACTGGAATGGACAACACCGCAGCATCCCCAGCACGGCAACTGGCCAGGAGTCATTCCGACCGTGTACCGCTGGCCGTATGATTACAGTAAGCCGGGAGCCAAAGAAGATTTCATTCCTCAGCATATTCCGTATTCTGAAACGCCGGAGTCAAACCTGCCCCATGAGAATGACCAGATCAAATTGGAATTGGGTAATGGTGGAGCCATTGTTGTAGAGGATAAGAAACACTAAGCCGGCGGTTTAGACCAAGACTTGAACTCAACAGCGATCGGGGGATTTCGTAAGCTTTGCTTCAGTACCCTGATCGCTGTTTATTTTCTCATCCTGGTAGGAGGGATCGTCCGCAGTACCGGGTCGGGAATGGGTTGTCCCGATTGGCCAAAATGCTTTGGGCGATGGACGCCCCCGACGTCGGCAGAGCAGCTTCCGGAGAACTACAAGGAAGTGAATTCCGCTTTCCGCGAAAGGAAAAATCAGAAGTTCATAAAATACCTGCGCGCCTTTGGGCTTCAGACCACAGCAGAAAAAATGCAGCACGATAAATCCATTTTGGCGGAGGATGATTTCAATGTCGTCAAAGCCTGGATCGAATACGTGAACCGTCTTGTCGGGGTAGCGATTGGCTTGTTCATAATCGCCTTGTGCTGGAAATCAATTCGCCTGCGCAAGTTCTATCCTGCCATTTTCATTTTTTCGTTAGCGGTATTGATCGCTGTGATGGTGCAGGGATGGTTCGGCTCTATTGTGGTGTCCACCAACCTTACTACCTGGACTGTCACGGTCCACATGCTCCTGGCCCTTTTGATCGTGGCGCTGCTGGTGTATTTGTTGCGGCTAAGTGAAGACGGCCGTGATTACAGTGCACCTGCCGGCATGAAGGGGGTACTGTTGGCATGCATTGTGACCCTCTTGATCCAGATTTTTTTGGGTACCCAGGTCAGGGAATCCATCGACCGGCTTGCCACGCTGAGCGTGATGAGGGAAAGCTGGATTTCCCAATTGGGGATTTCGTTTCTGATCCATCGGTCATTTTCGTTGTTTGTATTGCTCCTCCATTTTATTTTGGTAATAAAATTGGTGAAAACAGGAGAAAATAATCCTTTATCCCTTGCGCTAATAGTTTTACTTTTAGGGACCGCGGCAACAGGGGTGGGGATGGCCTTGTGGGCTGTGCCCGCCTTGCTGCAACCGATCCATTTAGTACTGGCGACAGGAGCCTTGGGGATGCAATTAATGCTGTTTTTTAGATTTCATGTAACACAACAAGAGGTATTAATAAAGTGATATGGTTTCGCAAGAAATTCAACTTTCCGGATCGATTCATTTTCTTGCTAAAGCGAAGGCGTTCAACGAATTGCTCAAAGTGAGATTGTCTTTTCTGGTTGCATTTTCCTGTGCTTTTGGTTATGGCCTGGCAACGCAGGGACGGGTGAATTGGGAGACGCTTCTGATGTTGACGTTAGGAGGGTTCCTGCTTTCAGGAGCCTCCGTTGGCCTCAACCAGGTGATGGAGCGAGACCTCGATAAACTGATGACCCGGACGATGAACCGTCCTTTGCCCACACACCGTCTTTCTGTTCGGGAAGCGCTCGCCTTTATCCTTCTTTGTTTTGCCGGCAGTATGATCTTGTTATGGATGTATACGAATCCGCTGACTGTGCTTTTATCAGTCGTCTCCATGGTCTTGTATTGTTTTGCTTACACGCCCTTGAAGCGAGTGGGTCCTATAGCGGTGTTTGTCGGTGCCATTCCCGGCGCATTTCCGCCGCTGCTGGGTTGGGTTGCGGCCACAGGTTCTATTTCGCACGAGGCCTTGATCATCTTTGGGATCCAGTTTATCTGGCAGTTCCCTCACTTCTGGGCGATTGCCTGGGTGTCGGACGACGATTATAAAAAAGCCGGGTTTAAACTTTTGCCTTCAGGTGGCGGGAAGGATTTGAATACGGCCGTTCAGATTATGATCTATACTATGTTCCTCATCCCGCTTGGATTACTTCCTGCCAAATTTGGAATCACCGGACTGGACTCGGCCATCGTAGCGACCGTCTGTGGCGTTGCCTTTTTTGCTCAAACCTTTTCGCTATTAAAAACGGGCAGCCGTCAATCTGCGCTACGACTCATGTTCGGATCTTTTTTGTATCTGCCGATTGTTCAGATTGCGTATTTATTAGATAAGATCCAATAACGAATGATCAATTTAGCAAATGTGCCGATGTGCCAATGGGTTTACCACCAATGACCAATAACTAATGACCAATAACCACCACCAATGACCACCGAATTCAAAATTGTTGAGGAACCGAAGAAGCCGATTTCCATGCATCCGAAGAAATTTGCGATGTGGTTGTTCCTTGCCAGCGTGGGGATGTTGTTCGCTGCTTTTACCTCGGCCTACATTGTCAGACAGGCAGAGGGGAATTGGGTTTATTTTGAGTTGCCGAAACTTTTTTATTATACCACGGCCGTTATTCTGCTGAGTTCCGTCACGATGCAATGGGCTTACGGGTCTGCAAAAAAGGATAATCTGAACCGGGTGAAATTGCTGGTGAGCGCGACTTCGGTTTTGGGGATTGTTTTTCTGGCCGGGCAGGTAATGGCCTGGCGCGAGTTAGTGAAAATGAGTGTTTATTTTGTAGGGAACCCGTCAGGCTCATTTCTTTATGTTCTCACCGGATTGCACGGACTGCACCTGGTCACTGCCATTATTTTCCTGTTGATTGTGCTGAACGGCACCTGGAAATATAAGGTCCATTCAAAAAACATGGCGCAGATGGAAATGTGTACAACCTACTGGCATTTTTTGAGCGGCCTTTGGCTTTATTTATTTGTATTCCTATTATTGTACCGTTGAATTGTTGATTAAATTAGGCGAAAAACGAATTAGATCTATGGCACATTCTACAGCCACAACAGCACCAGGAGGAAGTTTATGGGACGGCGGAGTTTCCCCAATGGGCGTCAGCTATGGCAAGCTCATGATGTGGTTTTTTCTGCTCTCTGATGCATTCACCTTCTCCGGACTATTGATCACCTATGGATTGGTAAGGTCCTCACACCAGGCCTATAATGGGGCTGCAGAAGCCTTTACATTTTCCCACGACTATTGGCCTGTTCCGGAGCGCGTATATGAGGCTGTTCCTTTTTTACATGGAGTAACCTTGCCGTTGGTTTTTGTAGGGATCATGACCTTCGTTCTTATTATGAGCAGCGTAACGATGGTATTGGCCGTCGAAGCCGGTCATCGCATGGACCGGGCCGCGGTCGAGAAGTGGATGCTCTGGACGATCCTGGGCGGGATTACTTTTCTAGGATGTCAGGCATGGGAATGGACTCACTTCATCGTCGGCACAGACGCCGGCACGACCATCAAAGAATTTGTGAATGGAGACCTGGTCACCCGGGTGATTCATGGGGCTAATCTTCACGAAAACCAATACGGGCCTCCGGATTTTGCCGATTTCTTTTTCTTTATCACGGGTTTCCACGGGTTTCACGTATTCAGCGGAGTGTTGTTTAACTTTCTTATTTACTACAATACGGTGACCGGTGTTTACGACCGCCGTGGACATTACGAAATGGTCGAAAAAGTGGGATTGTACTGGCACTTTGTGGATCTGGTTTGGGTATTTGTATTTACATTTTTCTATCTGGTTTAAATTTTAATCTGAAATAAACATGACGCACGACGAACCTCAGGTAACCGTACTACCTCCCAACAAGGAAAAGATCAAGAAGCTATGGACCGTTGCACTGATTTTGCTGGTCATTACGATTTGTGAATTCATTGTTGCCTTCACCCTTCATCATGGCCCGCTAAAGACGTCCATTTTCGTCGTGATGACGATCGTGAAGGCGGCGTATATCGTAGGGGAATTCATGCACCTTCGCTACGAAGCTAAATTATTGATGTGGTCCATTTTGATCCCGATGTCTTTTGTAGTCTGGATGCTCGTCGCATTTGTCTACGAGGGCATGAAAATTTCCCTGGTTCGCTGGTAAATCATTGCCTTATTCATACGGAGGGCTAAAGTGATGAAACTTTAGCCCTCTTTTTGTGTTCCTTATGATGATAAGAAAAATCATTTATCTTTTTTTGGCCCTGTTGCTTCCGGTATTGATCTTTCTTTTTTTGAAAAAGTTTGGCAAGAATGAGTTCAACATACCCACCTACTACCAGCAAGGAGTGGACAGCCTGAATGCCATTTGCGGAACGCGTTATGCGCAGCCCTACCAATTGGCAGACTCCATCCTTCAACAGGCAGGGTGGGAAGGAAAGCCTGCTTCGCTATTCGTATTCCAAAAAGAAGTGATGGCAAATAAAGAATTCAAGAGACTGTTTGATTCTTTTGATCAAAAAGAGTTTCAGGTAGTGGAGGCAGATTCTCAAAAAATGAGCGAAGCCGTCGCTGCCCGG
>WNFM01333962.1_pt2 | contig 10650 bp, 9 predicted proteins | sample 5400271 | NCBI WGS metagenome assembly WNFM01 (sample SAMN13153352, study PRJNA577476) | soil metagenome | isolation source: 60 cm saprolite on Douglas fir-dominated hillslope | place: USA:California | collected 2013-09-17 | reverse complement strand
GAGCGCCTGCTCGCGGAATTCGAAGTACAGCGGGAGCTGTTCGCAAGCATACAGGAGCCGAAGCAAGAGAGGGGCCTGCGACTGGCTAGGTGACGGGCGCCGCCCGCGCTTCATCCGAAGGTGTGCCGACGCGGGGCCAACCATCCTTCCACTCGATCTTGTCGATGAGCAGGATCCGGCGGCTGTTGATCTCGTCTTCCTGCCGCTGGCGCGGTCGGTTTACGTCGATCGCGTGATAGATGATCCAGTCTTGCCCGGCCTTGTCGCTCACGATCGAATTGTGCCCCGGCGCGAGCCAACGCTCGCTCTTGTAGAGCATGAGGCTGTGCGGAACGCCGCGCGCTTGCTCGAGCGTCTCAAAGGGACCGGTCGCGCTTCGCGAGCGCGCGACCATCACGCCATATTCGGCATCCGGTCCGCAGCAATTGTCGCCCGAATAGAAGATATAATAAAAATCCTCGTGGCGAATCACCCAGGCCGCCTCGACCAGCCGCGGAAACGCGTTTGACACGGGATTGGGCCAGATGAGGCTCGTCGGTTCGCTTGCCGGCGCGAACGACGTCCGATCGGGCCCCAGCTCCTGCACCCTGATCGGCTGGAAACCGGATCCCCAGTAGAGCAGCCACCTGCCGCTCTCGGGGTCGATGAACACCATCGGGTCGATATATTCGAAGCCGACGCCGAGCAGCAGCGGCATGCCCATGTCGACGAATGGCCCGGTCGGCGAATCCGAACTCGCGATGGCGAGGCAGTGGCCGCGATGGGGATCGTGGCACGCGTCGTGCGTCGCCGAATAATACATCAGGTATCGGTCACCATCGCGCACGACATAGGGCGCCCAAAAATCCTGAGTCTCCTTGGCCCAGTCGGGCTTCTCGGGAAGGGCGTCGCCGAAATGCTGCCAGTGAACGAGATCTGGCGAGCGCGCGACCTGGACGTTGATCCACTTGCCGTCGCGTAGAGTCTGGGTCGCATAGGCATAATAGAAGCCGTCGGCCGCCTGAATGACCGCCGGATCGGGAAAGTCGGCGTCGAGAATCGGATTGACGTAGAAGCCCGGTTGTGGCGCGGGAGCTACGCCCGCCGACACCGCGCCGGTCACTCGACTGCGACCGCAGTCGGCTGCCGCCGCGCCCTGGTGCGTTTATCGTCGATGCGGCGGAACGTCGCGAGCGCCTGCCCGACGATCTGGTCCATGTTGTAATAGCGGTAGGTCGCCAGCCGCCCGACGAACGTGACGCCGCCGGTCGCGTCAGCCAGCGCCTCGTAGCGCTTGAACAACTCCTGATTCTCGGGCCGCGGGATCGGATAATAAGGGTCGCCCTCGGCCGAGGGATATTCGTAGGTGATGGTGGTCACCGGCGACTGCTGGTCCGTCAGATGCTTGTACTCGCTGATGCGCGTGTAGGGCACCGCCTCATCAGGATAGTTGACCACCGCGACCGGCTGGAACTGTTCCTGCTCCAGCGTTTGGTGATCGAAGCGAAGCGACCGGTACGGCAAATTGCCGAAGCGGAAGTCGAAATATTCGTCGATCGGTCCGGTGTAGATGATGTGATCGGCGATTTCGTGGGCGCGGTCCTTCAGCTCGGCGAACTCGACGCCGCTGCGCACCTCGATCAATGGATGGTCGAGCATCTTCTCGAACATCTTTGTGTAGCCGTGAAGCGGCATGGCCTGGAACGTGTCGCTGAAATAGCGGTCGTCGGTGTTGGTCCGGGTCGGGATGCGCGAGGTCACCTGCTTGTCGAGCTCGCTCGGGTCGAGTCCCCATTGCTTGCGCGTATATCCGCGGAAGAACAGCTCGTAGAGTTCCTGGCCGACGGCATTGATGACGACGTCCTCCGACGTCGTGATCTCGTCGACCGGCTCGGCCCGCGACGCGAGATATTCGGCCGCTTCCTTATCGGTCTTTAGGTCGAGGCCGAACAGCAGGTTCAGCGTCGTGCGGTTGATCGGGATCGGCACCAGCTGCCCGCGCACCTGAGCGCGCACGCGATGTTCGTACGGCCGCCACTGGGTGAACTGCGACAGGTAGTCGACCACTTGGTCGCTGTTGGTGTGGAAGATGTGCGGCCCATATTTGTGATAGAGGATTCCGGCCTCGTTGGGCTCGTCATAGGCATTGCCGCCAATGTGCGGCCGGCGGTCGATCAGCAACACCCGCGCGCCGTGTTGGCTCGCCAGCCGCTCGGCAAGAACGGAGCCGGCGAACCCGGCACCGACGATCAGATAATCGTAGCGTTTGGGAACGCGGAAGAGCGCACTCATTCTGCCGCCACCAGCAAAGCGGGACCGCTGGCGCCCGCGCGGGTGCCAAGCAGATCGGCGATGAGCCCCGCCATGCGCGCCTGGGTCGTGTCCCAGCTGGTCGCTGACAAGATCAGGTCGGCGTCCGCCATCCAGCCGCTCTCGGGATGACGCGAAAGCTCCAGCGCGGCCTCGCAAGCGGCAACAAATTCCTCCGGCGTGGAGGCGATTTTGACGCCTTCGAGCTGACCGTAGTGGCGCACCACGTCCCTGATCGGGGTCGACACCACCGGCTTGCCGCCCGCCAGATATTCGGGCGTCTTGGTCGGCGAGATGAACTGCGTCGACTCGTTCATCGCGAACGGCATCAGGGCCACGTCCCAGCCCGACAAATAGGCCGGCAATTGGGCGTAGGTCTTGGCGCCGAGATAATGGATGTTGTGCCGCCGAGGCAGCTCGTCGTGCGATATCTTGACCACCGGGCCGACCATCACGAACGACCAATTGGGGCGCATCCGCGCGACTTCGTCGATCAATGCGGTGTCGAAACGTTCGTCGATTACGCCGTAGAAGCCGAGACGAGGCCGCGGCAGGTCCTCCTGGTCGCCCGGCTCGAACTGGCGCGTGCGCGCCTTGCAGAAGTGGGCGCGGTCAACCGATGAGGGGAAGGTCCTTCTTGGCCTCGTACAGGCTGGACCCGCCGGTGAAGACGATGTCCGCCTGGTCGATCAGCTCCTGCTCCAGGTCGAGCAGCTTGACCGGCGCGAACTTGAATTTGCTGAGCTCGTCCATCGCATCATAGACGGTGAGGTCGGCGTCGATGTCGCGCGAGAAGGTCAGCATCATCGGCGTGTAATACCAGGCGATGAGCGTCCCCCGGACCGAGGAGAGGTGCGCTTCCAGCAGGCGCTGAAGCGCCGCTTCGCGCGCATCGTCGGGCATACCCTCGGGCATGTGCGGTACGACGACTCGGACGTTCGGCGCATCGGGGGCTTCGCGGACCTGCAAATAGGCCGTCTCACGGCGTCCGACATCGACCGGCTCTTCCCAGTAGATGACATCCATCTCGCGCGAAAAACGGCACATCAGATGTTGCGGCCGCTGGAACACGAAGTTCCACCGCAAGTGCGAAAAGCAGATCAAAGTTGTGGGTTTAGAATCAGGCGCCGAGGGCTCGGCTTCCAACTCCACAGGCACCTCGACGTGATTCAACATTTTCCGTTAATCCTCCGTTGCATGTGTTGCCCGTGAATGAACGGGGTGGAGGCGATTCGGGTTCCGCAACGTTGATTGAAGTTAATGCGATTCACTCTATGCTGCACTGCAGCAAACGGCAACCCGTTTATGCTGTGCGCCGGACGGGAGAGGCTGCCGCGCTGCATTGACCCGGCGAAGGACGCGTGGAAGGAGCTTCGGCCACGCTTTAGATGGGGACGAACCGCCGAATGGCAACCACGATCGAAGAGCTCGAAAGACGCCGCGACATGGCCCGCCTCGGCGGGGGTGAGAAGCGCATCGCGGCGCAACATGCCAAGGGGCGGCTGACCGCCCGCGAGAGAGTTTCGGTCCTGCTCGATGCCGGAAGCTTTGAAGAATACGACATGTTCGTCGAGCACAATTGTGCTGACTTTGGCATGGACGATCAGAAAATCCCTGGTGATGGCGTGGTCACCGGATCGGGCACGATCAATGGCCGCTTGATCTTCGTCTTCGCCCAGGATTTCACCGTGTTCGGCGGCTCGCTGTCCGAACGCCACGCGCAAAAGATCTGCAAAGTCATGGACATGGCGATGAAGGTCGGCGCGCCGGTCATCGGCCTCAACGACAGTGGCGGCGCGCGCATCCAGGAGGGCGTTGCCAGCCTCGCCGGCTATGCCGAGGTGTTCCAGCGCAACGTGCTCGCATCCGGCGTCATCCCGCAGATCAGCCTGATCATGGGCCCATGCGCCGGCGGTGCGGTCTATTCGCCGGCGATGACCGACTTCATCTTCATGGTGAAGGACTCAAGCTACATGTTCGTCACCGGCCCCGAAGTGGTGAAGACCGTTACCAACGAGGTGGTGACTCAGGAGGAGCTGGGCGGCGCGGTCACCCACACCACCAAATCGGGCGTCGCCGACGTCGCGTTCGAGAACGACATCGACGCGCTGCTCGCGACGCGCGAGTTCGTCGATTTCCTGCCGCTGTCGAACCGGCACGATCTGCCCGAGCGGCCGTGTGACGACCCGGCCGATCGCATCGAGGACAGCCTCGACACCTTGATTCCGCCGTCGGCCAACCAGCCCTATGACATGCACGAGCTGATCGGGAAGGTCGCCGACGAGGGCGATTTCTTCGAGCTCCAGCCCAGGCACGCAGCGAACATCATCACCGGCTTCATCCGCATCGAGGGCCGCCCCGTCGGCGTCGTCGCCAACCAGCCGATGGTGCTCGCCGGCGTCTTGGATATCGCGAGTTCCAAGAAGGCGGCCCGCTTCGTTCGCTTCTGCGACGCGTTCGACATTCCGATCCTGCCAGGAGTGGGGCGGCATCATCCGCCACGGCGCGAAGCTCCTGTACGCGTTCACCGAGGCGACGGTGCCGAAGATCACCGTCATCACGCGCAAGGCCTACGGCGGCGCCTACGACGTCATGGCCTCCAAGCATTTGCGCGGCGATTTGAACTACGCCTGGCCGACCGCCGAGATCGCGGTGATGGGCGCCAAAGGCGCGGTCGAGATCATCTTCCGTGGGCGGACGGCGAAGGAGATCGCGCAACGCACGGCGGAATATGAAGAGCGCTTCGCCAACCCGTTCGTCGCGGCGAGCAAGGGCTTCATCGACGAGGTGATCATGCCCCACTCGACGCGGCGGCGCGTGGCGATGGGGCTACGCAAGCTGCGCAACAAGCAGCTCGAGAATCCGTGGAAGAAGCACGACAACATTCCGTTGTGACAGAATCTCTTGCCTTTATCGCGCTCGGCTTCCTCATTTATCGGAGTGCAGATTGGTTTGCTCGTCTCTTTTCTGACTCGGCTGATAGGTGGGAGCGAGACGGCGTCATCCGGTACGGCGGCGGCCTGCCCGGCAACAAGGTGTGGAGGGAAGATAGTCCAAAGAAATTCGCGTCCAGAATTCAAGGCTTCTCGCGATTGCTCATGAAGGGAGTTGGCGCGGTTTTCGTGCTTGGGGGAATCGGCCGCATAGTCGGGCCGCTGGTTCGATGAGCACCTACACCGCCACGATCCGCTGGGGCCGCTGAGCAATGGAAATGAAGGCCCCGTGAGCAGCAAGTGGTACAGCCGCCCGGTTCTCTTCGTTTCCGATGTCGAGCGGGCGCTCGCTTTTTACGTCGGCGAGCTCGGCTTCAACGAGGCGTGGCGCCACATCGACGATGGACAGCTGCTCGTCGCGCAGGTCAACCGCGCCGGCTGCGAGCTGATCCTGTCCTCACAATGGCCGCGGAAGACCGGTTCCGGCTTGACCTTCATCTCGCTCGACCCTGACGTGCTGGCCGCCGCACGTGCGGATTTCGAAGGGCGGGGCGTGGAGGTGAAAGACGGCTGGTGGGGATATAGACTGATGATCATCGAGGATCCTGACGGCAACCAGCTCTATTTCCCTTATCCGGCGGACGCGCAGTGATGAGTACATACACGGCCACGATACGCTGGGCCCGCACGGGCGAGGGCGACTTCGCCAAGGGCCAGTACAGCCGCGCGCACCAATGGGTGTTCGACGGCGGCCTGACGGTGCCTGCCTCGCCGAGCCCGCACATCGTGCCCGCGCCGTGGAACGACCCCGCCGGCGTCGACCCCGAAGAGGCGTTCGTCGCATCGCTGTCGTCGTGCCACATGCTGTTCTTCGTCGACTTCGCGCGCCGGGCCGGGTTTATCATCGATAGCTACGTCGATGAGGCCGAGGGCGTGCTCGACAAGCGCGCCGACGGGAGGATGGCGATGACCCGCGTCACGCTCCATCCGCGCGTCGAGTTTTCGGGAGAGAATCCGCCAACTGCCGAGGAAATCGCCGACCTCCACCATCGCGCGCACGAAGCCTGCTTCATCGCCAACAGCGTGACCACGGAAGTGACCATCGACCAATGAAACTCGGCCGCCTGAACCATGTCGGCGTGGCAACCCCGTCGATCGAGCAAAGCCTCGAAACCTACCGCAACTTGTTCGGAGCGGAGCCGCACGGACCGGCCTTTGACCTTCCGGCGCAAGGCGTCCGCGTATGCTTCGTCGACACGCCCAACTCGCAGATCGAACTGATCGAGCCGCTGGGCGAGAACAGCCCCATCGCCAAATTCCTCGAAAAGAACCCGCTGGGAGGCCAGCACCATGTTTGCTTCGAGGTGCCCGACATCCACGCGGCGAAAGCCGAGTTCGAAGCCAAGGGCGCGCGGGTACTCGGCGAGCCGCGCATTGGTGCGCACGGCACGCTCGTCTTCTTCGTCCACCCCAAGGACATGGGCGGCGTGCTGACGGAAATAATGGAAACTCCGGAGGCGCATTAGGGGACGCTTCCCCTTTCCGCTCATGCTGAGTAGGGACTGAGCGAAGGCGAAGGCCCGTATCGAAGCACGGTCCTTCGATACGCCGGTTCGACAAGCTCACCGGCTACTCAGGATGAGCGGAGTTTGAGTGTCGGACAACAATAAGGAAGCCTGGAAAACTCTCGCCGCGAAGGAATCGCGCGGCAAGGACCTGAGCCGAGATACCGTCGAGGGCATCCACCTGAACACCGTCTACGGCCCTGAAGATGCAGCCGGCATCGACAGCGGCTACCCCGGCGTCGCGCCGTTTACCCGCGGCCCCTACGCGACCATGTACGCGGGCCGCCCGTGGACCATCCGCCAGTACGCCGGCTTCTCGACCGCCGAGGAGTCCAACGCTTTCTACCGCCGCAACCTCGCCGCGGGGCAGAAGGGGCTGAGCGTCGCCTTCGATCTCGCCACCCACCGCGGCTACGACAGCGACAACCCGCGCGTCGCGGGCGATGTCGGCATGGCTGGCGTCGCGATCGACAGCGTCGAGGACATGAAACTCCTCTTCGACGGAATCCCATTGGACCAAATGTCGGTCAGCATGACCATGAACGGCGCGGTGCTTCCGGTCATGGCCTTTTTCATCGTCGCCGGCGAGGAGCAGGGGGTCGCGCGCAAAGACCTCACCGGCACCATTCAGAACGACATTCTGAAGGAGTTCGCGGTCCGCAATACCTACATCTACCCGCCCGAACCGAGCATGCGGATCGTCAGCGACATCATCGCTTATTGCGCGGCCGAGATGCCCAAGTTCAACTCGATCTCGATCAGCGGCTATCACATGCACGAGGCCGGTGCGACGGCGGTTCAGGAGCTCGCCTACACGCTCGCCGACGGCCGGGAATATGTCCGCGCTGCGATGGCGCAAGGCCTCGACATCGACGACTTTGCCGGACGCCTCAGTTTCTTCTGGGGCATCGGCATGAACCTCTTCATGGAAGTCGCGAAGCTCCGCGCCGCGCGCACTTTGTGGCACCGGATCATGACCGACCTCGGCGCGCAAAAGGACGAGTCCAAACGGCTCCGCACGCACTGCCAGACGAGCGGCGTCAGCCTGACCGAGCAGGACCCGTACAACAACATCGTCCGCACCACGATCGAGGCGCTGGCGGCGGTGCTCGGCGGCACGCAATCGCTGCACACCAACAGCTTCGACGAAGCGATCGCGCTGCCGACCGATTTTTCCGCGCGCATCGCCCGCAACACGCAGCTGATCCTCGCCGAGGAGAGCGGGGTCACCGCTGTTGCTGATCCGCTCGGCGGGAGCTGGTACGTCGAAGCGCTGACGCGCGAGCTTGAGGAAAAAGCCTGGGCCTTGATCGAGGAGGTCGAGGCGCACGGTGGCATGACCAAGGCGGTCGCCGAGGGGCTGCCAAAGCACCGGATCGAGGAAGCCGCCGCGGCGCGCGCGGCCAAGGTCGATACCGGCGAGACGGTTATCGTCGGCGTCAATCGCTACCGGCTGGCGGAAGAGGAGGAGCATGACTTCCTCGAGGTCGACAATGCGCGCGTTCGTGCCGGCCAGATCGCGCGGATCGAGCAGGTGCGCGCGTCACGGGATAAGGCGAAGGCGCGCGCTGCGCTCGATGCGCTGGAGAAGGGCGCCAAAAATCCTCCCCGGAACGGGGAGGGGGACCGTGCGCAGCATGGTGGAGGGGCCGAGGCGGTGGAATCGACCCCTCCGTTAGCCGCGAGTGCGGCCGCCGCCTCCCCGTTCCGGGGAGGATTGGAGAAGAACCTCCTCGGCCTTAGCGTCGAAGCGGCTCGCGCCCGCTGCACCCTCGGCGAAATTTCCGATGCACTGGAGCGCGCGTTCGGGCGCTACGGCACGAAGCCCGAGCCGGTGCGCGGGATCTACGGCAAGGCGCGGCGTGACGGGCGCTGGAAGGCGGCTGAAGAAGCAACGCAATCTGTCGCCGACCGCCTCGGCCGAAAGCCCCGCATCATGGTCGCCAAGATGGGCCAGGACGGCCACGACCGCGGCGCGAACCTGGTCTCATCCGCGTTCACCGACCTCGGCTTCGAAGTGATCCCCGGACCGTTGTTCCAGACCCCCCGCGAGACCGCGCAAATGGCGATCGAGCAAGAGGTCGACGTGGTCGGGGCAAGCTCGCTCGCCGCGGGCCACCGCACGCTCATCCCGGAGATGATCGAAGCGCTGCGCGACATGGGCCGCGCCGACATCAAGGTCGTCGCGGGCGGGGTCATCCCGCCGCAGGATTATGCCGCGCTCCGCGCCGCGGGCGTGCAGGCGATCTTCGGCCCCGGCACCAACCTCGCCGACGCCGCCGACGAAGTGCTGCGCCTGCTCGGCCATAACCGCCCGCCGTTGGATGAGGCTGCGGAGTGAGAGCGTGGGCTAACTTGCTTGCGCTGCTGCCATTTCTGGTGGCCTGGCAAGAAACTGCAAAAGCAAGGGAACCTCAGGCGGCACAGAGCATGGCACGCAAGCCGGAGACAGCACGGGACAACTGTTCCTCGCTCCGAGCATCGAACCTTGAATACACCGAGTGCTGGCAAGATCGTGCACGGAAAGCGCGCTCCAAAGTTGATGCAACTTACGCTCGTGTGCAACAGATTGCAGACAAGTCGGACTTACAAGAAAGTTATGGTGGAGAGCCCAGAACGTGGCTGAGCGCGTCGCTCCAGCAATCGCAAGCAGAATGGATCAAATACTCCGATCGGCAATGCCTTTTCGAGGGCAGGATTGCACGCGGCGGGACGGGCACCAGAGCTCTTGTCGCCAAATGTCAGCTTCGTCTCAGCGCTGAGAGGATCGCCGAGCTTGAGCGCGCCATCAAACCCATGAAAGAACTAATGTGAGCTGATGGGAATGCTCAAAAAAATCCTGATTGCTAACCGCGGAGAGATTGCGTGCCGGGTGATCCGCACCGCGCGGCGCATGGGGATCAAGACGGTCGCCGTTTATTCCGACGCCGACGCGCGCGCGCCGCATGTGAAGATGGCCGACGAATGCGTGCGCCTCGGCCCGGCGCCCGCGAGCGAATCCTACCTCAAGGCCGAGCTGATCATCGACGCGTGCAAGGCGACCGGCGCCGAAGCAGTGCACCCCGGCTACGGCTTCCTCAGTGAGCGCGAGAGTTTCGCCAAGGCGCTGGCGAAAGCGAACATCGCCTTCATCGGCCCGCCGCCGAAAGCCATCGCGGCGATGGGCGACAAGATCGAATCCAAGAAGCTCGCCCAGAAAGCCGGCGTCAACATCGTCCCCGGCTACCTCGACGACATCGCGACCACGGATGAAGCGCTGAAGATCGCCAAGGACATCGGCTTCCCGGTGATGATGAAGGCGTCGGCCGGCGGCGGCGGCAAGGGCATGCGCCTCGCCTGGAACGAAAAAGACGTGCGCGAGGGCTTCGACAGCGTGAAGCGCGAGGGCCTCAACAGCTTCGGCGACGACCGGGTGTTCATCGAGAAATTCATCGAGCAGCCGCGCCACATCGAGATCCAGCTGCTCGGCGACCAACACGGCAACATCGTCTATCTGAACGAGCGCGAATGCTCGATCCAGCGCCGCCACCAGAAGGTGGTCGAGGAAGCGCCGTCGCCGTTCGTCTCGCCCGAAATGCGCAAGGCGATGGGCGAGCAGGCGGTCGCGCTGGCGCGGGCGGTCGGATATTATAGCGCGGGCACGGTCGAGCTGATCGTCAACGGTGCCGACCCGACCGGCAAGAGCTTCTACTTCCTCGAGATGAACACGCGGCTCCAGGTCGAGCATCCGGTGAGCGAGGAAGTGGCCGGGCTGGACCTGGTCGAGCAGATGATCCGGGTGGCGGCCGGCGAGAAGCTCGCGTTCACGCAGGACGAGGTGAAGCTCGACGGCTGGGCGGTCGAGACGCGGGTGTATGCCGAAG
>WNFM01315412.1_pt1 | contig 10650 bp, 5 predicted proteins | sample 5400271 | NCBI WGS metagenome assembly WNFM01 (sample SAMN13153352, study PRJNA577476) | soil metagenome | isolation source: 60 cm saprolite on Douglas fir-dominated hillslope | place: USA:California | collected 2013-09-17 | reverse complement strand
GCGCCGAGCGCAACCGATGCGCGGATCAGGGCGCCGGTCTTGTGGATGTGCATGTATTCCAGCTCCGGCACGGAGAGGGCCTGCCCCACGCTCGCGAGGTCGATCGCCTGTCCGCCCGCCATGCCGCGGCTGCCGCACGCGACGGCGAGGATCTTCACCATTTCGACCTGAACCGCGGGATCGTCGGACAGACGGTGCTCGGCGAGCAGCTGAAACGCGAGCGATTGCAGACTATCGCCCACGAGAAGCGCGGTCGCCACGTCGAATTCCACGTGGCAGGCCGGCTTGCCGCGCCGAAGCACGTCGTCGTCCATGCAGGGCAGATCGTCGTGCACCAGCGAATAGGCGTGAATGCATTCGACGGCGCAGGCCGCGATTTCCAGGCGCGCCGGGTCGGCGCGGGCCGGTTCGCCCGCGGAGGCCTCCCCCGCGGCAAACGCGAGCAGGGGCCGTATGCGCTTGCCTCCCCCGAGCACCGCGTAGCGCATGGCGTCGTGCAGGCGCAGCGGCGCGATGGATGCCGACGGGAGAAAACGCTCCAGCGCCGCTTCGACCCGGGCCTGGACTTTTGCCGTCCAGGCGGTGAATTCATTCGTCGTCGTGGGCACCGGGGAAGTTTTTCAGCGTGTTTTCTTCGAGCACCTTCACCTGCTGCTGCGCGCGGGCGAGGACCCCCTGGCAGTACTGGGCCAGCTCCAGTCCTCGCTTGTGCGCGGCAAGGGACTGCTCCAGAGTCAGCTTTCCGGACTCCATGCTGGACACGATCTTCTCCAGCTCAGCGAGAGCGGCCTCGAAGCTCTCGGGTTGATCGGTCTTGACGGGTTTCGACATGGCGGAGAAGCCGGCTTTGAAGCGCCGTTCTGTTCAGGAATCGGCAAAATAGCCCATGAGGAAAGTCCGGTCAAATGAAGCTCTGGAGCGAACTCCGGCGGATGAGCGTTGTCCAGAGGGGAAAGGGGGTGCAGTTGGGAAAAACACCTGGTGCCTCCCGGGAAAAAGGTCTAGAATCGCGCGCATTTTACGAACTATAGAACTATAGATAGGGAGCTCCCCAGCCGTATGTCCGATTTGCCCAGTTCGCGAAGGCTCAAACCCAACGCATCGCAGCTTCCCGTTTCCTGGTACTTCGACCCGCAGCTCTTCGAGCTGGAGCAAAAGCTGCTCTTCGCGAACAGCCCGGGATATGTCGGACACGAGCTGATGGTGCCTAACCCGGGCGACTACCACACCCTCGCCTGGATGGATCACGGCAAGGTTCTGGTCCGGAACGCCAACGGCATCGAGCTCCTGTCGAACGTCTGCCGCCACCGCCAGGCGATCCTGCTCGAAGGCCGCGGCAACGCCCAGAACATCGTCTGCCCCCTGCACCGCTGGACCTACGACATGAAGGGCGAGCTGCTCGGCGCTCCGCACTTCCCCGAGAATCCCTGCCTCAACCTCGGCAAGACGAAGCTGCAGAACTGGCACGGGATGCTCTTCACCGGCAAGCGCGACGTCGCGAAGGATCTCGCCGGGTTCACCAGCGCCGGAGACTTCGATTTCACCGGCTATATGCTCGACCGCGTCGAGATCCTGGAGTTCGAGCAGAACTGGAAAACCTTCATCGAGGTATACCTCGAGGACTATCACGTGATCCCCTACCATCCGGGACTGGGGAACTTCGTCACCTGCGACGATCTCAAGTGGGACATCGCCGACGCCTATTCCGCGCAGGTGGTCGGAGTGAAGGACGGATTCGCCAAGCCGGGGACGCCGACTTATGCCAAGTGGCACGAGGCCCTCACCCGCTACATGGCGGGCAAACCCGCGAAGCAGGGCGCGATCTGGTTCCTCTACTACCCGAACGTCATGCTCGAGTGGTATCCGCACGTGCTCGTCGTGAGCACGCTGCTGCCGCGCTCACCGACGCACACCACCAACGTCGTCGAGTTCTACTACCCCGAGGACATCGTGCTGTTCGAGCGCGAATTCATCGAAGCCGAGCAGGCCGCCTACCGGGAGACCGCTATCGAGGACGACGAGATCGCCAAGCGCATGGACCGCGGGCGGCGCGCGCTGTGGGAGCGCGGCGAGAACGAGGCCGGCCCGTACCAGTCGCCGATGGAAGACGGGATGATGCACTTCCACGAGTATCTGACGCGAGGGCTCGCCGGACGGGTCTAGACAGGACCGTTGTGGCTTCCGGGGCGACCCTAAAGCCAGACGGCCGCGATAAGCCTGACGATATTCGCGGGGATGTCGATCGTCGGCGGCATCCGGCTCGACGGCGCCGGAGTGTAGACGATGGTGCTCTTGTCTGTCTTCGCGGCGAAAATCTCTCCAAGCGGCGACGAATCAGCGATGAACCCGCCGCTCGTCTGGCCAAGGGATTGCCCACGGAGGACAAAACCCCTCGCCACCTGATCGAACAAGATCGATCCGTCCACTTTGCCGTTGAGCGCTCGAATCAATGAGAACCCCGTCACGACCGGCGTATCGACGGCGTCGGGAGCGAACACGTAGTCGTCATGGATCACCGGCGTACCCGGGATAAGAGGCGACGGACCTGTGGCACCGCCTGTGTCGCAGGTGAGAATATCGACCTCATGGAAGCTGTTGGTTCTCGTATAGTTACCGAATAGAGAGGGGCCGCCACCCTTACCAATGTTCTTGGTTACGTTGGTTATCACCTGGTCCAGCTGCACCGTTACCGTGTAGATGTTCCTTGTCGTCGCCTGGACGACAAATTGTCTGTCCTGGGTGATCGTGAGCGGGCATCCCGTAGGCTGCGACCAGACTTCGTGCGAGCTGCCGTCGTTGAATATCTCAATGACCTGCGTACCCTGGGTCTGTGCTCTCCATGTCACCAGGTTCCCGGCGATGTAGTCTTCGAAGGTTCTCCTGTCATTGTCAATACGCTCCCCATCATTGATTAGCTTGGAGTGGTTCGTGTAAGTGGAATCGTAATAGGGACCGATCGGTCCGGTTTGCGTCGATTCAGAGATGTTGTCGGGACTACCGAAGTTCAAGGGGACTTGAAGCACGTGCTCGGTCTGCACGACGGACGCCGACGGCTGCGCAGCGAGCGTTAGTTTGAGATCGTAGGTGTCCCAGTAAGACGTGAACGGGTCAGAGGGGTCGGACTGAGATTGGCCCTTAAATCCGCTGACTGTCAGCCCGTCAGGCGAAACCACCACGCTACCGCCTCTGAAGCCGTCAGACACAAGGGACACAAGGTCGGAAGACGCCTGTATCGCAACGGACCCGCCGGTCGTCACCGGATTCTGGTCCGGTGCGGGGCGGAAGGTCCGGGTATAAGACAAGGTCCCTCTAGATTCGGACCAGAACTCGAAATCTCCGAGTGAGGGGTCAGGTGAACGTGCCGTCCATCGAATGGCGCTGCCTTTGGGGGTCAGTCTTCCGGTCGCCGGATCTCGCACGTAAGCAAGAAAATTGTTCAACGAGAGGGGAAAGGAGACGGCGGCGATCTGATGGCTCATCCCACCGAGCACGCCAGACTCGAACACCGCCTGCTTCATCCGCTGCACTTTCGTCTGCACCGTCCCTGGTGGGAGTGCGTTCACAACTGGAAGCAGCGGATCGATGTCCTTTTGCGTGGCCGAAGACCAGAATGAGGGTGTGCTGTGGAATTGCCCGTTCGCGTCGAAGCCGTTGAGCACGCGCAGGCCTGCGGGGTCCACCTTGAAAGTCACTACCCGGTTTTGTGCGTCGAGTCCGGCAACGTAAAGCTCGCCACCGTAAGGCGTTCCCTTTATGAACTTGCTGACCACCGCTCCGACCGAACCGTTTTCATCAGGCGTTTCCTCCCCCATCGCGCCGGAGAAAACCAGAATGTACTCGTCGGGCGTCTTCGGCTGGGGCAACTGGGGCGCCACGATTCGCGGCACCGGCATGCCTTCACCAGGACCGAGTACCCCCGGCTGCGTTGCGCCGGCGAGAATCACCTCCGTGTCCCAAACGTAGTCGGTCATTTGATGACGCGTGCCGGACTGGTCGTCGTAGTAGACCTGGAACTTACCCTTCATCGGCTCGGTGCCGAGGTTCTTGACGACGAACTGGCCCCCTGGGGCAGGGTCGGGCACGTAGTCGATCTTGCCGCGGAAGAAGTAGTTGATCATTCCTGCGGAGTAGCCGATTGCAAGCGGGACGAGAGTCGGGAGAACCGCCTGGAAGTTCACGGTGTTCAGGCTGAAGCGCATTCCCGGATCGATATTCGGTGAATCGATGTGGAACAGATCCAGGTCATCGGCAAAGATGGAAAGCGTTGCGGCGCGCGGTTGCACTTCGCCCTGATCACTCTGGCTTGTATAAAGCCGCATGTTGCATACGGTATCGGCGCAGTAACTTTTTACCGCTTGCGGCACATCGAGAGTCTGTACCGACGCGACCTCCGGATTGGGAAGTGGCGCGGGGGACGTATATGTCGCGTTGGGCCGGACCGTGATGCCATCCCAACGGAAATTGGTTTCCTGGCTTACAAAGGCTCGATTTGTGTATTGCGCGAGGCCGGTGGCTTGGTCGTTGGTAAAAAAGTCCCGTGAGTTATTGAACTGCGGGACCGAGCCGCCACTGAACAGGCTCTGCTGAGAGCGCACGCTGCCCTTATCGGAATATTTTTCGAACAAGCTCGGTAAAAGATGGCCGTCGTTACGCGTGTGCTGAGGCTGCGCCATGTCCTGGAGGACATGGATCACTTGGCCGATGGTGCGAAACGTGAGAGCGAGACTGGAATCCCGATCTGCCTTCGCCGATTTGGTTAGAGCCCTAAGGAAGGATGCCCGAGCATCTTTGAACCCAAAAAGCTGCGTGGGTATGGGAGTAGGCTCGAGCGCCCAGTCAGGGGCGGGCAGACCGTTGAATAGGCCCAATGTTCCAAGGAACCCGGTGAACCCCCCGCTATTGGGCGCCTCGGGTCTCGGGTCGAAAAAATGATTCCGGTACCGCGCGAAGGTATCCAAAAATGTATCGTCCTCGCGCCGCGCGCCGGTGCGGATCCATTCAGTTACCGCTTGCGACGTATTCCCAAATAGCAGGCTATCGTCAGAAGGCAATAAGACCAGCTTATCGTCCAAAGACGATAGCCCCAGGTTCGCCAGGTGCTCTCCAAGACGTTGCGAGCTAGCAGCGGCAGCCCGGGACATGTCCGCATGAGTCTCAACTCGGTAGGGAAGTGCGGCAGCGGGGAGCAGCAACCCTCCCACGGTCAAGCAAACACGAAGGAGCACGATTGAGTACCGCGTCATTGCTCGAACTTTCTCAAGAATGCCTCGTCTTCCGGCGCAAGGCCCTGGGAGGGAACTCCCGGCAATCCCATAGGGGCGCCTAAATCCTTAAGACGTCTCTGTTCCTTGATCAAGGCGAGCGCCGCGCGTGGGTATGTCTTCCAAGCCTTGTTGTCCCCAGGTAGCCCTCCGCTCAGGACACCGACCCGCCACCAATAATCTCGAACATTCCCGTTCCATTTTCTCAGTCTTGTTGTTGCTCCGTTCCACTTGAACTCGCCGAGTGGCGTTTGCCGGTAACGGATATCGGAAATAGTTCCGTTATCGAGAAATTCGACGTCATAACCGCTCTTGAAGATCGAAAGCAACGGATCTCGCCCCTCTCCGAAGTCCGCTCGTAGTGGCAGCACGATCGGTCCCCATGCGGGAAAAGAGAAGTTGCCCTCCTTGTCGGTAACCGCCTCGGCGACGTGAAGAAGGGCCTTGTCGTCACCTACCCACATCCGATCGATCTTCCATTGCGCCACAACGTTGACCCCTTCCAGTGCCTGTCCTGTGTCCGCATCAACAACCTTCCCGCGTATTTCCTTGGCCGAGTACGTAAGCTGAGCGCAAGCCTGTAGCTGTACTAGCAGCGCCCCGAGCCAGAAATACTTTAAATATGTTCTACCCATGAGTCCCTGCATATTCACATGGTATCCAGTCGCCACACGCCATCGTCGTCCTGAATAAAGTAAATCAGGTAGAGGTACGTGATGCCGGCGGCATTGGTGCGCTTGACCGCGTATTCCCCGATGCCCCTTTCCAAAGTTGCAAGTTGGATAGGCGCAAAGTTCGCCACGATCTGCGGCAGGAAGGGTTGCAAGGCAGTCAACACGGGGCCGTACCTGAGTTGCGCCCGGGAGTTGAAGTACCGAGTCGCCTGAGTCGTATTGCCGGACGCCAGTGCGCCGGTGAACCCGGTCCAGGTAGCCTGGAGTATCTGGCCGATCTGCGCCGGATCCTGCACGACGATGGTGATTGTCTGCTGTACCGACGCCCCCGAATTGTCGAAGACGGAGAATTGCGCCTGATAGGTCCCGGGCGCCGCATAGGTGTTCGATATCGGAGTGCTTGCGTTGAAGAACGAGAAGCTCCCCGATCCGGTGAAGTCGGCTCGGATCGAGGTCAACGTTTTCCCCGACGTATTCGTCACGGTGAAGTTGACCTTGAGCGGAGCCAGTCCCTGTACCGTGTCGGCCGTGATCTGTATCGGTGCCGCGCCGGTGCTCGTCACGGAAACCGACTGAGTCACGGTCTGTCCATCCAGAGAGATGGCAGTCACGGTGAGCGTGTTCGCTCCCGGCTGCAGCGGTACGGCACCGGCGAAGAAAGTATTTCCCGACACCGCTGCCGCGATGCCGTTGACGGTCACGCCGGAATTCAGCGGCCCCTGCACGGTACCCGTAACGGACACCTTGTCGCTCCCGATCGAGGCTCCGTTCGCCGGGCTCGCGACGCTGAGAGTGAGCGCCGGAAAGGTGCCCGCAGCAGTGACCGTAAAAGGCGCGCTCGTCGCCGTGCCGCGCGTGCTGTTCACCGTGATCGGGCCGGAGGTCGCGGCAGCCGGCACCGCAAAGGTGATCATCGTGGAGCTCGCGGTGAGCACAGGTGCCGGGACAGAAGCTCCATTGGCACCGGGGAATACCACGCGGTTGTTCGCCGCCACCGGATCAAACGAGACACCCGTAAGTCCGACAACCGTGCCGGCCGGGCCGCTGGCCGGAGACATCGCCGTGATTCGCAGCGCCGGGACTATGGTGAAAGTGATCGCTCCGGGCTGTCGCTTGGATGCAAAGCCTGTGAGCGTCAGATCGCCCGCGGTGCCCGCAGTCAGCGAGAAATCTGCGCTCGTGTCGCCCTCGGGAAGGGTCACGGTGGCCGGGAATGTTCCGCTGCCCGCTCCCCCGCCGGCGCAGGGTCGCTCGAGACGATGGTTACCGTCGTGCCGTTGCCCTCCACGAGCGTCGTCGTCGGTGCGGTGAGGACGAGCGCCACCTGCTGCTTCACCGTCAGCACGGTGCTTCCCGTAACGGTCTTGAGACTTCCGTCGAGCGCGGTCGCAAACGTGAAGCTCATGGAGATAGTCGTCGTACCTTGCGAAAAGGCGAAGGCGAAGCCCGTGAAGCCTATCGAGGCGACCGCCGTGTTGGAGCTCACCCAGGGCAACGCTCTGGTGAGGTCGATCGCGGTGCCGTCGGTCAATATGCCCGTGGACTTGAACAACAGGTTGTCGCCCACGTACATGGTCGGCGTCTGCGGCGTGATGTTGGTCGCTGCGAGCTCCGCCGGGGTGACGTTGACGGTCGCAGTCGCCGAGGTGCTGCCCAGGCTTGCGGTTATGGTTGCCAGCCCCGTGCCGTTTGAAGCGACTGGAAAATCGGCGAACAAGGCGCCCGCCGGGATGTTGACCGAGGCCGGCACGGAGGCGACGGTTGGGTCGCTGGAAGAAAGCGACACGGTGGTGGCGACACTCGGCGCACGCGACACCGACACGCGCAAGGGTCCGGGCGTGCCCTTCGGCAGGTTGAGGGTACTTGGCGTGAGGCCTGTGACGTCCGGCGGCGGTCCTGTCACCACGACCGCGCTGGTGGTGCTTGCGCCGTTCACCGAAGTCGTTACGTTCGCGGTACCGCTCGTGAACGCGCTCACCGGGATGAGGGCCGAGAGCGCTCCTGCGGGAACGGTCACGCTCGCCGGGACAGCCGCCACAGTGGGCGCGTCGCTCGCGAGGGCGATGATCGTGTCGCTTTCCTGCGCGACGTTGATTGTCACGGTCAGGCTGCCGGTCGCCCCCTCCTGCAGCGGAAGGGGGTTTGGCAGCAGCGAACCGACGGCGGCGGATTGAGGCGATACGTGTACGCTCGAGGATTTCGATGTTCCGTTCGCCGACGCTGTGATGATCGCGTTGCCCGTCGCGAGTCCCGTCGCAGTGAACAGCGCGCTCGTCGTTCCGTGCGCGACGGTGACCGAAGGCGGAATCTGCAACGCTTGGGCGTTGTCCACCGAAAGCGCGATCGGCGTGTCGGTCAGCTGAGCGGCATTGATCCGTACTGTAAAGCTGCCTGTCGCTCCCACGTTCATCGTGAACGTCGCCGGGTCGAGCGCCGTGACCTCCACCGGCGGCGCGGCGACGTTGACGATCGCGGAGGCCGTCGTCCCGTTCAGGCTGGCGGTAATTCCTCCCTGGCCCAGCCCGAGCGTACTCACTGGCACCGCAGCGGTGGTCTGCCCCGCGGGCACGATCACTTGCGGCGCGACCGACACGATTCCCGGCGGGCTCGTTGCCAGCGCAACAGTCGTGTTCGCCGCCTGAGCTGCGGAGATCGTGAGCGTGAGCGCAGCGCTCGCCCCGATCGTCACGGTCGACGTTGCGGGGAGCAGAGAGACCACCGTTGGCGGCGCGGGGCTCACTGTCACTTGGCTCGAAGCCGAAGAGTTGTTCAAGCTCGCAGTGATCTGGGCCGTTCCGGGCGAGACGCCTGCGACCGGCACCGGCGCACTCAGCTGTCCCGCAGGCACGGTCACCGCAGCGGCGACCGAGGCGATGCCCGGATTGCTGCTCGCAAGCGGCACTGGAGTGTCGGCGGACTGCGCCGAAGAGATGGTGACCGTCAGGCTGCCGCCCGCGCCTTGCGTCACCGCGATCGACGGCGGCAGAAGGCTCGACACCGTCGGTGGCGCCGGCGTCACGTTCACCGTGGCGCTCGCGGTACCGCCGTTCGTCGATGCGGTGAGCACGCTGGTGCCCGCGGCGACCGCGGTCACTGGAATCGGGACGCTCGCCTGGCCCGAAGCGAAGCTGACGCTCGCCGGCACGCTCGTGACACCCGTGTTCGAGCTCGTAATACCCAGGGTACCCGCGGCCGTGGGCGTCGGCGACAGCGTCGCGGTCAAGGTGCCGCTCGAACCAACGGTCACGGCAAGTGGGTTGGGAGAGAGCAGAGTCGGCTTGGGCAGGTTCGGCGTGGCGAATACGCTGACCGTGACGACCGTGCCGGCCTTACCGGCGATCTGAACCGAGACGGAATCGTTCGTCTGCAACGTCACCGTGCGATTGACGAGGGTCACGCCGTTGGCGAAGTCCGCGAGGCTCAGGACCTGCACGTTGTTCAGTTTCACGGACAGCGTGGTGAAGCTGTTGGGCGCGCTCAGTTGCGCGCGCAGGAGGTACGGCCCGGTCGCCGAGGCCGGCACGCTGAAGGAGTCCGAGAAGCTGAACAGTTTCGAGCTGGGCAGCTTCACCGACACCGGGCCATAGATGACCTGGGAGGGTGTGCCTTGAGCGAACGAAGCAATCGGCAGCGCTAGCGCAGCAAGTGCGCTGAGGCGAACAGCAACCGCCCACGCTCTCCGCAGAGCACAAGCGACTAGTGTCGAATTTGCACCTATGGCTGTCATACCAGAACGATTTGCGCTTCGCTAGCCTCCCTCGTTCATGCATGGGCTAGACTGGCCTCGTTCGTATGCAAGCTAAACTGGTACTGGAGCGTGGTCCATCGGATAAAGCCTGATACCGACGTCAGGCAAAGGAGCGTCGCCATCTGACTCCGACTATGATAGCGGCATGATTCTCACCGCGCTGGTCAGCACCGAAATCCTCGCGCAGCATCTCGCCGATCCCGATTGGGTCGTGTTCGATTGCCGTCACGATCTGACCGATCCGACGCGCGGGCTTGCCGAATATAAGGTGTCGCACATCCCGGGGGCTCGCTTCCTGCACCTCGACGAGGACCTCTCATCGCCGAAGACCGGAAAGAACGGCCGGCACCCGCTTCCCGATCCGGACGTGCTGATGGAGAAGCTGGGACGGGCGGGTGTCGATTCGAGAAAGCAAGTGGTCGCGTACGACGCTCAAGGGGGCATGGTCGCCGCGAGATTGTGGTGGCTGCTGCGCTCCCTGGGTCATCTGCCCGTTGCGGTGCTGGACGGCGGCTGGAACCAATGGATCGCCGAGGGGCGACCGGTGGGCGCCGAGATTCCGCAGCCGCAACCGGCGCGGTTTTTGGGGAAGCTAAACAACAATTGGGTCGGTGCAGATTTTGTCCGCGCCCGCCTCTACGATCCGAGCATGGTGCTCGTCGACGCCCGCGCACCGGACCGCTTCCGCGGCCAGAACGAAACGCTCGATCCCGTGGGCGGGCGCATTCCGGGCGCGCGCAATCGGTATTTCCGCGACAACCTCGACGCGAGCGGGCGCTTCAAGACGCCCGAGGCGCTCAGAAAGGAGTTCGGTACCGTGGTCGGTCCCACGCGCGCGGAAAATGTCGTGAGCTACTGTGGCTCCGGAGTTTCCGCCTGCCACAATCTCCTCGCCATGGAGGTCGCCGGCCTGCGCGGGGCGCGCCTGTATCCCGGCTCCTGGAGCGAGTGGTGCGCCGATCCCTCG
>WNFM01021788.1_pt1 | contig 10650 bp, 9 predicted proteins | sample 5400271 | NCBI WGS metagenome assembly WNFM01 (sample SAMN13153352, study PRJNA577476) | soil metagenome | isolation source: 60 cm saprolite on Douglas fir-dominated hillslope | place: USA:California | collected 2013-09-17 | reverse complement strand
CTAGGGATCCAGTCAGGGAAATGCCTTAGTACTTAAGGTGTTGATCCCTGTAGAAGAGACGAAGCATCCCCCGAGAGAGATATAAAGTCGCGCCGCTCGCCGGCCGAATCTTGGCATTTAGGCTGACGGGGTGAGACTTACTGCGCTCATTTTTTACGCTGGCAGAAGCCAAACTGCGGGTTCGACTTATGGCGCAAAAGTCAGGACGCAGCCACTACATTTACGACAGCCTAAAGCGCGAAGTAATCGAACAGCAAACTCAGTCGAACTTTGGTGTGAGCGGCTAGCCTTCTCCTTAGCTCTTGATTCATATGTAAAAAATACCCGGGCGAGAGTGCAATTTGACGCCCCTGGAGGTGGTCGTGCACCGGGCTTGGCAAGATGCAGTCCCTGCAAGTCTTTGAGAATCAAGCCGATGAGCGATGGTAGTGCCAACTCAGGCTTGGCAGTTGGAATGCTGCTTTGAAGACAGACAGGCAACCCAGTCTTGTCTTCGAGTCTTGTCCCCAATTTTGTCATTTAGAGGATTTCCATGAAACCTGCTTTTGACATATTCAGGAAAGACCTTCTGGGCACTGCTGTTTGGATGGAATCGGTGCAAGACATTGAGACGGCGAAGCTTCGTTTTACGGAATTGGCGCGACGCGCGCCAGGCGAGTACTTTGTGGTCTCCCAGGAAACCCAAGAAATCGTCTGCGAAACACCAGCACGCTACTTCGATTTAGTGATTAAAGGTCGATCTCTCACTGAATTGCTAATCTGATTTTTTATACGGAAACTCTTAAAGATCTTCTCGTACCGATGCAATCATTATCGGTAACGACGGAGAGGATTTCATTTCCTCTGTTTTGTGCTGCCTTTTGCTTCGGGACTCTGCGTTGTCCAATCAGAGGGAGGAAAAGAGATGTGCCAAAATCCAGGGGAAGGCTTCACAAAGTCGATGCCTACTTCTCGCAGTTCCGATTCATGAGGGCTGAGGTAGACCACGCGGCACAACACTTCTTCTCTGGTTCTCAAATTACGAAGGGTGAGCATTTGTCCGATCGACACTTTTAAGCCTAGGAATATTCTCGCACCGTGCGCATTGACGGTAACTGTCCGCGTTTCTTCCGAGATTGGTTTGTTGTCGGGTCCTTGCGCTAGAACCGCCACCGAAACTTTTACTATGACGCGCTGACTGCGACGTTGCGCGTTGTTGTCGCCACTGTTTGCTGGGGGGACACCACTCATCTTACCTTCCTAAGTAGACGTGCCCGGCGAACTGCGCCTTGTCGATGAAGTCCTGTAGGATGGTGAATTTCTTTTCCAACTGCTCGGCAAGGCCTCGGACTTTGCCGATTGACCTCTCTGCCCGCCTCACCTGCTCGCTGGTTCCATTTTTCACGGTCGCGATTCTCTTGAGGGTGCTCCAACGCCACGGACATGGCGAGTCGGGCGTTCTCCAAATTGTCGAGGAAGCTCCCTGCGTCGACCATGGCGACACATTCTCCTAGCAATTCACAGTCTCTTACGGCCTGTCCGTAGTTGATAGTGGAAAACTTTTAGGTTTTCATGCTGGTTACGGGTGAAGGACGAGAAGATGGCGCAGTGGCTGCGCGAGGCGCAACAACGGCGGGAGAACGGATCGCGCCGACAGAAGCCCTCGCTTTGGGCGCCCTGGAAAAATGGGGCAGAAAAAGGAGATATTTTCAGGTCCTACTTCTATGTGAATCATCAAATCATTCTTGATAGTGAGCGATCACCTGTACCGAACCGGTACAGCCCAGCGAACGCGTTGGGCTACTGAACAATCGCGGCTTGGCATTGAATTAACAGCACTTCTATCCGGAGGTCGAATGGCCGAGCGAAGCAATGTGAAACTCTCAGATTCCGGAATGGCAAGATCTCTCATCTGGCCTAAATCACAAACAGCCGGGGCGGCGTAGGTATCGAGAGCCTGAGAAGGGAACTGTAACGGCTGACGCTTGCGCAGAAGTCGCGCCTGGTTTCGCTAGTTCAGTTTTGGAAACGCCGGACGCGTTGCTTTGTAGTCAGTTGTCTTTTTCCGCTCCATATTAAATAATGCGTACTCTTTCGGCGAGCCAATGGAAAAAATCGTAATCGGGTCACGGGAAGTTTCTGAAGTAGCGGTGCCCCCGCCAGATCAGCCCAACCGTCTGGAGCCAAAGCTTCCAGACCCGGTGCCAATCTGGGCGCGCGTCGCGATGAGTCCACTGGTGCTCGTGCTGCCCGTTCTATGCGTTTTCACGATTGTGTTTCGCTTCGCCATGCGAGCCCTTCCTCCGCGGACCCGTTTCGCCTGGCTTTCGTTTCTCTCGACGCTCCTGATTGTCAGCGGCTTGCTCACCTCTGTCGCGGGCGTCCTTTCCGTGGCGTTCGTGCCGTTACCCACGTTTGTGAGCACGAGCCTCGGAGAGCTCGACTCGCGAAGCATCTTTCCGGCATTGCCGTCGGGCACAGGGCTGACGGCCACCGACGTTTCCCAGCAATTGAAGCCGCTCGTTGCCGTCATTAGCCCGGCGCGCCGCACATGGTTCTCTCACAACGAAATGCCATCGAACGGCTTCGGCGCAGGCGTGCTGCTCGAAGCCACTTCAGAGGGCTATCTACTCCTCACGGCCCGCCACGTCATCGATGAATCGCTTTTGCAGCGGGGCGGAAATCGCGCCCTGGTCGCCATGGCGAGCGGAACTTGGGCGGGAGCGGACGTTGTCGGGCGGCACAGGAGTCTGGATCTTTGCCTACTCTGGCTCCATCGCGAATCCGGCTCGGCCAAGTTTCTGCAACCCGTGCTCTGGCAGGCTGCCGTCAGCGAAGGTGAAAATATTTTCGTCATCGGCCACCCGCAAGGTCTGCGGTTTACGTTGAGCACCGGAATTATTTCCCGGCGCGATCAGGACGCGCTGCAGATTTCCGCGCCGGTCAGTCCGGGCAACAGCGGTGGGCCCGTTTACGATGAACATGGGAATTTGATCGCCATCGTCACGTCGATGGTCGATCGCAGCATGAGCCCCAACGCCGAGAATTTGAATTTTGCGGTGCGCGCCGATGCGGTGCTTGAACCGGATCGCTGGGATTTTTCCGGCGAAGGGCGCAGACGCCTCGGCGATTTTGTGGAAGAGTCCTCAAAAAAAGCGCAGCGCTAGTGGTTGCTTGGAGAAATGAGAGCTAATGGCCACGATCAACGTCACTGTTTACGATTCTACGGAAAACAAACGCGTTCCGGTCGAACTCCCAGACGACGCGCCGTGCAACAAAATTATTGCCGTGCTGATCCAGAAATTGCGCCTTCCGACCAACGGTCCGGACGGCGCGCCGTTGAGCTACAAATTCCATCACAAGAATTCCGGCCGTCAGGTGCAGGACACGCAAACTTTGGCTGAGGCGCAAGTGCAGGATGGCGACATTCTTCGGCTCCAGCCTGAAATCACGGCGGGGTGAGCACTTCCTTGCCATGCTCACCGTGCAAAACAGCGACCTTCACGAGGACCGGTTCAGCCGCCTCCGGCTGATACCTTGGTGGGACCAATCGAAGCTTGCGGCCTGCAAAGTTTTCGTCATTGGCGCAGGCGCGTTGGGCAATGAAATTCTCAAAAATCTTGTTCTGCTGGGATTCCGCCGCATCGTCGTCGTCGATTCCGACCGCATCGACGTCTCCAATCTTTCGCGAACAATACTTTACCGTTCGGAAGACGTCGGCGAATTCAAAGTCAATGTCGCCGCGCGTGCGTGCGCATCCATCTCGCCGGATGCAGTGGTCCAGCCGATTGTCGCCAACGTTCTCCGCGACTGTGGCCTCGGATTGTTCAACTGGTGCGACGTGGTGCTGGCGGGGTTGGACAATCGCGAAGCGCGGCTCTGGCTCAACCGCTCCTCGTGGAAAGTGAATCGTCCCTGGATTGACGGCGCCATCGAAGGCATCAACGGCGTCGCACGCGTTTTTTTGCCGGGTGCTCCGCCGTGCTACGAATGCACACTCGGCGAAGTGGACTGGGCCATTCTGGATCGCCGCATGTCTTGCAACTTGCTCGCGCATAAAGAAGTCACCGAAGGCAAAGTGCCCACAACTCCAACGATTTCTTCGATCATTGCGGGAATTCAAGTGCAAGAAGCGGTGAAACTTCTGCACGGCATGCCGACTTTGTCCGGCCGTGGATATATCTTCGAAGGTTTGCACCATACTTCCTATCGCATCGAGTATACGGAGAATGCCGATTGTATGAGCCACTACACGTTGCAGCAGATCGTCTCTCTCCAGGAAAAGTCCGACGATCTCACGCTCCATCAACTGTGGCAGCGCGCTGCGAAAGATCTCGCCGCGAATCAGGTCGTCATCGAATTCAGCCGCGACGTGATCCATAAACTCACCTGCCCATCGTGCGGACTAGAACGGGAGATTTTCGCGCCGGTCGGTAGTGTTTCCTATGAAGCCGGTCGCTGCTCGAGCGACGGCAACATGCGTGTCGTCCAGGCAGTTCATTCCTATGATGGATCTCAATCATATGGAACGCGCAAATTAGGTGAGCTCGGTTTGCCGCGGTTCGACATTTTCACCGCGCGAAGCGCTGACCGCGAGATCGGCTATCTTCTTAACGGCGACGCCGAGTGCGTTCTCGGTCCGCTGGCGAAGGCAGGCGTCTGATGGCCAAAGTCAGAAAGGCCGATCGGCTTCATCTGCGCATCAGCGCGGATGTCGCGCGCGAAATTCGCCAGCACGCGCGCTCACAAAGCAAAACGGAAGTTTGCGGGGTTCTTCTTGGCAGCGAAACGGAAGGCATGACCTCGATTGAAGCTTCGGTCGCCGGCGAGAACGCGGCGCAAGGCGGCGCTCACGTTACCTTTACACAGGACACGTGGGAACACATTTACAAAATCAAGGACCGCGATTTTCCCGATGCCCGTATCGTCGGCTGGTATCACTCTCATCCCGGCTTCGGCGTTTTCCTTTCCGACCACGACACCTTTATTCATAAGAATTTTTTCTCTTCGCCACAGCAAGTCGCGTGGGTCTACGATCCTCATTCCGACGAGGAAGGCTGCTTCGGCTGGGACGGCGAACGGCTCAAGCGCCTCGCGCGCATTAACGTCGTCGACGCCAGGGGCGGCGAACTCGCGGGCGGTTCGGGCCGCGCCGAACCGCGCAGCGCAGCCGCAGAAAGCTCCGACGACTTCGAGCCGCCGCGCACACGGTCCCCAGCCCCGCGCGAGGATCTGGGCGAATTCGACGAAGGCGGCGGCAGCGACGATATCTCGCGTCTTACCAACATCGTCTTCGCAGTTTTTTCTTATCTTGCGGTTTTCCTTATTGGCGCAATTCTAGTCTGGTATCTTTTTCCCCGGCCCGTCTATGTGGTTGTGGATCCGTACACGGGCCAGCCGATCGGTATCCTTAAAGATCTTCCTCCGCCAAATTCGCCGACTCAGCCCAATCCCAGCAAGCCACAGAGGGACGATGCCCACCGATAACGACAAACAGCCGCTCAAGATTACCGCCGACGATCTCGCGCGAGTCGTCGTTCCCGACGTCGCCGTTGGCCCCGTCGGCCCCGCAGGTACGATCGCCGGCGGCGCAAAATCCTACGGCACCATCTCCGAAGCGGCTGACATGGCGCCCGCCGTCGCCGAACAGCGCGGCAGCATCTTTCTGCAGGGATGGTTTTACCTCGGCGCCGCCGGACTCCTTGGCGCGACTGTGGGATGGGGACTGTGCGAACGCAGTTTTGTCGACGGTGCAGGACATACATGGGGCAACTTATGGATGCTCCCGGCAATCGTCACCTTCATGTGTATTGGCTACGGTGTTGCGGAAAGCGCCGTCGAGCGATCTGTTCGCAAGGCGATTCTCCGCGGATTGCTTGCGCTGCCGTTGGGCGTCGTCCTCGGCTTTATTTTCGATATCGTCGCCAACCTGATCTACAACATCGCCCTCAGTGTCTGCGCCGAAGCGGGTGTCCAATCGTTCCGTAACCCAGCTGTCTGGATCGCGCGCGGGGTCGGCTGGGCTGTTTTTGGCGCTGCGGGCGGCACAGTTTATGGCATTGTCGGCCAGTCCATGAAAAAAGCGAAATACGGAGTCATTGGCGGACTGATCGGTGCCGGCATCGGCGGCATGATCTTCGATCCCATAATTATGGCTGTGCATCGGGCCAGCTTGAGCCGCGCTGTCGGTTTTGCCTTATTCGGTGCAGCCACCGGCGCAGCGATGGGCTGGGTCGAGAGCGCACTCAAAGACCGCTGGCTCTACGTCACGTCCGGCCCGCTCGCCGGCAAGCAGTTCATTCTCTACAAATCGCTCACCACCATCGGCAGCGAACAGAAATCCGACATCTATCTCTTCAAGGACCCCAGCATTCTTGGTCAACATGCGGCCATTGCCATTTCCGGCACACGCGTTCAAATCAAAGCCCTAGGCACTGCCTACCTGATGGGCAGCCCTGTGACGACGCGCGTACTTCAAGATGGCGACCTCCTGCAAATCGGGCGCTACGCCTTTCGCTACAAAGAAAGGCATCGTTCATGAGTACCGCGGTTTGTCCCTATTGCCGTGCGCCCATGCTTGCGGAAGAGACGAACGTATTGCTCTGCCCCGGCTGTGCCACGCCGCATCACTCCGATTGCTTCGCTGAAAATGGTGGCTGCACCGTCTTCGGCTGCAGCGCCGCGCCCCCTGAAGAACCAAAGTTGCGCCTCACGGGGAGCGAAATCGCCGCGGGTATCGTTGCACCAGCTGCCACGACTGCTGCGGGTGATGCGTTTCCTCAAGCTGCGCCCGCTTCGCCGGGTTTGCCTGCGGGCACTGTAGTCGGCCCGGCCGTTCCATCCGGTCGCGGCAGACCTGCTCCACCGCCTGTGCCCGGCGCCGTCGCCCAGCCTGCACCGGTGCCGATTCCGCGCTTTGGCGTAGGCGTAGGCAGCATGCTTTTCGGTTCGCAACCGATTCCTGCCGTTGCGACCGCTGCACCCGCAACCCCGCTCTCCTTCGAACCGGACCCTGACGCAAAAAACCGTATGACCTTCATCATTCTCGGTGTTCTTCTCGGCGCATTCGGCGCGCACAATTTCTATGCGGGCTATACCAAGAAGGCGATCTTCCAGCTTTGTATTACAGTCTTGTCGGTCGGTTTTGCCAGCCCAATGGCTTGGGTGTGGGCGGTGATCGACGTTTCGACAGTCAGTTCAGACGAGAGTGGAATTAAATTCAGATCCTGAAGGCGGAGCGCCATGGAATATCAAATCCAACGCGGTGATCAAAAGTTCGGTCCGTACTCGCTCGCCGAACTTCAGCAGTACGTCCAAGACGGCCGCGTCTTGCTTACCGATCTCGCGCAAAGCGAGGGAATGGCCGACTGGGTGCCCGTCTCTCAAATCCTAGGAAATATTCCCATCCCTGCGCCCGCACAGGTTCTCGCCCCGCCGCCGCAGAACCTCATTCCACTGCCGCCTAATCTTCACTGGGGTATCGTGCTCGCGATAATGATCGTTGGCAGGCTCGTCGGCGTTGTCTTGATTCTTTTCATGTGGGTCTGGAGTTTGATTCTCGCCAACTGGGCGCGTCGCCTTGTTAACAACAATATCGCCATGGTGCTCGTCGCGATGTATCCCGCTGGTTTTGTCGCAGGTATTTTTGCCATCGGCGCGGGCGCAGCCGCGACGAACGAGGCATTTACGGGGCTCGGTATTGCATTCATCATCGCCGGTGCCATTGCCTACGTCGTCGGCATCTTCAAAATCAGGGGGGCGATGGAGGAGTATTACAACTCCACGGAGAACATCGCTCTCTCGCTCAGTGGTGTTATGACCTTCTTTTTCAGCATCATCTACCTGCAGTACCATATCAACCGGATTCACAGGTGGAAGCAAACCGGCATTTTATCCTGATTGAGGCTCTCCTTCACATATGCCATCGCCCCGTACACGCCGTCTTCTCCTTGACCACGAGATGCTGACTTCTCGTCTGGCGAATTGGCCCGTCATCCAAATCACCGGCACTGCAGGCATGCCGCCGGAAATCTACCGCATTGCTTACCATCTGAAAGGTCTTTACGTCGCGGCCAACGGCCAAATCCTCGAGCGACTCGCTCACGTAATGGAAATTAATCTCTCCCTCGGCTACCCGCGCCGCGCGCCGCAATGCCGCATGCTCACGCCCGTCTTCCATCCCAATTTCGATGACGCCCAGGTCTGCATCGGCGATTTCTGGGCCGCCTCCGAAGGTCTCGACGACCTCGTCGTCCGCATCGGCCGCATGATTTGCTATCAGGAATTCAACACCAAAAGTCCGCTCAACGGCCTCGCTGCCAAATGGGTCGAACAAAACGCGGCCCTGCTCCCTATCGACACGCGCAACGTCGCTCCCCCAGCGATGAGCACCAACCCAGCACCGCCCGCTTCTGAATCTCCCGCCGCTCCGGAGTCCGTTCCAGCTGAGCCCGCTCGTACCGCAGCCGGTCCCACGCCCGCCACAGAGGATCCCTGGTCGCAAAAAATTTCTATCTCGTAAGATGGACGCATCCCGCCGGTTAGATTCGTCCAGACAGAATTCTCGTAACAAAGAGCCTTGTTTTCGCAAATCTCCGGGGTAAGTGGCCGACACGTCTCAAAGATTGCAAAGTTCTAATTTCGCTCGCGATTACTTTTATGGAACGGCTCTATACTTTCTCTAAGGGAAAAAATGTTTTTCAATTCTTTACTAGTGTTCCGGCTAGCGGAAAATGATAGGCTGCATGGACAGTTCCAGTCCCTAAGCTGTGCACCACCCGCACGCAACCAGGTAGTCGAAACGAGTTGAAATGAAGCCGAAGCAGCTATCGGCGGGCACGCCAAGCCCCGCCTTTGGTGGTGTAGTGTCTATTTTGCAGCGCGGTACGTTTTCTCTTGCATCGCTTCTGCTGATTCTTCTAACAAGCCGCTACCACACCGGCCTTTGTCCAGGAAAAAGACCGGCAAATTAATGTAGGTACGTCAAATAGCGTCGCTTTTTCTGCGCCCACCACAGTCGGCAATCTCATCGTCGTCTATCTCATCTGGGACAACACCGGTTCCGCCTCCGTTGCCGATTCACTAGCAAATTCTTACGTAAGCGCGGCGCCAGCTACAACGTGGAGCAACGGCAAATTTAGCGCGCAGATTTTTTATGCTGTAAATGCCCGCAGTGGCGCCGACACCGTAACCGGAACGTTCGGCACGGCCGTCAAATCATTTGGCATTGTCTACGCCCACGAATATTCCGGAATCGCGCAAACCGCGCCGCTCGATGTGACGGTCTCGGCATCGGGAAGCAATGGCTCCCTAAGCAGCGGCACAGCCACCACCACGAACGCTTCGGACTTGCTCTTCGCCGGAGGCGTATCGGCCAATACTGTGACTGCTGCCGGAACGGGCTACATCGCGCGTTCGACATTTCAGGGCAACATCACGGAGGACCGGGTTGTCTCTTTGACGGGTTCCTACTCTGCCACGGCGAGCCATAGCGGCGGCGCGTGGGGGATGCAGTTAGTTGCTTTCAAGGGCGCAGGGTCCGGCACAACTGTTACTCCGCCTTCCATCACCGTCCAACCTTCCAATCAATCGGTGACTGCTGGCCAGCCCGCGACGTTTTCGGTGACCGCAACCGGATCCGCGCCTCTCGGCTACCAGTGGCAGAAGAATGGCGTTCCGATCACGGGAGCAAATTCCGCGAGTTACACTACACCTGCCACCACTGCGTCCGACAACGGCGCCAGCTTTTTGGTGGTGGTCACCAATTCCGCCGGCTCTGCGAGCAGTAGCGCAGCAACCCTGACCGTAAATCCTACGCCCGTAACACTCCAGTCCCTCGCGGTCACCCCCGCGAATCCTTCTATCTTTCAGGCGCAGACCCAGCAGTTCACCGCGACCGGCACTTACAGCGACGCCAGCACCAAGAACATCACCGCGAGCGTCACTTGGGCATCCTCCAATACCGCCGTGGGCACGGTAGGCGCAACGACTGGACTCGCCACCGGCGTAAGCGTCGGCGCCACGCAGATCACCGCAACTCTTGGCAGCGTTGTAAGTCCGAGTGACACGCTAACCGTGAATCCTGTCACGCTGCAGTCCATCGCGGTCACGCCTGCTAATCCTTCCATCCTTCCGTCGCAGACCCAGCAGTTCACCGCCACCGGCACCTACAACGACGGCAGCACCAAGAACATAACGACTACTGTAGCCTGGGCCTCCTCCAACCTCGCTGTAGCCACGGTCGGCGCAACCACTGGACTCGCCACCGGCGTAAGTGCCGGCACCGCGCAGATTACGGCAACGCTCGGCGCCGTTGTCAGTCCCGGTGACACACTCACCGTGAATGCGATCACGCTGCAGTCGATCGCAACCACGCCTTCGAACCCTTCAATATTTCAATCACAGACCCAACAATTCACTGCAACGGGCAATTACAACGACGGCAGCAGCAAGAACATAACCGCAGGCGTTGCCTGGGCGTCTTCGAATCCTCCAGTTGCCACAGTCGATGCCGCTTCGGGCTTGGCCACGGGCGTCAGCGCCGGAACCACACAAATCACCGCTACGCAGGGCACGGTCGTCAGCCCCGGCAGTACCCTTACGGCGAACCTGGTCACGCTGCAGTCGATTGTGGTCTTTCCCTTGAATCCGTCGATTAGTCCCGCGCAAACA
>WNFM01020479.1_pt1 | contig 10650 bp, 11 predicted proteins | sample 5400271 | NCBI WGS metagenome assembly WNFM01 (sample SAMN13153352, study PRJNA577476) | soil metagenome | isolation source: 60 cm saprolite on Douglas fir-dominated hillslope | place: USA:California | collected 2013-09-17 | reverse complement strand
GGGTGCTCGCGCCTGCACGGCCTTGATGTCATCCAACGCTCGGTCCTGGTCTTCTAGTTTCTTTTCGAGCTTCGTCTCGATGATGTCTTGCTTGCGGTCAAGTTGGGCCAACGCCGTGCTGACGTAGCCCAGCCGCGCATTGAAGGCGTTGATGAGGTCAGCGACCTTCAGGCCGTTGGTGGGCAGTTCCTTCGAGATGTCGTCCAGCATGTCCATCGTCCGCCCTCACCCAACTCCTCACCAGAAGTCCTGTATTATGACGGTTGCTTCCCAATGGTGCGACACTGCCTGTGGGTGTTGCGCTCCTGGCCTAGGCATGCCAGACCAGGATGGGCTGATTGTCAGACAGCCCGGTAGTAGCTTCGGTTGCTCATGATATGTCGGTCGATGAAGCCAAAGCAGAACCGCAAGATTCCGAGTTGCGGCTGAGGCCAGACACAAGTTCTGAGTTAAATCTTGGAACATCTGACCAGATGCGCTTAACCCGAATGATGGCCGCACTTGTCATAGGGTGCGGCCATTGTTTGCTCACCATATTCTCTTTACTCCCGTGGGCGGTGGTCCACCCGTCGGTACCCACACGCCGATGATCTTGGCGACGCCACTGCCTGTGCCGTACCAGATGGCCTTGATGCTCACAGGTGCGCCGCCCGGTCCGTAGAAAATTTGCCCGACGGTGAAGCTGATAGACCCACCGCCAGCGGGATTGTTCACTACGAGACTGCCTACGCCTGGATTCGCGCCACTGGGCACCGTGGCCGTGATGTGCGTGTCATCGACAATGCTGAAGGATGCAGCGGCGCCGTTGATGGTGACCGTCGTGGCATGGAGGAAGCTGGTCCCGACCACGGCCACGCTCGTGCCCGTCGTGCCGACGTTCGGCGTGGCGCTGCTGATGGTGGGGTTGCCGAGCACGGTGTAGTCGATATAGGCGGCAAGCTGGCCCATGCCGCCACCGGCTGCGCCTTGGTCACTCCAGTTCCCGTCTGCGGTGAAGCCCAACTCGGTGGTACCGGCGTTCCTGCCCTCGCAGTCACTAATGCCGGTGTTGGAGAAGTAGCCAATCCAGATGACCGTCCCGGCGGGGATGTACCCGTCGCTAGAGAGTTGCCCCGTGTTCACGTTGATGTCGCTGCGCGCGTTCCAACTCGTAGAGCCTGGGAACGCGAACGCGCCAGAGCGCAGCAGCCACGCGCCCGGAATGCCGCCGCTCGCCTTCCAGACGTACAACTTCCCGCTGTTGCCGGTGCCATGATTACCAGCGTAGGCGTGTAGTTGCGAGACGAGGATACCCGGTGAGGGCACGGTATAGGGACCGCCTGCCAGATCACCGAATGAGCCGGTGACGAAGAAGGTCGTGCCGATGGTCTGGTTGCCTAATTGCGCCACTTGGTTGCTGCCCTCGTCACGTCAGTTGAAAATAGATTTCATTGGCGGCGAGCGCGCCGGGTACGCCGTTGCCCGCGCTGATGGTCCAGCCAGGGAAGCTATGCACGCCCACCAATGGAATGAAGGAACCGGCGAACAGGGGCAAGCCGATGGCCGCCGGAAACAGACTCACGTTGATGGGCCGCACATCCGTAATCACCGCGATATTGCCGCTGCCGTCGGTGGTGACGCTGGCAATCGGCACGCGGTTGGCATCGCCGCTATGCGAGGTCGCCCATGAGGTCGTGCCGTCCGCGTTGTAGTCCAGAAAATACGTGGTGCTGGCCGTCACCGTCGTAAAGTTCGTGGCGTTGACGATGCGGCGGCGCTTGCTGCCGTCTGTCGGTTGGTTGGCGTAATACACACACTGGGTCACGTCCATTTGTTTGGGCAAGCCGCCATGAATCGTGCCCACACCGCCCACAATCACGAACGGGTTGACGATATCATTGATGAGGCTCTGCATCGCCTCGGCGTACTGCGTCTGCATGGTGTTCAGTACGGCGGCGTCAATGCCGGGCGCGGCCCCGGTGTTAAAGGTCGTTGGAGTGAATGGCATCGTGCGGACTCCTAAAGTGTGCTGTCTACCGTGATCTGGATGGACTCTAGCCCGGTGTGGGTGTGCGAGTACGTGTTGTAGAAGATGAGCGTCCCGCTGTTGGCTGTGCCCGTCGCCGCGCCGCCGAAGTACCCGTATTCCGTGATGACCGTGCCGACGCTATCCTGCGGCGAGATGAGGGTATTGAACAGCGTTTCGCCTGCCGCCGCCCCATTGGGTGCGCTCGTGACTTGCTTGCGGAACACCTCAGTCGCCAGGCGTGTGGCCGAGGCCGGTGTCCCCTGCACGCCCGTGCCTATCGCCACGTACTTCACTTTGGGAACCGTGCCGAGCGAGAGCGCATCCCGTAGGAGGTTCAGTCCCGCATTGGTTATCGTCAGTGCCACATCATCACCTCGCTAGCACGGGAACAACGTCGGGCTAGGGAACAACGTCGGGCTGGGCACCGGGCAGGCATACACCGTGATCGTCTCGGTCGCCGCCCACGGCCAGGTCGCCACCGCACTCGTCAGCAGCGCCACCACAGAGGACACGCCGCCCGTAGTCGCTGCATCGACTGCCGCCTGGGTGCTGGCAAGCGCCTGGTAGAACTGCACCCAACTCGTGTTAGCTGGGCCAAGGAGCGCCTTCACCGCGTAGTAGTAGCGGAAGTCGTCATAGGTCGTGGTGACGCTCTCGATGAGCGCCTGCACGCCCGCATAATCCCAGTTGGGCGGCAGGTTCACGTTGAGCATCTGGCCCGGTGCCAGTCCCGGCTGATTCGTCTGAAAGGTCAGCACTTGCCCGTTCAGTGTGAACTTGCCTAAGAGCGCCGTGCCCTGCTGGAATGCCTGGGCGCTGGTGACAATCGAGGCATCGACACTGACATCCTCGTTGATGCCCGTCCCCACGTTGCCCTCACGCGCTAGTTCCGTGGTCTGCGCCGCGCCATCGGCCACGTAGGCAATCACCGGGAACTCGCCCACGTAGGTAATGCTCAGCACGTTCGCACTGGTGAGCACGGTGCCCGTGCTATCCTGCGTGATCTGCGCGATGCCTTTATTCCAGTACCATTGCTTCGTGCCGCTGGCGTCCACGCCCAATATCCCAATGGTCTGCGCCGCCCCTGCGTCGATGTGAATATTCGACGGTACGCTATGAATCGGGAACGAGGTGTTGAACACGCGCGTGGAACCGTCGCCTTTGTGCGTCTCGGTCTGCGCGCTCGTCACGTCCTTGCCGCCCAGCACATACTGGGCATTGCGATAGAGCGGGGAGGTATCCTCCACCTGGCCCGTATCATCGAGCGCCTGCGTCCCGTCGAAGGTGATCGGCGCGAACGTCGTGCCCGGCACGCTGAAGTGCAGCCCCTTGTTGCGGTCGATGTACCAGTAGTAGCCGGCCATCGTCGCCAGTTCATCCAGCGCCGCCGCGCACGTCTCGTAGTTGATGACCCATGAGGTAAGCAGTGGCCCCGGCTGCACGTTGGCGGCGAAGATGCCCTCTACCGCGAGCTTCTGCGCGATGATGTCCGTCACCACGGCGCCACACGTCACGTTGACATACGAGCTAGCAAATATCTTCTTGTCGGCCAGGTAGTGCCAGTCCATGCACGTGATGTCGTGGTCCAGTTGCGACGAGATGGCAGCGGGCGCCGTCCGGCGTGCGGAGGCAATCACGCCGGCAAAGAGGGTGAAGCCCAGGTCATCTTGCAACGACACGGGCATGCGTTCGCGGTAGTGCGCGACACCGGTATAGTCCTGCACGCCGAAGCTGGCGACGCTGCGCTGACCGATGGCGTCCACAATCTGGAGCGAGCGCGGACGCACAATCACTGGCACGCCCGCAATCTGCACCGACAGGCCGGTGGCGACACCCGGTGTGAGCGTCGTTGTCGGGAGCGTCCAGGGCAGCCGCGCGGGCAGCGTGGTGAGTGACATGGCCTAATCCCCAAACCACGTCCACGTCGGGGCGCCCGCCGCATAGGTGAACTTCACGCCACCGCCAGCGGGAATGCGCACGCTGCCCCAGCCGCTCGCCGCGATCTGAAGCCCCGTCGTGACGTAGGTGCCCGCGATGCCCGCCACCTGGACCACCGTAATGGCGCTGGTGCCGTTGGCGATGTAGGCCGTCACGTCGACGCCCGTGGTGTTCACCGCCGCCACCGTGGTGGCCGGGAAGGCGGGCGCCGTCACCTGGCCGATGGGGTTGTAGCCAGAGTTCGCACGCGCCACAGCCGGCTGGCCTGTGGCGTCAATAGCATTCGCGCCCGTCGCGCCGACGAAGTAGTTGCCAATGACGTGTGTGGTGGTGCCGTTGCCCTTGACGGCGAATTGCACCTGGCCCGCGCCCGTCCCCTGCGTCGTGCGGAAGAGGTTGCCCGTAATGAGCGCGGGATTCGATCCGCCGGTATTGATCCAGCAGTCATAGTGCCCCGCCGCCGCCGTCTGCCCATTGCCGTCGAACACGTTGTTGGCAATGACGATGCCCGCGCCGCCCGTCGCCAGGATGCCATGCGTGTTGTTGAAGTAGATGAGATTACTACTGATGATGATGTCCGCGCCCGCCGTGATGGTGACGCCCGTGCTGCCCTTCTCGATGACGTTGTTCGTGAACATGACGGCGTTCGGGCTGCCCAGTGCGCTCGCTTCAATCAACAGACACGGCCCCACGCCCGCGTTCGTCGCACCGAAGTCCCCGCCGCTACACGTGATGAAGCCACCGCCCTTGACATGGACGCTGGGAATGGTCGAGCCGAGCGAATAGCCGCCGCAGTTCACGAGCTGCACATCGACCGCATCTTCCAGCAGAAAGCCGTCCAGCGCTTGCGCCTGGTCCCCCGCACAGTTGGTGAGCACGGCGCCGATACTGGTGTGGCCGGTGAAGCCCTGGATGTGAATGCCGCCCTTGCCGCGCGTGGTGAAGACGTTATGCAGGCAGGGGGAGAAGCCGTCAAGAGACGCCGATGTGGCAATCTGCACGCCCCAGCCGTTCAGGAAGGCGGTATAGATGTTGGTGAGCTTCACCACATAGCTCGTGGTCACGTCAATGCCGTCGCAGACAGGGTTGCTGCTGTAGGTGCTGGACACGCCGACAATGCCCAGTTCGCAGCACTCAAAGCCGTTGGCTGATGTGGCCGTGATGACCGCCGCGCCGGTAAATCCGGCCTTGGGCTGGATGGTCGAGGCCCACTGGCCCGCGCCCAGAATGGTGATGCCTGCCACGGTGACGGCGAGGGGCGCCGTCACGAGGTAGGTCCCCGGCGGTAGGTAGACCACCCCCCCACCAGCGGTCTGCGCGGCGGCGATGGCGGCATTGATGGCCGTCGTATCATCGGCCACCCCGTTGCCGAGTGCGCCATAGTTGCGCACGTTATAGGGCATCTGGTTCCACAGACGCGCCAGGCTGCCCGCCGTCGCCACCTGCTGCACCGGCGTGCCCACGGCCCAGGTCTGCGTATGAGCGTCAAGATATCGCTGGCATTGGCCGTCATAATCGCAATCTCATACGCGCCCGCCAGCGTGCCTAGCAGGATACGGGACGGTCCAATCGTGGGGAACGGCGTGCCCCCGCCCGCCAACAACAGGCAGGCCGTATCACCCGCATTCAGCGGTGTGCCCGCGCCGCCTGCGCCGCCCTGGACGGTACTGGTGGCGACGTTCGCAAACGTATCAGGTGTGAGCGGCATGAGCTATATCCTCAGTCCTGTGGCAATGCGAATCTGGTCCACGAGAGGCTGCTGCAAGCCTTGCACAAGCACCCGGCTATCGAGCATGATGGTGATGTTCGCGGTGCGGTAGCCACCTCCACCGCTACTACTGCCACCACCTGAGCCGCCCATGAGCGCCGCCGTCTGCGCCGCCGGGATGATGCGCGTGCCCGTGGGGAAGATGGCGAGTTCTGGCCCTTGTTCGCCGACGAGCGTGACGCCCGGCCCTGTCAATCCGCCCGCAGCCTTGCCGCCGCCGAAGACGCCGCCGAGCACGCTCCCGATGTCGGGCAGATGAATCTTGCCGATCGCATCAATCAGTTCGCCTATCCGCTGAATCACCCACCAGATGGCGTCCTTGATATGCCCCAGCGTGCTCAGGAAGTCCCCTAGCGCCCCCTTCACGAGGTTGCCGATGCTCGTGGAGAGGTTGTAGGACCACGTGGCGAGTTGCTTGATGAAGCCGATGGTGGTCGCTACGTGGTCAATCGTCCAGGCCAGGAATTGAATGAGGAGGCCAATACCAGGGATGACGCCCTTGACGAGCACAAAGCCGAGCAGTTGCAGCGCCGGAATGAGGTACGGCGAGAGTTCATCCCACAGGTGCTTCAGCGCGGGCAACAAGTCTTTGCTGATCTTGTCCCAAACATCTTTGAGGGCCGGCAGCACGTACTTGACGAAGGCCTGCCCCAGCCCTTGAATCGCCGGCACCACCGTCTTCGTCATGAAGTCTTGCAGATTCGACAGGATACCCTTGTGGCGCACCATCTCCGCGCTCGTGCTCGTGATATCGCCGCGAAAGTTCGCCGTGTGCCGCGTCGCCTGGGTATAGGTATCGCCGAGTGGCGCCAGGAAGTCTCGCACCTGCGAGATGAAGCCTTTATGGGTGCTCAGGACGCTGGACGTTTCCCCAATATGTTTGCCGAATGTAATGATGGGGCCGTCTACACGCGTCACGGTGTCGCCCAGGCCGGAAAACAGCGCGGGGATATCCTTGAGCGCGCCAGCGATGCCTTGCAGGAATGGCACAACCGCAGGGGTGATAAACTTGACGAGTTCGTACCCCGCATTACTCAGCGCCGCCTTCACATCTTCGAAGCCAGCGGCAATCGTCGCATCATGCACCTTAAAGGCGTCAGCGGTGATGCCAGCCTGCCCTGCCATCTTCACCAGCGTCTCCCGGTACGCTTTGCCGCCATCGTTCACCAGGTCCAGCGCCGCCTTCTGTGAGCGCGTCCCCCCAATCAGCTTGATAAAATCCGTCTCGCTGATGCCCATCTGATCGTGCATCATTACCAAGCGCTCGACAAAGCTGGCACCGGCCCACTTGGCGGCGTCAAAGTGCCCCCCCATCGCCATGATCTTCTTGTTCATCTCATCGGCGGGAACCATCACCCTGCCGATGGAGAACGCGAGTCCTTGGAACGCTGACTGCGCCGGCAGTCCTTTGTTCGTGATGCTGCTCTCAGCGGCAGCGAGTTGCATGAAGGCCACGCCGTTTTGCGCCGCCACCGCCGTCGCCTGCCCCATCTCACTGGTAAATTCCGCGTAACTCTGCATGCCATCCACAACCGCTGCCGTCATAATGTCGCTATACTTCGCGGCCTGATCCGCGCCCGCCCCGTAGGCATTCAGCGCACCCGCCAGGCCGTGCGTTACGTCGGACAGTTCAGCGCCGCTCGCTTTGGCCGCCATCATCGCAAAGTTAAGGACGTTAAAGGCATCGGCGCCCCGGAAGTTAGCGGACACGACGTAGTACATGCCCTTGGCCGTCTCGTCCAGTGTCGAGCCGAGCTTCGCGCCCATGTCCTCCATCTGCGCCGTGTAACCCACCATTTGCTGCGCTGTCAGACCAGCCAGTCCTTGTATGATGGACAGTTGCGTCTGGGCCTCCATGCCCATTGTCACAAACGCCGTTGCCACGGCACCACCTGCGAGCGCCCCAATACCGACGAGTCCGAGCGCAAGGTTCTTCAGACCACCGACAGCGTCGGCAGTCTCATCACGCACGCGTACAACAGCGTCGACAACGGTAATGCTCACAGGAACTTATTCCCCATCCCTTGTAGCGCCTGCTCGATGCTCGGCTCTACGGCGTCATAGGCGGGCGCCATCGTCGGGAACGGGGGCATGTTCACGGTGCCCCATTCGAGGTAGATCATGGCCCCACCTGCTACACAAGCGAACTCATGCGGGCCTTCCTGCTCCATGTGGATGCTCGCTTCGGTCTGCCCAGTCTGGTTCTGCCAGGGGTGATTCTCGCGGGCGTACTGGGCTACGCGCTCCATGCCCGCCGAGAGCACGGCGTCCACGGCACCGGGTAGGCGCGCAATCAGTGCGGGCAGCGCGTTCCTGGTGAACACCACTTCCGCTGTTGCCATGCTGAGTCCCCTTACCTACCGCCGTGGATGCGGTCAATTTCTGCGTTGCGCTGCCCTTCGCGCTGCTTCTGCTTCGTCACTTCGTTCTCGGCTTCAACGGCGATGCTGTCCCGCTCGATCCACCACAGCGGCATATCTAGCACGGCGTTTCCCACCGCGCGGCAAGCGTTTTGTATGCGTACCATTCAGGGACTGGGGGGATGTAGCCTCCTGGCCCATCGGGGGTGAGACCAAGGTGCCAGAAAACGATACCGGCGACTTCCCGGTCCCGTTCGCTTTTCCCAGCTTCTGATCCTCTTGGATCATCACGAGCAGCGCTTGCTGGTCCCCGTAGCTCACATCTTCCAGGCCCTCCAGCGTGCAGACAATCGGGCGCTGCTGTGAGTCGAGGAGGTTGGTAGCAATGAGCGTGGCGGCCAGATAGCGCGTGATGGCGTCTGACGCTTCCCGCGCCTCCGCTCGCTCGGCGTCTGACATCTCTTCCCAGTCGCGGTTCTGGAATGCCTGCGCGGACTGGGCCAGATGCATCTGGCGTGGCGTCAGTTGCGCGGGCCGGTAGTCAATGTAAAAGGACTCACCGTCGTCAAAGGTGCGCTCCAGACGCGCACGGTTACTGACGATGGCACTCAAGCTGGCAGGCATTGCTTCGTTGCTTTCTAAGCCCGATGTGCTAGACTATGGGCCTGGGTTGGCGGGCACAGGCTCCCAAGAACAAAACGCCTATGTCACAGTCCTCGCGGCCTCTGCGGGTTGATCGCCGCATACCGCGAGGCTCCTGTTTTCTCTCCTCATCACAGGGTCGTCATCGAGTTAATCAGCTGCGCGTAGAACGCCGTACCGCCAGCGTTCGCCAGCGTCCAGTTCGAGTCCACCACGATTTCAAAAAGCCAGTCCTGAATCCAGCCGCCGCCGTCATCGTTGTAGGCTTGTGGGACCAACTTCGCCGCCATATCGATGCGCAGGTTATTCGGCACAACCAGCGATGTGATAGCCGGCGAGCCACCCGTCAGGCTGAAGGCAGCCGTCAACACGGATGGGTCGTTCTGCAACGTGCCAGCCGCCGTGAACACGAAGGTATTCGCGGTATTGAAGGCGTTGGCAGACTGCGAGCACGTCCACGGCGTGGTGACCGTCGAGAGCGCGTTGAGTGCCGCTAGGATCGCCGTGCCGGTGGCGTTGAACGCGATGGCCGTCGTGGTCTGGCCCTTATAGGACAGCGTGAACGTGCCAGCGGTGTACGACGCGCTGCCGTTGAGGCTGTACGCGTTGTCAATCGGGTTGCCTACGGCGTCTAGGCGAATGTAGACCGTGGCGCCCGCACGCGCCTGTACCCACAGGTTGTCTACGGCGCTGTCTGGCATGATCCGCAGCAGGCACGTCGTTGCGGGCGGCGTATCCACGACCGTGCCGTAGGACGCGTTACCGCGCACCAGGAACCACAGCGGCGCATACCAACCACTCGTCTTGAACTGCGCCTCCACGCACTGCGCCAGTGCATTCGTGCCGATGTTGGCAGAGGTCAGGTCCAGATAGGCGTTGAAGTTTATCGGAGGCGCCGGCAATTGGCTTTGCGCCGTCGGGGAAGCCGTCAAGGTCACGTTCGGCTGCGTCTGCTGCGCAAAGCCATCCCCGCCGGACACCACACTATCGCCACTGCGCTTGATGGTCAGGTCAATCCCGGTGTGGACCGCGTAGTTGAACTGGCGTGTCCTGACCGCATCACCGTTCTGTATCTGGTACGTCACGCCGCCCTGTGCCCCGTTCGGCTTCGGCGAGAACGCGAGTTGACGCGCGGCCACGCCGTTGGCCGGCGTCGTGAACGCGGGCTGCCCGAACATACCCCCAAACGGATACGCCAACTCGGTATACGAGATTGGGCCGCCTAATTTGAACTTGCTCATCTCAGCTTTGAGCGTTTGGATGCTGTTGAACCGCTGGCCCGATCCACGGTACATGGCGTACTGGAAATCGGGGTCAAGGTTGTAGGTCAGGTGGCGCATGACGCGGTTGGAGCCGGAGCCGGGCACCTGTCCAGGCGTCGTTTCCACGCCAAGCTGGACTATCTGGTTTATTGAAGCGATAGCTGGCATGGTGCGCCACCTTTACTGTGCTAGGCAACTCGCAACTGGTAGAGCTGCACGTAGGAAAGCCATTGCACGCCGTTGACGAGCGCAGGCTCTGGCACCGGCACGGCGCTTTGCAGCACGCAACTCACCACTGACGAGCCGAACGACGCGCCCGTATGCCGGTGCAGGACGGCGTAGGCGCGCATAGCGGCGCTACGAATCGCTGTGAAAACATCCTGCCGCCCGCTGATCTTCACCATGAGCGTGGAGTCCGTCCAGATATGGACACCGAACGCCGTCAGGTATTCGGGCGCGCTCTGCACGAAAACGACGCACACCGGGTCCAGCGTCCCCTGCGGCGCGACGCCGATGTGGATACCGCCCGGTACGCCACTGGTGAACGCGCTATCCGCCATCAGTTGCGCTAGCGCCCACGCCACACCGTCTACCGCCTCGACTCCGGTAGGCATCAGCGCACCACCGATGCAAGGAAGGAATCGAGCATGAAGTAGGTGGTGCGCGGCGTAT
>WNFM01293552.1_pt1 | contig 10651 bp, 8 predicted proteins | sample 5400271 | NCBI WGS metagenome assembly WNFM01 (sample SAMN13153352, study PRJNA577476) | soil metagenome | isolation source: 60 cm saprolite on Douglas fir-dominated hillslope | place: USA:California | collected 2013-09-17 | reverse complement strand
TGGAAACGCGCTCTCGAGCACTCTCCCGATCAACTCCTCGTGGGACTTCCCCTTTAGACGAGCCAGAATCACCAGGTCGCTGTTCACCGGATGCACGCCGGGAAGCGGGTTGACCTCGACAAAGCTGGCCTTGCCGTCGCGGTCGCGTCGAACGTCGATGCGTGCCACGTGGCGTAGGCCGAGGGCGCGCCAGACCGCAAGTGCCAGCTCCTCCACGTCGGGCGCTGAGACCAGCCGGTAGTCGACCCGGCTCTGGTAGTCGCGTTTGACCTCGAGAGAGTAGATGAAGTCCTCAACCTTCTGCCGGGGAACGACTTGCATGACGCCGAGGACCTCGCCGTCGACGATGCCGACAGTGAGCTCCTCCCCCGGCAGGAACTCCTCGACGAGCACGGGGCCATAAGGGCGCAGCTGGTTGAATGTCTCGAATAGCGCCTCCGGCGTTCGGCAGAGGGAATGCGAGGTGATGCCCATTGACGACCCCTCGCAGGCCGGTTTGGCAAACAGCGGATAGCGCAGTGGCGTTCTTCGCCACTCCCTCAGCACGACCCAGGGCGCAGTGGCAATGCCGTGAGCCTTGGCGACGAGTTTCGCCAGGGCCTTGTCGAGAGTCAGGCCGATCGCCAGCGCGTCCGAGCCGCTGCAGAGAATCCCGAGCATCTCCATTAGCGCCGGAACCTGCGACTCCCGCCCTCGCCGCCCCACCCCCTCAGCGATGTTGAATACGCAGTCGACACGCTCCCGTTCGAGGGCATCCAGCAGGTCCGGACCCCAGCCGAGGCGAACGGGATCATGACCTGCGACCCGAATGGCATGCTCGAGCGCCTCAATGGTCTCGATCGAGTCGAATTCCTCGAAGCGGTCTCCGGAGGCTCCCTCGGGTTTGAGGTTGTACGTCAGGCCGATCTTCATTCGGTTGCTAGTGTAGTGAGGACCGGTAGCTCACGTATGGGTTCCCGCGCAGATAGAACCGCAACGGCCAATACCTGGCGTCGCCGGAGTTGTCGATGCCGATGCGGGGCGAGACAGCGATGTCATCGTCGTCGATCGCCACAACGCGTTTCGTGAGAAAGAGCGTGTCGCCGCCGAGGGAAATGCCATCAAGTGCCCGGTCGATGGCCATCGCCGAACAAAGTTTGGCCGGCCCGTTCATCAAGTCGAGATCGCGCTTCGCCTTCGGGCGCCGGAGCCGCATCGACTCGATGCCCGCGACCGGTTCCGCCGCGCGGAGCAGCACCGCTTCGGCGATGTCCGCTTCCTGCGTGACGACGTTCACGCACCAGTGCATGCCGTAGGTGAAGTAGACGTAGGCGTGGCCGCCGTCGAGGTACATCGACTCATTACGCGGCGAGCGGAGACCGCGACGGGCGTGACTGGCCGGATCGTTGGCGCCGAGGTAAGCCTCCACCTCCACCAGCCGCCCGCCCAGCAACTCGCCGTCGAGCCGTCTCCAGAGCACGCAGCCGAGGAGTGAGCGTGCCACGGTGATCGTGTCCTGAAGATAGAACGGTGAGTGGAGCTTCCCCTTCATTCTGCCCGGTCTTGCTTCGACCGATGATCGAGCGCGTCTTCGGTGATGTAGCGGGCGATGACGTCGATCAACTCCCTATGCACGCCGGGAGGCGCGCCAACGACATTGCCGCGCTGAAGCCAACGATCGCCGCCGGAGAAGTCGCTCATGATTCCCCCTGCCTCGGTCACGAGCAGCGAGCCTGCCGCGACATCCCACGGCGCGAGGTGCATCTCGAAGAACCCGTCGAAGACTCCGGCAGCAGTGTAGGCAAGGTCGAGAGCCGCCGACCCGGCTCGGCGCACACCCTTTGCCACACGAATCACGTCCTCGAAAATCCGTACGTAGGCTCCCACGTAGGACTGAGCCCGAAAGGGGAAGCCGGTGGCGAGAAATGAGCCTTCGATGCCGGCCTTGTCGGAGACATGCATTCGCACGCCGTCACGAAACGCGCCAGCACCGCGCTCCGCGGTGAAGAAGAGATCACGGAGCGGTTCATAGACGACCCCGGCAACGACCTCTGTTCCCTGGCGCAACGCGATGGACACGGACCAGATCGGAAAGTGCTGGAGGTAATTCGACGTCCCGTCGAGGGGATCGATGATCCAGACCCGTTCGGAATCCCCGCTTGCGCCTCCCTCTTCTCCAAGAAACGCGTCGTGCGGGCACTGGGTCTTGATGGACTCGATGATCGCCGTTTCGCTCTCGCGATCCGCCCTCGAGACCCAGTCATTTCGGGCTTTCAGATCGGCATCGTCTTTCCCGATTCGCTCCCAGTAATGAAGGAGGACTTCAGCACCGCGGCGTGCGGCCTCCACCGCGGTTTCGACATTCGTCAAGGCACTCACGGCGCGGATTCTAGCGGTATCGGATGAGTCAAAGGGGCGGCCGTCGATTCGAGGGCTCGGCAAACGAGGCGGAGGCACGGGCGCACGGCGGTACATCAGCTATGCTGGCCGCGTCCGACGTATGCAGTTACAGCAGATTTCGCATTACCGAGTGGACCGTCTGATCGGTGCCGGCGGCATGGGGGAGGTCTACCTCGCCGAGGACGATCGTCTGCGACGGAAAGTCGCTTTGAAGTTGCTGCCTGCGCGCTTCACGATGGATGAGGAGCGAGTCCGCCGCTTCCAGCGGGAGGCGCGGGCCGCGTCGGCCCTCAATCATCCCAACATCATCACCATTCATGACATCGGAGAAGCCGATGGGATCCATTACATCGCCACCGAGTACATCGACGGAGCGACGCTCCGCGAGAAGGTCGCGCAGCGGCAGATGACCATCGCAGAGGTACTGGACGTCGGCATCGGCGTCGCCGGCGCACTCTCTGCCGCCCACGAGGCGGGGATCATCCATCGCGACATCAAGCCTGAAAACGTGATGATCCGGCGCGACGGCTACGTGAAGGTGCTCGACTTCGGACTGGCCAAGCTGGTGGACGACCCGCTGAAAGACAGTCAGACCGGCTCGGTGATGGGTACCCTGATGTACATCTCGCCGGAGCAGGCACGGGGCCAGCAGCCCGACGCCCGCTCCGACCTCTACGCGCTCGGTGCCGTGCTCTACGAGATGATCACCGGCCAGGCTCCCGTGCAGGGCGAGAGCTTCCTCGATCTGGCCTGGGCCATCGCCAATCGCAGGCCGGCCGCGCCCTCCAAGCTCGTGATCGGCGTGCCTCCGGAGCTGGACCGCATCGTTCTGAAGGCGCTGGAAAAGGACCGCGACGACCGGTACACGTCGGCTCGCGAGATGTTGCACGACATCGTAACCCTGCGCCAGGAGTTGGAGTTCGAGAACAAACTGCACACGCTCGATCCACACCGCCGCTCTCCGGCCATCGGCCAGCAGCCGACGATTCCTCTCACGTTTCCTCCCCGCTCGCTCGCCGGCCGTTTCGTACGCATCGCCAGTCTGTTGTCGCAACGGCGGACAATGGCGATCGCCGGAGTGCTGTTGCTGCTCGTCCTCGTGGGAGCCACGGTTGCCTGGCGCGGAGGCGTATTCGGGGACTCGGCGATGGATTCCGTCGCCGTTCTCCCGTTCGTCAACGGGTCGGGATCACCGAACAGCGACTACCTGAGCGACGGCATCAGTGAGTCGATCATCGACAACCTCTCCCAGCTTCCGGGTCTGAAGGTGATCGCCCGGAGCACGGTGTTCCGCTACAAGGGCAAGAACCCAGATCCGATGGGTGTCGGCCATGACCTTCAGGTACGGGCCGTCGTGACAGGGAGGCTCATCCAGCGCGGTGACACGCTCGTCATCCGCGCCGTGCTTACAGACGTCAAACGCGGAACGCAGATCTGGGGCCAGCAGTACAACCGCAAGATGTCGGACGTGCTCGCCGTCCAGCAAGAGCTGTCCGAGGAGATCTCCAGCCAACTCCGGTCGCGTCTCACGGGCGACGAGAAACGGCGCCTCACTCGCCGCAACGCGGACACGAACGAGGCATATCAGCTCTATCTCAAAGGCCACTACTTCATCACCCGCTACAACAATGAGGAGGCGATCAAGCGGGGGATCACGTACTTGAACGAGGCGATCGTCCACGACCCGTCCTATGCGCTCGCCTACGCCGGCATCGCCGACGCTTACTACAACCTGTCGAACCTCTATCTGCCTCCAAACGTTGCAATGCCGCGCGCACGTGAGGCCGCGCAACGGGCCATCGCCCTCGATGACTCACTGGCTGACGCCCACGCCTCGCTGGCACTAGCCAAGGCCTGGTACGAGTTCGACTTTGCGGGCGGTGAGCGCGAGCTCCAGCGAGCGATCATGCTCAATCCCAACGATGCGGACATCCACCGCAAATACGGCGACCTCTTGATGGTCCTGAGCCAATTCGACCGGGCCCTGGCGGAGAACCGCCGCGCCGAACAACTCGATCCGCTCTCCATCAATGCCAGTTGGGACGTAGGGAGAGCCCTCTTCTTCGCTCGCCGTTACGAGGACGCACTGGAGCAGACCAGGCGAACCATCGAGCTGGACGACCGCTTCGCCTATGCCTACTACCTCGAGGCCCAAATCGCCGTCCAGCAGGGCCGCCTCGACGACGCCCTCGGCCTGATGAGCCGAGCCATACAGCTCGGCGGCCGCACTCCACTCCTCCTCACGTACTGGGGCTACGTGAATGGGAAAGCCGGCCACCGCGAAGAGACACTGAAGGCCATGCATGAGCTGCAGGCCCGAACCGGCTACATGCCACTGTTCCTGGCACGCCTCCACGCCGCTCTCGGCGAGAACGATGAGGCGGTTCACCTGCTCGAACAGGTCTTCAACGACCGCAGCGAGTCGATCGTCTGGCTCAATGTGGACCCGACCTTCGACTCGCTGCGAAAGGACCCGCGGTTCGTTGCGCTGGTCAAGAAAGTAGGACTCTAGAGGCAGTTGCTAGTCGATAGATGCTAGATGCTAGTTGTTCACTCGCGATTGCAGGTCCTCTCAGCAACTGGCCGAATCCGCCTCGTAAAGCAGTCGTTAGAATACCAAGTGATCGTTGTCTGCACGTGTGTGCGGCATTCCAGCGATAGGCCAAACCCACCGCGTGGACACACTAGCGACTAGCAACTAGCATCTAGCAACTAGGAGCTCCCCAAGAATTCTCACTTCCACCGGGTAGGGAATTCCACTCGCCCGGCCTCTCCTGAAGGAATGAGCATGCGGCGCGGGGCGCGGGGCCGTGCATCCCTTGAGATATCGCTGCGCGCGTTTGGATGGGAACGGGCAGCGGTGGCGGTGCTACGGCATTCCACGCTGCCGTGGATCGACGGCTTCGAAGGGGAGATCGCCGTTGCGGCGGTCCCTCTGCAAGCGCTGCGGGACCTCGGTGGACGCGACCGGCTCTCGCTCGTCGGGCAGTTCGCGGCGCATCAGGCCTTCCTCCAATTTGCCGGCATCGCCGACGGCGAGTGCGACCCCGCGGAGTGGGCGGTGGTCCAGAAACGGGGCTCCGATGTGCGACTGGTGCGGATCGCCGCCCGTCCTCCAAGCTCCGAGTCCCCTCCGCCGTTGACCATCACCCAGCAGTTCGCGGAATCCATCTCCGCGCCCCCGCTCGACGTGCTGCGGCAGTCATGGGCCCGTGCGGAAGGAGTTTATTTCGAGGTGGACGCCCGGCTGAGGCGAGGCGCGGCCGCAGACCTCCGTTGGATGCGTCAGGCGGCGTCAGGCGAGATTGCAGCGCCAGGAATCGAGTCCCTTCGGTCACTCCTTGCCGAGCGTGGTGGCCGTTTCTCCTTCCACGACGGAGCCTGCATCGACGCGGTTCGCAACGCAGCCCTCCTCGGCAACGAACGCGTGTTCGTCCTGGGGGAGAACGCATCGCCGCTGCAGCGCCATTCGGCAATCGAGCCGCTAGCCGCGCTGGTCGGACCTCTTCGCGACCGCCGCGACAATGAGATCGTCGAGCGCGTCGTGGCCGCCTGCGAGGAACATCGGGTCATTCTCATCATCCCTCGAAGCGAGACGCACGACGCCGCGTCGCGCAGCGTTCTGCAGATGCTCAGGGCCATCGACGCGATCACGTGGATCGAGGCGTCGGCGGGCGGCGAGCTTCCCGAGAGTCGCTTCTTCGTCGTAGCCCCGCGCCTCGGGCCATGGCGGGATCTCGAGACGCACATCGCGGAGTGGCCGGTCGCTGAGCGCCGCGCCCGCGTCGCCGAATTTGTCTCATCGACGGCGTACCAGCATTTTCTCGACGACGGCCGGCTACCGCGCGAGGCCGCTGTCCTGACCCACGTCGAGGAACCGGTCCGCTCGTACATCTCGGCCCTGGCGCTCCTCGGCATGCGCATTCCGGAGGCATTCGCGAAGCGATTTCTCGCCGAGTTCGTCGGGATCGATTCGAATGGGCATGATGTCCTCGTTGACGGCATCACGTCGCGCGATGACGGGGAAATCGTGTTCGCCTCCCCCAACGCGCGCGACGCAGCATTAGCTCTCATCCCACCAGCTTCCCGACCGTTGCTCTGCCGTGTCGCAGCAAAGGCTGCAGAGGAGAATGGTGACAACCTTCGTGCCGCGGAGCTGCTCGTCGAAGGAGGCGACACGAGCCGGGCTATGGAACTGCTCGAGCAGGCGACGTGGGCCTCGCGCGAGCAGGCAATCCGCAGCCTTCGTCCGCTGCCGCTCGAGGCCCTCACGCCCGCTTTGCGTCGAACGCTGGCGAACGCGCTGCTCGACTCCGGCCGGTATTGGGATGCCCGTGAGGTGGCCACGGACGAGCTCACAAGGGCGCGGATCGAGCGGCGCCTCGGTGAGTACACCGCTGCCCTGGCTCGGCTGGAACAGCTCGAGAACTCCGACTTCGACGCTGATCTCCTCCGCGGCGAACTGCTGTGTCTCACCAAGCGGTACGACGACGCCCGAGAGGTCTACGCGGCCTGTCGTCCCTCGTCCGACGACCAACACGTACAGCTCGGATATGCGCGGGCCGTATTGGCGATCGACAGCGGACAGGCGGATGAGGCTGAGTGGATGCTGGTCGACGCCCCGAGTCGCGCGTATCTCGTGGCGCGCGTCGATTCCTACCGTTGCGAGGCGCGAGGCGACGCCCCGGCAGCGATCCAATCGGCGGATCGGGCCGTCGAACGCGCCCGAACGCTGCCGGAGCATATCGACGCTTTGCTGGACAGAGTCTTTGCCCTGTTTTCGTCAGGCCGCTGGGAAGACGCTCGCGCCGAGGCAATGCGGGCATTGGTGGTGATCGAGGAGACACAGGGGGACTGCGCCGCTGGCGGCGTGCTTTTCACGCTCGCGTACCTCTGCGCTGACGACGGGCAATGGGCGCATGCCGCGCAGCGGATCGCGCGCCTTGCCCATTTCTACCGAGGCACCAGGGATCAAGCGCGCCTGTCAGAGCTGGATCTGCTGGCCGCTCATCTCGATTTCTCCCGAGGGCGTTTCGAGTCTGCTCGTGTTGCCGCGACGGCGATTCTTGGTCGAGCCCTGGCCCCGCAGGTCCGCGAAGCCGCGGCACTGATCCTCGATGAGATTTCGACCATCGAGGGAACGACCAACGCTCCGATGGTGTCGCTCGATGGCGGAAGGAACCGCGAGCTGGCCGATCGCCATGCCCTTCTGCGCGCGCGTCGTGGCAAAGACTCTTCGGCAATCGGCGGCCCGTTTACGCACGCACTCGCGGCGTGGGAGCGCGGTCTGGCCGGGATGCCGACTCCGTCGAGCGGCTCGGAATGGCTGAAGCTCTTTCGTTCTCCGGCATACCACTCGAAGAACGGAGCGACACCAGCAGCGAACTACGGTTCCTTCACGCCGCGGCCACACGCGAGTTCCCGTACGCCTCCAGTGATTTCGGTGCCATCGGCTGGCGCCTGGCAACGCGAAACCGCCTCGGACACTGGAATGAGATCGGCTCGCTACCGACCCTGGCAGCCACTGAGCTTGACGCAATCCTGGGCGAGGGCGCACGCGACTGGGCAACCATCAACGAGCGGCAAGTTCTCTTCGTCGATGGCATCAGCCGGTGGTCGCTCGACTCGCGAGAGACCCTCCGGGCAATCGTGCGCACACGGTCGGAGCAACATCGGTTGCAACGAATCGTCGAGCAGGAGCACGCGGCCGCCGAGCCGCCCGCCCGCGCCGAGGCGGTCGAAGGCATCGTCGGCCAGTCAGCCGTCATGCGCGATGTGTTCGCTCTCGTCTCCAAAGTCGCCAAACGCGACGTCCCTATCTGCATTCTTGGCGAGTCAGGCACTGGCAAGGAGTTAGTCGCCCGCGCCATTCACCGCAACTGCTCGCGGCGGACCAAGCCGTTCACCGCCGTCAACTGCGCAGCACTGCCCGAGACTCTCATCGAGAGTGAGCTGTTCGGCCACGTCCGCGGCGCATTCACCAGTGCTGACCGGGATCGGGTAGGTCTCATCGAGACGAGCGATGGCGGCACGCTCTTTCTGGATGAGATCGGGGAGCTGCCCCTGGCGGCGCAGGCCAAGCTCCTCCGCTTCCTGCAGGAGGGAGAGTTCCGCCGCGTGGGCGATACGAATCAGCGCACGGCCGACGTTCGGATCGTCACCGCCACGAACAGAAAGCTCGAGACTGCGGTGGAGGATGGCCGCTTCCGCGAAGACCTTTACTACCGCATTCGTGTCGTCGAGATCATCCTGCCGCCCTTGCGCAATCGGGGCTCCGACGTCGTCCTGCTGGCAGCGCATTTTCTGGCGGCAGAACGGGACAAGCACCGCTCCGGCGCCACGAGCTTCACCTCCGAGGCGGAGGCAACCATTGCGTCTTACTCATGGCCAGGCAATGTGCGCGAGCTCCAGAACACTGTCCGCGCCGCACATGCGCTGGCGGGGGAAGGCAAGGTGGTTGATCTCGAGCACCTGCCCGACCGCGTCCGGGCCGCCGCCGGCGTCCGGCCGCCAGCCAGCTCCTACCACGATGCCCTCACCCGCTTCCGGCGGGAGTTGATCGAGCGCTCGCTCGCGCAGGCGAAGGGAAACCAGAACCAGGCGGCAACGCTGCTGAAGATCTCCAGGCAGGCCCTCGCCTACCAGATTCGCGAGCTCGGGATCATGGTGAGTAGCTCTTAAGGGAGCGGAGCTCTTGAGGGGACCGTCCTTCACCAACGTTGTGAACGACTCCGAACGCGCCTGTGCCGAAACGAAGGCACTGTACCGCCGGTGCTTGCTCCGGAAGCCCACGCTCCTACAATCTCGGTAAACCATCATGAAACGACTCATCGCTGCCGCCGCGGTACTCGCCCTCTCCGGCTGCACGCTCTCCAACGAGGTGCTGATCAGGCCCATGATCTATGACGCAACGAAGATCGAGCGCGGCAGCGACATTCAGGCCATGCTGCGGAAGTTCGATCTCAACCGCGCGGTGCAGTCAGCAACGCTGGTCGAGTCACGCAAGCCGACCGCCGCCGACCTGGGGGCCTTGGGGCAGGCAGAGGTAGCAGCAGGCCGGTATCAGGACGCACGGCGCCATCTGCGAGCTGCCATCGACCTGGACCCGTTTCGAACCGTCTATGCCGCTTTGGCGTGGGAGCTCTCCGAGCTCGAGTACATGTCGAACAACTACGACGCCAGCCTCGACTGGGCGCGCATTGCCGCCGAGCACGGCATCAACGTGCGCCAATGGCACATGCAGTATCTCGCGGCAATGGCGAACGTCGACGCCTATCGCTTCAGCGGGGCGGCAGCCGATCGCGTGACCATGCGCATGGGACGTCCCGATGTGCCGCGCGTCGAAGTGAAGGTCAATGAAACGAACGGTGTCAGTGCCCTGGTCGACTCCGGTGCGGTGCTGTCGATCATCTCTGAAGGGATGGCCTCTCAACTCAAGCTCAAGCGTCTAGGTGCGTTCGAAGGCTCCTTCGCCGGACTTCTCGGAGAGCCGATCCCCGTGCACTTCGCCATCCTCGAGCACCTCGACATTGGTGCGATCAGGATCGGCAACGTGCCCGTAGCCGTCATGCCGGACGACAAGATGAAGTTTCTCGTCGCCGGGAAGAAGGAGTTTCACATCGACTTTCTCCTCGGCGCGAACCTGTTGAAGGAGTTTCGCATCGAGCTCGACTTCCGGCACAACACGGCCACGTTCACTCACCTCAAGCCCAGCGACCGTCAACCTCAGCCGGATCAGAACCTCTTCTGGCACCAGTTCCGCCCCGCCGTGCGAGGGACGATCAACAAGCACGGTTGGTTCCTGTTCATCATCGACAGCGGCTCGGAAGTGACGTTCCTCAACCAGACCCAGCTCGAACAGTTCCCCATCCCACTCGTCACGCCGTCGATGCACAACGCCACACTGCAAGGGCTGGGTGGCTCCGAGAAACATGGCGAAAAGATCGAGGGGATCGAGCTAGGCGTCGACCGCTGGGCTGGTGTCTTTCGCGACATGCCCATGTATGAGCCTTCGGAGAAGGAGATCACCTCCGGCATCATCGGGGAGAACTATCTGCGCAACTTCATCGTCACGATCGACTTCGGCCGCATGAGAGTCGACCTGACGCCCACGCTGGTCCACACCGGTGGCTTCGAAGAGGAGCTCCAGAAGCCGGGCGAGCTCAAGGGGTTGCCACCCGAGTAGCGGGGTTAGTGGTTGGTTAGCGGGTTGGTCAGCGGCCAGGGAACCTCTGCCAAGTCGTGAACATTACGAAAGAAAGGCACTACCGCC